>Ga0213866_10000094_pt1 | contig 69549 bp, 69 predicted proteins | sample PICome_11_FD_160079 | JGI IMG/M metagenome (GOLD analysis project Ga0213866, IMG submission 160079) | Coastal seawater microbial communities near Pivers Island, North Carolina, United States - PICO284 | ecosystem: Environmental > Aquatic > Marine > Coastal | place: USA: North Carolina...
AAAATGTAACTGGTAGTAATGTATCTTATTTAGGTTGGGATGTTTCTACATCATTAACCCCAATTAATTTTAACTATAATGGTATATCCAACCAAGGCGTATCAAGTACAGCTTTTTTTTATTACAAAGTTATTGATCCAACTCCAACATGTAATTCTTATTCAAACTCTATTTATCCCAATAGAATTAGTAGCTTTGATTTACCCGCTTCTTCAGAAGCAGAGGGTGTGACCTATAATTGGCAAATATATAATATTGTTGGAGGAGGTACATATACACCAAGCAGTGGTACACAAGAATTTTATAGCTCTAAACCACCAATTTCTTTTACTACTCCAATTAGGTCAACTATTACTAATACAGCAACTTATGATGTTTCTAATTCTAGTAGTGGAGCTGGTAGCAATAATATTCAGTTTACTATAGTTGAATATAGTCAACCTTCTATTTCAGTTACAAATACTACATATTATCTTTATACTGGTCAAACAATAGATATATCTGTAAGTGTGGTTGTTGATAAAAATATTCCATATGCTGGTACTATTAACTCAATAAACTATAAACAAGTAGAATTATCAGGAAATATTTATACCCAAGGGTCTTATGGTGCTTTATCTGTTAATTCTTTACCCCCAACAGTAATTTCTGTTCCGACTGTTAATGTACCAGATGCACAATATACTGCTTACCAGAGTCAGAATACAGATAGTGTTTCATTTTTTTACATTGATACTTTTAATCAAAGTGTTACTGCTAATACAGGTTATACAGCATATGAAACACTTATTATGAATATAATTAATGGATCCCCATTTGTTACTAACAATACAATTTTTTCAAGTCCTAATAGAGATGTAAGTTTTAATATATCAACTTCAGTTTCATCGTTAAACGGTACTTACCCAGATTACATTACTTTTTCTTTTAATCCAAATACTATTATTAGTCCTCAAACTTTTGAAGCATCATATAATGAAGCCAGTCAAAATTATTTAGGTAAATTTAGTTATATTCTTCCTACTTCATATTATAGCACATTAAATTCTTATGATATATCTTATATTGTAACTAATCCTGATGGAAACAGTGATAATAGTGCTAATATAAGTTTTAATATTACTCCATATAGTACACCTACATATAGTTCATCTTTACCAACTTATACTGTTTTGGCTGGTGAAACTCTATCTATTCCTTTTCAATTAAATATGTCACAGGAAATTATTTATGCCGGTTCTAATAATGGTACTAATTATAATCAAGTAGAATTATCAGGAACTATTATAACCAATCCTACATTGGGTTCGGTTGCATTGGATACACAAACTTACTATCCATTTACTTCTAATACAATTACTTATGATATATCTTATATAGCTGGATTAACATTAGGTTCAGATAGTTTTACATTCAACATTCAAGATACTTTTAATAAAGATGTTACTGATAGTAGTGGAAACACAGGAAATATTACACTTAATATTAATATTAAAAATCCTACCGAAGTATCCAAAATGTCTTTGGACTGTTCAGAAAATATAGGAACAAATAATGCTAATTCACAAGTTTATATAGATTTATCTGCAAATGATGAAATTACTTTTTATCCATTAAATATGTATATAAAAAACATACCTTTAAATGGAAATTTGTATTACAAAGCTTCTAGTGATACAACTTATTCGCTTGTTACGCAAGGATATACATATATTGGACAAATGACAGCTCCTAACAGTTATAATTTTGAATTATATTATCAAGGTAATTTATATTATTATGGATCAGACCAATTTATTTGGTATGTAGTGGATAATCAAAATTTTTCCTCTAGTACTGCAACCAATATCATATCAATAGAATATGTAAATGTTCCACCAACTGCTATATCCTATAATACATCTTTAGTTTCTTATTATGGAATTACTGATATATCAACTGGAACACCAGTAGATTTATCTTATAGTGCAGTTAATCGAAGTTTATCAGACCTTTCTTTTACATTACAATCCTTTTCCCCAGATATTTCCTATGCCACTCTAACAAAAGAATTAATTACATATGTTCCTTATACATTACCCGAGGTGAATTTAAGTGACACGGGAGGCTATGAAAAAAATAATGTAGGAGTAATTGATATTATATTAGTTAATTTAGATAATGACTATGGATTTACATTTAATATAGTTGATCCCTCAGGAGCTATATCTAATACAGGCACAGTAGGAGTATATATAATTCCATATTTAGAAGATATAGGAGTAGAAATAATAAAAAATGGTAGTGGAAATATTTATTTAAATACAGAATATTCATATTTAAAAAATAATGATAGTGCAGATGGATATTTATTTTCTTATTATATTATGAGCGATGTATCAAATGGAAAGTTAACTTATAATGGCAATTTAATAACAGTATCAACAAGTCCCTTTGTGAATACAAATATATCAGATAATACTGGTTCTCAATTGGGATTGCCAATTCTTTATACACCCAACACAAATTATACTGGAAACGATTCATTTACATGGTATATAAGTTATACTAATATTAATGATGGATATACAGCTACATCTAATAGTGCAAACGTTACCATAAATATTCCTATAGCTGATAATCCACCAGTAGCAGAAAATAAGACTTATACCATAAAATTAAAATAATAAAATGTTAATATAAATGAGCTCGGATATAATTATAACAAATGGACAAAATATTGCTATCCAAATACCATTTACTCTAGACAACAATGTAACAGACTATTTAATTACAATAACTAGTTTAATAACTTTTAAAAATTTAGAAAATGAAGAAGTTGATATCTCACAAAATCTTTATTTAAATTACAAAAATTCAAAGATTACAACTGTTCCTTTTGACCTAAGTGGAAATGATAATACTGTTAATGTATATTGGGGAGGATCACCTTATTATGGTACAGCATCATTTCAATTTACAGTAACTAATCAAAATACTACAGATGGTTTTTATAATACAACATCTAATACTGGTACAATAAGTTTTAATTTAGAATATGAAGGAAGTGATGGATGTGATACTGGTCCAGGACCAGTTCCTCCAAGAGTATGGACAAGGGCAACTAAAGATTGTCCAGATATAGATGGAGTAGGAGAAAATATGCAACCTACATCGGGAGGATTTAATTTAAGTGAAAAAAGGAAAGCAGTAATATTCCAGTATAAAAATAACAATATAAATATGTCTAGTAAACAATTATATTCTAGATTAGCAAGAGGAATTGGTAGACAAAGAGGTTCTACTTTTGCCACGCAATCAGACTCTTATACAAATGCTAATACAAAAAATTTACAAAATGTAAATGTAAATACAGGTCCATTATTATGTCCTAATTCACGCGTTATATCAGCCTTTACATCTCAAAATAACACACCTGGTCCTAAGATGTTAATAACAAATTATCCAAATGCACCTTTATATAATTATAGAGTAAGGCGAACATATGTAGGAGGCAATACAAAATGGCCGCAATATGGTCCAAATACAGGACAACCAAGAGATCCAAAATTAGCAGGAAACAGCGGTAGTAAACCAGGATATCAATCTGGAAATCAATAATTTCTTTAAGTAGGTTTTTAAATTATATAAAAATGTAATTTAAAAAGCAAATTATTCTCTTAAGTTAGGGTTAACACATATTTGTTGAGAGGGGAATATTTCGCCAGACATACATGTGTCGCCTTCTTTTACTTTTATACAACTTCTAAAACCGCGATCTTCGCCAATATAACAATATCCGGATTTACCTGTTCCTAATCTTTGAGTAGAACTAGAAGCATCATCAGGTTGAGGTTCAGTATTATCTTCGGCATGAGCCAAAGCGGAGTTTAAAGAGGGATCTTGTTGTTGTTTATTAGAAGTGGAAGTAGTTTGTTTTTGATTAGGGTCAATATCTAATTGACCTTGAATAACATCAATACCACTTTCTACAGTTCCAGCAGCAATATCTACACCTAATTTAGCACCTTCGGCAGTAACTTCGGTGATATCTTTGGTGGTTTCAGTAATACCATATCCTAGACTCTTTAAGATACTTTGAATAAAATGAGAGTCTTTAACTTTTTGTAAAAAATCACCTAAATAAGAAAAAATATTTACACCTAAAAATAATAAGATTACAATAATCAATCCAATTCTAAAAAAGTTAGTTTTTCCATTTGATTTAAAAAAGCCATCTTTAGATTTTGATGTGGGGGATGTAGTTTCAACGGTTGGGGAAGAAGTAGAAAATCCCAAAATTGAACTAGGTTTACTTTGTTCGGGAGAAGCTTCAATATCAATAGTTACACCAGAAGGAATTTTACTTTTACTTGTTTCCATTATATAAAAATAATATATAAAAATATAAGATATTATAACTGATAAAAATTTATATTTTATTATTATATAATGGATTACATAATTCCTGCTTTTACAATGTTAACATTAGACGCTGTTTATTTATCTAATGTTGGTGGACCTCTATTTGATCCTATGATAAAAAATATTCAAGGAGAGAAAATGACATTAAATCCTTATGGCGCAATTGTAGTTTATGTTTTAATGTTATTCGTTTTATATAAATTTATAATTATGGAAAGAAGAGCTCCGAAAGATGCGTTTTTTTTAGGATTTTGTATTTATGGGGTATTTGATTTTACAAATGTAGCAATATTTAAAAAATATAAATATTTACCTGCTTTTGTAGATATGTTTTGGGGAGGAATATTGTTTTATCTTACAACATGGGTTACATATAAATTATTAAAAGTTAAGATTTAATTTCTGACTATAGTATTCATTTTATTAAATGCGTCTAATTTTTCAATTGTTTTCTCTCTATTACTCTTTTCTACACCCGCAAATAAATAATCTGTAGCAGGTGATACTTCATTTTTTTTAATTTCTTTGTAGATTAAATTGATTTTTTTATTAATATTATCTACTGTAGATTTATCATTAATAATAGGAATATTATCGTTTAATTTTTCAGTAATGAGAGAAATGGCAAAATAAATTAAATATTTCCTTTTTCTTTTAGATCCACTAGTATAACGAATACAAAATAAATCAAAAATACTTTTTAATATTTTTTTTGAAATTTCAGATTTTTTAGCATTATTACTAATAAAAATAGCATCCCAAATCATCCATATAGGTTCTTTTTGAAACTTTTCTTCTACTGATACAAAACTTCTTCTTTCACAAACACAAATTTCTTTTTTCTTTTTACACATATTTTCGAATTCTAAAATCCATTCCATCCAATAACAAGCATCTAAAGAGTTTAATGAATCTTTAGATAAATGATACATAAATTCGTTTAAAGCAATAAATAGTTCTTTAGGATCATCCTTTTTAAATAATTCAGTGCCATAATTTACATTTGGAGCTTTTAATTTTGTAGATATAGAAGTCATATCAAATTCGTCTGTTTTTTTTATTTTAATACTTTCTATAGAATGTTTTTTTTGAGATTTACACAATACAATAATGATCTCTCCAAATAATTTTCTTATTTTGTTATTATTACGCATATTCATTTCAAAACCTAAATAACCACATTGAACTATTTCTTTAAAGTTATTAAATCGTAGATCTAAATAAATAGGTAATTTAGGGTTACCTAAATGTATATGTTTTCCTACAAAATTTAATAAAATATCCCATAGGTCAATAAAAGCACCAATACATATAAATTCTGCACTCCAATTGAGGGCATTTTCAATTTTACCATCTTTAAGGCTATTTAGTAATTCTTTTTTAGCATCTGTTTTTTTAAATTTGGAAAAAGTAATTCCTTTAAAATCTTTTTCACTTCTCATATCATTTATTTCAAATTCGTCCATTATTATTTCTCTATAAAAAAAATAACATAATTATACATATAAGATGAATTTTTCCAAAATATACACTAGAATTGAAAAAAAGTTGAAAAAATTACCTATATGGTTTCATTTAGTTATTTTATTAGCAATTATGTATATATTAGTATGTATTTATAAAAAAATGTTACCTATTAGAGAAGGATTTATTGAACAAAAAGAAAATTTTGTGGTTAAAAAGGGAATAGATTTATATGACGATTTTTATGTTAATATTTATGATCAATTATTTTACAGAGAATTAGCGAATACTTATGAAGTAGGTAGTATTGAAAATATTACAAAGCCTACAACAGAAAGTAATATTTTAGTAATTGGAAGTGGAACAGGTCATATAGTAAATACTTTCAATGAGCAAAATTATAAGGTAATGGGATTAGAAGAATCAAAAGCCATGGTAAATTTTTCTAAAAATGAATATCCTGATTTAAATTTTAAGTTAGGTTCGCCTATGGAATCAATGATATTTAACAGAGATGAATTTACTCATATTGTATGTTTAAATTTGACTTTTTATTATTATAAAAACAAAATTCAATTTCTTCAAAATATATATAATTGGTTAAAACCAGGTGGTTATTTTGTAGTACAACTAGTAGATAAAAATAAATTTGATCCAGTTGTTCCTGCTGCTAAACCATTTGTTATGGTTAATCCACAATCTTTTGCAGAAGATAGAATAACTACTTCTAATGTAGTATTTAATAATTTTGACTATAAAGCCGATTTCAAAATATTTCCTAATGATTTTGTTCAATTTAGAGAAATCTTTAAGGACACCACTCCAGGTTCAAATAAAGTGAGAGAAAATAGTCATAAAATGTGGATTCCTCAAAGACAAAATGTTATTAATATGGCGAAAGAAGTAGGATTTATTAATTATGCGCAAGTGGATCTTCTTATGGCTCAAATGGAATATCAATATTTATATGTTTTCCAAAAACCAGAATAATTTCTTTAAGTTACTTTAAAATATTATTTAAATACTAATTTAAAGAAATTAAATAAGTTGCGTTTATTTTATTGTGAATTTAATTTAATCTCTCTATTTTCTCTCTATTCATGTATTTCCAAAGAGTTCTATAGATTATTTTCTTTTTCGTTGTAAACGATTCTTTTTAATTCTATTTCATGACTTTTGAAAAATCAATTGTCAGAGAGAAAATAGAGAGATTAATTAAAATTCTACTTAAAAATAAATCTTATTATTATTTATAATGAAATTTATTTCCATTTTACTTGCTGCTTCATTTTATCTTGTCAATTCATTAGATAAAAACACTTGTGGAGAAATTGTTCCTAATAATAACTGTGTAAGTTTTTCAGTTGGTCCGGGAACAGGTTGTGCTTGGATGTGTCAATATTGTCAAGATAATCTTGGAACATCTAATTATTATTTTACAGATGGAGTATGTAGCTATCAAGAAGGAGGATGTGCTGGAAATCCTAATGTAGGAGTAACATATACTTGTTGTTCAAATTAAAAAATATTAAATTCTATACAATTTTAATATTTTTAAGCTTTTTTCATAAAAATTTGGACACATTCCCAAATTTTTGCTGATTCTTGTAAATTAAAAGCCCCTCTTTTTTGAGCCATATGTAAAAATGAAACCATCATATTTAAAGCTTCATTTTCATTTGTTACTTTAACATCACCTAAGTTAGGTTCTTGAGGTTTTTCACTAGTCTCCATTGAAATATTTTCCATTATATTTATATTTTACATAAGTTTTTAAATACTTATACGAATTATCTTACATATTTTCCTACTCTAGCAAAAGAGTCAACAATGAAAATTATAAATATTCCTAAAAAGGAATACAATATCAATTCCTCTGTAACATGTCCCGTTTTTTCATCTTGTTGTTCCTCTAATAAATAGATTATTTGATTTAGTTTATTTAACAATTCATCTTTGTTTGCTCCATTAGGAGTTAAATCATCTGACATTTGATTAAAATAAGGAACATATTGTTGATAATATTGCTTAGCATATTCGCTAGGGAGTTGAGTAAAATTTTCTTGAACATTTTGATTTGATTGTTGAGATTCGTAAGATGTGGGTGGATTTTGTTGAGCATTTAATCTTTCTTCTAAACCTTCTTCCATACCAGTTGTATCTAATCTTTCCATTCCTGCGGAAGATGGGGGACCTAATGGCTGAAATTCTGATAAATCATCATCATTTTCATCATCATGAATCTTTCTTACCATAGCCTCTATCTTTGGATTAGATTTACTAGTATTTTCTCTCCTTTTCAATGTTCTATTTCTCATATTTTCTCTCTTTTTTTGAATTGGATTATTATCATTATTATTAAATTCAGATGCATACATTGCTAAAGACATACCTATATTTTTTATAGATAAAATTTTAAATTAACATTCGGAAAAAATATATTTTAATGTATATAAGGATGATGGAATATTTCAAATTTAATAGTCTTTTAGCAAAATTCCTGTTTTTAATTTTAGCTATTATTGCGGTTCATTACCATATTGTTTTTGGTGTTATTGTTATTTTAATTTTTATTTCTCTTAGCCAAAATGTAATTGAAGGTATGGAAGGAAATATGAATGAAAATGAAGATTCTTCTAAAGATTCTAATGTTCAATCATTTAAAACAACTAATTGTGTTAATGGAAAATTAATGAAAGATAATAAAGAAATTACACCACAACAAGTAAAAGAAAGCTTTCCTAATATTAAATTTTCAGGAGATACATGTAATCCTTGTGATGAAGATTGTAAATTTGAAATCATATCCGGTGAAGAACAAATTACAGCTGAAGAAAATTTAAGAGCAATGGACTCAAATGAAGTAAATGTAGACAGAAGCCAAGCTATTAAAAAAAAATAAATAGATAATTTATATGAATCAAATAAATAACTTAGCAACCAGAATAATTTTTATATTAGCATTTGCTATATATTTTATTGTTATCGCTTTATTGATTAAAAATGAATTTTTTATAAAAGAAGGGTTTAATACATATTTTAGACAAACTGTTCGCCCTCATATTAGAAATGTCAAAGATGCCCGTGAAAATGTTACTTATCATTTTAATACTAAATTTAAAGATTTTGGTAGATCATTAGGATTTTATTAATAATATATAATCGAAAAAATCAATTATTTATTATTAAAACAATTTGAATAAATGTTTTTCTATATTGCTCCTTTTTGGTAACAATGACTAATTATTAAAAACTTACTAAATCTCAATATTTTTATATTTAACTTTTGGATTAATATCTATTTTTATTTTACTATTTTCTAGTAGTAGTATATATAATGAATCCGATGGAAGTTTTTAATACATTAAATAATAGTAAATATTTTACAGGTATCATGATGATTTTATTAAATATAGGTTCGAGATTTGTTGAAATTAAATTCAGTGATTCTATGGAATCATTTATTAGATATAACATTGCTAGAGAAGTTTTAATTTTTACGATGGCATGGATGGGAACGAGAGATATTGTTGTTGCCTTAGTTTTAACTGCAAGTTTTATGGTTTTAGCCGAATTTTTATTAAATCATAAAAGTAATTATTGTATTTTACCAGATAAATACAAATATTTAAAGGTTGATACTAATCAAGATGGAAAAATTAGTGACAGCGAAATCAATAAAGCTATTGAAACCTTGGAAAAAGCTAGAAAACAAAAAGAAAAAGAAAGAAATTCCGAATTATTAAATTATTATCACAGTCTCACATAATTATATATTAATATTATAAGAGATGAGTACTAATATATTAGTTATTAATTTTGATGCATCAACATTAAATGGGATTATTGTAAAAGACCAAAAATACAAACCGTCTATGAGTAATCCTACTTTATATTCCTCTTTTCCAAATCTATTATTTATTCCTACCATTCGTCTAAGGAAGGCATTATTTGATAAAAATCTAGGTGAAGATGACATTAAAAAAATATTTCTTTCTCCAGTTCAATTTGATAATTTCATTTCAAGACTAAAAGAAAAAAATTTATATCAACCATTAAAAATTAGTGAAGCAAAAGCAAAAGGTATTATTCATAATAATATTAAATTTATTCTTGATTTATTTTTCAATAAGAATGATAAAATTACTATTGGAACTCAAACCTTTTTAATAAATAATTATCAATGGAATAATAAATATACTTTAACACCTGTTGCTTCACAAAAAGCACCTATTGTTAATGTATCTATTTCACTTATTTTACATAAAGGTAGTTCAATGACATTCACAGAATCCACTCGATTAAATTGTATGCAAAAAAAAGAATCTATCATTAATGAATATCGTGAATTAGTTGGTTTAAAACCTCTTCCAAAAAAAACTGCGCCATCTAGTTCTATTCCTCCTAATAAACCTATTCCTCCTTCTCGTCCCAATTATAATAAACCCAAAAGAGTTACTGAAAGAACATATTATTATGAAGGTGGTAAAAAAAATAGACGATCCAAAAAAAATAAAAAGATATAATATAATGAAACCTTTTCAATGGAGTGTTTTATTTTTATTTGCCATTGTATTATTTAGTATTTTCTCTCAAAATAAAATTACTGAGGGGTTTTCTTCTTCTATGTTTGATAGTTGTCGTTCCAAAGGCTATTCCAAAGAATTCTGTCTTCAAACACCTACTTCTGCTTATGGACCATCTTCTTGTTTATGTGAAGACGGTAAATTAGGAAGATTTATTCCTGGTTTCGGAGGACAATGTGTTTGTTTTTAATTAAAGACAAAATATTATATTACACATTTAAAACGCCGATTTCCAAACATTTATTACTCCTGAATATATTAAAAATTGATTTACAATTTAATAATTACATTATAAAAAATGAACTCAATTTCGCCATACGATTTGGAAATTGGACATACATATTATATTGAAAGCTATAATAAAGGTGTTTATACATACGATTTGGAAACTGGACTTACATATTATACTGAAAGCAATAATAAAGGTGTTCGTACAAACAAATATCGTGGCACTATTAGAAACTTGAACGCCTGTACCTGGGATGGGCATAATGTACTTGAAATTGGAAATATAATTGAATATGTAAATGGACAAGAAACGGTATCGACCGATCGAGGTTCTCCAACCTTTCCTGGAAATATCTTTTATGTACATGTAAATACCAACGCAACAGAGCCCCAATATTGGTTATTTTATAAACCGGTTGCTGATTATTTAATGACAACACAAGTGCTTAAACACCGCACTCGCTTGGATAAAGTAAGTATTTTGGGTTTATATAAACAGCATTTTGGGTATATTTAAATGGAAACTAAAAAATTACCCCTTAAATAGAGGTGTTTTAAATATTATATTATATTAAATATGAATCAAAAATTAAAATTCAATATAATATTTTCTTCTTATTATCTCTCTTCATTCGTCATTGGTAGTTATCATAATTATAAATTTTTTAAAAAACATCCAAATAAATTACCTATTGTATATTAGGCATATCCTATTATGGCACAATCTAATCTTTTTCCTGCATGTCCAGTTGTTAGAGAATCATCATGTCCTCCTTTACCTAAATCATCTTCATCAGCATGAATTATAATTGATCTACCTAATATAGAATTTTTCCCAAATAAAGTCAGTTTATCTGTAGATATATGTGTATTTACTTCACCTATCTCATTAGCTAAAATATTTCCTAAATCTCCAGCATGACTATTTATATCATTTAATCCACCATGTTTTTTATTGGTGGGGTTCCAATGTCCTGCACATTCAGAACAATCATTTTTCATCAAATTTCCCTTTTCATGAACATGAAAACCATGTTTTCCTGGACTTAAATTTTTTACATGAATATTAATTTTCACTGGTAATTTAGGGCCATCTTGATAAAATGTCACATAACTTCCTTTTAATTTTCCTTGAAATACAGCTACAGCTTGCATGTTATTATTTATATTATTATTAATTATTAAATTTACGATTATAACTATTATTAAAAAAATTCCTAATAATAAATTTTTCATTATATATATTATATGATACAAGTTAAATCTATTTATGATATTTTTTCATTACTAGTATTATTTGTAAATGTATATGTTATATTTACTTTAGATATTGTAGCTATTCTTGGCTTTATGATTGCAATTTATATTCAAGTTATATTAAAAAAATTAACTACAAATTTACAACCATCCTATATATTTAAACGACCAGATGGAGCAAGAAATTGTGGTTTATTTAATACTGGTGGTTTAGTTGATGAAAAATCTGGTTTTCCTTCAGGTCATATGTGTTCTATTAGTTTTGTTATGATTTATTTATTACTTAAACATGGTAAGATGAATATAAGAAATTTTATTTTATATAATATTCCTGTTATATTAGTTGCTATAGGAAGATATATGAAAGGATGTCATAATTTAATACAAATTTTAGCTGGTTATATTGTTGGATTTTCAGTAGCTATGTTTTTATTTCCAAGGCGTAAAAATATCATAAATGCTTTATCTAATTTTTGTTAATTTAATATATAAAATCTATTTATATATTAGATATGGATACCTCTTCAGTAGCTTATAATTATGCTATTGCAATAACTCTTTATAAATCCCAGAATATGGCAGGAATAAAAGCAGAAATAATTAAGTTAATTATTGATCAAATAAGCTTAGTGGAAGCAAAATATACTGTGATAGGATGGAATGAAGATGAAATATTTACTGAAATTAAGAAAATATTTTTTTTTGATATAATGAATGAAGGTGGACAATTAGGATCACCATGGATTAAATCAAAAGGTTCTCCTAATTTAGAACCAGTTAAAAATTTATTAGAATTAAAGCAAAATTTTATTCCAAATCTGAATATTAGAGAATTAATGTCAATTATTAAAAATTTTCAACGACCTCAATCATCATGTTTTATGTTTTCTATTATTATAGAATATCAATCTTATAAGCAAAATAATAATATCAATGTATTTAAGCAAAAATATTCAATATTAGACACAAATCATATTGAAAAAACTATTGTTTTAATAGAAAGTATTTTAGGATTTGATATACTTGAAGTAAATAAGTGTTATAATAATTTAAATGGAGAACAAGTTATCCAAAGAAGCGGATGTAAACCTTTATTTAAGATGATGCAAGATGAATTTCTTAATCCAGCAACAAATAAATATTCCTCACCCATTACTATTTGTTGGTTGTGGCATGCCCTTATTTATGGAGTCCCTTATCAAGATGTTCAAAAATTACCATCACAAAACTATATTAAGCACATGTCTACTAGTTATGAAAAACAAACAATAAATACTAATTGTATAAATGAAGTCTTTCAATATTTTCCTATTTTCCCACAACTTTCACCTCGAGAAAAAAAATATATAATTTCTAAAGGAGTTGATCCATTAGTAGATAAATTATACGAACGACCTCCATGGACTCCTCCTATTTGTTATATGAAACCAATTGAACCATTAAGTTTTTCGTTAAATTTACAAAAAAGATATAATAAATATTTTGTTAGTAATCTATCAGGTCATACTATGATATATATTTTACTAGCAAGATTTTTTAATAATATTAATTTAAATGTAATAATATTAGCTTCTGTTGTATTTATGACTCCCTATAATCATTCTATACATGAAATATTTAAAGCAGCCCAAATTGTTGGGGCAAAGGACAATTACAATATTAAATTATCCGATTTAGAAAATTTAAATAATCTTCTTATTGAAACAGATTATACTCCATTAGACATACAAAAGGTTCAAGCTGAGTATAACTCTATAATAGGTAAAATACCAAAAACTTCTATTTACTACCCAAAAGCATTAAATGGGGGAAAAAGGAAGAATAAATCAAAACATAAAAGAGTAAAAAAATCAAAAAATAAAAGAGCTAAGAAATCATTTAAATTAAAAAAAACGAAGAGACAATTTAAATAATTATTTTTTATTTTTAAAAAAATCTGTTTCTAATGTAACTTTTAAATATAATAAACCAAAATATCCTATTAATATTAATGGAGTTAAAAGCATAGTCGGTAATATACTATTAGCAAATCCATATATAATCCATAAAATTTGAATTACAATACCCAATAATAACCATGTCCAAGATAAGCTTGTAGGGTCTTGTATTTGAAAATTATGAAAGACTAAAGAATAAAAAGAAATTAAACTAATTCCAGCTGCTAATAAACCGACTTCTTGCAATAAATCATTTTTTCCCATATATAATATCGTTTTAAATAAAATTGAATTTATTATTTCTATTTTATTTTATTTATAAATAAAATGGAAAACTTATTATTTCAAATAAACGATATATGTGAAGGCGTAATTACTAAACGCCCTTCCGCACATTGTAAAACTGCTTATGTTGCCGATGTCTCTTTAGAAAATTCTTCTTCTATATTGGGACATAGTCCTTCATTAGGTTGTTGTGGATTAGCTGAAAAAGATTCAACTGTAGTATTATCTCAATTACCTGCTAAAAAAAATCAAACTTGTTCTCATAGAGTTGAATTAGCTATTTTACAACATAATGAAATCAAAATGTATATTGGAATAAATCCTAAATTAGCCGAATCTATTGTAGAAGAATGTTTAAAGAAACATTTTATTTCTAATTTGGAGGCAAATAAATTTCAAAGAGAAGTAAAGTTTTTGAATTCCAGATTTGATTTTGCAGGAACAGATAAAGATGGAAAGCCTTTTATATTAGAGGTTAAAAATGTTCCGTTGGCTGATTATGTAGATGTTCCAAAAAAAGAAAAGAAAAAATATACTGATTTGATTCAGTCAAAAAAATGGAATGAAAAAATTGCCTATTTTCCAGATGGATATAGAAAAAATAGCACAGCTGTAGTAAGTCCAAGAGCATTAAAACACATTCAAGAATTAGAAGAGATTGCTAAATCTGACAAAGTAAGGGCTATTTTATGTTTTGTAATTCAAAGGACTGATGTTAGTCACTTTCAAACATCTAATATAGATTTAACTTATAAAGAAGCTGTATATAAAGCATGGCAAAATGGTGTTGAAATAAAAACAATTCAAGTTAGTTGGAGAGAAAATGGAGCATGTTATTTTGTTAGTAATAGTTTACCTATATCCTTAAAAAATGGTGAATTTATTTAAAAAATATTTTTAGATAACACATAGTTTTGATTCTTTGTCATTATTTTCAAAGTCAAATCTTTTTTTTCAAAACAAAAATGTTTCAATTTATCATTTGAAGGCCTATTTATTACTAATTCATCTATTTCTATTATACATTTTTCTATTTTATATTTTTCTTTTAATAAAAAAAATAAATCTTTTATTGAACATTCTTCTGCTATTTCTTCCCATCTCACATATCTATTGTTTATTATTAATACTATATATATGAATTCCATTATAAATTAATTAATATATCATTATAAAATAATTCTACAAGAATGGAAGGGATATAATCAAAATTTATTAATTGTAAATTCCTTTGATAATCTAAATTTTTATTTTCTTTATTTAACTTTGTTTCAAAGAATTCTGGATCATCAAAGCATTTATCAACTGTTTTTTTTCCACATTTTTCAAATACCCCTTGTATATTATCACTTTTATCTCCTAGTACTATTTTATAAAACAAATCTCTCTTTGGATCACCACTATATGATTTCGACTCTAATAATGATTTATATTTTAAATTATACAAATGTATTCTATCATTTGATAGCTGAATATAATCATGGTCACTTGTTATAATGTAAATTTGAGCGTCCTCATATTTTTTATACAAATGTCTTGCTGTTAAAGCTAAACAATCATCAGCTTCTAATTTATCTAACTCAACTATCAAATCAACACCAGCTTGTTGAAATAATTGTTCTTTATAAACCAATTGAAAGAAATTTCCTACATTTGCTTGCTTGTTTTTTTCTTCATTCCTACCTCCTTTATAGGAAGGATGTAGTGCCATTCTCCAAATTTGATGTTGTGGACAATCCTTTCCCACAATTATTTTGGCCTCTTTAATTTTTAATTTTTTCTTTATTTCATCAATCTTACTTTTAAATGTGGTTTTAAATTTTTCAACAAATTCTTCATTATCATACGGATTTACTAGTTCCTCGTGAGGGCGAGCATTTTTCCACCAAACATGAAGAGCAAATACTCTATAAAATATAAAATAACTAGCATCTATTAAAATATAGTTTGTCATTTTGGATACATCAATTTATATATTTAAATTTATTTCAATTTTAAAATAAAATTGAATTAAATACTTTTTTATATTTTATATTTATTAATACAATGGAAGTTCACGGATTTTATTCAGAAAAGCAACTTAAAAATTTAATTCAAAATAGAGAAAAAAAGGAACCCTATATATTTTGGGAAAAACTAGATGGGACGGTTGTTCAAGTTACAGAAGTAACATCTGATTATAATAATTATCATAATAATTTTAAGGATGTGGTTTATTTGGGAAAATTAAAAAAATGGTCACATAATTTAAAAAATTGATTTAATATTTTCAATTTAAAAAATATTAAATATGTGTGCTGAATTAAAAATGAATAATCAACTTATCCTATTATCAAAACAACAAATAGAAGATTCGCTATTTCCATATAATCCTATTCATTTAACAACGATAGATTTTGATCATCCTATTCATTTGCTTCATCAAGTTAATACAATGGAAGAACTTCAATATATATTTGGAATTATAGCGTCAGTAATAAGTATTTACTATTTTGCTGTAGAAATATTTAATCATCTTAAGCAAAATTGAATTTTAATTTCTTTCTCTCTTCTTCTCCTTTTACTTTTGTTCTTTTTCCTAGAAATTTAAAATATTTATTTGCTAAATGAAATCTTTTTGTTACATCTTTAGCATTTGGATACATTGTTTTTTTATGTTTTTTCATTGCTTCTAAACGCACTTTCATAATCATTCCTACTTGCCAAATTCTTTTATGACTGTATTTACCTGTCTTATATAGTTTTTCTAATTTTTTTATTGTATTTTCTACATCTTTTACGGTAGTATATTTAATTGGTATAGTATCGCTTGGATCTTTATCTATATATACATCAAAACTTTTTTTAGGGTCATTTGGATTATATAAAAATAGTTTCTTACCACCCTTTTGTTTACTAGTTTTACAATACTTAAATGGAGCACAAGAGCTACGCATAGAAAAGCCTCTGATTTTTTTTGTTAAACATTTTTTTTTTGAAAATCTTCTGGGTAATTTAAAAGTTTTTCCATCTTTTCTTTTACATATTTTATTTTTTTTAGTTATCTTACAACAATCTTTCATTATATATTATTAAATTAAAAAATTGAAAAGAATTATAGTTATTTTTATGAATACAAATAATTAAATGTAACATGTTTGGATTTACTATAAAAGTCGTAATTTGTGATTATAAAAACCAGAAGATGATATATGAGGTATTACATCTCGAAACCAAAGATACTATATTTGATAAATATTTAATCAAGTTAAAGAAACCTAATTCAAAATACAGTTATCCAATGATATTGACTGATTCTAAAAAAATAGAAATTGATGAACAATCGTTCAAAAAAAAATATAAAATATACTTTGATAGAGATGATATTATAAACCCAAAAAAAAGGAAATCCAAAGAGGCTTTTTATAGTAAAGTATTCAAAGAATTATACATGGAAATAAATGAAGATAATATGAATGAATATAGTAAATTAAAAATTAATGATAAACATTTTCAACAAAAATCTATTAATATAGTTAGTCAATTTACAATTGATTTGAATATCCATATTAAAGATTCAATTCAATCTAAACTTCAGTATTTACAATAATTAAATTAATCTTTGTAATGGAGCTATAAATTTTTTTTTATCGATTTTTTTTTTATTTTTCCCTCCCATAAATATTCCTAATATTCCTTTCTTTTTTTCTTCTGTCTTCTTTTTAGTAGCGGTCTTCTTTTTGGTAGCGGTCTTCTTTTTAGTAGCGGTCTTCTTTTTAGTAGCGGTCTTCTTTTTAGTAGCGGTTTTCTTTTTGGCTGTTTTCTTCTTAGTAGCGGTCTTCTTTTTGGCTCCTCCTGTTTGGTCTATTCTATCTCTTTGTTTATCAATACTCTTTTTTATTTCCTCTAAATGGAATCTAAATTGTTGATATCGCTCATTATATCCAGTCGGATCTTCAATCTCCATTATTTCCTCATATTTATTTAAAATATCTTCTATTTCCTTACTTTTACTTGTCAATACATTACTATCATGAGTATCAGGAATAATTTTCATTATACTTGTAAATATATCATCTTCTACTTGATTGTTATTTTCATAATTTTGAATATAATACGCTAATTCACTATTAAGTGTAGGGGGTGAACCACCTTGTATCTCACTTAGAGTCATTGGACCCGGATTTTCTTGTGTCCCAAAAGACCAATCACTATCTTCATCTCTAGTTTCATCTGCCAAAGTAGTTTCGCCTTCTTGAAAAGATTCTTCATCATCAGAATAATCAACAGTATCATCTAAATTATGTGGTTCTCCTGTAGGTGGAATAGTATAGGAATTATCTAAATCAAAATCGGGAAGTTCTCCTTGACTCATTTATATAATAAATAGATAAATTAAATTTAAACGACCTTTTTATACATAGCTAAAGCTTTCTTTCTTTGTTCATCATAATTTACGATAGGTTTGGGATACTTAATATCACTATATTTTTCATATACTTCATCCCATTTATGAATGTCTTTTGCTGGAACAGATTCTAACTCGGGAATCCATTTCTTAATATATTCCGCATCTTTATCGTGTTTTTCAGATTGAGACCAAGGATTAAATATCCTAAAATAGGGTTGGGCGTCAGCTCCAGATGAAGCTACCCATTGCCAATTACCATTATTACTTGCTGGATCATAATCAGTTAATTGAGTAGCATAATATTTCTCACCATCTTCCCAATCAATTAATAATGTTTTAATTAAAAAACTTGCTGTAATAAGTCTAGATCTATTATGCATATATCCAGTGGCATTTAATTCTCTCATACCAGCATCAACAATTGGAAATCCAGTTAATCCTTTTTTCCAAGCATTTAAATGCGAAGTATTTGAAACCCAATTTATTTTATCATATTTAGGTTTTAAAGGATTTCCAAGAACTTGAGGATTTGAAAATAACAGTTGGGCATAAAATTCTCTCCATATTAATTGTCTTAATAAATCGCTGCGTTTTCCTAATTTAGAAACCATTTTGTCGTAAGTTTCTCTCACTGAAACATTTCCATACTTTAAATAAGCACTAAGTAAGGTAGTATGTTGGTCTAAATTATTTCTAGTTTTACCATAGTTTTTAAACGCACTTAAATTATTAATGATTTTCTCTCCATATTCTCTTCCACCATTAACTAAAATATCTGGATTAGGTTCTGTAAACTTTAAATAAGCATCTACTAACTCAATATTTCCGTCCTTTTCATTGGCAAATTTATATTTTCTTAAGTTGACAGGTTTTAATACTTTCGTTGGTAATACTTTATTATAATAAGGAGTAAATTTAGTATAGGGTTCATCTGAACCTGATTTTATAGATCCTGGTTCATATAAATAATAATCTTGAGCAGTTACATATTCTACTTTGAGAGATTTACATAATTTTTCTATTGAAGAATCTCTTTTTTTAGCATAAGGAGTTATATCCCAATTAAAAAACACTGCATCAATATTCCATTTTTTAATAAGTTTTTTAATTATTATGTTATTCTCTCCATAATAACAATTCAAATGTCCACCTTGTTTTTTTATATTTTCTCTCAAGTCATCCAAACTCTCTATCATAAACTGGACTGAATTATCTGATTTAAATTTATTTTTATCAGTTACTTGTTCCGGGGTAAATATAAAAATAGGATAAACTTTTTTACATTGTTCCATTGCTAAATTTAAACCTATATTATCTTGAATGCGTAAATCTCTTCTGAATATAAATAATCCGTTTTCAAACATATATAATATTTAAATAATATATATTTAATGAATAATTCGTATAGAAAAACACGTAAAAATAAAAAGCAAAAAGGGGGAAACATAGTTTTTGAACTAGATGAATTAAAGGATTTAGGTCGACCTGCATATATGGAAGAGCCAGGGGCATATAACCGGTTAGAGGATCAATATGAAGAAATACTAAGAGAAATTCCAAATGCTAATGAGGATGAATTAATAGAAACTAATAATGAAATAAATAGAATGATGACTTCGGATCCCGATGATGATGAAGATGATTTTATTCCAATAGATCATTATCATGAAGCATTAAGACCCAAATTAGAAGATATTCAAAATAAAATACGTGAAAGGATAGATTCTATTGGACATATTGGTGGAAAGAAAAAAAGAAACAGTCGAAAAAGAAAGCAAAAAGGAGGAAATCTCTTTCATCAACTAGATGAATTGATCAATTTAGCTATTCCTACGAGTATGCAACTACCAGAAGCAAATAACAAGTTACAAGATAAATATGAAGAAATAATGAGAGAAATCCCAAATACTAATGATGATCAGTTAAGACAATCTTATGAGGAAATATATTTAATGACGACACCTAATAGAGATGGTTTTATTCCAATAAATTTTTATGATGAAGCATTAAGATATAGATTAGATGATATTAAAAGTAAAATATGTGAAAGGATCGATTGTAATGAACAAACTGGTGGAAAGAAAAAAATAAATTACAGAAAAAAAAGAACTAGAAGAAGAAAAGGAGGAAATGAAGAAGATTGTCCAATCTGCATGGAAATAATAAATAATAATGAAAGATTAAGAACTAATTGTAATCACAATTTCCATAGACAATGTTTTATTCAAAATTGTTTAGCTGAATTAAATAAAGGAAACTTTGAAACACGGGAAGAAGAAGATGAAGTATTTCAATGTCCAAATTGTAGAGGAAATACAAAAGAAGAATGTTTAAGTGATCCAGAAGTAGCAGAATTATATGAAGAGATGAAGAGAGAATATGAAGATAGAATGGAACAAGATTCAGATGAGGAAGATTATCCAAATATGATTCCAGGAAGTAGAAATGAAGAATTCCATAATTTACAAGAAACATTAAAAAGTGATCTAGAAAACACTATTTCTAAAATACATGAAGATCCTGCTAGAGAAGAAGGAGAAATTGAGGAATTTTTAACTGATCTTCATTCAAATTTACAAGATTTTGATTTTCAACTTGGTTCAACAGAATTACAACATTTAAATGAAATATTAGATGAAATTATTGATGAAAAAGCAATTGATTTAAATTTAGACTTAGATAATTTAAAAGAGGGAATAAAAAAAGAAGTAGAAGATTTTGAAGAACATCAAGAAGGAGGAAAAAGAAAAAGAACAACAAGAAAACAAAAAGGCTGTAAAAAGAAGAAATCAAGAAGAAAACAAAAAGGTTGTAAAAAAAAGAAATCAAAAAGAAGTAAGAAATAAATAACTAAAAATAATATGATTAATTATTTATTTAAATGTCTAATGAGACGGTATTTCGTTCGGATTTTCTCCGTTTGGAACGAACAGGAATATTATCATTTTGCATTTCTTTTAATTCACTAATACTAATAGTGCTACCTTTTTCATCGTTATCATTTTGAATATTTACATTTGTAGTCTTTTTGACTTTCAAACCAGAAAGTAAATTAGAAATATCAGATGGTCCCTTCATTTCAGGTCGTCTACTTCTTTCAGGAGCAGGAATATCTCTACTAGCATTTATATCTGGTCTATTAGAAAGAGGAACATATCCAGGTCTAACAGGAGGAGGAGCAGAGTTAGGACCTTGAGTTGCTATAGGACCAGGGGGAGGTCCGTTATTCATAGGAGAAAATTCGGGTTGTTGGCGTGGCATTTGCGGAGGACCACCACCCATCATAGAACCCATCAATCCCCCTAATCCAGGATTAGATTGGCCCATAGTATTAACAGCTGCCTGAGTAAATTGCTGCATCAAGTCAGGATTTTGTCTCATAATGTCATCCATACCTGGCATAGCAGATTTAAACATACTATTTGTCATATGGACCATTAAAGCACTACCACCTAATTGAAACATAAGTTTTAGTTCTGGTGCCATTGAAGCTTTAGATTTATATTTTTCATGAAGTTCAGAAAAGATTTCATCATAATCATCAATATTTTCATTAATTTGTTCAGACCATCCATCAAGTTTTACATCAAAAGGATCAAATCTATTATTTAAAAATTCTATTCCAGTTATACATGCCATTAACATTTTTCCTTGGAACTTAACAGAGTTCTTCTTTTCTTTTTCAGCAATAATAGTTTCATATTCACCCTTCATCTCTAAAAGGTTGGATTCCATATCATATTTTTTAGTTAGCTTAATACCCTTTTTTTCCAAATCTTCAAGTTTTTGTAAATATTTGAATTTTTCCTTTAACATATCTTCTTTTGACATTTGTGGTTCTACATGAGGCTTAGATACTTCTGGATTAATAGGAATATTATTAAACTTTCCAAATCCATCCCAAGTTTTCTTTTCCTCTTCGGATTGTTCTTTGGTGGATTGTCCTAAATTAATAGGTTCTGTAGGAGGGGTTGTATTGGTTTCATCTGGAATTGATAGGTTATCCTCTTCTTTTAATTTAAAACTTCCAGAGAAAATATCAGACCGAGCATCCCTCATACTTTTTTTGGGTAAAGTTAAATCATTTAATTCATCTTCTAAATTATTTAAATCATTAATATCTATATCTGAGGATAATCCGCCTGACTTACCTGAATTTCTTTTTTTATCGTTCATTAGAAGTTCAATACCAGTTCCAAAATTAGATGATGTGCTTCCACCCACATTAATTTCTTCCAAATTCCCAATAGAGTTATTAATATTAATTGTTTTGCCAGTGTCTAAATCACTTATATCAATTATTTCTGCCATTATGATTTAATAAGAAACTTTAATTTTAAATCAAACACATTAATTATATATTATTTTATAATTTTCCTTTAAATACCATAAACCTTGTAAAAAACAGTCAGCTAAATCATCTTTTTTTTTACTTTCTACAAACATTACTAAATATTTATTTAAACATTCATTATTAACAAGCAATTCTTCGCAAATTTCTATCCCTTTTTTTTTTCTTTCTGAATATGTAGTATTCTTATTTGTGTTAAAATCTTTTAATTTATTAGAAGCAGATATAAATTCAATATTAATGACATTATTCATAATGAAGTATTGAGCTATCATTCCTTGTAATGTTTTCATTCTATTTGCTATAGGACTTATCTGGTTTTCAATAATTACCTTATCTATTTTTATATTTTGATATAATTCGTCTAATAATTCTTTCATATTTATTCCTATTTCTATTAAACTTAAATCATTTGTTTTTATTTGGTTGTTAAATGGCATAACAAAATGAGTGGGTAAATAGGTTTTTAAATAATCAATTATTATTGGTTTACTTTTATCTTGGGGAAAAGGTATATTTTCCTTTTTTAATACTTCTTTTAAATCTTTAATTTTTATTTTTTTTAATTTATTTTCTTCCAATTCTTTACATAATATATTTTTATTGCTATTAGTTGAATGTTTTTTACAATAGAACTTATTATTAAAGGTATAGGAAGCGTTTTTTCCACATTCACATGTTTTTTTAACTTCATTACATAAATTTATTACATCCCATTTTTCAATATTATATTCATTTTCTTTATCTAAATCTATTAAACACAAAGCTAAGTTTTTAATTCCTACATCAATACTTAATAATTTCATTATTTATAACATGTTTATTTATTTAATTACTTAATTATAAATTAAATAAATTTAATTAGGATTAGGATATTTTTGTGTTAAATATTGGTCTTGTGTTAAAATAGGAGCAACCATTCTACATTGAAGTTGGTAAGAAGATAAATATAAATTTTTTAAATTACTATCTTCATAACCATATGGTTGTGATTTTTCCATACATGACTTATATAAAAATGGAGAATTAGAAATAGGTTCTCCAACTTTCATTGCGGGACAGTAACAACAATTATCACATGCTTCTATTTGATTAGATTTAATGATTGAATCAGCATTTTCAGTTAGAAATTGTCTATATTGCCAATTAGATTTAATATCATTTTCTTGTCTTATTTGTTGATTTATAACTGCTCCTGGCTGCCATCTAGCAAAATTTCTTCCATCACTCATTATTGGTGGAAAATCAAAATGTATATTATTTGATCCTGAAGTACAAGTTCCCCAACTCATTTATATATACTAACAGAGAAAATGTATTTATTTATGTTCTTCTAACAATTTAATTAATTCTTTTTTTGTTTTTTTCTCTCCATCACTTAGCAAACCCTTTTCCTTAGCTATTGATTTTAGAGCATTTACATTCATATTTTTATAATCCACGGGAATATCTATACTTTCTATTTTATCTAAATTTACACTTTCTATTTTATCTAAATTTACACTTTCTAAAGATTCTGGTAATTCTTCTACCTTTGGTTCTTCATTATCTCCACTATCCTCATCATCATCGTCATCTTCATCATCATCATCATCATCATCATCATCATCATCATCACTCTTCTCTATTTCTTGTATCTCTAAATCATTAACTTCTTCTAAATGACTATTTTCTAGATGAATTATTTTTATTTCTTTTTCACTACTTTCTAGTTCTTCTGATGCTTGGATGTCAATTATAGAATCCTTATCAGAGTTATCATTAGAGTCATCATCAGAGTCATCATCAGAGTCATCATCAGAGTCATCATCCGAGTCATCATTAGATTTTTCATCATCACTAACATTTATTAATGGTTGATTATCACTGTTATTGTCTAGACTGGTTGATGGTAATGAAGCACCCATTTGTTGAGATTGTAATTTAGACATTTCCACATTAGTAATAAAATGTTGTAATATTCTAGCTTGTTCCATTTGGGCATGTTCTAGTAAAGCAAATGTTCTTTTGAAATAGAAAAATAATAAAGCAACTAATATAAATATAGTGCCTAAACATAATAAGGTAATTGGATGGGCTAAAAATTCATACATTATTAATTATTTAAAATATTTATTTAAGTAATAACAAACGAATTTAATAATTAGATCTAAATAAAATAGAATCTTCAATAATTTCATTAGGAAAAGATAAATCTTTTAATACTTTAATTCCGCCTTTAATGGATGAAATACCGTGTTTAACTTGATAAGAATATTCAAAAGTATAATCGTCACCTTCAATTACTTCCATATTTAGATTTTGAATTGAGTTATCTAATTTATAACAAAGTTCATGTAAATGAGTAGTTAAAATAAAATCTACTTTTTTATTTAACATGTATTTTATAAATCCATAGGAACTGGAACATGCTTCATTTGGGTTAGTTCCTGAAAATAATTCATCAAATATACAAAAATGTTTTTCCTTACTTTTAAAAGAATCAATAATTTCTTTACATCGTCTTGCTTCAGCTTGAAATAAGCTATCTCTACCGGATGTATCGGGTATATTTAAATAACAATGAATTTTATTATAAAGTGGAATAGTAGCATTATCATAGAAACCGAATCCGTAAGATTGAGAGAAAATAAGATTAAATAAGATAGATTTTAACATAGTGGTTTTACCAGAAGCATTAGGTCCTGTTACAATAATATTCTTGTCAAAAGAAATGTTATTTTTAATAGGTGTTTTATCTAATAAATAAGCATTATAAATATTCTTAAATTTTAATTTTCTTCCGAATTTACATTTTTTAATTAATTTCTCTCTATATAATTCTTGTATACTTTGTAAATGTTCTATATAGGCGTTAAAACCAAAACTATATTCTATTATATCTTTAATATCATCTTTAATATGAATATCATAATAACATTTCATTACATAACCGATTTCATTTAATTTTTTATGAGAGAAAGTAAATTTATTTATTTTATTTAAATTATCTACTAAACAAGTCAATTTATTTTTATAGTTTTCCATACAAGTTAAAAAGGGATGATAAGTATTATGTTTTGAAATAAGTATAGAATAATCATTCATATTTTTAATAGAAATATTTAAATAATCAATTAACAAAAATAAATCATCATGAATTTTTTTGAAATTTTGATAAAATCTATAACATACGAGAGAATTTTGATAAATAGAAAATAAATAAAATCCAATTGACACAAGAGCATAAAATCTTTTTTCCCATGATACTTCTTTCATTATATTACTAAAATTACCTAATGCGTGTTTAGAAAATATTTTTTGAAGGACTTCTATATAAGATGATAAAGTAATAGGCACTCCAGAGAATTTTAACATAAAAAAAGGCACTATAAGCATTAAGATAGGAATACAGAGAGATAATACAGGTGAAAATAAATTATATAGACTAAGTAATTGAAGAAAGAAAGAATTATGATTTAAAAATTTAAAAAAGTTAACATCACAATAGTAATATCGATCTATAAAATTTTCATCTTCTCTTATTTTATTCCATAAATCGTAAAAATCATCATATTTTTGAATATAATTTTTATGAGCTTGATTTTCTTTTAATTTACTTATTATGTCTTGTGTTTGTTTTAAAAATAATTTATTATTGGTGAAATATTCACCTTGTTTTGGTAAATATATTTTACCTATTTTGGATGTTGGTTTATATATTTTTTCTAATAAACTTGGTCTTTCCTCACTTGAATCAGTAACTTTATTAAATTCTAAATCTTCTTTAATATTTTCATCTAATTTTTCTTTGTTTTCTAAATAATAAATTGGTAATTCAAAATTACTACTCATTAATAAATTTAATTAATTAATTAATGAATGATTTACGCATTGTTTTCAAAATTTACTGGTAATTCCTCTATTTGTGTATCATAATATTCTTCTATTTCCTTTAATTTCTTTATGTCTCTGCGTGTCACAAAATTTATTCCCATTCCTTTTCTTCCCCATCTACCAGATCTTCCAATTCTATGAATATATTGATGAATATTTTTGGGAATATCAAAATTTATTACTTTACTTACTTGTTGAACATCAATACCCCTAGCAGTTAAATTTGTTGAAATTAATACTCTTGTTTTTCCTGTACAAAATTCTTTATATGCTTCTTCTCTTTCTTCTCTTTCTAAAGCACTATGTATTGCTGATACTGGAAAACCATCCTTTTGTAATGCTTCAGCTAAATCAGATACTCGTTTAATACTATTACAATAAATTATACATTGACTTACTGCTAATGCTGTAAATAAATCTTTCAAAGTTTCATACTTAACATTATCATTTTCTACAGCAACAAAATATTGTTTAATACCTTCTAATGTAATTGCTTCTGTTTTTACTAAAATTTTTACTGGATCTCTCATAAATTTCTCTGTTAGATTCTGAATATCTAATGGTAATGTTGCACTAAATAAACATAATTGAACATCATTAGATAAATATTGAAAAATATTATATACTTGCTCCTTAAATCCTGAAGATAACATTTCATCGGCTTCATCTAAAATCATTATTTTTATCGTCCTAGTATTTATTTTTTTTCTTCTGATTAAATCATGAACCCTTCCAGGTGTTCCTACAATTATCTGTGGTTTACTTTCTAATTCTTTTACATCTGATTCCATTGCTTTTCCACCTATTACTAATTTTACCTCTAATCCTTTTTCACACATAAAAGTTCCTAATTCGGAGGCTACTTTATGAATTTGAATTGCTAACTCTCTTGTTGGTGCCATTATTAATGCTTGAATTTCTTTTTTTTTTTCATCTATTCTTTGTAAACATGAAACTGAAAACGCACCTGTTTTTCCTGTCCCTGACTGAGCTTGAGCAATTACATCCTTTCCCTCTTTTATTGGACTAACTGCTTTTGCTTGGATTGGACTTGGATTCTCAAATCCATAACTATATATTCCTCTTAATAAATCATCTTTTAAATTTAATTCATCCCAATTATTTACCTCTTGAAACTCCATATTAATATTTAAACAATAATATTTAAGTCACTTCATAAATTAATAATAAAAAAATTGATATAAATATTTATAATATAATAATATACAAATGGCAACCATGTATTATACTTTAAAGGAAATTGAAAATATTAGTTGGAATTTACAAGATAAATCTATTACTGATGAAACAACTGCTTTAATTAATTCTTTGGCTGACCAAGTAGCATCTCCAACATATGATAAAACTCCTGTTTTTAATAATAATTCTGCTACCAAACCTTTTAATAGAAAAAAAAAGAAATCTACTGAAGTAATCAATGATGAAGATTGGGAAGCAATTAGAAATTTTCAAAAGACTGAATTAATTAAATCAGAAGGTATACAAAAAGATATTGATTCTATTAGATCATTAATTAATAGAATAACTGAAAAAACATATGATGTTATTATTGAAAAATTGACTGAAAAATTAGATTCTTTTGAGGAAGCTATTACTAAATCAGAAGATATTAATAAAATAGGTAAGACTATATTGGATATGGCTACTTCTAATAATTTTAATAGTAAAACATATGCTAAATTATGTAGTTATCTTAATGGAAAATATGATTATATTAAAACCATCATTGATAATAATTTAAAAGATTATATGAATTTATTTGAAAATATTGAGGTTGCTGATCCAAATGAAAATTATGATAAATTTTGCGATTTAAATATAGTTAATGATAAACGAAGAGCAATGAGTTTATTCTTGTGTAATTTAAATGAAAATAATATTGTGGAATTTGAAATGATAGAAAATATTGTATTTTCATTGTATCAAAGAATTAGAACAAATATGAATGACGAAAGTAAAAAAATGGAACATGATGAAATTAGTGAAAATCTTTTAATTATTATATCTAATATTCCTATTGTTAAAATTAAATCTGATGATAAATGGAAAGATTTTATAGATTATATTGTTCACCTTTGTGCTATTAATGTTAAAGATGTTAAAGGTATTTCGAGTAAATGTAAATTTAAACATATGGACATCAAATCTTTAATTGAAAAATAAAAAAAATATATTAAAAATAAAATAACAGTATATTTAAATGATGGAATCTAAACAGGAAAATAATTTAAAATACGAAATTAAAGAAAATATAAATAATAATGAAATGAATGATGTAGACAGTATTTTGAATAATGAAAATTTTTTTCATGATAAAGATTTTCATGAAGAATTTCAATTTTTTGATGAGGATAATATAATGGCTCAACATATTGATTATTTTGAAAATTATACTGTTAAGATGTTACAACATATAGCTAATTACTATAAAATACCAAAATCTAAGCTAAAAAAAGATGAATTAATTCAATTAATAATACAATTTGAAAATCAAGAAGAAAATAGTGAAGAAGTATATAATAGAAAAAGACTGTGGCATTATATCAATGAATTGAAAAATGATTCTTATTTTTCAAAATTCGTTTTATTTTTAAATTGATAAAAGAAATTTAAATATTAAATATATATTTAATTTATAATGGTTAAATCTATATTAAATTCTACTATTAATTATCCTGAAATTAAAACATTAGATTTAGATGATAAAGATTATGATGCTACTCAATATGAATATAACATTTTAGGAACAGATATTATTATTGCTTTAGGTCAATCTAAATACACTTTTGTTGACAAGGGAGTTATTTTTTATCCAATTTATTTGATTAAAAATGATAGAGTATACAAACAAATTGGTATATTTGAAATATTAGAATCTCAATTACCGAATGTTATTGATGAAGATGATGATTTGGATTTAGATTTAATTGATAAACCGCTTATATTTGATTTTGTAGATATTGAATTACTTAAATCGGTTGAACATAAAAGGTTATCAAAAGATTCTTCAGATAGTAAAGAACAAGGTGATCAGGAAGAAAAAGAGGAAGAGGAAGATGAAGACGAAGAGGAAGAGGAAGAGGAAGAGGAAGAGGAAAAAGATGATCAAGAAAAACAATATGATTTGCCACAACAAGATACAAACCAAGTAGAAAAGGAGTTAAAAGAGTTTACTTCAAATAAAACTAATCCTTGGGTTCAAGAATATTTTAAAAGTAACAATTATAATTTGGAAGACAATGAAGGAGGTGGAGATTGTTTATTTGCTGTTATAAGGGAGGCATTAAAAACAGTAGATAAGGATATATCTGTTACTGAATTAAGAAAAAAATTATCGGAAAATGTGAATGAGGAGTTATATAAAAATTATAAAGAAAAATATGATATGGTTTTATCTTCGATATATGATACTGATGTTAAAATGAAACAATTAAATAAATTAAATAATGAATTAAGAGATAGGTTAAAACAATCAAAGGATAGAGAAGAACAAAAACTTATAGTAGAACAAGCGAAAAATGTAAGTGAAGCATATAAACGACTAAAATCAGAATTAAAAATATCAAAGGAAATATTAGGAGAATTTAAAATAATGAAAAAGGTAAATTCAGTGGAGGATTTTAAAAAAGTGATAAAAACATGTGAATTTTGGGCAGATGATTGGGCTATTTCGACACTAGAGAGAATATTAAAAATTAAAATGATATTATTTAGTAGTGAATCATGGAAAGAGGGTGATAAGAAAAATGTATTAGTATGTGGACAAATTATAGATAATATAATGAAAGAGGAAGGTGTATTTGAACCGCAATATTATATATTGGCTGATTATACAGGAAATCATTATAAATTAATTACTTATATGAATCATAAAATATTTAATTTTCCACAAATACCTTATAAAATTAAATTATTAATATCGGAGAATTGTTTAAGAGGAGAAACAGGTGCGTTTAAAATAATTCCTCAATTTCAAAAATTTAATAGTGATTTGGGGATTATTGAGGCTGATGATGTAGAGATAATCGAAGAATCCAATAATTTGTATGATAAGGATATAGTATTTCAATATTATATTAAATCAAATAATAAGCCTTTGCCAGGAAAAGGGAAGGGTGAAATGATGCCTTTTGGGAAAGAAAAAGAGTTTGCTAAATTAGCGGAAATAGCTGATTGGAGAAAAAAATTGGATAATGAGTATCCAAGTGAATTTGAGTTAGATGGTCATAAGTGGTATTCTGTGGAACATTATATTAACGCAGCTAAATTTAAGGATACAAATCCAGAATTTTATTTATTGTTTTCGCTAGATAGTAAGTCTAATATATCTAAGGATATAAATTTAGCTAAATCAGCAGGTTCAAAAACAGGAAAACATAAAGGAGAAGCATTAAGGTCAAAAGATATTAAAATAGATCCTACATTTTTTGGTGGAAAAGATGAACAAGCTTTAGAAAGTGCTTTAAATGCGAAGTTTTCTCAAAATGAAGAAATGAAATCAATCTTATTGAATACAGACAAAGCCAAATTAATGCATTTCCAAGGTAGTGCTCCTCCAAAATCTAGTGATACATTAATGTTGGTAAGAAGTAAATTAATAAAAGAATATAAAAATTAATTAAAAATAACTCTATTTATAATATAAATGGAATTGTTTTCAGAAGATCTTAATGATAATTATTTTCACATGAGAGATATAGATGTTATATTAGATGAATTTTATGATTTATTAGAAAAATCAGATGAATATATAAAGAAACGAAAAAAGGGACCATGTTTTAAATATAATATAACAAAAATAACTAAGATTTCAGATATTCCAATGTCGTCTATGAATGATAGTTATTTTTTTCCAAAAGAAATTCAAAGTTATATAAATGATAATTCATTATATAATTTACATTTTAATTGTAAGATTAAGGGGAGAGAAATTACAGTTAATTTTATAGTATTTCACGAAATAAAACAAAAAGATTTATTTAAAATAAATAAACAAATTCAAATGATTTATATGTGGATGTATATTATTGAACATTTCTCTCTTAATACATGTTCTAAGCAATTAGATTTGTATATTTATTTTACTCCATTTGAGAAAAAATTACCAAATAATCAATTAATTACATTAGCAACGGAGCATGTAAATACTGGTTATACAACAGGGTGTAAAGAAAATACGGAAATAGTATTATATAGAAATGAAGAATGGTTTAAAGTATTTATTCATGAGACATTTCATAATTTTGGATTAGATTTTTCAGATATGAATTTATCTTCAGTTAATAGGAAATTGAAGGATCATTTTAATGTAAATGTAGAATTTAATTTATATGAAAGTTATTGTGAAACATGGGCTAGAATTATAAATACAATATTTTATAGTTACTTTTCTGTGCTAGACAATTTAAATCCAAAAAAAAAGTATTTCAAGACGCAATTTTATTTGAACATAAAAAAAGAGGCATTTCATTCATTATATCAGTTATTAAAAATTTTGAAGTTCCAGGATTTAAATTATAAATTAATTACAGAAAAGAAAGAAGAACATATACGAATATGTAATCATTTATATGGAGAGAAATCTTCAGTATTTAGTTATTATATTATTACAGGATTATTAATAAATAATTTTGGAGATTTTTTGTTGTGGTGTAAAAAAAATAATAATATACTATTAATGTTTAAAAAGACACCAGGAAATTTGGATAAATATGTTGAATTTGTAGGAAATTGTAAAAAAAATACATTTATAAAGAAGAATATAAAACAAATGGAAAAAGCAATGTCGGATAAAGATTCGCAAATTGATGATTCATTAAGAATGACTCATTTAGATATGAATATAATATTTATGAATTAGTAGTGTTTTTCACAAAAATCAGAATCGATCTTTCTTTTTTTCCTACATTTGTTGCCATCACAATCCGAATGGCAACAATTTCTTTTTTCTTTTTTGTAAGAAAACATACCATTTTTTAATATATTTTTATTTTCTCTCCATGCTTTTGAACATTCGTCAAAATCTATAGTAAGACATGGTTCCATTTCGTTAATTAACAATTGTCTTTGTGAGTAGCTCATATTTTTTAAAATATATGAAAAAGTATTGAATAACTTCAATTTTAAATTAAATTAAATTAAAATTGAAAGATAAAAAGTAAATATAAAAGAAGTAACATGGGAATCAAATATTTAAATAGATTTTTACAAGAAAATTGTAAAGAATCAATAAGAAAAGTGAATTTATATGAATTATCTGGAAAAAAGGTAGTGATTGATACAAGTATATATATGTATAGATATTTGGGGGAAGAAGCTTTACTAGAGAATATATATTTAATGATAAATATATTGAGAATAAATAATATTATTCCGTTATTTGTGTTTGATGGTAAGCCACCAAAAGAAAAGGAGGATTTATTAAAAGAGAGAAAAGAGAATAAAAAAAAGGCAGAAGAAAAATACAATGAATTAAAGAATCAGTTGATAGATGGACAAAATGAAAAAGAAAAAATAGAGGAAGAGATGATTCAATTAAAAAAAGAATTCATAAGATTACATCATACAGATATAAAAGATGTGAAATTGTTAATACAATCCCTTGGAGTATCATACATAGAAGCTCCTGGAGAAGCAGATAAATTATGTGCTAAGTTGGTAAATAAGAATTTAGCGTATGCGTGTTTAAGTGAAGATATGGATATGTTTGTATATGGTTGTAAGAGAGTATTAAGATATTTAAGTTTATTAAATAAGACAGCAATTATGTATGAGATGAAAGATATATTGATAGAATTAGATATGAATTTTAATGATTTTAAAAATATATGTATTATATCAGGAACAGATTATAATATACATAATAATAACGATTTAACTAATACATTAAAATACTTTAAAAAATATAGGAAGTCCAAAGAGAAAAAAAATAACTTTCTTAGTTGGTTAGAGGAAAATACAGATTATATTAATGGTTTAGAAGTGAGAGAAATATCAAAATTATTTAATATAGATGATGTTCCTGAATTAAAAAATTGCTTAAAAACAAAAATTATAAATAGTCCTATTAACATAAGTAATTTAAAAAGTATACTAGAAAAAGAGGATTTTATATTTGTTAATTAAAATTATATTAAATTAATTAACAATTAATTATTTTTTATTTATTTATGCGGTTGCTGCAGCCTTGTCAGCAGCCTTGGCAAAGTGAGGAGACATATACTTTTGGAGGTTAAAGTATGTAAGCTCATCACCCTTCTTAAGCTTAAGAAGACCCTTAAGCTTAGCATCAGGAATGATCTTGCGACCATTATCCTTATCTTGAAGACTATGTGCGCGGATGTAAGCGTTAATCTCACGAGTGACCTCAGTGCGAGCCATCTCAGTGCCCTCAGGCTTTCCTAGGAAAGCAGCAAGTTCATTGGAAATAAGGGTAGGCTTAACGAAACCAGAAGGAGCACGGTTTCCTGACTTTCTCTTGCGCTTTTGGTTGACCTTGGCAGCAGCCTTAAGGTCCTTACTGACTTGACGCTCTAGAGAACGGAACTCAGTGCGAAGAGAGGACATTTGAGCACTTACAGCTTGAAGCTTAGCCATAAACTCAGAAAATTGATCAAATACAGAAACAGTTGCCTCAACAGGGGCAGCAGTCTCCTCAGTTACAGATGTAGGAGCAGGAGCAGCCTCAACGGTCTCAGTCTTCTTGGTAGCCTTAGTGGCCTTTGCGGGAGTAGCAGTGGTGGAATTCTTAGTTCTTGCCATTATACACTACTTAGACATATCTTTTTAAGTGTTTTTACGCAATATATATTATTTATGATTGGATACAGTCATAAATAATTCCTAAATATTTCTTTTTAAAACGAATCTATTTTTTTTATGAATTATTATAAGCAACAGATTGATATAGCCATGGAAGGGAATTTCTGGCTTCATCACTTACTAGAGTTAAAGCTGCTAAAACATAATAAGCTCCTAAAGAACGATTATCATTGGTGTGTCCTGATTTAACCATATAATCCATAATTCTGAGAGCACTTTTTCTTAAATATTCTTCATTTTGATGTTGAGCTAAATGCATTTGAAGTCCTAAAAAGGGATTTCCATGAGGAGGAACAATTTCTCTCATCATAGAGGGAGATAATTGGGCTCTGTAATTCCAAATATCATATAATTCTCTAATAAATATAACTAATCTATGTAGGTTTAGATTGGTAAACCAGGAAGAATCGGAATAATTACCTAGTTCATTAATAAATTGGAATAATTCTACAATTTTCATTTCTATTTTTTTTTTAGGATCTATTGGTTCTTCAATAATTTCTTTTATTTGTTCTATTTTATTAATTTTTCCTAATTTTAAATATTGTTTAAATTGTTTAATTGTATTATCGTCTATTTTCTCTCTATTATAAGGATTCATTACTTCTTTTTGTTGCTGTCCTATATAATTTCTTTTATTAATTAAACCATAAAATGACATAATATCACAACCATAAATACAATCACTTTGTTCCCAACTGAAAAATTGATTAAAAGGAATATCTATTATATTATCTAGAGTAGCAAAATCAGTATCATTAACACATAAATTTTTCTTTCTATAGGCTTTTCCACCATGTTTAATAAATCGTTTTAGAAAAATACCTCTTACAACCTTTTGAATTTTCACTGCAGAGAGAGATAATTTTAAGAAATTATAAAGTTTATTAATTAATTGGTCTTTATTTCCACCTTTTTTTAAATTATAAAAATTACATATTTCTTTTAATTGAGATACTTTAAATTGATGAGTTTTCAATAATTCATAATCTTCCATTTTTATTACTTTAAAATCTTCATCAGTTATTTTAAATTTTTTTTTAGTATTAGATATGTTTTCACATATTAATATATTCTGATCTAATTCAACATATTTAGTTTTTGCCATTAATATATGTTAATAAATTTTATTTATATCATATTTATTCATTAATTTCTCTCTTTCTCTACATCTTATTAGCTTGTTATTCATTATTTTATTACTTATTTCTTTTTATAAATGTTTTCCTAAATTTTTATTTTTTCAAAATAAATAAATCAATAAATAAAAGCCGTTACATACATGTAGGCAAAACTGAATTTAATTTAATTTCTTATTAATTAAAAAAAAAATTGATTTAAAGAATGGCTCTTATATTAAACTATATATACAATGGCAATGAGTTCTAAGACTATTCTTTCTGGTGTTGATTTTACCCCTTCTTCTGATATTAAATACTCCAAGCCCAAGGTGGATGCCAGGGGTGGTAAGAGTGTTGGTATTTTGAATGCTGCTAGTAATACAGCAACTTATATTTCTACTCCACTTATGTTGACTTGGGGTATCAACGAGTATGTGGATGATAAGAGCGGTCGTGTTTCATATGACATGGCTCTACAGTTTCCTAGCGAGGAATATGCTAAGGAAGATACTACAAATTTCTTGAATAATATGATTGACCTTGAACAGAAGCTAAAGACCGATGCGATTACAAACGCAAAGGAGTGGTTTGGTAAGGCAAAGATGAGCGAGGATGCGATTGATGCTCTATGGACTCCTATGTTGAAGTATCCAAAGGACAAGAATACTCTTGAGCCTGATACTACACGATCACCTACACTGAAGGTAAAGATTCCTTATTGGGAGGGTGAGTGGAAGACAGAACTTTACAATCTAGATCAGCAATCTATTTTCCCAGATCCAGAAGGTAGTAGTATTACTCCTAAGGATTTGATTGGTAAGGGTTCACATGTAGCTGTTGTTCTACAATGTGGTGGACTTTGGTTTGCGAATGGTAAGTTCGGTGTTACATGGAAGCTACTACAAGGTGTAGTAAAGCCTAGAGAGACAATGAAGGGTAAGTGTCATATCTTCTTGAGTAGTGAGGATAAGGCAAGAATGGAAGCTCAAAAGGTAAGTGAGGAAGATGAAGACGATATTGATGATGTAGAAGAACCTGTATCTAAGACTGAAGTTGCTGACTCGGATGGTGAAGATGATGTTAAGCAAGAAGTTGCTGCTGTTGTAGAGGAAGCTCCAAAGAAGAAGATTATTAAGAAGAAGGTTGTCAAGAAGGCACCATAAGTAGCTAGGATATTAGATAATTGTAAGTTAATTAATTAAATAAAATAATAATTTTTTTATTGTATTTAATTGGAATACTAAATAAAACAAAGAAAAAAACATGTAAAAAATACGCTACAATTATGATATGGAAGAATTAAAAGAATTAAAAGATAAATTAAAGTATTTGATTATTGAAGTAGAAAAAAAGGCACAAAATCAGAAAAGATTACTAGATAATATAAAAAAATATAGAAAATAATTATTTGTATTCATCCTTAATATCTTGTGTGATATATGTATTTTTGCTAATTGCTCGAACAATTTTGTTCATTTCTTTTTCATCTTGTTCTATTAGAGTCATGGAGTTAAAAACTAGACTGGTTAATTGATTTTGAAGATTTTCACTTTCTTCCCATCCTTGGTTAGCATCTTTCCATTTATTAATCATAGTTCTTTGTTTTAGTGCTACCGTTTTAATGCCATTTAATATTTTATTTAATTCATTATCTTTTTCCCAAACATCGTTATCTTTAATGTAGAGAGTTTTTCGGTTAGAATCTGTACAATGTATAGGTCTCTCTAGCACATCCATGTTACTAAGACCATCAGTAATCATATGAGTAATTGTTTTAGTAAGACCATTTTCAATGGTATGATTATATGTTTCATTTGTAATTGGCAATGTATTAATAAAATCGGTCAAGTTCATAGCATTTTTACAATGTTCATTTAAGAACATTTGAATGTTGAAGGTATTATTATTGTGACTATTTGTATTAATATTATTATGAGAATTTATACCTACATTGTTGGCTTGATTATTCAAAATTACTTCCTTCATGAGCTCTTGATTGCCCAAGACGATTTTCATCAACATATCTTTATCAATGATATTATCGTTTCCATCTTTGACAACAAGTTGATTTCCTCCCTTTTGAGCAATGGAGCAAGATTTTTTGTGTTTATATAATCCTTGTCTAAATTTATAACTGTTACCACAAATACATCTGTGTTTGTTTTCATCATTTTCGTTATTTTCTTCTATTTCATTCCCTTGAAGGTATGTAGTTGGCGAGTTTTGGTGATTTTTGGTGAGTTTCTCACCGTTTTGGTGATTTTTGTGTTTTGTAGTGGATATATGTCTAATAAATTCAGCTTTTCTACTACATCCATATAAACACTTTTCACAGAAGTATTTATTAATAACTTTGAACGGTGATTTTTGGTGAGAAATGTAATCCATATGTAATCCAGTTGTAACTCCAATGTAACTCTTCTGAGCCTTTGTAGGGATTATTTGTTCTGAAATTTCTTCATCACTACTACAATCTTCAAAAGATTGTATGGATGGTGATTTTTCGGTGAGTTTTGGTGAGCTGTTGTAATCCATATGTAACTCTAATGTAACTCTATATTAAAATATCTCTAAATGCTTTTAAATACAAATTAAAAAACTGTTGGTAACAAACTGAAAATTATTTTTTTTGAATTTAGACCATTATGCTCACAACCCATTTTTCACTAATTTTCCCAATTCTATTTCCAAAAATCAAAAAACAACACAAAAATCTTGTGTGTTTTTTTTAAAAATCAAAAAGACTTTTGAAAATTTGTGTAAAAGTAAAATACCTACATATATCGAATACATACCGATATTTTGGACTATATTTCTTGTCTACACGATGTAGCAAACGCACTACAATATGTAGTAAAACACTTGTAAATTTATATGGCAAAATCATTGCTTCATATCAAGGTAATCATCATAAAACATCCTCTATATTCTGAAATCCAAAAAACCCAAATGAATTTTTCCAGAAATGAGGATAATTTATGTAAATATATAATGTTGGATTTTATCCTCTATATTTCTGAATCTATATCTTAAAAACATATTTTCTATTTTTTTAGGATATTTAAATACTTTATATATATTAGCTATTTTTATTTCTCATTTAAAGATATTAAAAATTTAATAGTTGCTTCAACTATGAAACACTGAAAAAAAAGACCTATGAACCAATATGTAGAGAGAAAATACAGAAAAATAAATGGAGTTTATTTATTTTGGAATTTAATTAAATCTCTCTATTTTCTCTCTATTGAGTTATTTTCATTTAGTTCATTCTATTTTTATTTTAGATATACATATCTAAATGATTGTTATTTGCCCTCATTGTCAAATACCTGTAGAAATACTGGAAATTAATTGTGCTATTTTTCGTCATGCTATTTACAAAGATACTTTTAAACAAATTGACCCCCATTTATCTAAAGAAAGATGTGATTATTTAATTAATAATAAATTAGTATATGGATGTGGTAAACCTTTTAAGTTGATTAAAGAAGATAATACATTCAAAGCAATTATATGTGATTACATCTAGAGAGAAAATGTATTTAAAATTATTTTCTATTTTATAGAATGTAATTTTAATTTAATAATTCCTCTTCTAATTCTGGTATAGTACCTTGATCATATTTCGTAAAACAATTAATTTTTGTTATAATCAAACTATTTCTTATCTTAGGATTTATTTCTTTCTTGTAATCTGGCACTCGTAATGTATAAGACATATGAACATTATATTCATCTATTTTAGAAATTATTAAATTTAAAAATAATCCTTTGTAAGATGTAATATAATACTCAATTAATATTGAGGATTTTCTCTCTACAAGTTTATACATAATCTGTAATAATCTAAATTTTATATCTAAATACTGATTTTTTTTATCTCTTTTAGTAGCTCTTAAACATTGATCTGCCAACTCCATTAATTCTAGTTCCTCAAAAGGACATTCTACTTTCCCTTTTAAATGAATGTATTTTAATAAATAATGACATATACAATCAGCTAATCTTCTAATAGGTGAAGTGAAATGACAATATTCTGGCATACCAACTAAGTCATGACTTTCAGCATTAGAGAGATAATCAGCTTGAATTCCATTGGTAATGATTTCTTTAATCATATCTTCTGGAGATATATCTGAATATAAATTTTTTAACCACTCATTTGCTTGACAAGTTCTAAAAATACCCATATTTAAATTAATTTTTAAATATTCCCCTACAAATGAATTGGCAAATATAGCAAATTCAGCTATCATTTGTTTTACCTTTTTCTCTCCCTCTGAATCCACATATAAATATATATCATCCCCTATATATTTGGGATAAGCCATAGATAAATCATTTAATTTTATTCCCTTGGTTTTTCTAGCTCTTATTTCTTTTAATTTCTCTGCTATTATTAATCCTATTTTAATTTCCTTCAACTTACTATTTGATGCTTGACAATATGTTAACGCATTTTCTCTCTTTACTTTTAATTCTGTGAATAATAATTGAATATTATTAATTGGAATGTATCTTTCTTTATCAATTTCCGTTAATACTGTTATTGCCTTTTTTAAATTGCCTTTTGAATTTACCATCAAACTTGAAAATTCTAATACTTTATCTGGCATCATATGGATAGGTTTTCTATTAGATAAATATTTTGTTGTAGTTCGTTTTTTAATATCCTCCCACAAATCGGACTGGATATCTATATACTCTGTTGGGTCCGCTATATGAATAGCTAAATAAAGTTTTTCATCTTCTTCATAAATGCTAAAAGCATCATCAGCATCTAAACAGCCTTCTGGATCGATACTATAAGTATTCTTATTACAAAAATTAGATCTTTCTTTAATTTGATATTTATGAAATAAATGAACATTTGCAGTTAATTTTTCATCTTCATCAAAATCTCTCTTTGCACCATAAATAGGTTCTATAATTTTGGTATAATTTTCTTCAAACATATTATTAATTAATAATCACTATTTAAATACTTTTACTAATTCGACAAATGATACTATAAACTATAGCAAAAAATATATAAATATATTTTTGTTATATAGAATATTATTATGGAGACTAAAGAACCTAACTTATGTGTTAATATGGATTGTGAAAGATATCCTCCTGACTGGGATTTTGAAGAAGATACTGAAGAGACTTATCAGGAAGGACAATGGAAGAAATGCTGTTTATGTGACGGGTATTTTGATGATGATGGATTAGGTGACATATTATTTATCGAAGAACACCCAAATAATAAAACTGCTGAATGTGAACTATGTGGAAAAGATAAGGATATTGTTCAAATGAAAGGGACTGGACAATTTCTTTGTGGAAATGCTTGTGATGAAGAAGAAGAAGAAGAAGATTAGATTGTAATTTTCTCATGAAAATTAAAATCCCAAAAGTGTAATTTATTACTTAAGCTGAATTATAAAAATAATCTATAAATGTAGTAACAATTTTCTTCTCGTTACAATCACAAGTTTCATTATATAATGTATTGTCAATAATTTTTGGTTTGCTCCTTCCTTCTTTTCCGTGATCTACAGTTTTATTATATATTGATTGTTCTGGTTTAAAATCAATAAATTTAATAAATTCTTTATCTATACTATTATTCTCATATTCACTAATATTTTTATTGCTCCTACATTTATTCATTTCTTTTAATATTGGAAAAATATTACCTAAACGATCAATATCAATTTCACCACTCCAACTACAACTAAATGGATGAAAGTGTTCTATCCAAAACTCTCTTTTTAAATAATAAATAGGCATTTTTTTTAAATAATAAATAAATATCATAATTTTTTCGTGAGTTTTTCTTGCTCTTCTTTTCTCTTTAGAATCTCGACCATTATTTCGTGTTATATATTCAATAGGTTTAATATTTTCTTCTATTAAGGAAAGCAATACTTTTCTCATTATATCTTCTGTAATATCACAACTAATTTTTTCAGGATTTTTTAAATATTCCTTAGCTTTATTATCTATATAAGCTCCGCCAGCTTCATATAAAATACCATCACATGTTTTATAGGCGGCTCGATTTTTTTTTTCATCATTAGTAATATTTGTATTATCAAAACCTTGTATAATAAAATGATAGTAAATAGCAAGTGTTATAGACTTTTTTATAATTTTCTCATCTGTACCATTGCGAATATAACCAATAATGGCTATTAAAATTAAAAATATATTATTTTTTTTAAGACTTCTCAGTTTTTTATTTACAGTATTGAACATATTATTTTTTCCATCTAATTTGGGAATATAAATGTACTCTTCTATATCAGCTAATATTTTAATTGTTTTATCTATTAATCCAATAAAATCATTCACATTTTCAGATGTAAATAATTGATCATAGTTATTTCCATAAAGACATTTAATTATCTTGAAAAAAATGGATATTCCGTTATTATCGGGTTTTTCAATTAAATTACATTTGGAATTAGCATAGTATTGATAACCTACACCAAATTCAAATGCGTTCCTTGGTTCATTATTAAACTCGTAACAACATAATATTTCATCTTGGCTTTGTTCTTTATAATATTTTTCTATAAAATAATTAATTTCTGTTTCTATCTTTCTGAAATCTTCATTTATTTCAGGAATAATTATAAGGAATAAACGCCCTGCTAAAGCCTCTTGTTCCGATAACGATCCGGGAAATTTATTAAGGTCACAAAAAACTTCTGCTTGTTCTTCTGGGGTATAATTTATAAATATGTTAAATAAAATTTTAACTTTATTATCAAATCTATCTTTTTTTATTTTAAATGATTCTATTATTTTCTCAAATACTATCTCAAGTTCATCTCTATGTGTTTTTAAATACTTATCATATAAATCATTATATTTTTGATCTTTAAAATAAGAGTGATACTTAAATGTAACTAAATCATCATAATTAATTAGTGAAATTATATCCTTCAATTGAGTAAGAATTTTAATATCATTAATATATTTTCGTATATTTTTCATTAAATCATCAAGTCTTTCTGGATATAATGAAAATGGTTTATCTAAAAAATTCACAATAGCATTCATTCTATTATTTCCATCAAGAGCATTCTTTTTATCATTATTAGATATTTTTGCTAATGATATTGGAAAGACAGAATTACCATTTTTATACAAGAAATCTATAAATTCTCTGTCATTAGGCATTTTACTAGATGGCATAAGCACCCATTTTTTTTTTCTTTGGAATTTAGGTTTAATTATCTGATTCCCTTTTATATAATTGTATATTTCACGAGGTGACCACTTTGGGTTGTCTATATCTTTGTTTTGTTCCGCCATAAATCGCTTTATATATAATTATGGCGAAGTTCTTTAAATTAGTTTTACTAATTATTTAAGATGAATTTGAAAAATAACATTCCCTTTCTTAGTATTATCATAAATCTCATTTGATTGAATGAGAGAAATTCCTTTCCCTTTAATTAAATATTGTTGAATACTTTTAACATGTAATTTAGTAACATTAATATCATACGAGATATTTCCAATATTATAGGTAATATATTCTTTATTTAAAATTTCACTAATAGAAAAGGTAACATTAATAATCAAATTATTGTTATTGTCTAGAGAGATATTATCGGGTAATTCAGGGATACATTTAACAACAATATCATTATTATTTTTTTTATTTTTATAATAAATTTCATCATGCCATAATGGTATGAAATATTTTTCTTCTTCAAATGTCAATACATATATATTATCATTTAATAAATCTTCTAAGGAAGGATTTATTATAATCATATTATCATTTTCAATCTTTTTATTAATGATTTCTTTTAATTTATCTACTGTTTCTTTGGATACATATAAAATATGTTGATAAGTATTAATAAATTCAAATATTTTGATTGCTTTATCTTTATCTAATTTTTCAAACAGCTTTATAGACGCATTTTGACCATCCCTTAAAATAGAAGTAACAATATTATTTACCTCTGGAGAACCACTAGTAAAGAACGATGAGAGAAAATCAGAAAAAATAGAATTGTAATCTAATTTAAAATCCTTTTTTTCTTTATTATATTGTAAATAATTATTCAAATATTCATATGATTCTTGAATTTCTTTAAATTTTTCTTCTGACTCTTTTTGATTATTTGGATTTTTATCGGGATGATGTTTCAAAGCCATGATTCTATATGCCTTTTTTAAATCTATCTCCGAAAAAGTTGAATTAATTTGTAATATAGAACATGCTTTATTAAAGTTCATTAATGAGATTTATTATTTTATAGAGATAATTCTCTAAGTGATAAATAGGTCTATAATTATTATTGTAGAATTGTAAAAAAGAATAAGTTTCAATAAAGATATATGAATAATCAGACTCTTTGATTTTATTTTCTTTTAACAATCTGTAAATAATATTCCATAAAGTAAAACCTATATCAATATCATAAATAAAAATATCATAAATTTCGTCTCTGAAAGATGTAAATTTAATTAATGAAGGAGAACATAATAAATTATACAATTTATCCAAATAATTATGAATATTATTATTAATAATAATTTCATTACAATTTAAGCTTTTAATATTACTAATATCTTTAACATTAATATTGTTAGGTAATTTTTTCTTTATAATTTTATTATAAGCATTTTTACTAGGACGAGAGAATGAAACAATATGACATGTATTAATAATACTATCAGGAATAAATGAAATACTTTCACTTAATATAAAAAATATAATGTTAATATTTGTATAATTTTTTTGAATATAACTATAAAAACAGTCTAATAATTCTGAATGAATTTTATGAAAATTTTTACATAAAATAATTCCATTTTTATTAGTTCTAGATGATAATACATCTACAATATTAATAAATATATCATTCCATAATAATTTAGCATTACATCCTAATAAAGCCATATCAATTTCAAAATGAACATCACTAATTTTAAAAAAATAATTTGTTTTATTGAAATTACAGATTAGTTTTTTTTCATATTTTAATTCAGATTGACTATATTTTTTAATACAATGAAGAACTTGTGTATATTTACCTATTCCAGGTGGTCCATAAAAAATAATATTTTTTAAGTTTTCTATATTTTCTGGAAAGTTAGAAATAGATTTATTAAAAGTAGGATGTAAGTTTTCTTGATTTGATGTATTAATATATTCATTAAAATTGGTTTCAAAAAATTTCATATATATTAGTATTTATGAAATCTTTAATCAGTTTTACGAATTAATCTTTTTAATAAAATAGAATAAAGATATAATTATATTATTTATATCAATGAATGTTATATTAACCCATAATCAATTCAATAAAAATCATATTTATTTTTATGAACCAATTGAAAATACTATCATGGATAATAGTAAATTTATAAAATTAGTATATTCAACCGAAGATATAACAGTAAACGGTATATATTTATTAATGAATATTACAATTACTAACAAAGAGAATTATTTTAAAAAAATAAAATATAATTTTGATTTAAATAGTAATAAAGAATTACTTAGCAATCTATTTCGAATAGAACAAGAAATATTAATGAAATATGATACCCCAAAAAAAACCAAAAAATTAAATATATATGAATCATTAAATACAGGTAGTTTGAAAATTTATCCATCGACAGATTCACATAAATCTAGTAATAATTTTATTTTAAAAATTTCAGGTGTATGGGAAAATGAAAGAGAATATGGATTAACTTTTAAAATTTTATCCGTCAGTTGAAAAATATTTTAATATAACTTGTAACATTCCAATAAATGCTACATTCGTAACTGATAATATAAGAATAACACTATTTAATTCTGATGCTAAAGCTGCCATAATATCTCCTTTATTTCCTTTATCACCAGTATATTGTTTTAATTTATCTAATAAAAAATTAATAACTAATGCTACTTGAACTAAAATTAAAAATGCAGAAACCCCCGAAAATGAATAATATTCATCAGCTACTTTTCCACTATTAATTTGATTATAAAAAGATATGTTTTGTAGGACAATTAAGGAAATAATTACTAAAGTAAATATAATAGGAAGTGAATTTGATATCATAGTCTTAAAGAATCCTATGACTCCTTGTGAGTATTGATTTTTATTAGAAATAGCAAAAGAACTTATAATAAGGCCCATAAGCGCCAAAAGAGAAAAGCTATATCCCCATATTGTAGCGGTAGCATAATCTTTAGTTGATCTTGCAAAAATCATTCTAAAAATAATACCTAAAATACATAAAAAAGAAAAAATTTGAATATCATATGGTATTCTTTTAACTGGAACAAATTGCTTTTCATTTTGATTTGATTGTATAGTTCCATTTGTAATTGCTAATGGTGGTTCTCCTCCTTTTTGTATTTTTTTATTTGTCATATAAATTATGTAATTATTTTTTAATTTATATGAATTATTTTCGTTTAAGTTCGTCTATTTGGTTTTGTAAATCTTTAATTTTATTAATTAAAAGAGGCACTATCTCTAAATAGTTTAAACTTTTTCCTACTTCAGTATTAGAGACTAAATTAGGATACACATTTTCTACATCTTCAGCTATTAACCCAAAATGTAATTTACAATCATTATTATAATTATACTCTTTAGGATTTAATTTTAAAATATCATTTACATCATTATTAATATCTTTAATATTTTCTTTCTCTTTTTCAGATGAAGTTACAGTAATTTCATTTGCTACTTGTAAATTTTTAGTTATAAAAACAGAATTAACTCCTGTTTCTGGAATTAATTCAATTGTAAAATTATTACCTGTTCCTTTTTGCCAAAAAATATTATTTCCTCCTGAAACAGTTGTAGGTCTAAATGTTCTTGAACCACTCATTTATATTTATAATACATTTAAAATATTTAATTTATTTCTTTGTTTAAATTATATTATGAGTCATTTTCCTCAATATAATGTAAATAATGAACATCAACTTATTAGAAGACAAAATACTTATGTATTAGATAGAAAATTAATTACTTTTCACAGTCAAGATAGAGATGTAAGTCAATGGCCTTATGCTAATTATTTTGAAGTTACCTTACCTGAAACATTGAATAATGTTCAATCTATGAGACTTGTTGAGATTCAATTACCAGGAAATCAATATGTATTTAGTAATAATCAACAAAATATTAAAATGCAATTTTACATAATTCCTAATGTTTCTACTCAGACTTCTAAATATTTAGCACTAGAAGCACAAACAACAGTGCCATATGAAATTACCATTCAAGAAGGATATTTTACTCCTTCAGAAATGGCTACTGAAATACAGAATTTAATGAATCAAGTCGTAACTAACTTTTTAGTAAATGAAGCAGGTTTAAGCGGAGCTGTTTATGATAATTTTTCGGTTTATTATGACCAAGTGGGTCAGAAAATGTATTTTGGAAATAATTTTGACAATTTTCAATTTAATTTTACTCAGCAAATTAAATATGATGTTCCATGTGATGCCATTGTTAATGATAATCAACCAAATGAAGTATGGTATCAATATGCTAATTGGGGGTTACCATCCTATTTAGGCTTTAGTAAAGCTATTTATAATCCTATTGATATATCAGGTAATTTTTCTTTTGAATATGCCAGTTATGATTGGTTAATCCCCAATACATCTATTTTACCTCCAGGTATAACTCCTCATGCTTATTATATTGCTGCTCCAAATACCATTTGTATGTTCGGTGATTCTGCAATTTATATGGAAATGGATAAATATAATACAATAGACGAATTATATCCTTATCCAATGCGAACAACCAATACATATAACAATGATTATAATGGCAAAGTTAATTCAGCTTTCGCAAAAATTCCTATTACAACCACACCTAACTCACAAATATTTGATTCAAGAAACGGATTTTTACAAAATGTTGCGCAATATCATCCTCCAATTGATAAAATAAAAAAATTAAAATTTAAATTTAGATATCATGACGGACGACTTGTTGAATTTAAAGATTGTAATTTTAATTTTACAATCGCTTTTAACCAACTTAAAGATGAAATTGCTAGAGATTATGTTGTTAGAGTCCCCGATTTATATAGTCTATAAAAATAAAAATTGAATTTAATTAATTTAAATACCTAAATTCAATTCAAATAAATGGTAACAAATTGTTTACTATCAGGTGTTCATCAACACTGTAATCTTTTGGATAACTTGAAATTATGCTCTATTTGTTTAGAAGATTTGAATGAAAATGAAGGCACAAAAGCTTATGTTTGTAGTCATTTGTATCATAGGGAATGTATTAATAATTGGAATGGAAGTTGTCCAGAATGTAGAGCAAATAGATTGCCTACATCATTAAGAATAATAAACCTTCCTTCTAGCGATATTATTTCTAATACTGAATTACCCTCTATTACAGATGAATCAATTGAAGGTTTTAAAAGATGTCATCAAAGAGTTCCTACAAATTTTCATAATATTTATCATCAAAAATGGAAAAAAAATGATTGTGTAAGATATAATCATAATTTAGTATTTCTTAGACCTTATGGTGTAGTAGGAATATGTGAAAATTGTAAAATTATTCAATGTTTTAGTTTAAGTCACCCAATTTAATTTTTAGACACATATTCCTCTATTTGCTCTTTTGGACATGTATTATAGTCTCCTTTAAAACCAGCTAATTTTATAAATTTAGGTTTGGTCATTTTTTTTGTTTTATAATAAATATAATGACCATATTTTCCATTTCTAATACTAATTTCATTATTTATTTCTCTCACTATTGATGTATTTAATGTTACTTTATTTTCAATAATAGGTATTAGATCCTCCATAGTTATATCCTCTATCTCCTTTTTAATACCATTCAGAGATTTCTTATTTGTTCCCCATTCAATATAATTTCCAAATTTTCCCTTTTTCAATACTACATCATCTTTTTTATATTTTCCTACTATTTTTTTTGTATTCTGTTTTTCAATCAACTCTTCTAACTCATATTCTCCTTTTTCTAATTTATCCATATCCAAATCCTTTCTACAATTTATAAAACTAGTCTTGTCTCCTTCTTGTTTTTTAATAACTGGTCCATATTTTCCAATCATAAATACATGTGTATCATCAATTTGTATTGTCTTTTTATCAACTGTTTTTAAATCCTTAGAACAATCATCTATGTCATCGCTACATTCTTTACATAATTCATGCCAAATTTTATCCCCTTTAGATATTGAATCTAAATTAGACTCCATATTTTTAGTATATTCATAATCAAATAATTTATCAAAATGTTGTATTAAGAATTCTAAAACCAACACACCAAGAGGTTGAATTACTAATTTGTTTTTTTCATTACCAAACTCTCGTTCATCCTCAATTTCTTGTAGTTCATCTTTTTCCAATTCATAATCTACACATTTTATTTTCTTTCCTGTTACATTATCTTTTTTTACATATCCTCTTTCCTGAATCTTTTCAATTAAACTTGAAAATGTAGATGGTCTACCTATACCCTTTTCTTCAAGCAATTGAACTAATTTAGCTTCCGTATAATGTGATTTCAAATCTTTTATACTAACTTTTGCAGTAATTTTATTATAATTCACTTTAGATTTATTTTTAATTGTAAGTAGAAATGTATAATTAGCATTTTCTTTATCATAACCTCTTACTATTTTCCATCCTGGAAATTCTGCCAATTCTTCATTATGTTTATATTCTTTATCCATAGGTGCTGTTATCTTAGCAGCAATAGACAAATATTTAGCAGGACTCATACAACTTTCAACTGTCACTGACCAAATTAAATGATACATTTTTCTTTCTTTTGGACTATATGAGTCTGCTATTTTTTCTAATGTAACATCTGTAGGTCTTATAGCTTCATGGGCTTCTTGGGCATTATTTTCTTCTTCTTTTTTAGATTTCTTTCCTTTTTTTGGTTTCTCTACTTTTCTCTCACTTAGACTATTTACATTTTCATTCAAATAAGGTTCTCCATATTTATCCTTTATAAAATCACTGGCTTTTTGAATAAATTCAACACTAAAAGTAGTACTATCTGTTCTCATATAGGTAATTAAACCTGCTTCATAAAGAGTTTGACAAATAGACATTGTTTCCTTTGGTGAAATATTTAATTCACTGGATGCTTTTTGTTGTAAGGAACTTGTTGTAAATGGTGTAGGGGGATTTTTAGTTGTTGATTTTGGTTTACTACACGAATAAATATGATCAAATTCAACTGACTTTTCCAAAAAATCCTCCATGGTATTTGTGGCACTATTAAAACTAATAATTTCAAAATTGTGATTCAAAGCAAAAGGTAAATTAAGTTGTGTAAAATAACCAGTAGTATTATACACTTTTTTGCCAGGTGACGCATCAATATCTTTTTGATTATCATACACAATTCTTAATGCTGGTGTTTGACACCTTCCAGCTGAAAGACCTGTTTTCGAATTCCTAGAAATATGTTGCCATAATATTGGACTAATTTTATATCCGACCAATACATCTAATATTTGTCTAGCTTGTTGCGCATGAACTAAATCTAAATTTAATCTTCCTGGATTTGCCACTGCTCTTTGAATAGCATTTTTCGTAATTTCATGGAAAATAATTCGTTTTGTTGTGAGTGGAAGACTAAATACCTGGCATAAATGCCATCCAATTCCTTCACCTTCCCTATCATCATCCGTAGCAATTAATACTTCGGATGCTTTGTTAATCATTGTTCGAATTTTATTAATTTGTAAACTCTTTGATTGAAGTGGTTGAAAATTAGGATGAAAATTATTATCCATTTCGATATTTTTAATACCAGGTAATTCTTGAATATGACCATAACTAGCAATACATTTAAAACCAGAACCTAAATAAGATTCGATTTTTTGACATTTTGCAGGAGATTCAACAATAACTAATTTGTAACTCATTTTGGTTTATTATACTTTAATTTTTATATAATTTTAAAAATCAATTTTTAAAAAAAATAATATTCATTTAAGTTATAAATGTCTTTTAATGTTTTAGATATTTCTGGATTTATGTTTACAAGATATACGCAGATAAATAATTCTTTAAATAATGGACTTAGTCCCGATTATAGTTTCTATGGAGGAATAAATACTGCTTCCGATGAATTATTTTTTATAAAATATGCTAATTGCATAGTTGAAGACATATCATTTGGTAATAATTCTACTACTGTTACTGAATACCCATATGCAGATTCGTCCTATGTTTTAGATATCTCTTTAGGATATTTATTAACAGACCTTTCAGAGAATAAATTTAGTAATTATGTTTTAACTGATATGGTAGTAGATACTAGTAATGTTTATGCATGTGGTTTTGTTTATGATAGTAATTTAGGCTTAGATCGAGGATTTATTTATTCTTTTGATTTAAGTGGAAATGTAAATGATACATTTACAGGAGGTATTGAAGGAATAAGTGGTTATTTTGTTATGGACACATCAGGAGGAAAAGTGGCATCTAGATATAGAAGTATATATCGAAAAGAAAATGATTTAATTGTAGGAGGAGAATGGATTAATAACCCTAACCTATCCAATATTTCAATTTTATTACAATCAATTACCCTTGATGCTTCTTATAATCCAAATTGGGGATTTCCGAATGGTTCTTCTCAATCCTTAATTCCTTATAACTATAAAGAATCTCAACAAGGATATGATTTATCTGGTTTACCATTAAGTAATTTAACAAGCTATAGTATTAATAATTCCGATCCAATTATATTTTTTGCTAATGCAGAAATAGGAACTAATTTTTATACAACTGGATATAATGTTGACCCCAACACAGGTAATATTATAGATATATCAAGTATATTATATTCTGAATTACCTAATTTAGTAGTAAAATCGTGTATAGATAATTGGATTCAGGATGATGGTTCAATATTTATAGGAGGAGACCATAATGCTAATAGTGGGGCAAGAAGCTGGTATATAGCGAAACTAGATTCCTCCTTTAATTTTATTACAGGTCCTAATGGAGTAACTTTTCAAAATCAACCAGGTATTAGTGGAACTATAATAAATTATTTACAATTAATACCTGGTGGTAGTTCTACAGTAATTACTGAAGATACTTTATTTGTTTCTATATTTGGACAAAATAACGAAAATCCAAATATGTTTACTCTACTTGATTTAAATGCAAGTATTGCAACCAATATAAATGAAAGTATAAGTAATTCGACCAATTATATAAAATCAATTTACAATAATCAAATATTATATAGTGATTTAGATACTAATCAAACTGGAACATTACAAAATGAAGCAATACATTTATACGAATGTAGTGATGGGTTAAGAATAGTTCAAATAGGTGCATATATTAATTCTACAAATCCTTCGCTATCATCCAATTTAATAGCACCAATATTAGGTCCCATTTGCTTTCAAAAAGGAACTAAAATAAAATGTGACCAAGGATTAATAAAAATAGAAAATATAATACCTAATAAACATACTATTAATGGTAAATCAATAAATTTTGTAACAAAAACCATACATACTGGAGAAGAATTAATTAAATTTAAGAAAGATTGTCTTGCTCCCAATAGACCATCCGAAGATTTAATATGTTCCCCAGAACATAAGATATATTTTAAGAATAAGTTAATTGAAGCAAAAGATTTTGTAGATAGTTTTCTACATGTAACCACAATAAAAAATAAACAGGAAGTATTATATAATATTTTAATGGACAAGCATGAAGTAATTATTGCTAATAATATACCTGTAGAAAGTTTACACCCAAATAATTTAATAGCAGTATTAAATTCAAATTATAATAATAAAGAAATAAAAGATTTGTGCTTAAAAAAAATAGGAAATATTAATAATTATAATAAAAGTGTAAAAAAAATAAATGAACCTAATAAAGTAAAATTTGATATTATTAAAAGAAATAAACACTTCAATTAAATATTAATTTATTAAAATTTTTTAAAATAATATTTATTTATTATTTCTCTCTTTGAATTGTTTCCAAGTAATTTTTTCCTCTGGCTTTTTTCGTTCTCCCTTTTTGTCTGAATATTTTTCATCTAATTTATCTGCTTTCTTTAAAGCACTATCAATGTAAATTTGTTTTAGTAATTTACCAACTTCAAATGATCCTTCGTGTTGGTCTACTTGTCCTTCTTCAATTGAATGAAGAACATTTAATAATCTAACTAAAATATTTAAATCAATTTCATCTTTTTTAACTTTATTAAAAATATCAGTATAATTATTAAATAAAAATTGACATTTGTCAATACACATTTTATCAAAAACATCTGGATTTGATTTAGCTAATCTAGGATTTTGTTTTTTCAGTTTTAATAACTCATCAACATCAGCTAAGATAAGTTTACTGTGTTTAAGATTACGAATCAAATGCGTATTATTTTCAGCATCATTAGCTTGAATCATCTTCTGTAGATTAAGTCTCTCTAAATCATTCATTATAATGTAAATATAAATAATATTTTAAGTATAAACTTTTTCTAAATATATTTATATATGTCTTTACCGCATGAACAAAGTGAAAGTAGTGGTGTTACTCCATTTCAACAAGTAGGATATCAAGATGGAGCAAGTTCTCCTAGAAGTAATGCTATGGCTTATAGGTCAAGTCAAACACAACAACAACAAGATATTAATACCAAAGGAGGAAGCAAAAAAGGAAGAAAAAGACAAAGAGCAGGAGCAGGAACTGTAGTAGTTCCTTCATTTGCCTCGTCAGGTCCACCTGTATCTGCTCCAGGACAAGATGTAAATTCTAATAGTCAAAATACAAATTCAACAAGTCTTCAAACTCAAGCAAATGGTTCATGTGATAGTTGTATAGGTTCTGCTTCTAACACACCTCATTGTCAAAGTGCTGCTTGTAATCCACAAACAGGAGGAGGAAGTTGTAATGGTTCAGGTTTAGTAGGACCTAATGATACATGGAATTGTATGAGTGGAGGAAAATCAAGAAGAAAAAAGAGAAAACAAACAAAAAGAAAACAAACAAAAAGAAAACAAACAAAAAGAAAACAAACAAAAAGAAGAAAAAATAAGAAATCAAAAAAGACAAAGAAGAGAAAAAATAAAAAATAAAATAACAATATAAATTAATATGAGGTCAAGTGACATAACTTTTACTATACTAATAATTTTAATATTTGTGGGGATGTATTTTTATAATATTTTAGCAGTAGGTATAAAAAATATACAAGATAATTGGCCGGAATATAGATGTAATCCAACAGTAATGCCATTTGCAGGAACATTTGGACATGATGCAGGAGAAAATTTTACATATTGTATTCAAAATATGCAGATGGATTTTATGAGCTATTTATTATCACCTATGGATTATTTAATGAATGTAATGGGTGGAATAAGTGGGGAATTTATGGATGCAATACAATTTATAAGATCATTTTTTAATGTATTAAGAAATTTTATAACTAGTATAATTCAAAGTATTTTTGGTGTATTTTTAAATATATTAACACAATTTCAATATTTATTAATAAAAATGAGAGATATGGTGGCAAAAACTATTGGAACAGTGGTAACAATGATGTATATATTACAAGGGTCAGTTATGACTATGGAAGCAGGATGGGCTGGTCCTCCGGGAGAAATGGTAAGATTTATGTCAAAATTAAAAATTTAATTCATTTTATTTATTATACAATTAAAATATATGAGTGACTCCATTTTAAAAGTAATAAATAAAATATATAGCAAAGCTGGATTTTTAGAAAAATATGGTGGTTCTTTATGGCTAACAATTATATTAATAATAGTATTTTTTGTAGCCATATCTTATTATCATGTTATGAATAATATTCAACCTATTAAAGCAGATTGGTTAAATCAAAGATGTAATCCAAGTGTGATTCCTTTTGCAGGATTAATAAACAAACCAGATAACCAAACTGCTTTTGATTTTACAGCATCAAATTTTAATAATTGTATTTACAATATTTTAACCGACATTATTAATATATTTTTAGCTCCTCTTTATTATTTAGTAAATCTTTTAACTGAAGTAATGAATTTAATAGGTGAAGCTTTACAAGCAGTAAGACAAGTATTTGATAGTATAAGAAAGGCAGTAGGAGGAGTATCAGAAGATATAATGGGTCGAATATTAAATTTTTTAATTCCTCTTCAAGTAATTTTGATAAAAATAAGAAATATGTTTCATCAAGCTCAAGGTGTAATGACAGCAGGTATGTTCACTTTATTTGGAGTTTATGAAACTATAATAGCAGCTGTTACAGGAATAGTACAAATAGTAACTGGAATATTATTATCACTGGCCGCTATTATAGTAGTTTTATTTGTAATACCTTTTGGTTTAGGTTTACCTTTTGCAATTCCTTTATTAGCTTTATTTATAGTAATTTTAGTTATGGCATTAATAGTATGGATAATTGATATGATGATTTTGAAAAAATTTGTAAATCCTTTACCAGGAATACCATCATGTTTCGATGGAAACACAATTTTAAAACTAAATAATGGTGAACAAATTAAAATGAAAAATGTAAAAGTGGGAATGATATTAGAAGAAGATAATATTGTTACATCATTTATGGAAATGGCTTGTTTAGATAATATATATGAATTAGATAAAGTATATTGTACAGGTGAACACAAAGTAAAATTGAATAATGATTGGATACTTGTAAAGAATCATCCAGAAAGTAAATTAATTGATAAGAATTATGAAAAAGTTTATTGTATCAATACATCAAATAAAACAATAAAAATAAATGATACTATATTTGGAGATTATGATGAGTTAGATAAAAACGAAATAGATGAAATAAAATTAAAATGCGATAAATATTTACCAAAAGCATTTAATTTAGGTGATATTCATAAATATTTAGATGGAGGATTTGAAGAAAACACTAGTATTGAAATGTTTGATGGTCATAGCGTTAAAATTAAAGATGTAAAAGTAAATGATGTATTAAAATATGGTGAAAGAGTTGTAGGAATTGTTGAAATCAAAGCTGATGATTTAGATATTAAAAATTATAGTTTAGAGAATAATGAAAATATAAAATGTGGACCAAACATTCATATTTGCGATTCTGATTTAGGAATGTATTCTACATTAGACATGTATGGTGAAAGTATTAAAGTAAAGAAAATATATAATTTAATTACTGATAAAAAAACTTTTTATATAAATGGCGTAAAATATTTTGACTATAATAGTTGTATTGATAAATTTTTAGATTTAGAAAACATAAGTTTAATTAAAGCATTAATATAATTTTTATATTTAAAATATATATAAATATGGAAATGAAATTGTTTGGTATCCAATGTAGACTAGAAGTAATCATCATCTGTTTAATAGTTGGTGGAATTTTAGGAGCTCATTTATTATGTTCTTGTAGCAAAATTGGTTTAGTTGAAGGTATGGCGATGATGGGAGCCCCTCTTGAATGGCAAATGGGGGCTGGTCAAGCTATGAATTGGCAAAATAAAGCAAATCAATATGCTAAGGATATGGGATATAGTGAGCAAAGATCTAAATATTCACAATTTACTGGAACTCCTGTTCCCTTACCTGAAGGTCAATTGTTTATGTTTGCTGATAATAAATTCAAACCTGAATGTTGTCCTTCCACTTATACCTCTAGCACTGGTTGTGCTTGTATTACTCAAGAACAAGTAGATTATATCAATCAACGAGGTGGTAATAGAACTATGGCTCCAGCCGAATATTAAATTAAAAAATAATTTTAAACAATATAAAAATTATTTTTTATTACAATTAAGATGTGTAAAAGAAATGGAAAAAGATGGCTAACGCCCGAAATACTACGCTTACAAAGAGAATATGAATTATTAAATCTACCTATTGACCAAATTGCCAAATTACATGAACGCTCAATATGCTCAATCTTAGCCCGTGTAGAACAAGAAAATTTTAAAGATGATTCACCTGAAAGGAAAGAAGAAATTGAAATCTTAAGTCAAATTGTTTAATATATATAATCAATAAGTAAGTAAATATTTAAATGCCACAATATTAGCTATTGCACACCATAAAGATCCATAAGCACCATCCATAAAAAAATACAACAATGGAAAAAAAATAAAAAAGGTTGAAAGTATAAATAAATTATTAATATTAGGATAAAAAATTAATATACTAAATATTATAACCTCCCATAATTTAATTTCATTTGAAGCCCATATTGGTGATGATAACGAATTATTACATACAGAACTAGAATACCCATTAAATTTATAAAATAAATAAAAAATAGTGAAAAATCCTAATATATTTAATGGTATATATTTACCTTCATTTCGATAAAATAAATTAAATAATATTTGAAATGATAAAATTAAGGGAACAAATACAGATGATACAATATAATTAATATTATTTTTTTTCATTTTTATAAACCATAAAATAGCATCAGCTAATTGCATACTAGAAAAAATCATTAAAAAATATATGTCATTTTTTTGTTTGATATTCATTTGTTTATTGTTAATTAGATAAAGTGATATACCCCATGAAGTTATAAATGTTGCTATACTTATTTCAAAACTAAAGCACATTATATATAATATTAAAATATTAAAATGTTATTTCACAATTTTTACAATATTTAATTTTTATCATGTCTTTTTCAACTCCTCCTTCAATATAATCTTCAATGATTTCATGTTGACAATTATTCTTTAAAAAATCATCAATGAGAGAAATTAAATATTTATTATTATTTATTTTTTTTTGTAACGAATTTAAAAAAAAATTATCTTATTCTTTCATAGCATTTTTATCAATCAAGTTGAAACTTTGATAATAAAATGTTAAATTTTTATTATCATTAAGAATGGAATATATCTGGGAATTATAATTTATTAATGAATTTTTCATTTCAAGAAAAAAATGTTTTTTATCAAGAAATATTTCTTCAGAAGACATTAACTAGTAGTATCTAATAATCTTTATATATTTTTAGATATATAATCCCATTAGACTCATGTTAGGTTCATCTTTCTTAATTAATTTTTTAACAGTTTCAGATGTTACTGTAAACGGGAACTCCACATTTAGAGTAGTTTCATTTTCAAATAACTTAGAATCGGGTTTCATTAATCTATATAAATTCAACTTGGTATAAATAATTTCCAAACATCTTTTTAGATTTCTTACACCCTTTTCTTTCTCTGTATATGTTTCTACAATATAATCAATTGTTTCATCTGGAATAATAATTTCATCTTCCTTAAAATTGACTTGTTCTCTAATCTTAGGAATTAAGTATTGATTACTAATTACCCTCTTGTCTTTCTTTTCATAACCTTGAGTTTGAATTTTATACATTCTATCCAGTAAGATTGGATTAACTCTAGATTCGTCATTATAACTAAAGATAAACAAACACTTACTTAAATCAAAATCAATTTCAGAGAAATACTTATCATGGAATTCACTATTTTGAGATGTATCTGTAAGATGTGTCAATATTCCAGCAATTTCTTCACCTTTAGGTGTTTCACTGATTTTATCCAACTCATCAAAATAAATCACTGGATTCATAGACTTTGTTTTTACCAAGATATCTACTATCTTACCCCATGTGCTTCCTTCATATGTATATCCATGTCCTTCTAAGAAACTACTATCTGTAGCTCCACCTAGAGCAATAAAGGCAAACTCTCTGTTTAAAATTTTACTAATTCCTTCTTTAACAAGGGTGGTTTTACCAGTTCCCATTGGACCTTTAATAGCAACAGCAGTTCCAACAGCTTTAGGATTAGCAATCCATTGGCCAATAAGTTGCATAATCTGCATTTTAGCATCATTTAATCCATAAACAGCTTCGTCTAACATATCTTTGGATTTTTCCATATAAAGTTGACATTCATTCACACCATTATCAATAGTAATAGGCAATGATTTGTAACTATTAAATGGAATTTGCATAAAAGTATCGACCCATGTTTTAATTTTATAATATTCCCCATTTCCAGGGTCCATATATCTCAATGAGGCAATTTTATTAAGGGCAATTGATTTAAGATTAGTAGGAATATTAGATTCTAGTAGAGTTAATCTATATGGCTTTTGAACAATACTATGTTTATTTAATTCTTCTACCTCGTTAATTATTTTTTCTTGTTCTTCAATAGATAATTTATCTTTAAAATATTTGTAATCATTCATAAGAGATTTTTTATTAATTAAATTTTTAAATTTCTTTACATTTTTTAATTTCGTTCCTTTTACCTTTTTCTCTTGCGACTTTTTTAAAGCCTTTTCTTTCACATCTAATTCCTTTAATCCATCAATAGCAATTTTATTTTTTTCATCCCTTTCTAAAATTCCTTGTAATGTTTTTCTAACTTCATTAATAGTTTCTTGTTGCTTTTCTAGATCTTCCTCTCTATTCTTCTTTTTCTTTGGATGTTCATCGTCTTCATCATCTTCATCCTCGTCTTCATCTTCACTTTCATCCTCATCTTCCTCCTCATCCTCGTCTAGATAATCACTGTCATCTTCTTCATCATATTCACTATCGTCTTCATCTCTTAAAGGATCACCAATAGTAAATATAATATTGATTCCTTTTTTTCCAGAAACGATTTCATCATCTTCATCTTCATCAACAGTTTCATATTCATCACTATCTTCATCTTCTTCTTCTTCTTCCTCAGACTCTTCAATAACTTCTACCTTTGATTTTTTATTTTTTTTAGATTTAGATTTTTTTGTTACCTCTTCCTTTTCTTTAGAAGATACTTTAGATTTAGATTTAGATTTCATTTTATTATTTTTTTCTTTATCACCTTCCTTAATTTTATTTTTCAAATACTTAGATGGAAATATTTTTTGAACAAACTTTCTATATTCATTCATGTCCATTTCTTCCTCACTCTCAGAATCACTATGAGTGCTCATATCATCATCATTATCACTGCTGTCAGAACTATCACTTTTCTTCAAGCGTTTATTATCTTTTTTGGAGCGAGTTTCCATAATATTTTTAGGAGATTTAGTTGATTTATCCTTTGTTTGAACCATTGTATAATATATATACTTTAATTATTATTTAAATTGTTAGTTCAATTTTTTTAATAAATATATTAAAATAAAAATTGATGAAAAAAAACAAGTTAAATATAATATAATATTATAAGGAAGCATGGCAACTAAATCCCGAGAAACGATTCCCAAAAAACAAAGTTCAAAAATAATAGGTATTCAATTTAGTATACTGAGTCCAGATGAAATTCGTAAGGGTTCTGTAGCCGAAATTACAACTAGAGACACTTATATAAATAATAAACCTGTAATTGGTGGATTGTTTGATCCACGAATGGGTGTTTTAGAACCAGGATTAATTTGTCCTACAGATGGATTGGATTATATGGAAACACCTGGTTATTTTGGACATATTGAATTAGCTCGTCCAGTATTTTACATTCAATATTTAAATACTATTATGAAAATTTTACGATGTGTTTGTATTAAATGTAGTAAATTAAAAATTTCTAAAGAAACACATAAACAAGCATTAAAGTTGAGTTCAGAAGACCGTTGGAATTATGTATTCAAGTTGGCAAGTGCAAGTAATATTACTCGCTGTGGTGATGATATTAGTGATGGTTGTGGCTGCCTTCAACCCAAAAAAATTAAAAAGGAAGGTTTAGCTACTCTATTTGCAGAGTGGGATAATATTAATGGATTAGGAGATGATGACAAAGATAAATTAAATATGAAATTAACTCCTGAGATTGTTTTAAAAATTTTTAGAAGAATATCAGATGATGATGTGAATTTTATGGGTTTTAGTCCTGTATTTTCAAGACCTGATTGGATGATATGTCAAGTTTTAGCGGTTCCTCCACCAGCAGTTAGACCATCTATTAAGATGGATGGTCAACAAAGAAGTGAAGATGATATTAGCCATATTTTAGTAAATATTATTAAGGCAAATAAAACACTTCAAGAAAAATTACAAGAAAATGCTAGTTCCAATATTATTGATGATTGGCATACAGTTTTACAATATTATGTAGCAACACAAGTAGATAACAAGATTCCTGGTGTAGCATCAGTAGCTCAACGATCAGGTCGTCCTTTGAAATCTATTAAAGAGAGATTAAATGGAAAGGGTGGTCGTGTAAGAGGAAATCTTATGGGAAAGCGTGTTGATTTTTCAGCTCGTTCTGTTATTACACCTGATCCTAATTTATCTATTAGAGAATTAGGAATTCCATTGAAAGTGGCCAAAAATATTACCAAACCTGTAACAGTAAATAAAAATAATAAGAAATTTCTATTAAGATTGGTAAGAAATGGACCAGATGAATGGCCTGGAGCGAAAATTCTTGAAAAAAAAAATGGTGAGCAAATTACATTGCGCTATGCTGATAGATTAAATATTCAATTAGATAATGGAGATATAGTTCATCGTCATATGATGGATGGTGATGGGGTGTTATTTAACCGTCAACCTACTCTTCACAGAATGAGTATGATGTGTCATATTGCTGTAATTATGCATAAAGGAGATACATTTCGTATGAATGTAGCAGATACTAAACCGTATAATGCTGATTTTGATGGAGATGAAATGAATCTACACATGCCTCAAGATGAGGAATCGGAGGCCGAATTGAAAGGATTAGCGGCAGTTCCTTATCAAATTGTTAGTCCGGCTAATAATTCATCTATAGTTGGTATTTTCCAAGATTCATTACTAGGAGCATATCGTTTTACAAGACCAGATATTAAATTTAGTCAATTAGAAGCAATGAATCTATTAATGACTTTTAATAAAATTAATACAGATGTATTAAAAGATAAAAAAGAAATTAGTAATTTTGATATTTTAACTCAGATTATGCCACCATTAACAATGAAATTTGGCAATAAAGCTTTTACTGATAGTGGTGAAGATTTTAAGACTTCTAATAAAGTTGTAGAAATTGTAGGAGGAAAATATGAAAGAGGTCAAATGGAAAAAAGTGTATTGGGTGGAAGTAATGGCTTATTACAACGAATTTGTAATTATTTCGGAAATATGGCTTCTTCTGATTTTGTAGATGATTTACAAAATGTTGTTACTGAATACATGAAAACTAGTGCTTTCAGTGTTGGTATTAGTGATTTAATAGCAGATAATACTACAAATGAAAAAATTGCTGAAACAATTACTAAGAAAAAACAAGAGGTTAAAAATTTAATTGACCAAACTCATTTAGGTATCTTTGAAAACAAAACGGGTAAAACAAATGAACAAGAGTTTGAAACTCAAGTTACTAATGTTTTAAATAATGCTACATCTGAGGCTGGTAAAATTGGTCGTAAGAGTCTTGATAAAGGCAATAGGTTTGTTATTATGGTTAATGCTGGTTCTAAAGGTAGTGATATTAATATCTCACAAATGATTTCTTGTTTAGGTCAACAAACTGTTGATGGAAAACGAATTCCATATGGATTTGATAATCGAACATTACCTCATTATACTAAATATGATGATTCGCCTACAGCAAGAGGTTTTGTAGAAAGTTCATTTATTTCAGGATTATCACCAGAAGAATTATTCTTCCATGCTATGGGTGGTCGTGTTGGTTTGATTGATACAGCTGTTAAAACATCTCAAACTGGTTATATTCAAAGACGATTGATTAAAGGTCTTGAAGACTTAAAAGTTGAATATGATATGACAGTTCGAAATAATAAACAGAAAATTGTGCAATTTAATTATGGTGATGACGGCATTGATACCGTAAGAGTTGAAGATCAAATTTTACCTTTGGTTAGTATGAGTTTGGAAGAAATCTATGCCCACTTTCATATGCCAAGTGAGAATGAGGCTAATAGTTTATTTTCAACTCCATATACTAAAGGTGCCTCTAATCGCATGAAAAAACAAAAACAAGAATTAATTGAATTAAATGAAAAATATATTAATTATATGATTGAAAAAAGAGATGAAATTGTAAAAAATATCTTTAAATATACTGATAGCAAAAAAATTAAAATTCCAGTTGCTTTTCAGCATATTATTAACAATATCCAAGGTTTACAAAATATTAATAAAAATTCAATGGTAGATATTACTCCATTAGAAACCTATCAATTACTTGAAACTATCATGACAAAATTAGAAAATATTCATTTTGCCCCTCCTACAGAATTATTTAAAGTTATGTATTATTATTATTTATCACCTAAAGAGTTATTATTAGTTAAAAGATTTAATCGTAAATCTGTGGAAGTATTACTAGACACTATAGTAAATGTTTACAAAAATGCTATTGTTGCTCCTGGTGAAATGGTTGGAATGATTGCTGCGCAATCTATTGGCGAGCCAACTACACAGATGACATTGAATACATTCCATTTTGCTGGTGTAGCATCTAAATCTAATGTCACTCGTGGTGTGCCTAGAATTGAAGAAATATTATCTTTATCTGAAAATCCTAAAAATCCATCTGTTACTATTTATTTGCCAAAAGACCAAGAAAACAGTAGAGAAGAAGCACAAAATCTTATTCCTGAAATCGAACATACTAAATTACAAGAAATTGTCAGTTCTATTGAAATCTGTTTTGATCCAGATGATCTTAACACATTAATAGAAGATGATATTGATACTTTGACCCAATATTATGAATTTGAAAATATGATGGATGATTGCGTAGGACATAGTGCTGATTCAAAAGAAAAATCCAAATGGATAATCCGCATGGAAATGGATAAAGAATCAATGTTAGACAAAAATATCACTATGGATGATATTAACTTTGCTGTTAGTAATGCTTTTGAAGATGAAGTTCATTGTGTATATAGTGATTACAATTCAGACAAACTTATTTTCAGATTAAGATTAAATAATGTATTAGCTAACAAAAAGAAAATATCTAAAGTAAACTCATTAGACCAATCGGATGAAATATATTTGCTTAAAAATTTCCAAGATAATCTTCTCAATAACATAGTTATGAGTGGAGTGAAAAATATTTCCAAAGTTATATTGCGTAAAATTACTGATTCTGTTGTAAAAGAAGATGGAAAATTCAATAAAAAAGAAGCATGGGTATTAGATACTGTAGGCACAAACTTACTTGAAATTCTTTCCCTTGATTATATTGATGTATCACGAACGATTAGTAATGATATTCAAGAAGTATACCGTGTTTTCGGAATTGAAGCTGCTCGCCAAGCTATCTTTGCTGAATTAACAGAAGTTATTGAATTTGACAGCACATATATTAATTATCATCATCTTAGTATGTTATGTGATAGAATGTGTTATAGTAATAAACCTATCTCTATTTTCAGACATGGTATAAATAATGATAATATTGGCCCTATTGCCAAAGCTTCATTTGAGGAAACTCCTGAAATGTTTTTAAGAGCCGCTAGACATGCTGAATTAGATTCTATGAGAGGAGTTTCTGCTAATGTAATGTGTGGACAACAAGGATATTTTGGAACTGCTGCATTCCAAGTAATGTTGGATATTAATGCTATGGCTAATCAAGAAGTCCCTGATTTAGATGAACAAGATTCTGATGAAGTAATTGATGGATTCTTTGAAGGCAAAAAAGAATCACAATTTTGTAGCACAACAAACTTGACAATTGAAAATAATGCTATTAATATTGAAGCTACAGATCTAGGTCAAGATGATGATTATGAAATTGATTTCTAAGTAAAATATTTATTTTAAAAAATTTAAAAATATATATTTTTTATGTAATTTATATTAATTTAAATATATGATTCTATTTAATAATAGTTAAATGAATTTATTTAATATATTTTTGGATACACTTAATAACCAATATAAAGAAATTTTTTATTTATCTATGTTTTTTGGTCATTTTTCTATTTCTTCTTTTAGAAATCAACAGTATGAATCATATTCTTGGAAAAAATTAATAAAACATAAATTTTTTATTTTAAAGAATTTTTATTTTCATTCTGATATTGATGATTCCACTAAAGATAAAATGATAGAAATATTTTATCAAGCACAAAGAAGACTATTCGCATTATATAAATTTAAACATTTATATTTTCATAAATATAAAAAATATAAGGGTCAACAAATTGATTTAAATTTTAATGAATTACAAGAAAACGATAAAAATAGTATTATTTTAATTCATAACAAAAATAAAGTTTTATTTAATATATTTGATTTAATAAAAATTATTTGTACATCTTTATCATTTGAATGTAGTTTTTTTTCTGAACCAAAGCTTATTAAAAATCCTTGGGATAATTCTTCTTTTTCATTGTCTAATTTATATAATATTTACTTTTTTATAAAAAAATCCACTATTGAAATGCCTATATTATTATTAAGATTTTTCCAATCATCATTCTCATTAAATAATTTTAAAGATGAAAATCAATTCATAATAAAACAATATATTATTAATAATTATAAAAACCTTGACAATAACAAAAAATATAATTATATTAAAAAAATGTTTGAATTCTATAATAATTTAGTTATCCAAAAAGATCAAATCATTATAGATCCATTGTTTCCAGTAAATAAATTAATATCTATATTTCAAATATATATAAAAACATTCTTATTATCCAAATTTTCTTATGAATCTGATATTAGAATTAAAAATAAATGTAAATTAAAAAAAATGTTAAAAGATTTTAAAAAAAAACAACCATTATTTGGTAGAAGATTTGTCTCTACATCTATCAACAAATTATATTGTATTAGTGAGTTAAAATATAAATACAACCATTTTTTTTTTACTAATTGTTATATTCCCCCTAAAGAAATGATCATCTTGAACAACAAATCCTTCTTTATTGATTCTAATCCTAATTTAAATCATAATTATACTATTTTTCCTTCACTTGAACATTGTAATCAATTCTCTTCTAACACATATCATATTACAGGCTTACATTCTTTTATTAAGTCTGTTAAATTTACTGAAGCACAAAATAAAATTATACAATCAGAATTTAAACCTATATTTGTTAAGATTAAAAATGATAATCAAAATCAAAGAATTAGATGTGAAGAAATACCACAATCTACTTTTAATGTAGGAACCTTTTTAGAATTAATATCTAGAATGGATAATATACAAATTCAAATCGAAAGACGACACGAAAATAGCATAATAGAGTCTGAAGATGAAAGTATCGATGATGATCAAACCTTAGTAGAACAATTTGATGAACTTCAAATTCATGATACTGATTCTGATATTGATTCAGAAAATAGCGATGAATATATGGAATCTGATAGTGAAAATTAATATTTATATAATTATTATTATAAATATTAAGTTAATCGAATTTTATGTTTTAATTTACCACCTTTTATCTCATTTTCTTTTCTTTCTTCTTCTGTTTTATCAAATCCTTCTAATAATGATTTTACTGTATTTGACTGTTCTAACATCTGTTTTCTTATATTTTCATTTGGAATATTTTTTATCTCAATTAATCCTTCATTATTTTTGTTAATGATTAATTTATATTTTGGAACAGTTCTTCTGTATTTATTAAAAACTGGTGTTCTTACTATATATGTTTCCCCTTTTGATATATTCAATGTTAAATATTCTTTCTTATTTTCTTTAAATTGCTTAGGTGATATTAAAGCCAATGGAAATTTTAGCTTATTAGATAATAATAGTAAATCAAAAATATTTAATAGATAATCCTTTTCTTTTATCATATCTTCAATATTCATTGATGCCACATCTATTTTTTTATCATCTCCCACTTTACCATAATAAGAAATTATATCAATTACCTTTCTTTTATTTATTACTATTAACGATTCATATTCTTCTATTAATATTTGTTTAATTATATCAATACTTATATTAAAACTAGGTTGGAAATTTTTAACTATAACCAACGCAACATCAAAGGAACATTCTGGTTTGTCAAATCCAAAATTAATTTCTTTAAATCCTCCTCTGAACTTCAATAATAATTTCGAATAAACATCTTTTATTTCATATTTACAATTCAAATTTCCCAAATTTAGTTTTCTATCTTGAACTCCTAATATTTCTTTCATTTTATTCTTTGTATCTATTTTTGTTTCTGAAGATTTTATAAACTCTTTATCATATTTTACTGATAAATTAGGTTCAACAGTATCATATGTATTAAAATTTATATATTTGCTATCAATCTTTGGAACCAAATCTTCAAAATAATCTTGAGTTAGTAAAGATTGAAGTAAAATAATTTCATCATCATTCAAGTTATATTTTATATCTGAAAACGACAAAAATACTTTTGGTTCAAACATAAACATTTTTATTCTATTATACCTTATTAGCTCATCAGCTACTTTACTATAATATATTTCTTCATTATCTAAATTATTCATTAAATTTACCTTTGGAATATTTAAAACATCTTGAATTGTGGTTTCCTTATCAAATAATTTCAAATCCTTACTATCTACAAATTCTACTTCTTTATTCATTAAATTTTTTATTTGTTTTATTAATTCATCTAATTGATTATAATATAACATGTATTTTGTATTAGATAATGATTCTATAATCTCTCTTAAATTTTTATTATTATAATTACTTAGCAAATATTTTAATTTATTTCTAAATTTGTTATATAATTCTGTCTCTATTTGAATTTTTTTAATAAAAATTATTCTTTCTTCGTCTATTTTATCCGATAATTGTGTCTTTTTATTTACATTATAAAAATTTTCATCGTCTATAGTATCCTTAATAGTTATATCAGTATTTTGTTCAGGTTCTATTAATTCTATAAATTGATTAGTTTCAGTTAATAATCCAACAATTAATTTATCTTCCAATACCTTAACAACTGGTTGACATAAAATTTCATTATTAGTAATTTTTTTTATACTTGTTAAAAATTGAACAGTATTTTCAAAATTTTTAAGATTCATTTTTTCATCATCAAAATATATTAATGGATAATCTAATATTTCCGAAGGAAAACTTGGGATAAATCCTTTTTCAGAATTTATTTCTGTTATTAAACCTATTACTTTATTGTCATAATTTAAAACTAAATTTAATACAGGCAATTTTTTTGAGTCTAGTATTTTTATTATTTCTTTAATTACTTTATTTCTTTTAAATTTAAAAGTTTTAAAATTATATTTATCAGCTATATTTAATACACTTGGTAACGGTTTACACATTGAATTATAAATATCTTTTATTGTTGTTTTCACATTTTTCAAATTAGGAATACTATCCATTAGTTTGGAATTAAATAATTTTGTTGTCCTATAACTAGTTCCAGTTGTTTTTGCTTTATCAATGACTATATTTATTGGTTCAAAATATTCGTATTTTTTCATTATAATAACAGTTTCTTTTTTATCATCATATTTATTAATTGAATAAAAATTGGTAGGACAAATTATATTTAGGTTAGCAGTTACATCATCTTGAGGCATTTCTAATATGATTAAATTTATACCTTGTGGAAATAAATTAGGATTTTTCATACAAATTAAATCCCAAATGTATTCATAATTAACAAATGAAGTTGATTCTGATAAATAATTTACAAAATTCAAATAGGAGCTAATGATGGATTTTAATTGTTGATTATTATTAGTAATAAATTTTTCATATATTTTGGAATTTTTTATTTGGGGAATGTCTATTTCTTCTAATTTTATTTTCTCATATTCTCTTTTAAATAAATTTATTAAATTACCGTTTTGAATTTCCACAAAAATGTCCAATGTTAAAACTGAAATTAATTTATTTGTAAAATCTTGAATATTCATTGTTTTATTATTGTTGTATTGACTATATATATCTGATATTACTCCAAGAAAAGACTTATTTTTATTATTTTCTACACCTACACGTAAATAACATGGATAGTCTTTTTTCAAATTAGTATTTGTAGCACTTATTTGGCATTGTTTGTTATCAGTTCCAATAAAAGTTTGAATTATAAAAGGTAAATATCCAAAGCGTCCTTGCTCTAGAGGAAACTTATCAGGCCCTTTTATATATTCATCTAATTGAACTGGCACTTTTTCCTTTGATTTACTTTTTTGAGTTTTTTCTTTACTTTCTTCTGTAAGACATTTCTCTCTTCTCTTAATTTGTGAGTCCTTATCCCAATTTTTAAAACAACAAGGAACACATAAACCATCTGGATGGGCATCTTCTTTCAAAAATCCTGGATTATGTGTTTTATACTTCCCATCTTTATCTTGATGTTCTTTTCCTTTAAATTCAAAAATATTTGCTCCAGGAGGAACTACTTTGGCATCTTCAGGTATAATATTTCCATATTTTCCTGATTTTACTTCTTCTTCAGTTAAACTTACATTTCTTTTTAAATCCCAATATCGTGGACAAATATACCAATATTTTTTGTCTGGAGAAGAACCATATTTTATAGCATGTTCATAAGACCCTGGATGTTCTTTATCTATTTTTTCTTTTTCCTTGTCAGTTAATATTACTGGTTGTCTTCGTTTATTCCATGGACAAGCTCTTGAATATGAATTATATTTACCATCTGATTCTGTTAAAAATAAAACTGGATCCTTATTGTACATCGATCTAAAAAAAGGATTTGGATCGGCTATTTTCATTCCAGTTATATCACTTTTTATCTTTTCCTCATCTTGTATTTTCAATTTTTTACTTTTTTTCTTTATAGTTAATACCTCCTTTGGTGGTGTAGGTGTTTTCTCCTTTGGTGGTGTAGGTGTTTTCTCCTTTGGTGGTGTAGGTGTTTTCTCCTTTGGTGGTGTAG
>Ga0213866_10000095_pt1 | contig 69362 bp, 80 predicted proteins | sample PICome_11_FD_160079 | JGI IMG/M metagenome (GOLD analysis project Ga0213866, IMG submission 160079) | Coastal seawater microbial communities near Pivers Island, North Carolina, United States - PICO284 | ecosystem: Environmental > Aquatic > Marine > Coastal | place: USA: North Carolina...
TTATTGGTGCAACTGGTCAACAAGGTCCACAAGGACCGCAAGGTGATATAGGTGCAACTGGTCAACAAGGTCCACAAGGACCACAAGGTGATATAGGTGCCACTGGTCAACAAGGCCCACAAGGACCGCAAGGTGATATAGGTGCAACTGGTCAACAAGGTCCACAAGGACCACAAGGACCTCAAGGATTTACCGGTGCAACTGGTTCAGGAGGAGGTGGTGGTTCAACCGCAGAACAGCTTATGGCCAACCAGTTCTATGTTGAAAACCTACAATTAAATGGATATTATTACGGCGAGACTGATTGGAATGACAATATTGGTACAGGTTGGGCCGGGTCTCCATGGATACCTAGTACAACAGCATTCGGTGGATCATTGTCTACTACTAAACAGGGTAAGTGGGGTATTAAAGTTTATCCTGCAGGTGCTAATAATATAATTGGGTCATGTTGGACTATTAGTACAAACCCACAGTCTTGGGGCAGAAACTGGTCTGTTGCCGGAGATTTATTTATTGTAGGTTATGAGTGTACCCCAGGACAAATAAATTCCAATTTAAGTCCACTATTTTCAGCCCAACAAGCATGGAGAATAGGTAGTTCTGGTGAAGGTGATACTTCGTGCCAGACTGTTCAAGTTAACGGTACAAGTTGGTCTCCATGTGATTATGTTGTAGTTGGCTTCAGTATCACCTCAATTAACAATTTTGTAGGTACTTCCGGAGGATTAAATTGTAGCTATAACGTCTTCATTGATGTAGTGTTATAATATGAGAGTTTTTAGATTTATACGGGCACTAATAAAATATATGATTAAAGGTGATCATGTAAACCAAAGAGAGTATGATACTAGATTAGAAATATGTTCAAATTGTAAAGATAGATGCGGTAAGACATGTTGTTTATGTGGATGCTATCTAAACAAAAAAGCAAAATGGTCAACAGAGAGTTGCCCAAAAAATAAATGGTAAGTTATGTGCGGATGTAATAAAAAAGTTTCTAAGACAAGGCCAGTTTCAGCAAAAAAAACTATTCTTAGAAAAATGTGGGAAAAAAGTAAAATTGAAGAGAAACCTATAAAAATAAATAGAATAAATAAATCATAAATTGTAATGTTAATGAGTAAACCTTCATGCATAGATGAACTTAAAGATTTAGCAGAAAAGCTAAGCGATAGAGATATGTCACTTAAGTCATGTTTTAAAAAGGTTAAGTTCATTATTAATTGCAAAGAAACCAATGATAAGGAAAAAATTAAAAAAATAAGAGAAATTTGTAATGGCAATTAGGGAAAATCAAAATGGTTGGAATGAATACTCTAAGTTAGTCATAGCAGAGTTAGAAAGACTTAATGATGGTATAATTTCTCTCAATACCGAAATCCAAGACCTTAAGCGAGAAATTGCAGAAATGAAAGTAAAGGAGGATTGGGCAAAAGAGTTATGGAAATGGAAACAGTCAGTTGACGAGGTTGCCTCACCTTCACAATTAAAGGATACTATAACTGATGTTAATGATTTAAAATCATTTAAGACTCAAGCCATAACCATATGGGTTGTTATTCAAACTTTATTTGGTATAGCAATAGCATTACTTAAATTCTGGAAGTAAATAACATAAATATTTTTTAGAAAAAAGATCTGAGGTTACTTTCAGATCTTTTTTAGTTTTGTTATATTTAAAATAAATAAACTAATAAACATATGATAAACGATTGGTATAATCCAGATCCTAATGATGACTTTTCTCCCGAAGATCATGATATTGAAATGGATGAAATTGCAAAAATGTATGCTATATCTGACATGGATAATGAACAACGAGATTGGGCAAAAACTCAAGCCCAAAAATTTTATAATGATTTTGAAAATTTGAGTGTTTCAGAATCTGTGATTGCTGTAAAATCACTTATTACAAATGGAGGCGTTTCTCTGGTTGAAGCAAATACCTTATTTGATAATATGATAAAAGTATTCCAAGATGATGAAGAATATGAAAAGTGTCATATATGCCTGCAAATTAAAAATGGTATAAATAATGATTGAATTTGAAGCAAATAATATGGACGAGCTTGAAGAAGAGGCTCGCTTAAAGGCTACGGAAATTTCAATAGAAATTGTAGAAGCAGTATGTAAAGGTTTAGAGAAAGGGGCTGATGTAGTTGCATTAGGCTTTTTGGCAAACCTAGATATGGATATTACAGTAAGGCGTGAAAATTATCTTGAAGCACTATCTCTTAATTTACACAGGGTAGAAAATGCAGAAGAATATGAATTATGTGAGCGCGCTGTTAAGTGGATTAACCAGCTCAAATTAGAGCAAGAATAAAGGTGATATACACACTTTCAGTTTCTCACATAATATTTTATAATTAGAGTAAACAAACTAACATTAACACCATATAACACTAAACTGATTGATTATGGATCTTATGACTTCCCTTAAGGTAAAAGGTACTACCACAGAGAATGGTATGACAACCAACACAACATCACTCGATGCAAATGTTGACCTGTTCTTTAAAGCAGGTGCTATGCGAAATGCTAAAGCTGAAAATATCATTTCTTTTGTATCTAAAGCATGGGCAGAGGACCATACTACATGTCTCCGTATTCTTTTCTGGGCTCGTGATGTTCGAGGTGGTGCAGGTGAACGTCGTTTCTTTAGGGTTGCAATGACTTACCTAATTGAAAAAGATCCTGTAGGATTTGCTGATATTATGCCTCTTATTCCTGAGTACGGTAGATGGGATGATCTTAAGGCTTTTGAAAATACCGCTGCTGAGGAATACGCATTGGCTACAATTACAACCGCCTTAGAGCGAGGTGATGCTCTTTGTGCAAAGTGGATGCCTCGTAAAGGTTCTTTTGCCGCAAAGATTCGAAGCTTCTTAAATCTTTCCCCTAAGCAATACCGTAAACTTTTAGTAGGTCTCACTAATGTAGTGGAAACACAAATGTGTGCTAAAGATTGGGATAAGATTAACTTTGAACATGTACCATCTTTGGCTATGTCTCGTTACGGTATGGCCTTTACTAAGAATGCACAAGAACATTTTAGTAAATATGTGGAGAGTCTTAAGAAAGGCGAAGTCAAAGTTAACACTGGAGCAATTTACCCATATGATGTAATCAAGGCATTGTACAAAAATGATGCAGCCGAAGAACAGTGGAAGGCTCTTCCTAATTTCTTAGAAGGTAATACTGAAAAGATTCTTCCTTTGGTTGATGTGAGTGGGTCTATGGGCACCGGGTGTGGCGGTAATCTCACCTGTATGGATGTGGCAATTTCCTTAGGATTGTATATTAGTGAGAGAAACGAAGGCCCATTTAAGGATCATTTTCTCACCTTCTCTAGTAACCCTAAACTTCAACACTTAACAGGAGATCTTAAGGACCGATTCCGCCAAATGCAACGTGCTGATTGGGGAATGAGTACAAATCTAGAAAAAGCATATAAGCTTATCCTGGATCAGGCAGTTAAGCATAACATTTCACAAGAAGAAATGCCTACACAAATTCTTGTACTTTCAGATATGGAATTTGACCAGGCAACAGACCAAAGGGAAGAGGTATTTGGATGGGGAGAACAGAGTAGAGATACATGGAATCCTACTGCTCAAGAAATGGTAGAGAAAATGTTTATTGATGCAGGATATAAGGTACCTAACATTGTTTATTGGAACATTCAATCCAGAAATGGTAATGTACCGGTTAGATTTGACAAAGATGGTACTGCCCTTATTAGTGGCTTTTCACCTTCTATTATGACTTCATTGTTAGGTGGAGCTGAAATGAATCCACAATCTATCATGATGGAGACAATCGGTAAAGAAAGATATTCTCGTATTAAGTATGAAACAATGTAAAGAGAATTGCATATAAATATTAAATAAGGATAAGTTCCGCAAACATTTTCTATCAAAACTCAGAAAAACCTTATCCTGGAAAATAATAAAGGATGCTTACAGCAAATTTTTACTACTATAAGCAAATAACAATCAGACCAGCATCCTGATATACAGGTGGCTTCTTCGGAGGCCACCTTTTTTATGCTTATAAATTGTTAATAACTTTTTTCATTTTTAGAGAAAAAAGTTGCCCAAAAATTTTTTATTCCCAAGAAAAAGTATTATATTTATAATATACAAAAATAAACGGAACATGGATACAACATTCTACAAACAAATCGGTAAATACAAAAACTCCGACGATCTCGTACTTGGCAACCTTCGATTGGTAGTCCACTTGGCTAAAAAATATCAAGGTATGGGATTGTCCTTAGATGATCTTATTAACGAAGGTACTATCGGCCTCTGTAAAGCGCGTGATAAGTGGAATCCTTCAAAATCAAATGGTGCAAAATTCTCTACTCATGCTACATGGTGGATCAAGGCTTCAATCCGAGAGGCACTTAATAATAAAAGCCGTACTATCCGCGTACCTGCTCACCGCACCCATTTAACTGAAGAAGCTCCAAAGGTAAGTCAATTGGATACTGCTTATCAAGGTTCATATAATCCTCAAGTAGAATCTGTGTATGATGAATCACACGTTAATCATACGATTGCTCATCTTTTGAAAAAGCTTAAGCCTAAGCAACAAGAAATTATCAAAATGAAATTTGGTATAGGCTATGATGAAGAAATGAAAACTTCTGAAATCGCCAAGGAACTCGGTTTAACTGTACAGGCAGTCAACGGTAATATTCGCAACGCTCTTAAACTAATGAAAGGATGATACCAAAAATAAAATTATATGCAGAGTCCATAAAACCTTTGCTCCAATGGTCTTCAGATAATCCTACGGATAAAGATATTAAATATACTATCACAAGGCTTGTTAGATTTTCTTCTGATAATCCTAAGGCCCACGGTATTCCTTATATGTATTCCCTAGGTGCATTAGAAGCTGCAAAGGAAAAAGGTATCCATGAACCTGAGGATAAACTTCCTTGGGTTAGATGGAAAGAGCAAACTCATAAAGGTGGTCTAAGAGACGAAGGTAGAAAACATGGTATCTTCCACCAAGAACATATTGTACCAGTCTCACAAATAGCAAAAAAGTTATATGACATTAAAGACATTACGGTGGATAACATATATACTGTTTTGGTTGATAACATGAAAATTGCATGGATTCTTAAAGAAGAACAGAAGATATTAGATTCTGTTTGCCGCAGTGGAATAAGAACACCTGAATTACTTACATCATTAAACATTCACATTAAAGGATTTAACATTTAAAAATATGCCAGAATTAGCAGAACTTAGATTGACTGCCGACTATGTCAATAAATCGGCAAACGGATTAAAATTTGTAGGGATTAAAAAGAACCCGGTTCATAAAGGTAAAGATATTGAAGTACCTTTTAAGTTCTTTAAGATCTCGGCAGAGAGTAGAGGAAAGGAACTTATGCTTACACTTTCCGATGATGATTCTAGTGAAAAGCGACATCTCTTAATGACTATGGGAATGAGCGGTCATTTTGCCCATACAAATACAGGACGCGAGAAAAACCATTCTCATCTTATGTTTGTTGAAAAAGATGGAACTACATTATCATTTGTAGATGTCCGTAGATTCGGTAAGTGGAAATGGGTAGATGATTGGTCACCTAATAGAGGACCAGACCCCACTACTGAATATGATGCCTTTACTGATAATATTATTCATAACTTAGATAAAGCTGCATTCAATCACCCTATACACACAGTACTGATGAACCAGTCTTACTTTAACGGTATAGGAAATTATCTTAGGGCTGAAATACTTTATCGTCTTCCGCACATTAATCCTTTTGAATCTGCGAGGAGTGTACTCACAAGAGAGCCGGATATTTTTATTCTCTGTAGGGATATTCCACTACAGGCATATGCATTAGGTGGTGGGCAACTAAAGGATTGGGAAAGTCCGTTTGGTACAGACCCTGAACCGCTACGAAAGTTTATGAGATGCTACGGTAATCCTAATATGTCAAAGAGAAAAGATAAGAATGGGAGAATGTTTTGGTATGATTCTAAATGGGATGAAGATGCTTTATGGGATCATTATAGCGGTCTTCCAAATCCTATTGCTTACATGTAAACAAACACACATATTAGCTATATAAAAATAAAATCAAAATATGGCTAATATTGATAATCAATGTAAAGATCTCGAAGTAAGAGATTACTTTTCAGAGAATGGTTATGATCATTCTAAAAATTCACTAGAAGATCTTTATTCACTTCAAGCAAAAACGCAATCTATGTATTTCGAAAAGCAAGGCAGAAAGCCCTTTTCAGAATTTAATATAGGTGATGTTGTAGATTTTCTCATGGTAACTAATCATGCAATAATTGATGAATTACATGAGATGATGGATGCTGTTGGTGGGATTGAAGATGGGGAAGGTAATGCTGCATGGAAACCTTGGAAATCTGCAAATTCTGAAATTAGAAAACAAAAATTATCAGATTTAACACCAGGTGATCTTAAAGAATTGAAAATGGAATGGATTGATATAATGCATTTTGTATTTAATGCAGGTTTGGCCATTGGTGTTACTCCACAAGAATTCTATAACTATTATCTTTCAAAGAATGAAGAGAATTGGAATAGACAAGAAAATAATTATTAAACATTACATTTAAAAAATAAAATATGCTATTAGATATCACACAAGAAGATCGCACTCTATGGGTTTCTTATTTTAATCTAGAAGGTAAAACTAGGTTTAAGACATATGACCTCACTGCCGATGATATGTTTAACTGGGAGGTTTGCGATGAAGGGGATACTAAAGCAGATCCTAAGATGAAAAACTGGGATGGCCGACCGGTAAAGAAAGTTAAGTCTAGGTGGTTAAATAAGTATAGAATTATTGAGTACATGGATAACTTATCTAAGTCTGATAGGGAATTCATCTTTGGTTATCATTTTCCAAGAACATATTTTATTGATATTGAGGTTGAGGTAACTGATTCATTTCCTGAACCAAGTAAAGCACCAAATCCTATAACTACAATATGTATTGTTACGCCTGAAAAACAGTGTATTGTTTTGGCAACTAAAGATTTAGATAATCAAACTCAATCAAAGATTCAGAATCAAATAGATGAACATTTTAAAGATATTGATGATGACTTTTCATTCACCTTTAAGTGTTTTAAAACCGAATATGATATGATGTCTACATTTATGATGTCATTCGTTCAAAAATTTCCAATGATGACAGGTTGGAATTATGTAAAATTTGATTGGCAATACATTATTAACCGATGTAAAAAGTTAGGAATTGACATAGGATCTGCTTCACCTTTAGGTAGAACTTTTGGCAGAGATGAATTCCCTTGTCATGTAGGAGTAATGGATTATTTAGATATTTATGCAAAATGGGATAGGACTGTAGATATTAAAGAAGACTTTAAGCTTGATACAGTAGGTGAAGCTGTTGTAGGAATTAAGAAAGTTAAGTATGAAGGTACTATTCAAGATATGTATGAAAAGGACTATCCTAAGTACGTGTTTTATAATGTAATTGATACTGCATTAGTTTATCTTATTCATCAGAAAATTAAGACTATGGATATTGCATTAACTATTGCACATATGACTCAGATTAGTATATTTAAAGCAGCATCACCTGTTGCAATTACCGAAGCTTTACTTGCAAGAGAATTTTTAACAAGAGATCTTGTAATGGCAAAAGACCCAAAGGCACCTCCAACAAAACGAGAACAGTTTGAAGGAGCCTTCGTAAAGGAACCTATTACTGGTATGCATAACGCAGTTGCTGCATTTGATTTTGCATCTCTTTATCCTTCAATTATGAGACAATTAAATGTTTCACCAGAAAGCTTTAAGAAAAAAGTATCACCTGAAAAAAGAGAAGCAGAAAAAGGAATTAATAATATTGTATCTGTTACCGGTGCTGTATATGACACAGAAAGGTCGATTCTAAAGGATGTTCTTAGCAGACTGTACTCACAAAGAAGAGAGTATAAGAAAAAGTCTTTTGAACTTCAACAAAAAGCATATGAAATGGAGAAGAGTCTAAAAGGATCTGAATAAATAAAAAACAATCAATTAAAGTAAATGTGCAGCTTAGGTTGCATATTTAGTCAATAAAACAAAAACATAAATGAGCAAATTATTCACAGAACGCATTCACTACAAGCCTTTTGAATATCCAGAATATTATTTGGATGGTTGGCTACCACAAGCACAAGCTTTTTGGTTACATACTGAAATTTCAATGCAAAGTGATGTTAAAGATTGGAATGAAAATCTAAACCCATCTGAAAAGAATTTGGTAGGTAATATACTTTTAGGCTTTGCGCAAACTGAATGTGCAGTATCTGATTATTGGACAGGAATGGTAACCCGATGGTTTCCTAAGCATGAAATTCGCCAAATGGCTATGATGTTTGGGTCTCAAGAAACTATCCACGCTGTTGCATATTCTTATCTTAACGAAACATTAGGGCTTGAAGACTTTGAGGGTTTTTTGCATGAGCCTTCAACTGCGGATAGATTTGAATTCTTAATGCAAACTACTGCAGACTATACACACGAAGACTTATCAAAAGATCCAACCGCACGAAAGGAAGTTGCCAGATCTTTGGCTATATTTTCTGCTTTTGCTGAAGGTGTAGCATTATACTCTTCTTTTGCTGTTCTTTATTCTTTTCAAATGAGAAACTTATTAAAAGGTATTGGGCAGCAAATGAAATGGTCAGTTAGAGATGAATCTCTTCACTCTAAAATGGGCTGTAGGTTATTTAATCATATGTGTGATGAATACCCAGATCTTAAAGATTCTGTAAAGAATGAAGTCGAAGAAGCTGCTACTTTAATGGTTGAAATGGAACATAAATATATTGATAAAATATTTGAAAGTGGTAATTTGGAAAATTTGAAAAAGGAAGATCTTAAAGAATTTATTAAGAAGCGTGCTAATGAAAAATTACAAGAATTAGGATATTCCTCTATTTTTGATTATAATGAAGAGTCTGCGAGCAATCTCGATTGGTTCTATCACTTAACTGGTGGTCATACACATACTGACTTTTTTGCAATTAGACCTACTGATTATGCAAAAGCAGGAGAAGGTGATGACTGGGATGATATTTGGTAAAGATTATTAAATGAATAGGTTTTTAGAAATAGGAAATAAATACAAGACAGATAAAGTTTCTCTTCATAATTATCATGAAATATATCCTCGGTATATTGAAAAATATTATAATTTAGAAGGAGGGATAATAGAGGTTGGGCTTTTAGGAGGTTCATCTCTTAAACTATGGTTAGAACTTTTTCCAAACATGCATATTTATGGATTGGATATTAATCCTAGCGAAAGTATAAAAAAACATGAAAGGTATACTATTATAAAAGCCGATCAAAGCTTACAATCAGATTTAGATAATTCACTTAATAAAATAGAAGAACCTATTTGGTTTATTAATGATGACGGGTCTCATATTCCTGAACATCAACTATTGACGTTCAATACTCTATTTCCAAAATTAGAAAATGGAGGAGTTTATATTATTGAAGACATTGAAACATCTTATTGGACAAAGGATGGTTTATATGGGTATGATACAAGATATGGTTTAGGTCACCCAAAAAGTATAATTGAAATATTTAAAAAATCGATTGATGGTATTAATCATAGGTATTTATTAAATCCTGATTTTGGAGTTGTAAAACACCAAAAACAATTTCATAGTATTACATTTGCACAAAATTGTATAATAATTGTAAAACAGGCTGAAAATAATAAGCCTTATGCATATAAATCACGTTTATAAACTAAAACATAAAATGACAGCAAACCAAATAGAAAAAGAATTAGGTTGGGAACGCGGTGTTGATTATCCAGAATGGGGTCATACTGATGTTTATCTCAATACAATATCAAAAGGGTATTGTTTACCTGGAGAAACACCAAGAGATGCTTATTGGAGAGTATCTACTACAGTAGCAAATAGACTTAGAAAACCAGAAATGGCTGATAAGTTTTTTAATTATATTTGGAAAGGGTGGCTTAATTTAGCATCACCTGTGCTAAGTAATACCGGTACTGAGAGAGGTTTGCCTATAAGTTGCTTTGGTATAGATGTTGCTGATTCGATTAATGATATTGGTAGTAAGAACCTAGAATTAATGATGTTAGCTAAACATGGTGGTGGTGTTGGTATTTGTCATAATCAAATTCGACCTGCTGGTGCAAACATAACAGATAATGGAACTAGTGACGGCGTAGTACCTTTCATAAAAATTAATGATTCAACTATACTTGCAACAAACCAAGGTGCAGTTAGGCGAGGTGCTGCCAGTACAAACTTAAACATTGAGCACAATGACTTTTGGGAATGGTTAGAAATCAGAGAACCTAAAGGTGACATTAATCGTCAATGTCTAAATATGAATCAATGCGTTGTTATATCTGATAAATTTATGCGGAGAGTCATGGAAGGTGATGATGATGCTAGAAAAAGATATTCTGCAGTTCAGAGAAAAAGAAGACAGACTGGCCAGCCTTATATTATGTATAGAGGTAATGTTAATAAACAAAATCCTGATGCATACAAGAAGAACGGCCTAAAGGTGTTTATGACTAATATCTGTTCTGAGATTACATTACATAGTGATGAAAATCATTCATTCGTTTGTTGCTTAAGTTCTCTTAATCTCTCTAAGTACGATGAGTGGAAAAATACTAATCTTATATACGATTCAACATGGTTTTTAGATGGCGTGCTTGAAGAATTTATACAAAAATCAAAAAATAGAAAAGGGTTTGAGAATTCTATTAGAACTGCAGAAAAAGGTAGAGCATTAGGCCTAGGCGTTTTAGGATGGCATACTTACTTACAACAGCGAGGAATCGCATTTGAAGGTTTAGAAGCCCAGTATGAAACTAGAAATATCTTTTCACAAATTAAAATTGAAAGTGAAAGAGCAAGCCGTGATTTAGCAGAAGCATACGGGGAGCCTTTATGGTGTAAAGATACTGGGTTTAGGAATACTCACTTAAGAGCAGTTGCACCTACAGTATCTAATTCTAAATTAGCAGGAGGGATATCTGCAGGTATTGAACCTGTACCTGCAAACATTTGGACTGATCAATCGGCTAAAGGTACATTTATTAGAAAGAACAAAGTACTAGAAGGTTACCTTGATAAGATTGGTCATAACAATAAAAAGGTATGGGATAAGATTATGGCAGATGGAGGATCTGTACAAGGTCTTAAATTCTTAGATGAATGGTGTTTCAGTAGAGGTATTTTAATTAAATGTAAAGATAATGGCATAGATGAAATTGCCGTTCCATTTAAAGATGTATTTAAAACATTTAAAGAAATTAACCAATTAGATTTAGTAAGACAAGCTGGTATTAGACAACAATATATTGATCAGGGTGTATCTTTAAATCTTGCATTTCCTAAAGAAGCATCTCCTAAGTGGATTAATCAGATTCATCTAGAGGCATGGAAACAAGGTATTAAAACTCTTTACTACATGAGAACTGAATCTGTGTTAAGAGGTGACATTGCCCAAAAGGCAATGGAAGACTGTATTAGTTGCGATGGATAATGTTTCTTTAATGAAACAAAGGTAATATTTTATGTATAATTAATAATACATTATGAGAGACTATACTTACATACTTGGTCCTTGTAGTATTGAAAACGAGGATAACTTTTTAGAAGTAGCCAAAGCATTAAATGCATCTATGGGAGATAAGAACTGGTATCTAAAAGGATCTTTTGATAAGGCAAACAGAACTTCTATACATTCTGATAGAGGTCCTGGTTTAGAAGAAGGTATGGAAATCATGAGAATCGTTAAGCATTATTATCCTAATATTAAAATCGTAACAGATATTCATGAACCTAGTCAGGCACTACCTTTATCAGAAGTAGTGGATGTTATTCAAATTCCTGCCTTCTTATGTAGACAAACTGATCTTTTAGTTGAATGTGCAAAAAACTTTAATGTTATTAATATTAAAAAGGGTCAATGGTTATCCGCTGAAGCAATGGAACATGCGGTTACTAAAATAAAAGAAGTGGATCCTAATTGCGAAGTATGGGTAACTGAAAGAGGGTCTCAATTTGGCTACGATAGATTAATTGTAGATTTTAGAGGTGTAGATGTAATGAAAGAATTTGCAGATAAAGTTATTTTAGACTGTACCCATTCAACACAAATGGCAGGAGATGGTATAACCGGAGGAAGTCGTAAGTTAGCAAAACAATATGCTAAGGTTGCTAAGATTTTTGAATATGATGGGGTATTTATTGAAACTCACCCAGATCCTGATAATGCTATTTCAGACTCTGGTAGCCAAGTAGAATTAGATTGGTTAGTAGCTCAAATAAATAATATATGAATCTAGACTACAATAAATTACTTAATCGTAATCCTATTTCTACCGATCTTAATTCGATTAAAGAATACATAAAAGGTAAAAGAATTTTAGTTACTGGTGGTGCCGGTTCAATCGGGAGTGAAATTGTACGTCAGCTTGTAAAATTTGGTGCATCTACCGTTACTGTTTATGATAATGCAGAAGCTTCAATGTTTCACTTGGAGCAGGAAATCAGCAGATTATTTCCCAACTCTCATATTAAATATGTAATAGGAGATGTAAGAGATAAGTATAGGTTAGAAGAAGTTTTTGATTCTTTTAAACCAAATATTGTTTTTCATGCAGCTGCTTATAAACATGTTCCTATGATGGAAGCAAATCCTATTGAAGCAATTAAAACTAATGTATTAGGTACTATGAATGTTTCTAATACAGCTTATATGAATGAAGTTGAAAAGTTTGTAATGGTATCAACCGATAAAGCAGTTAATCCTACAAATGTAATGGGTGCAACTAAAAGAATAGCAGAATTATATACTCAGTTCTTAGAAACAAAATCTGCAACTAAATTTATTGTTACAAGATTTGGAAATGTATTAGGATCTGAAGGTTCAGTAATTCCAACATTTATAAAACAAATTGAAAGAGGAGGGCCTATAAGTGTTACCCACAAAGAGGTAATTAGATACTTTATGACTATACCCGAAGCATGCCAATTAGTATTACAAGCAGGTGTATTAGGTAAAGGTGGAGAGGTATTTCTTTTTGATATGGGAGAACCTGTTAGTATTACTGATTTGGCTAAAAAATTAATAAAGCATTTTAATAGTGATGCTAAAATTAAATACATAGGATTAAGACCAGGTGAAAAATTATATGAAGAGCTATTATGTAATGGTGAAAATATGATACCTACAGAAGATCATAATATTATGAAGTTAAATCATGAAGATTATGATTTTAAAACTTTAATACCTAAAATAGAAAAATTATCTAAAATAAGGTCAAATGATTTCTATAAGATACTTTTATTAATGAAAAGTATTGTTCCGGAATTTAAAAGAGAAAGTAATGATTAACATTTATGGTAAAGGTGGTCATGCTAAAGTAGTTGCATCAGCATTAATTAGCACTATTGATTATGGTATTAAATTTTTTAATGATGATGATTATGATCCTAATCGCTTAGGTACTTGGTTAATAGCTATTGGTAATAATTATGATAGGAAAAGAATCGCAAATAAATTAGCAGGTCATGAATTCGGAATTATAATAGCAGACAATGCAAATTGTGATTTAAATATTAATCCAGGTGAAGGAACACAAATATTACAAAGTGCCACAGTACAAGTAGGAACTAAAATAGGTAAGCATTGTATAATTAATACAGCTGCTTCTATTGATCATGATTGTATTTTATCTGATTTTAGTTTTATAGGTCCTAATGTAACTTTATGCGGAGGTGTTGAAATTGGAGAATGTAGCTTTATTGGTGCAGGATCGGTAATTTTACCTTACATAAAAATTGGAAAAAATTGTATGATAGGCGCAGGATCAGTAGTAACAAAAGATATACCTAATAATACAACTGCATACGGAAATCCCGCCAAAATAAAATAACATGAAAAAGATTTACTTATCACCGCCTCATATGTCAGGTAAGGAATTAGAATACATTAAAGAAGTATTTGATCAAAATTGGATAGCACCGGTAGGTCCTCATCTGAATAAATTTGAAGACATGATAAAAGAATACACTGGAGCTAAACACGCTGTGGCAGTTACTTCAGGTACTGCAGGTATTCATTTAGCTTTAAGGTCATTAGGTGTTAGCGATGGAGATTTTGTTTTATGTTCATCTCTTACGTTTATTGGAACAGTAAATCCTATTATTTATTGTGGAGCAGAACCTATATTTATAGACTCTGAAGAAGGTACTTGGAACATGGACCCAGTATTATTAGAAACTGCAATTCTTAATTCAACTGCAATCGGTAAAAAACCTAAAGCAATTATACCTGTACATATTTTTGGCGTACCTTGTAACATGGAGGCAATTAAAAAATTATCTGATGAATATGACATACCTATTATTGAAGACGCCGCAGAGAGCCTGGGCTCTACAACAAATGATAAACATACTGGAACCTTTGGCAATATTGGGGTTTATTCTTTTAATGGAAATAAATTACTTTCTACTTCAGGTGGTGGGGTAATAGTAACCGATAATAAAGAAAAGGCTGATAAGATGAGATTTTTATCAACTCAAGCAAAAGACCCAATGCCTTTTTATCATCATACTGAAATAGGATATAACTATAGAATGAGTAATGTTCTTGCTGCAATAGGCATAGGTCAAATGGAGGTAATTGAAGATCGTATTAATAGAACACGAGAAGTAAATGAAACCTACAGAAAGGAATTAGGAGATTACTTTTATTCCTTCCAAGAAGAAGGGTCTTCTGACAGATCAAATTGCTGGTTAACTTGTGCACTTTTAAAACCTGAACATCGCCCAGAAGATCTTATTGAACATTTAGCAAAAGATAATATTGAAGCAAGAAGACTTTGGAAGCCTATGCATCAACAACCAGTCTTAACACAGTACAGGAAATATATAAATGGAAACAGCGCTTTATTATTCTTACAAGGTATATGTTTGCCATCGGGGTCTGATTTAACTGATGATGATCTTAAAAGAATAATTAAGTCAATAAAAACATTTTTTGATAATGATAAGCTTTGATGAATATAACTTATTAGAATCATATATAGACTCTCCTAACTTTGAAATCTTATTAGAGAAGAATCTTACCAATGATATTGATAAAAAGATTAAGTTTGGAATAGTAATGCCTACTCATAAAATTTCTGATGGTGGTGCGCAGACCGGTAGACAAAAGTTTATGGATACTCCATCTTTACTTAGAGACTCATTAGGATCAATTAAGAATCAGAAATATGATAACTATGTAGTTTACTTAGTAGGTGATAAGTATGATGGTGATGAAGAAATTAAGGCTGTGATGGATGAAGTAATTCCTAAAGGAAAACTTAAATATCATAACCTATCTACACCAGGAGAAAGAAACAAAGGTTTTACCAAACAGCAATTTAGATATACTGCAGGATGCGGTGCTATGAATAAAGGCCTTCAGATGGCAAAGAATGATGGATGCGATTACATTGTAAGAATTGACCATGATGATAAATGGAGCCCAGATCACTTGGAGCTTTTGGCAAAGGCATACACACAATATCCTGAATTGGCTTATGTATTTACAAGAAGCCGTAAAAAGGTAGATGCAACAAATAGTTCAAAAAAGTTTATGTATCAACCGAGAGAAGAAAGACATACTACAACAATAGAGCCTAACAATTTAGGTTATACTCATGGTGATGTTAGTCATTCTGCGGTTTCATGGAGGCCAAGTATGTGCGGTGATTTAAGATATAGAGATGCTTCACAACAAGCAAACACTGCACCTAAAATACCTTTATCAAAAACAAATGCAGCTGATGTTGATATGTTTAATAGAATGATGAAAGCAATTAAAGATAAAGGTCATAAGTATATGTACATACCTAGATTAACTAGTTTCTATAGAAACAGAAAAGGTAAATTCTAATGAATATATAAAAAAACAATAAAAATTAACTATTATGGAAAAATTCGAAGAAATCAAAGCTCTCATGGAAGCAGTAGGAGAAGACGTTGAAAAATTCTACGTCAAAGGAAATAAAGCAGCTGCTGTTAGAATTCGTAAGTCTATGCAAGAAGTAAAAAATCTTGCACAAGAACTAAGATTACATGTTCAAGAGACTAAGAATAATATGTAAAAATACCACACGTCCCAGACACCTTAAAAGGGCTACTATTTTAAATAGTGGTCCTTTTTTGTTTTTAAAAGTCCTATTTACTTGAAACCTTTTTAAAAACTTCTATATAATAATAAATCAGTTTGGTTTATATGGAAAGGTGCTTAATATTAGATTTTGATGATACATTAGTTTCTACTATAGATACTCATGCAGATTCTTGGAGGCGAGCATTGGAAAGAGTCTTAAATAGAGAAATTCCAATAGAAACTATTATGTCCGATATTAACTATGGAATGGATGTTCTATTGCAAAAATATCAATTATCCGAAAGGGAATCTCAATTGGCTCAGAAATATAAAAGACAAATTTTTTCCAAGAACCTTCATAAAACAAATGTTAATCAATTACTCCTATGGATAATTGAAAACTCAAAATTTGAAAAGGTTATAATTGCATCTAATTCATCTAGAGAAAATGTGGATAGAATTATGACTTATCATAACATTAGCCCAAATCTATTTGATCTTATTGTAACCAGAGATGATGTTAAAAATAAGAAGCCTCATTCTGATATGGCAGATCTTATCTATAAAACATTTCCTGAATATACCTCTACTGATTTTCTTATGGTTGGTGATTCTGAAGTAGATTCAACATTCGCACTTAAAAATAATATGAAATGCATTCTGGTAAAGTTTTAATAGGAAATAGTGGAGATCGTGTTTACCTTCATGATGATAAAGTAGTTAAGGAGGCTGGTGTTTATCCTATTAAATTTAAACAGCAAATGGATTGGTTAACAAATTGTACTCATCCGAACTTTATTAAGATAAGACCTTTATCTGATACTTCATTTGAAATGGACAAGTACCCAACATGGTATGATAAAATTTGCAGTCAGCCTTTAATTAAGTCAATTGATCAATTAGATAAACTGATTCATATTGTAAATGACTTTGATGGTTATGGTGCTGATGTTGATACGAGATCCTATTTAGATAAATTGGAAGGAAGAACAGGCTATAAGTATGATGGTAAATTTGATGCAGTTTCAAAGTGGGGATTTGTTCACGGTGATCTTACTGTAAGTAACATCTTATATGATAAAGATTTCGTATTTATTGATCCTAGAGGAACAGAGGAACAGAATTACTATGATCATGGTAAACTGATGCAATCATTTACTATGAAATATGAGTCCCATATATACAATGAGAGGAATCGTAAATACATTAAGTTTTGTAGAGAAGCCGAAAAGATTATGTATGAATGGTATGATGAATATCAACTTAAGTTCTTTTTGGCTGTTCACTTACTAGGAGCGGTTCCATTTTTTGAACTAAATGAAAGATATGAATTGGCAGGTATGTTCCTTAAGAAAGGCCACGAGCTATTTGATGAATTAGAAATTAAGTATACGAAATGAAAAAAATAGAAAACTTTAGGTATCATTACTCAAACTGCGAGTCACAAGTTAAAGAAATTAGTTCTTTATTAGAAGGTAGTGATATTTTAGATATAGGATCAAATGTAGGATTCTTTTCCGAGGCTGTTGTAAAAAATGTTAGGTATAAATCTATTCATTTATTTGAACCTAGTAAAGAGTATTATAATTATAGTAAATCTAACGTTTCATTACAAAATTCTAAAAATATATTTTTTAATAATTACGGTTTAAGTAATACCAGTTCACAAAGTATATTGTATAAATCCCCTACTGATAATATAGGCTGGAACACTTTCTATAAAAAAGATCCAAACCAAAAAGAAGAGTTTTTTAGCAAAATGATTAAAGAAACTTGTACACTTAAAAAATTAGATGATTATAAAATCAAAAATATTGACTTTATAAAAATTGATGTTGAGGGTTTAGAGCACAAGGTATTAGAAGGCGGATTAAAAATAATAAAGAAATTTAAACCTTATATTTTGGTTGAGGTAGGTTGGGGAACCTCTCACCCTGATTGGGAAGACTGTCTTAAAGTATACAATCAATTATTTGATATGGGATATGAGAGAGTAGATTTTAAATCATATACACAAGATATTTTATTTAAACCAAAAAGATAAAAATGAGTAGAGTAAGAAAGGCAATTATTTTGGCGGCTGGTAAGTCAACAAGATATGGATCAAATAAACTTATAGATCCAATTTTAGGAAAATCAACAATTCAGTACTGCATTGAATTTTGTATTGAGAATGGAATAGAAGATGCATATGTTACTATAAGCAAATCTGACTTCTTCTTTAAAAACAGAAATACAAAACTGTCTCATCCTATTATTGAAAGTTTATCTAAGTATAAGGAAAAGATAAACATTTATTATGAATTCCAAAAGGATGATGAGTATGGTCCCGGTGCTGCTATTAAAGCATGGGAAGGTAAATTCTATGAACCTTTCTTATGTCTCTTTGGTGATAATTACTACCAAGGTAATATTGGTTTAGAATACCATGATCCGAATAATACTGTTGTTACTTATAAAGATTATGAAACCAGAGCAAGAAATTTACAACTTGCTACTATCCTAGAAGATGTGGTTATTGAAAAACCTCATGGTGTAGTAAACGGAAGATACTTCTGTGGATATATGATATTTGCAAAAGAAGCATTTGATAACTTAAGCAGTATTAAATTATCAAATAGAAATGAATACGAAATTACTCATCTTATAAACTCGATGGATAATTTAAAATTTGAAGAATTAGATATATGTTGGTACGATCTAACATATGAACAAGATAAACAGGTAATAGAAGACATTATTCAAAATTGTTAATATGAAAGAGAATGTAAAAAAGATTGGCTTTTTTAAATTAGGTAAAGCCATTAAGTTTAATGAAAACAGTTGGAGCGCAATTGGTGGAGATTGTGAACCTAAGCAATTAATTTGTTCAATTGCAAATAGAAATCCTAATATTGAATATTGGTTATTAAGCCCTAATGATTTAGGAAAGTTTAGAGCAAAACAAAAACCAAAAGTAAATTCTTTATTTGGTCCTCCGCAAACGGATGAACCTACTGTGCCTAATAATATTAAGGAATTTCACTCTACTATGAAGGAGAGAAAATCAACCGAGGAGAGCGTTGAAATAATTAAAGGTTTAGATTTAGATTACATTTTCTTTTACACTGGCCCTACTAGCACTGTAAACATCCCAGAGTATATTAATAAGAAAGATGGTACAGGGCAAGTTAAATCGTTAGACTTCTTTAAGTATTATGCAGCTCCAATTATCAAAGCAATGAATGAATTGGAAAAGAAAGTTCCTATTGTTGGATTACTTGTAGATAACCGATACATTCTTGCTTGTAAGGATTGGGGAATTAATAATAGACCTACATATTACTTAGCACAGAATACTTTTACTAAAGAAGAAGAATATTTTTGCAATCCTCCATTAAGGGATACTGCAAAGATAACTTCAACATATGAATATTCTGGCATTGAAACAGTATTCCTTTTGGATAAGAAAAGATATAACACCGATGAGTTGTTTGAAATGAAAAAAACAAATTCATTTATGATGTTACAGAACCAAGGAAAGGGATCAGGTGGTATGGATCGCTGGGATCCAGTAAAAGAATATATTGTTGATCAAAATATTGAAACTGATATCTATGGTAAATGGGATGATGAGATTAAAGAAAAATATCCTGATTGGTTTAAAGGTGAAACTAGAATTGAAACAATGACCGATGAACTTTTAAGTACTAAATATACCTTTTGCGTTCCTATTAAAGAAGGTATGGTCACTTCTAAATATGCAGAAATGCTACACTATGGTATAATACCTTTCTTACACCCGTCATACGATACTGACTTTAATGTGTTCCCTGAAGGTCACTTTATCAGATGTAAATCACCAGAAGATCTTAAAAATAAAATTGAATTCTTAAATGCAAACCCGGAGCATTATAAGAAATTATTTTACAACCTCCAAGAAAAGTATCTTAAAGATTCTTATTACACCGGAGAGCATGTAGATAACAAAATCTGGGAAGCCTATGAACGTGTAACAAAAACTGAAACTATAAATGTATAATTCTGAAACTAAAATCCTAGTCACTGGTGGAGCTGGGTTCGTTGGTACAAATTTTATCAATGATTTATTAAATAGAGGTCATAATCCTAAATGTATTGCTGTTATTGACAATATGGAACACGGTACTTACATACCTAAGGTACATGATCAAATAGAAAATTTTCATAAAGTAGATATTAGAAACCAATATGTAGAAAATATCATAGAAGAATTTAAACCTGATTATGTATATCATTTTGCAGGTTTAGTTTCAATTTATGACTGTAATGAAGATCCATATGAAGCAGTTGATAATAATATCTTAGGTAGCATTAATGTAATGAACGGTTGTGTAAAGGCTGAGGTAAAGAGAATCATCTTCAGTGAAACTTCTGCCGTTTATGAAAATGAAATTATGCCTGATGACGGATTTAATGAAACACAGTCGGATCCTACTACTGTATATTCTACGACTAAGGCATGTCTTGCATTATTAGCAGAATCTTACCAGAGGACTAAAGGATTAAATTATACTGCTTTAAGATATTTTAATGTAGCTGGTCCTTTACAAGACTATAATAGAACTATCCCTCCAGTGTTCGCAGGATTTATTTTAAGAATTAAAGGTGGTCATAATCCTATTGTATTCGGTGACTATATGAAAGCCAGAGATTACATTGATGTATCAGATGTTAATGCTTTCCATATTCTTTGTATGGAAAATGAAAATACTGCAAACCAAACATTTAACTTAGGTACAGGTAAGATGACCAACTTAATGGAACTCAAAAATATGATAGGTGATATTATGGGTGTTGGTGAAGTACCATTTGATCACTATGATCCAATTGCAGGTGAAGCTTTAAATATCAGAGGAGATATCTCTAAAGCAAAATCTATGGGATGGGAGCCTAAGAAAGATATAAGAGATACCATCAAGGAAACTATTGTTTATCTTGAAAATGAAATAGCTGAAGGTACAATTGATCCTTTAACATTCATGGAAGATTTAGAAATTGAAAAAGTAAAAATCTAATTAAATAACAGAATTTACAACAGGAGGTTATTCTGAGTTTAAAGAATCTTATTATAATAAAAAAACATAAATTATGAGTAAAGAATTAAAATGGGGTACTATAATTCCACTGATTGGTGGTAGTGCTATAGGATGTAAAAAATCTGCAGGTAACGAGCCTGCATTTCATTTAAGTTATGATGCATTTGCTGCTAATGAAAGTCATATTGAAAAATATTGGCCAGATGTACCAATGTATCGCCTAGATCATGAAGAGGTTGAAATACCTCAACAAACTTTTGATGGGGTTGATTATGTAAATTCAGTATGTCCCTGTGCTGGTCTTTCACAATTAAATTCTGCAAAAGGAACTGCTGCATCAAGAGGTTCAGGTGCTACTCAAAATAAATGGATGTATGATTCGTCAGAATATATTTTGGAACATGTAAAACCTAAAGTTCTTTGGGGTGAAAATGCGCCAGGCCTTTTTACTAAAATGGGTGAAGGCGTAGTTAATAGACTAAGGGAAATTGGTGAAAAACATGGGTATAGTTTTTCTCTCATTAAAACAAATACTGAATTACATGGAATACCTCAGCGGAGAATGAGAACGTTTTATTTCTTTTGGAATACTCCTACTGTACCAATGTTAAGTTGGAAATTTAGAGAGAAGAAAAAGCTTATTGATTACTTAAATGAAATTCCTGAAGATGCTACCCAACAGGATATGTTTATGGTTGAAGGAAAGGTCAGTGATCACTTTAAGCCTTATGAATATGTTTTAGAAAAAGAAGGTATGACGCATGCTGAATTTGCAGCTGAATTTAAAAAAGGTACTATTGCACAATATTTGGAAAGTAATGATTTAATTGATGATTGCATTAAATGGCTAGAAAAGAATTATCCTAAAACAGGATTTTCAAATAAAAAATCTACAAAGACTTTTATTGATATGTTAGAACACCAGAAATATAAAACAAGCCAAGGTTTAGGTTATTGGGATGCTTCTCCACATTTCTTTCATGATTCTTTTTCTGCTCTTATAGGTAGAAATATGTTTAATGGTGTTCACCCCGTTGAAAACAGATATCTAAATGTAAGAGAAATGTTACACTTAATGGGATTACCTTTAGATTTTGAAATTGAATCTTCTCGCCAAGTTAATCACATTGCGCAAAATGTACCTGTTACAACTGCTATGGATATGGCAGACGAAGTAAAGAAATTTTGTAATGGTGAAGCTAAGATGACAAATTACACATTCTTAAAGCAAGATAATACTAATCATAAAGTAATTCAAGCCGAGGAGATTGGAGCAGAACCTAAGAAAAAATACAAAGTAAAAAGTATAATTTAATTATGAAAGATAATGCAGTTGCAATAGGAATATCAAGCCTAGAGTTTACTAATATCTTATGTAGTTATTATCCTAAAGGGATTAAAGAAAAATTTGACATTTATCTGTTTGTGGATGATACTAAAATAGACTTAGATAAACTTAAAAATATTTTTAATGAACATAATTTACAGATTTTTAAAGATGCTAAAATAATTATCTTAAATGATCTTTATCAATATTACATAAAGAAACATGGTTATGAAGGGCTTTCTAAAGAGTTTTTATTAAAGCATGGTTGTTTGTTTAAGATCTTAATGCCAATTTATCTTAAAGAAAAATTTGGAGTTAAAAGAACATATGTTTCAGATGACGACGTGTTTATTCTAAATGACTTAAGTTATATGTGGGATGAGTATAAAGAATTTGGAATAAAGAAGGAAAATTTATTTTACATTAGAAATAAAAATAAGTATGATGTAATGAATGCCTTTAATGAAATTTTTGAATCTGATTTTACTTTAGATCAAATGAATAGTCTTTCTATAAATGCAGGTAATATTATTTATGCAGAAGATCCTAAACTAGAGTATTATTTTGAAAGGTTTGTAAAACACCCGTTTATACATCATATGTTTTTTGATTTTAGCGGGTACACAAGCTGGACAGTAGAACAGAGATTCCACCATTTTAATATGCATAGGTATTTATCAGAGGGTAGGGAAGTTAAATTTTTACAGAGTAAAGATTTAAGATTAATGCAAAATCTTGATAAAGATATGAAAGCAGGCACCCCACCTGAAAAATATCTTAAGGTAGTTATGCCTTCTATAATTCATTATGCAATAGGTACAAAAAAGCCTTTATGGCTTAGAGATTTTTTGCCTGGTTTAAAATGGAGGTTTGGGTTTACATACAAACCTAAATATGAATTAAAAGATATCTTATATAATAAATCATGGTTTCCTCCATCATTTAAGAGCGTACAGAAAAAAGGAAAAGAATATTCAATAAAATCAGTATTTTAAAATGAAGACATTAAAAACAATTACAACAGCAACATTTAAGATGGATGTCGGTGACATCACATTCAGACTGTTTGACGAAACGCCAATACAAACCACAACCTTTATTATGCATGCAAAATCCGGTAACTTTAAAGGGATGGACTTTTTTAGAGTAGAGCCTGGTTTTATTATACAATCTGGTCCTAAGGAAGGTACAGCAGGTGGCTCTATGTGGGATGAAATTGAGCCCCCTAGGAGAATTAAAGATAACAACACACATTTCTTTGGTATATTAAGTGCGGCTAATGCAGGTAGTCCAAATTCTTCTATAGGTGGATATTTTATATGCGTAGGTGGGAGACACAATGTTAGCTTTTTGGATAAAAAATATACATCGTTTGGTCACATTATGAGTGGGTGGGAGTATATAGAAAAAATAGAAAAGGGTGATATTGTTAATGATGTCATTATTAATACATATACATTAAACTAAGTAACTAATATCAATATAATAATAAACAAATTAATTTCACAATGGAAACAACTATTAACAAAATTGACGGTTATGAATTAAGTTCATTCGTTCGCAAGCTATTACCAATTGACAAATTTATTTTTATGAAAATTTCAAAGGAAGGTACGGTATCTTCTGTTTATTTTCCTGAAAGAGATGCTGTTAAATTAGTCAACACACCAACGACTGATATGTTTGATGCTGATATTGAAAACCCAGTTAAAGTAAGCTTTTATAACGGTACTAAAGTTATCGATGCATTAAGCCATTTTAATGGAGATGTAAAGGGTCGCATTAAATATACAGAATATGAAGGTGAATACATGGCAAGTGATTTTATTTTAGAAAACGATGATCTTCAAATTAACCTTGCTTGTACTGATCCATCTCTTTCGTTCATGGAGATGAGCAAGGAAGAAACTGATAGAGCCTTTAATACAAATGAAAAAATGTTTGAATTTGATCTATTAACAACGCATGTAGATAAAATGAAATCATTATTTAATTTGGATAAAGATGAGGATATCTTTACTTTGTACATTGGAGAAAAGGGCATTAATATTAAAGGTACATCATATGATGCTACACTGTGCCACAGTTATGATTCTAATGTTGATGCTGGAGAAAAGGTTATAATTTACAAAAAATACATTAATCTTTTAGATAAAGAAAATTACAAAGTAAGTGTATGTGGAAACAAGGTTGTATTCAAATCATTGGATACTAACACCCATCTTACCGTAGCAGTTGCAATTACTGATGAAGACTAATTAATAGGGGCGCTTCGGCGCCCTTATACTTTTAATAAATCTAATACACAGAAATAATAATGACAGAAGAATTACAAAACGTAAAAGAAGAGGCTTCAAAATATTACAATTATGAGCAAGCCGTTAAGTTAATGCTTAACTCTATTTACGGTGCATTTGGTAATCCTTACTTTTATTTCTTTAATGTTGATATAGCAGAAACTATTACTCTTCAAGGTAAAGATGCAATCTTATACACTGAGCAATTAATTAATAAGTACTTTAAGGAATTTTGGCATAAGGATTTGCCTGCTCATGCTGCTATGGGCATTACTGTAACTGGTAAAATTGAAAAACCTGTAGGTATTTACATTGATACAGATTCTGTTTATGTTAAATTTGATGAGGTAATTCAAAAGGCCGAAGGCTGGGATGGTGATGAAAAGGAATTTATACTTAAGCTCTACAAGGTTAGGCTAAATGATTACATTGAAAAGATTTTACAAAAATATGCTGATGATAATAATGCAGAAAACTTCTTATCATTTGAGTTAGAAAGTATTGCTAAAAATGCAATATGGTTAGCCAAGAAAAAGTATATGCAAAATATTGTTTGGAAAGATCCAGATATTCATTATGACGACCTTTCTAAAATTAGTTCAAAAGGCTTTGAAATTATTCAATCATCAACTCCTATTTTTGCTAGAGAAAAACTCAAAGAATTGCTAACTTACATTTTTTCTGTTAAAGAATTAGATATGGGCGCCTTTGCATCTTTACTTAAAGATGTTAAAAGACAATTTAGATTAGCAAACGTTGACCAGATAAGCTTTTCACGAAAGGTAAATAATTATCAAAAATATATTGTTAATGATTATGATGCATTTGAAATTGCATCAAAATGCCCAATTGGAGTAAGATCTGCAGGTTATCATAATTATCTTTTAAATAATTCAGGTCTTAAAGGAAAGTACCAACCATTAGGAAATGGTGAAAAATGTAAAATGTATTTTTCTGAAGACAAATCATGTGATGTATTTGCATATGCACCTGGAGATTATCCGTATGAGTTTGCACCGAAAATAGATTATGATAGACAATTTGAAAAAACTATATTGGATCCAATAAACCGGGTCGTGACAGCAATGGGATTTAAATCATTTAATAGAAATTTGATTTACACCACAAGCTTATTTTAAAAATAAAAAACATTTATGAAAAACACTAATTTTAGAATTCACGTATTAGGACTTCCTCATACAATTACAAATGAAGATTTTGTTGCTTGTGCATATACGCAGAAGGCATGGAAATTTTGTAAAATGATGGCGGGTAGAGGGCATCATATAATTCACTATGGTCATGAGGAATCAGATACTATGGCCGATGAAAATGTTACTGTCATAACAAACGAGGTTTGGGATAGGGTATACGGAACTCATGATTATAAAAGTAAATGGTTTACTTATGATGTAAATGACGAAGCTTATCAAACCTTTTACAAAAATGCTATTGAAGAAATTGGGAAGAGGAAACAGCCTAATGATATTATTTTACCTTTTTGGGGGAGTGGTGTAAGACCTATCTGTGATGCTCATAATGACTTACTGATTATTGAGCCAGGTATAGGATATGCAGGTGGTCATTGGGCACCCTTTAAAATATTTGAATCTTATGCAATTTATCATGCATATTGCGGCTTACATAATGTAGGTACGTGTGCACAGAAGAACTATGATATAGTAATACCTAATTATTTTGATTTAGATCAATTCGAATATAAGGAAGAAAAGGAAGACTACTTTTTATTCTTAGGTAGAGTTTATGTAGGAAAGGGTATTCATATAGCAATACAAGCATGTGAAGCGGCTGGTGTTAAATTAAAGGTTGCTGGTCAACTTGACCCTTCGTATGAAAACTATGAATGGCCAGAACATGTTGAATTTGTAGGATATGCTGGCGTTGAGGAAAGAAAGGAATTAATGAAAAATGCAAAAGGTTCATTTCTTGCTTCACAATATTTAGAACCTTTTGGCGGTGTTCAAATAGAAAATCTATTAGCAGGGACTCCAACTATTTCTTCTGATTGGGGAGCATTTACCGAAAATAACATTGAAGGCGTTACAGGATATCGGTGTAGAACATTTGAAGATTATGTGAGAGCAATTAATAATATTCAAAACGGTAAGATATCATCAAAGGATTGTAGAAAGCATGGTGAGAAATTTTCATTAGAGGCAATTGCACCTATGTATGAAGACTTCTTTAGAAAAGTATCAGACATTACTAAGGGTGAAGGCTGGTATGAAATATGGGATGAGTCATTATATTCTGAAGATTATCTTAATAGTAAAAAAAAACTAGCACCAAAGAAGTAAATAAAAAACCTAAGGTTGCCTTTTGGACAGAAGGTGGCTGGGCATTAGGTCTTATTTATAAATCTTTACAAAAACTACTTTCTCATAAATTTAATATAGATTTTTATGATTGGGGTAAGCCTGGAGATAATATAGAATTTTTTACTAATGAAAAGTGGAAAGATTACGATATTATAGCAGGAAACTCTGCTCTTAATTGGATGGCAGAAGAAGCCGGTTGGATGAAGTCAACTCCACAAGAATTTTTAAATAAAATGGCTATAACAATATGGGCCAAGCCAAATCCTGATGACCCGCATTTTAATGTTAAATTAAAATACTATGATGGGCCAATTTTTTCTTCACCTACACCTGAAATTGCAGAAAAGGTAAAATGCGATTTCGGTATAGATACAGATATTGTTAAGACTGGTAAAATACCAAGCATGTTTAAACCTATTAAAGAAGTTAAAAATATTAAAACTTTAGGTATGAATGGGCGGCCGTTTACTAATCCGCACTGGGATGCAGTTAAAAGACCAGAGCTTCTTAATGAAATTGCAGAACTTTCGGATTGTAAAACTGAATTTATTTGTAATAGTAAAGAAACTGGAAGTAGAATATACAAGGACATCGATATGTATGTCTGTACATCTGTGCATGATGCAGGGCCTGCTGGTATAGTAGAATGTGCATTTGGAAAAATCCCAGTTATCTCTACTCCAACTGGGTATGGTAATGTGATTAAGTCAATTAAAACTTTTGAAACGGCAGAAGAAGCTGCTGCCATTATTAAGGAATTAAATAGTTCACCTGATCTTTTAGAAAAATATGTTAACGAGGTTTATGAAGAAGTTCTTAGAGAATACGACATAACAAAAAATGCAATAGAGTATTGGATTCCTTTCTTTGAGAAAAGGTTAAATTTAAACAAATAAACAAACCTCATATCATCTATATAATAATAAAATAAAACTTAATATGGCAAAAGAATTTTCATTCGCAGATTTAAACAAAGAAATGTCAAAACACTCTACATACGGAGAGACATTAGACAAATCTACTATTTCAGAAATAGATCATTATATTCCAACAGGAAATTTTCATCTTAATGCATGCTTAACAGGTTCTCTGTTTGGTGGTTACCCTAACAACAGAGCAGTTGCATTAGCAGGCCCTTCCGGTACTGGTAAAACTTATCTTATTCTTAATGCAATTAAACAGGCGCAAGCACAAGGCTACAGTATCGTATTTTATGATTCAGAAAATGCTGTAGATAAAACATTAGTTGAAAAGTTTGGTATTGATCCAACAAAATTCCGCTATGAGCCATGTAATACTGTTCAAGAATTTAGAACTTCGGTAACTGCAATTACTGATGTACTAATTGAACAGAAGGCAAAAGGTATTACTTTACCTAAAATTATGGTAGTTTTAGATTCTGCAGGTAATTTAGCAACACAGAAAGAAATCGATGATGCTAAAACTGGAAGTAGTAAAGCTGATATGACAAGAGCTAAATTGCTAAAATCTACATTCAGAATTATTATGACACAATTTGGTATCTGCAAAATACCTTTCTTATTTACTAACCATACCTACCAAACGCAAGATTTGTTTTCAAGACAAGTTGGTGGGGGTGGAACTGGCCCTGAATATGCTGCATCCATTATCCTATTTTTAGGTAAAGCAAAACTTAAAGAAGGTATTGAACAAACCGGTATTATTGTAACTGCAAAACCTAATAAAAACAGATTTGCAAAACCAACAAATATTAAATTTCATATTTCCTTTAATAAAGGTATGAATCCTTACATCGGATTAGAAGAATATATTAGTTGGGATACATGTGGTATCGAAAGAGGAAGGTTTATTAATGCAAATGCATATAACAAATTAACTGATCCTGGTAAGGCTGAATGCAGAGAACATACTTATGAAAAAGAAGGTAAAGAAGTAACAGTGTATTTCCAACCTGCTGCAACTGCTCGTAAAATTTGTGTAGCTCATCTTAATGATACAGTAGATCTTAATCAACTATTTACTCCTACTGTTATGACTGATAGTGTACTTAAGAAGTTGGAACCTATTGTTTCTGCTAAATTTAAGTACGGTGAAGAAATTGATGTTGAAGATTTAACTGAAATGCTAGAAGGTGATGCTGAAGAAAAATCTTAATACCGCAAAACTTAAAGTAAAGCACGTACTAGGAAATCATACATCATTACCAAACTATCCTGATGCTGAGGATATTACTTATGAGCTAATTCGTGATTATTGTGGTAAAGTAGCAAAAGAGATTAAATTTACTAATGTTTCTTTACAAAAAAAGTACAGCCTTTCGGATGAGAAGACTAATGAAATAATTATGCAGCTCAGAAATAGTAAAGTAATTAAAGTATCATTATCTAATTCTGCTTACACTACTTACGAAGTTATTAAAAACCCTTACGAATAAACTATTAAGGTTTATTCCATATAAAAATAAACAATATGAAATCCAGTACAGATCACGAAAAGATATTTTTTAATTATTTTCTAAAGAAGCCACATTATCTAAAAAGTACTGGCCCTGGTTTTTTCTCTAACAGTGATTTAGATCATATAGCTAAGTTATCTAAAAAGTTTTATACAGATTTTGGTGAAAGCCCATCAAGAGAGCAAATGAAAGCTCTTATCAAGGATGATCCTAATGAAATACCAGAAAACATTGTATCAAGTATTTATGATATTAACATAAATGAATATGATCAAGACTGGTTAAAGAGAACAGGTGAAGCTTGGGTAAAGTGGAAACATTTTGATAAGCAATTAATTAGAACCATTGAATATGTAAAAACACAAGACGTTTCGCCTGAAAATGTTGAAGATGTTGTTACACGTGCTATTGGTATGATCTCTACCGACGGTTCTCTTAATTTTGATACTGATATAGGTTTGGACTTTTTTAAACCAGAAGATCATATACAGAGAACTTCAAAAAAGATAGAAACTGGGTGGACGTTTATTGATAATGTTTCAGGTGGAGGTTATGATACTAAATCTCTTATTGTTTATGCAGGTGAACAAAACATTGGTAAATCAATATGGTTAGCAAACGATGCGGCTAACTTTGTTAGGATGGGTCATAATGTTGTTTTTATTACCGCAGAGATGTCAGCACAAAAGGTTCTTAAAAGAATAGGTTCAAACTTATTAAGCATCCCAATGCCGCAATATGACGAGAAGACTGGTAATAGGGATTTTATGAAAAGAAAATTAGAAAGGATATCTCGAGGCCTATTACCACCAGGTAAGCTTTTTGTAAAAGAAATGCCAACTTCACAAGGTACTGTTTTAGATATAGAAGCTTATTTAAAGGATTTGGAAGAAGCCCAAGATCATAAAGTAAATGTATTAGTTGTTGATTACATTAACATTCTTGCAAATTACAGGAATCCTAATACGGAAAATACTTATATGAAAATTAAGCAGATTGCCGAAGATCTTCGTGCGTTAGCGGTTAAGAGAGATATGTTGGTTATTTCAGCAACTCAAATTAATCGTGGTGCGTGGGATGCAACTGAAGTAAGAATGGAAAACATTGCAGAATCTGCAGGTCTTGCGCATACAGCAGATGTTATGTATGCTCTTATTCAAGATTCAATGATGCATGCAAATCGTGAATATTGGTTAAAGGTATTAAAAATTAGAGATGGGCAAGGTAAAGGTACTCGATGTAGGTTTAATATTGATTATGAACACATGAGACTTACTGAAACTGATGACATAAATTAAAAATAGAAAAACAAAATATTATGTGGGGTAAAAAGAAAAAACCAAAATTAGATGAGAATGGTAATGAAATCAAACCAACATTAGCAGACAAAGATAAAATCTTTAATAATACCTATGGTGAGCAAGATATAACTGAAAATAAAGTTAACTTTACAGTCTCTTCTTCATATTTGGATAACATGGATCCAGATGATAAAATGCATTATGAGCTTTTAATTAAAAAAATTGATCAGATTATTAAAGGCAGTGAGTATGAACATTTAAATGAAGCAACGCCTGATGGTGTTATTAAAAAATTAAACAAGGTACAAATTAATCGGGTTTACTCTCATATTATAGAAAAGATAGGTGATGGGTATACAAGGGTAGATTTATTTAGTGTTATATCAGATTATTTTGATGTATTCCCTAATAAGTTTTACAATTCACTTTCTAATAAATTTAAGGATGAACTTATTAAAGAGTTGGATGATAAGTATAATATCCTAGAAAAAAGAAAAATCAGAAAATTATTTTAACATGGCAAGAATTTGGATGGTTAGCGATTCTCACTTAGGGTGTAGATCAAATTCTGTTTTATGGCTTAATATTATTGAAGATTATTTCTTTAACTTTTTTATCCCTTTAGTTAAAAAGGAATATAAAGAAGGTGATGTTCTTTATCATTTAGGAGACGTTTTTGATAATCGCCAAAGTATTAATCTAGCGGCGCAAGATTTAGGTATTAGAGTTTTTGAAGAGCTTTCTAAAATATTTCCGGATATTCATATTATTGTAGGTAATCATGATATTATGAGAAAGAACTCTAATGACATCGCATCTGTAGATTGTCTCAAGTATATTCCTAATGTTACTGTACATAAAGAACCTAAGATTTTGCAATATGGTGATACTAAATGTTTACTTATGCCATGGCGCAGAGATCATAAACATGAAAAGGAAACATTAGATTCAATAAATGAAAATATTGATTATATGTTTTGTCATACCGAAACTAGAGGTGTCCAAACAAGCCCAAGTACAAAACATTTACACGAAGGAGGTAATGATGTATCAACGTTTAAAAGATTTAAGAGGGTTTACTCTGGTCACATTCACTATAGACAAGATAAACAAAATTTTGTTTTGGTTGGTAATCCATACCAAATGACAAGATCTGATAGAGGTAATCAGAAAGGTATATACTTACTAGATTTAGAAAATGGAAAGCATCAATTCTTTATGAATAAAAGGAGTCCTGAATTTATAAGGTATTATATTAATGATATCTTAGAGATGCGTATGGAGGATATAAAGAAAGAAATAAAGGATAATTTTGTAGATGTATTCATCCCTTCAAATATACTAGGAAAGTATAATATTAATATGTTCATGGATTATTTGGATGGGATTGCCAGAAAATTAGAACCTAGAATTTATGATGAAGAAAATCCTTATGATAGAGAAGATGGAGAAATGTCTGATTTTAATGGAGAACTTAATCTAATGAACATAGCAGCTGAATATATTAATTCTTTGGATTATGAAGAAGACTTAAAGGACAGACTTAAGACTTCTGTTCAAGAACTATATAAAAGAACCTTATCCCCGAATCATGAAGATTAGAAAATTAGAGTTTAAGAACTTTGCAAGCTACGGAAATCGTACCCAAGTAATAGAATTCGATAAAGACAAAAGTGATCTTTATTTAGTTCTAGGTGGAAACGGGGCAGGCAAAAGCACGTTAGCAAAAGTTATAACCTATCTATGTTATGGAAAGGTCGAAGGGGCAAATCTTAAGGATTTACCTAATAGAGTAAATGGCGCTCTTTGGGGTAAAATTTGGATGGAGTCTAAAAATAATTCTATTGAAATTGAAAGAGGTATTAATCCAGGCATATTTAATGTAAAAATTAATGGCTCCGAATATGATGTTGCAGGTAAGAGTAATTTACAGGATTTTTTAGAAACTGAGATATATGAAATACCTTATCATGTATTTAAGAATGTAATTATTTTATCAGTTAATGACTTTAAGTCATTTATAACTATGTCGCCTTACGACAAGAAAAGAATTATTGATAAGATCTTTGGTTTTTCTATTATCAATGAAATGGCTGAATCTGTTAAAGAAAAGAGGAGATCTATAATTGAGGAAATTAAAACATATGAAGATGAAATACGTACTCTTAATGAATCTATAGAATCGGTTATTGAAAAAATTCAACAGTTTGAAAAGGTAAGTAAATCTAAAGATGCTGAAAAGATTAAGTTACTTAAAGAGAAATTGGTAGTATTAAACGAAAATAGAAAAAAGCTAAAAGACTTAACAGCAACAACAAAAATAAATCTTGAAAAATTAGACGAGGATTCTAGGAAAAAGAATAACCAAAAATCTTCGCTGAATAATAAGATTAATACAGTTAAGAAGGAGTTGAAGCTTTATGAAAATAATGCATGCCCTACATGTACAGCCCCTCTTAACTCCGATTTTCATTTAGATATTAAAAAAGAAAAGGAAGAAAAATTAGATTCTTTATTTACTGAATGGAATCAAATAAAGGCAGATGCTGAAAAGTCTGAAGCTGATTTGGCAGACTTAAGACAAAAGGGTAGAAAGATTCATGTTAAGGTAGGGCAATTGGAAACTCAAATGGAAGCCATTAAAGATAAGCTGATTGAGATATCCGAAAAGGATGAATCAGATTCGTCTACTAATTTAAAACAGTTAGTTAAAGATTTTAAATCACGAAAAGATGAAAAGTCTTCAGGTAAACTAAAAAGTGAAGGTCAAGATTATTATTTAACTATCTTAGAAAATATTATGGGTGAAGATGGTATAAAGAATTTGGCAGTAAGATCTATTCTTCCATCTTTTAATAATCATATTTTGTTAATGGGTCGTGAAATGGGTATTCCTTTTGGTATTAGATTTAATGAAAAGTTTTATTGCACTCTTCATCACCTAGGAACCGAGATCAGTCCTAAGACATTATCTACAGGTGAAAAGAAAAAAGTAGACTTTGTTATTATCATGGCATTAATGAAAATGATTAAAGTTAGGTTCCCATCTCTTAATATTTTATTCTTGGATGAAATCTTCTCTTCTATTGACTCGGATGGTGTACATCATATAATTAATATACTCCACAATACAATACAAGATATAGGCCTTAATACCTTTGTTATCAATCATACAGTATTACCAAGTGAATATTTTGACAAAAAGATTGAAATTACCAAAGACGCAGGCTTTAGCGAATTTAAAATTGAAACCATTGGATAAATAAACTATAAATAAATTCAATGGATGAGTGCCTATAATCAAGAATACAATAAAGATAATACAATATTAAGATACTTAGTAGTATCTATGTTAGCTGAACTAAGTAATAAAGTTTATTACTATAATCAAACCGATGAAAGTACTCTTACTAAGATTGAGGTACCTTTTTTCTATTCTATTTCTGGAAATGAGAGATTTCTTTTAGATAATTTTATGTTTGATGCCGAGGCTGCTGGTAAAGCCATCGGCGATTATGAAGTGGTGCCTCGTGGTATATTGCAAATGAATTCTATGTCAATTGATTCAAATGCTCAAACTAACAAGTTTACCAGAGCAGAATTTGTAAGAGAGTGGGAAGGTGTTTTAAAAACATTTTCTTTGGAAACAAATTTTCTTCCTATAACAATGGGATTCAGTGTAACACTTATTTGTTCAAACAATTTAGAAATGTTAAAAATTACTGAAGCTGTTATGAGCAAGCTTTATAAAGGAACTCTTTTTAGTTGCGATTTAGGAATGATGCGAGTCCAGGCAAGCATGTCAGTACCAGAAGATTACTCACAGGATAGGTTATTTGAATGGGGTCTTAATGATAAAAAAGAATTCCAGGTTACTTTTGATATGGAATTAAATTCTTTTATGCCTGTTTTTGAAAGTGGCATATTACTTCCTGAAATAGATTTTATAACTAAAGAAGCAATAAAGAATAACCCGGATGCAAATGGCGTTGGACAATTTAGATGTGGTGCCGATGGTACTATAGGAATATACTTTGGTGGTGTATTCCAAAAATTTGTATTTACCGATGAAAATATTATTAAGGCGCCTGATCAATCGTTACAAAGCAATTTATCATATACAGATCCTAACAGTAAACAAACCGGTGGACCTTATGATGTTAGGGAAATAGATTCTTCTGAAAAAGAAAAAGAAAGTGAATCAAGTAAAAGCTACAGAAATGCTAATGCTAGAATTAATCCAGATAATTCAGGATTAGGTTCAGTAGATAATTAACTCTAAGATCTTGAATATATAAAACAAATCAAATTCTATAATATGGAAAAAGTTATTAAAGAAGGGCAAACACAGGTATATGTTGATGGTGCAATAGAGCGCCAAGCTGGGGTTAATACTGATGCACCTTACCTTAATGCACCTAATCAACAGTTAATTGATATTGTTGGTGTTTTATTTTCGCAAAGCGGAAAGACTAAATTAGATGGCAAAAATGGTAAAGTAGTTGAAAGCGGTCCAATGACCGATTCACAAGTATTAGCAGTATTAGTTGGTATGGGCATACCTCAACAATTAGGTATGAGTGCTATTAATGCCTTTAAAGGAAATCAAACTGAAATCACAGAAAACAATAATAAACAAAAAAATCATAACAAAATGAAATTTACACTTGCCGAACTGCATGAAAATGTTATGAGGAGTATTGAAGCATTAACAAAAATGGACTCTGATAAATCTAGAGTTTCTTATACTGCTAAAAATGCCCTTAACATTTTAGAAGAATCTCTCAAGGCATTTCCTATGAGATTCAAAAATGAAGAAACTGAAGTAATCAGCGAAGAAATTGAAAACAGTGTTAACCCTATGCTTAAGTTTAGCATTGCAAAACAACTCCATAGAGACTTAGCTTCTTCTGATTGGTTAAATCCTATTAAAGAATTAAGAACATACATTGCAGGTTCTTATGTTGATACTAAATGGTCATTCAGAATATCTGAGGCAATTGAAAGAACAAAAACCCAAAGAGGTAAGCTGTATGAAGGTTTAGTAAATGATTTGGAAGGTTTGTTAAGCGAATCTTCTGATTCTATTAAAGGTAAGTTTTCGGCAATTGCCGCTAAAAATCCATGGTCATTAGATTGTAAGGCAATTCTTAATGAAATGAAAAATGAAGAAAACAAAGCTACTTCAAATGGAAGTGGAAATATTTCTACAGTTCTTTCACCAGTATTGGAATCAGAGAATGGTTTAACCTTTCACCTTCATGGAAAAAATTATAACTTTGATGGAAAAACAATCACTGAAGCTGAAGTTAAAGATTCAAGATTCTTTGATGTATTGGAAGGTTTAGGAATGTTTAAAAACATGAACGGTACATTAGTTACTTTCGGTGAAGGTAATAACAAAACATTAGAATACAACTTATCTGAAGGTACTTTAAAATTAGGAGAAACTGATTTAACAAATGTAAGTATTATTGAACTGAAAGAATCTTTAATGGCTCTTAATTTCTTTGGTTATAGAAACCAGTGGAAAATTGATAATGTATGTAAGTTCTTTGAATCTGTTGATCTTCTCGCTGAAATGGATAATTTTACAAATATTACCTCAACTGAATTTACAAATTTATTCTTAACCATGATTGGTGTACAGGAAGGTATCTATGTAAACAAGGTTAATTCTGCTATGCGTGTTAATGAAATGGTATTTGTACCTTCTGCAACTGAAGCTGTTAAATTAGTAAAGGAATTCATTAATTATGATGCTTCTCCGATTTTATCAGAAAGATTAATTGCTGAAAATGATGAAGCCGCTAAGATTGAAAAAACAAGATCTGATATTTCTGATAGAATAACATTCTTGGAAGAAAAGAAAGCTAAAGTTAAAGAAGCTATTAATAAGCTTGGTGAAACTGAAGAACTTACTGAAGCCATGAATTTATTAGAAGAAGAAATTTCTAAGTTTGAAAAATCTTTACAAGAAACTTATGACAGAGTTGTATTAGGTGGAAATAAAGGTGATAAATCTAAAACTCACGATGGAGAAGATTATGAGGATGAAGATGAAAAGGACGAATCAGTAACAGAAAAAAAAAGTCGTAACGATTATTTAAACGACGGTTTTGTAGAAGCTGAAATCAATAAAAATGGAAATGGTCTTAAAAAAGGTCAAGAAGTTATGGTAAGCGCTGAGGACTATACTGCTATGGGTGATAACGACCAATTGGAATGTATTAATCCTAAAACTGGAAAAAGTACAATTTGCCCTAAGAGCCAACTTAACGTTAAAATCTAAAAACACCTCACTAAATAGAAAAGCCGGTAGTAATTATAAACTATCGGCTTTTTTTGTATATAATAAATAAATATATTGCATGGCAAGAAAGAGAAATTATCTAAATAATAGGGATCTATTAGAAGAAATAAAGAAATCTAAAGAATTAGATGAATTAACACCAAAGGCATTAGAATTTTTAATGCTACTAGCAGATAAATGTTCTAGAAAATTATCATACGCAAACCCGGATGATAGAAATGATTGTATAGCATATGCCTATATGGATCTTTATAGATATTGGAGAAATTTTAATCCAGAAAAAAGCACAAATGCTTTTGCTTATTTTACTGAAATAGCAAAAAGAGGTTTTGCAAAAGGGTGGAATAAACTCCATCCTAAAAAATATTCAGGAACTGTTTCTATAAATGGTAGTGCAGACAGTGACGGAATATACACAATATAAAATGAGTATTAAAAAGGTAAAACCAACTTTTAAGTCCGGGTTTAAGCAAGGTTATTATAAACCTCATAATCCTAAAAAGTATATTGGCCCTGGGCCAATCATATATAGAAGTAGCTGGGAAAGAAAGTTTTGCCATTGGTGTGATCATAATGAGGAAGTGATTAATTGGATATCTGAACCTTTTTCAATAAAGTATTTCAATATGCTTGATAAAAAGTTTCATAATTATTACCCTGACTTTTATGTTAAAATGGATAAAGATGGTATATTAGAAGAATATGTTGTTGAAATAAAACCTAAAGCACAATTACAAAAGCCTAAACCGCCTAAAAGAAAAACTGCAAAAGCTCTGAAAAATTTTCAGCATGGTTATGAGACCTATGTTAGAAACCTATGTAAAACCGAGGCATTGAATAAAATGGCAAAACAGAGAAATTTTAAAGTAATGCTTTTAACCGAAGACTCTAAATTATTTTAATGGCAATAGTAGGATCATTTAAAGAAGACTTAGATATTTACCTTGCAGATGGCAAAGGAAGAAGTGGTGCATCTAAACAATCCGACGCGGATTTAAAAATCATAGGTAGCAAAGCTAAAGGAGAATTAGAAAATGGTAAAATGTATTCTTTTGAATATTTTACTCCTGATGAAACTTTTTATGATACATATCCAATCGTATTAGGTTTAGGGAAAAGTATTGATAATCATCAATTGGGCCTTAACTTACATTACATTCCTTATGAGGCTAGGATACCTTTTCTTTCCGATGTTTTTAGATCTTTTCAAAATATCATATTAAAACAAATTAATCGTTCACCAGGTAATCCTATACAACAATCAAGATTATCTGAATTTACTTATGATAATTTAAAAAAATCTTTAGGTAGAAAATATAACATAACTTATGCTGTTCGTCAATATAGAATAGATAGAATTAGAAAACCAAGAATGCTAGGATATGAAGATTGGTATATAGGTGCTGTCAATAATCAAAATCATTTCTTTGGCGGTAACATAAACGAAGCACAAGCATTATATTACAAGAATATATAAACAATAAAAGATAAAACAATATGGCAGGTTTTACTGATAGAAGAGGACCCTTAAGTACAGGTAATCCAGTTAGAAAAATTTTAAAGGATCTTTCTAATTTAGGAATGGCATATGATGATATGATCATTCGTAATTCTCGTGCAGTTGGTTTTACTGAAAATCAAATGGGTTATACGTTTAACCCAATGGGCTCTGATTCTGATGATATGTACAGCGCATTTGCTGCATTATCTTTAACGGATACCACGATGAAAAAGAACATCTCTATTTTTGATAGAGATTATGAAAGAAAGAGAGACCAGCTTAGGGAATATGCAGTACAAGATGAAATAGAAGATATCTTAGATGTAATTACCGATGAAGCAATTGTATTTGATGAAAGTAACTACATGGCATATTCTGACTTTCACGGTCACATAGCATCATCAATAGAAGATGAAATAGGTGATGTATACAATAATTTATACAATTACTTTGGGTTTAATGATTCTATCTCCCCTTGGAATTATTTCAGAAAATGGTTAGTAGATGGATTCTTGGCATTTGAAATAGTATATAATGATAAACAAACGGAGATTATTGGGTTTAAAGAATTGGACCCTATTTCCTTAATGCCTGGTATTGACACTGACACTGGAAAAAAGCAATGGGTTCAATATAAAGGCCAAGGTGCTAAGGAAAGAAAATTATGGGATTCACAAATTATATACCTTTCCTATTCTTCGATTAATTCACCAATGAGAATATCATATGTTGAAAGATTAATAAGATCATTTAACCTTTTAAGAATCATGGAGACTACCAGAATTATTTGGGCCGTTTCTAATGCTTCATTTAAAACCCAGTTTATTATACCTGTTGGCGGTAAATCCAAAACTAGAGCAAAGCAATCTCTTGCACAGTTAATGAATTCATATAGAGAGGTTGTCGATTTTAATCAAGAAAGTGGTGAAATTGTAACTAACGGAAAACCAATGATGCCATTCAATAAAGAATACTGGTTACCTTCAAAGGATGGAGAAAGTCCTGAAATTAGTACAATTGGTGGAGATGGACCTGATCTAGGTGATACTGAATCTTTAAAGTATTTTGCTGATAGATTAAAAATGGCTTCTAAAATTCCTTTCTCAAGATTTGATAAAGAAGGTGGAAATACTTATGATATGGATGCTAGTGGAATGTTAAGAGATGAGATTAAATTTTCTAAATTCATTGACCGTCTTAGATCTATATTTCAGGAAATACTTGTTAAACCAATGTATCTTCAAATGTGCCTTAACCACCCGGAACTAAAAAATGACGTTTCTTTTAAATCTGGATTAGGACTTAATTTTGTTAAGGATAATGTATTTGAGGAAATGAAAGAAATGGAATTACAAACAAAGCGTGTAGATTTTATTGGTAACCTTAAAACTCAATTGAGTACGATGACCGCAGAAATGGAGGAAATTCCATACTTCGATTTAGGATTCCTTGTTAAGAGATACGGTGGCTTTACTCGAGAAGATTTAAAGGCTAATGCCAGAGCTAAAGAAAGAGCCGATTTAGAGAAAGAAGGTTATAAAGAAGAGGATGTTGAAAAGATCCTTTTAGGCGCCGATAAGGCAGATTTTAAACCTGAAAAGAAAGATGATGGGATAGATGAAGATCCCTTAGCAGGATTCGGTTAAAAAGTTTACAAAGATTGTAATATATAAATCAAATAACTAATAGAAAATGTCAGGAAAAAGATTATTGATTCTTGAAAGACAGAAATCAAACCTAGATATAACCACTGGAGACGACGGTTCAGTTGTGTTAGAAGGTGTATTCACTGAGTTTGATGTTCGTAACAAGAATAACAGAATTTATGAGGAGAAGGAAGTAATGCCTCATATCAATGAATTGCAAGAAAAAGTTAAGACCAATAAACTTTTAGGTGAATTAGATCATCCTAAAGATTTTGATGTTAGTTTGGCTAACGTCTCCCACGTTGTTGAATCTTTAGATTATGATAAAGATAAGAAGCAGGTTATTGGTAAGATTAGATTATTAAATACGTCTAAAGGTAAAGAGGCCCAGGCTCTGATTAAAGATGGCATTCCATTGCATATTTCAAGTAGAGCTGCCGGTACAGTAGATGAGAACGGTAAAGTTAAAATCAAAAAGTTTTTCACTTATGACTTGGTTGCAGATCCTGGCTTTGAAAATGCCGAGTTATCAAGAGTAAACGAATCTTTTGGTTTAAGTGACGATGACGGTATATTAATCTATGAAATGGAAGAAAATGAAGAAACTAAAAATAACACCAATAATAAAAAAGATTTAACGATGGAAAATAATAATTTCGTAACTGTTGAAGATTTTCAAAAATATACTGAATATGTATCTGGAGTTCTAAGTAATGTTAAAGAATCTACTAATTCTAACAATGATGAGGTAATCGAAAAACTTATTAAGTATTCTGAGCATATTGCAGAAAAGGTAAATCAGGTTACTGATTATGCTGAATATTTATCAGAAAATCTAGATAAAAACATTTCATACTCTGATTACTTAGCAGAGAATGTAAATTCAATTAAAGACTATGCGTCTTACTTAGCTGAAGAACTTGATGGAAGTATTCAATATGCTGAGCATGTAGCTGAAATGGCTGACAAGGGAATTCAATATTCTAACTATGTTGCTGAAAACGTAGAAAAGAGTATTGAATATTCTGAATATGTTGCCGAGAAAGTTGATCAAAACATTGCTTATTCTGAGTACCTTGGAGAAAATGTAGATAAGAGTATTAAGTACGCTGAATACATTGCAGAAAATGTAAATTCTGTTGAAGGCGAATCCATTAATGAAGGAATGTACAACGAAGGTAAAATGCCATCAATGAAAGAAATGCAAGAAATGGTCGATGAAGGAATGAAATTCGAACAAATTTGCGAAAAGTATCCAGACTGTGATAAGAACAGAATGAAGGAAATGTTTGAAGCTTGTGGTAAAAAACATGAAGCTAAGAGTTCTGAGGACTATAAAGAATCTATAGAGGAAAAATTAAATAAGCTTATTTCTGCTGCCGAGACTAAAAATGTATCTGAAATGCATTTTATGAATTTCCTAGGAGAATCGAAAAAGAACGAATTTAATTCTTTGTCTGAAGATAAGCAAGCTATGATTGTAGAATCAATGAATGCTCAACCTATTATGTCAACAGTCCAGGCTGAAAACATTTGGGAATCTAATTTTATTGAAAAGAAAAGAAAATTAAATGTAGTTTCAGATATGCCTGAAAAGTTCCGTGCAAAATGGGATAACTTATCTGAGGCTCGCCAAGCCCAAATTATCGCGGAATCTAAATTCCACCCTGTAAATAATCAATACGGAATTAATAACTTCTGGTCAACACGAGATCTTAGAGATACTCAGATTGTAACAGAATCAATTAATGAAAGTAAAACTGCTGCTGAGTCTGCAACTAAGAAGGAGCCATTAGTAAATGAATCTTTTGCTGCCGATCTTATCAGTAAGGTTAAATTTAATCTAGGGAAATAAAAAGAAATTCAATCTTATAGTTAAGAAGAAAAGGACTAAAGATAGATTATATAAAAAGTGCAAAAAAATAAAAACAAAAATGTACGCAAATCAATTAATTAACGAGTCCGAGGTTCAAAAGACCTGGGGACCTATCATTGAGGAGGCTACTGGTATCACTGAAAAGGCCAAGTTATCTTGGATGTCTAAGTACTGCCATTACCATAACCTTAATGAAAGTGTATACAATACTGTACACTTAAATCCTAACATGAATGTTCAAGGTATGAACGCAGTGGAATTCCCAAGCGATCCTACTACTATGAACAACTTCAACAACGGAATGACATCTGGTTCAGGTGATAGACCATTCTCTTTGTTGCCACTTGCTATGCAGGTTGCTGCTCAGACTGTAGGTTTAGACTTAGTTCCTGTTGTACCAATGCAAGGCCCTATGGGAGTTCTTACTTACTTAGACTTTGTATATGGTGGAGGTAGAGTAACAGATGCTGGTGGTAAAGTTACCGATTCTGCTCCTTTATTAATCAAAGCTCCTTTAACTATGGCTTCTGGTTCTACTGCTTTGGCTGTGAATGATCTCGTTTACGCTGCCTCAGCTGCTCAGACTGGTACTGCCGGTGCATCTTACGAATTAACTTTCGTTGGTAAGTCTAGAATTGACGGTTACTCAATCTTCCGTGTAAGAGGTAACGGTACTGCAGATCCTACCACGGCTGGTTCTTTCGCACAAGGTGAAGAAGGTTATGAAGCTATTTATGAAGCTGTTGCAAATGGTGTAGATTTCTATGATGCTGCTCAAGCTCAAGCTGGTGATGTCGTAGGTACCTTTGATGGTTCTGCTGAGTATGTTAAAGCTTTAGAAGATCACATTCCAGGTTTCTCTGGTAATGCTTTTGAAGATAACAACCCTCTTAACGCTGCTCCAACCTTTACTAATGAATCTATTGATGGAACTGATCCTTACCAAAGAGGTGTAGGTGAAGCCACTCCGGATAACATTATGGGATTAAGCTTGTTTAACAAGTCAGTTGCTGCTAAGACTTACCAAGTTGCTGCTGCTGTGACCAGAGAGCAAGTTCAAGATCTCAAGCAATTCGGAATTGATGCAGTTGCTCAAGTAGAAGCTGTATTGGTTAATGAGTTAACTCAGTCAATCAATAAATACATCTTGGATAGAATCTTCAGAAATGGAGCTCAAAATTCAAATAATGTAAACGCTGTTGATGGATTGAACTTATCTATTTACTTAGGTAATGCTGCTGACGCTGCTACTGCTACTGTAAACTTAGGTCCAGGTAATGGAACTAACACTAACGTAACTTATACATTGAATAAGACGTTGGTAGGAACAGGTGGAGAAACTCAAGGATCATTACAACGTAGATTGTATACTAAGATTCTTGCTGCTTCTAACTTGATCGCAACAAGAGGTCGTAGAGGTCCTGCTACCTTCGCAGTATGTTCTGGAGAAATTGCTACGGCACTTCAGGATATCGCAGGTTTCGTACCTTACCCACTATCAAATACAATCAACCAAGCTGGTGGATCTTTATATCCAATCGGTGCTTTGGCTGGTGTAACTATTTATGTTGATCCAAACATGGCTTGGACTGACTATAGAGTTGCTGTAGGTAGAAAAGGTGATGGTAATTCTCCTGGTTTGGTATTCATGCCTTACTTAATGGCTGAATCTGTTGAAACAATCGCAGAAGGAACTATGGCTCCTAAAATCGCGGTTAAATCTAGATTCACTTTAGTAGACGCTGGATTCCACCCAGAAACTATGTACTACACTGTAGGATTTGCATTCGGTTCTTCTGTATCGATCATCTAATTCTAATTAGGTATATAACTTTAAGAAAGGTTCGCCGAAAGGCGGACCTTTTTTGTTTTTAAGTATCTTAATATATAAAAAAATAAAATTAGATATGAAGAGTCTACTATCTTATAATGAGTTTGTTAATGAAACTAAAAATGTCAAGGAAGGAATTACTGATATTAAAGGTATTATGAGTAATCCTATTAAGTATAAAAAGATTAAGAATAACGCAAAGAAATATCAGAAAAGCAAGGTTCAGATAGCATTAAATAATTTAGATTACGAAAAGAAGAAAGCTGCAGGTAAAGGTGAAGGTAAGGGTGAAGTTCTTAAAGCTGCAAATGCCGCAAAGAACGCAGCACTTAAAGACCAAGCGTCTGCTATATCTCAAAGGATGAAAGATCTTGCTACAACAGATCCACTTAAAAAGGTAGTTACATTAGCTACAACAAAATCTAATTTGGCTGCTGCTGAAACTGCTCTTAAGGCAGCTGATGCCGAGGAGACAAAGCAACTTAAGATTAAAATTAAAAAATTATCAAGTAAAGCCGCAGATGCCCAGCAAGCGCTCAAAGATTACGAAGCTGATTCAAAAAAGGATGAACCTAGTAATAATACTTCAGATAAAACAGAAGACGATTCACTATCAAAGGCTAATGATAAAACTGCAGAGGATTCCAAGAAAACCGCTGAGGAAGCTGTTGAAAAGGCAAAGGCTGCATATGATGCAGTAAAAGATGGTGAAGATGAAAAGGCCAAACTACAAGCAGAAATTAAATTTAAACAAGCCCAACAGAAAAAGGCTAAGCTAGATGATAACAATGAACTGGTTCAAGGATTAGGTGATGACATTGGAGAAATCATGAAAAAGATAACTGCACTCGATTCAGGCAGTAAGACCGAGACAGGTAAAGATGATCCTGGTGCAAAATTAGAAGCTGATATTAAAGCTTATAATGATAACATAGAAGCCGAAAGAACCACGATGAATAAAGCTACTAAAGATTTAGATCAGGCTAAAAGAGATCTAAAGACTGGTAGAGGTTCTGAGGAACAAGTCCAGAAACTACAAAAAGCAATCGAAGACAGTAAAGAAGACATTGCTGAACTTAAGAAAAAGGAAGCTGATGCTAAAAAGAAATTAGCTGCATTAGTACCAGAATCATTTACACCACTTGAAGAATCTGTTTCTGAAAAGTTTAGAAGGTTAATGAAGAATGTATAAAGTTCGTCGGATAAACTTTGGATGGTATAAAAGGAGGCATGGTATTCTATTGGAGAATCTGCCTCCTTTAAAGCAAAAACTTTTACTAGAAAATAATCATATGAAATGGTTAGATTCTGATGTAGATGCTTTTGAGATTATATTTAAGGTTGAGGATATGAATGAGCATGAAAAGAATCCTAACCGTATACTTTGGAATCCTTTTAGAGAAACTTTTACAAATATCAAAGAATTAGAAAAAGACTCGGATTTAGTAGATTGGAATTGTGGTATTTGTAAGGCCGAGATTAAATCAAGAATGGATTCAAAAAAGGTTGAAAACTTTGTGTGTAATAAATGCTCAGATGCTCATAACTCACGGAATAAAAGAGTTGATCAACGTGTAATAGATTCGTCCATTAAATTTACTAAGCACTGCAAATCTCTGTTAAAAGGTGAACAAAGAGAATTCCTTACTTACATACGAAGATCATCTAAAGGATAAAGCTTCTTCTATTGTTATTTTCTTGAATGCATTTAATTTACTCGTAGGGCATGCATTAAATATTTGAATATCTTTACCTCTTAATTCAGATTTAAGAATTTCAAATCCAGGTAAAAATTGACTCTTATAAATATTTTCACCTGTTGCATTTGTAGGGTACCCATCATGGAAATGACTAGCCTTTCCATCATTTCCCATGTCATATCCTAATAGCACTATTCTTTTTGCACCTAAATGAATTGCTAAATTAATAGCTGCATAACCACTATTATTTCCATGTGCTAATGTATCGGGCGATTCTTCTAGTCCAAATTTTTTACCTCTCCTTAAAAGGTGAACGTCATTAGTATAATTTTTTGGTCTAATAGTAAACTTTAAGCCTTTATAATTTGTAATTTCTTTTTCTAACCATGTCCAAACTCTACCATCTGTCCAATACATAGCATCTGCTTCTGGCCAAAAGCTTACGGCTTTATTAATTGCAATAGATTTTTTACCTCTTAGTTTATTCCAATCAAAACCTCTAAGGGATGGCCCCCCACCTATGAGATAAACCGTTTGGCCTTTCCATATAGGATTAATTTTTTTAAATACTTTAGGTGTAATGTAAGGAGCCGGTTTAACTCTATCACCTTTCATCTTGGCTGGTAAAATTAGTTTCTTAACTGTGTTCTTTTTAATCTCACCTCTAGAAATTTTCGAAGGATTATTTGAAGACTTGTCATTAGGTAACAAGACCGACACAGTTTTTCTAATTTTTCTTACTCTTCTCATTGCAGATTTTTTTATTTATTTGGTTTGAAACTTTATCCTTTTTTTACATATAAAAATAAATCTATCTTATTTTATGAAAAATATGCAAAACATACTTTTGACAGAAAAGTACAGGCCCCAATCTTTAGATGATTTGATAACACCAAAAAGAGTTGGGGATAAATTAAGTAAAGGCGTTTATCAACATCTATTATTACATGGCAGCCCAGGGACAGGTAAAACATCTGCTGCTAAGGCATTAGTAAAGCATTTTAATCATCCATATCTTTACATTAATGCATCTACTGATACCTCAGTTGATATTGTTAGAAATAGAATTACAGATTTTTGCGCTAATCGTTCAATAATGGACGAACCTGGTAAAATGAAAGTTATCATCCTAGATGAGATTGATGGTGTATCTGATCAATTCTTTAAAGCTCTTAGGGCTACTATGGATCAATTTAATGTTAATGCAAGGTTCGTGGCAACCTGTAATTATATTAATAAAGTACCAGATCCAATACAATCAAGATTTGAAATGATTGATTTTGATTTTTCCAAAGAAGAAGAAACCGAAATAATGAAAAGCTACATTATGAGAGTTTTTCAAATCTGTAAAGAAGAAGGCATAGGTATAGATAAGCACGCTGCGGTAGAGCTTGTAAAAAGAAAATTTCCTGATTTAAGAAATATGTTAAATCAACTACAAGGTTTTAAATCGCAAGGATTAGAAACAATAACCGTTGATGACATTAAAAAGTTTAGTTCAGTATATAGAGATATTTATGATTTGGTAATAGACGGTGAAGATCCCGTTAAAAATTATCAATATATGTTATCTAATTATGCCAATAGGACAGATGATGTTCTTTCTTCATTAGGTGCTGAATTTATAGATTTTATAAAGCAAGATAGACAATCATATACTCAATTTATTCCGCAGATAATTGTAACAGTAGCAAAATACCAATCTCAACGCCAACTGGTGATTGATCCTGCTGTTTCAATGCTTGCATGTATATATGAATTACAAACAATAGTTAACGGAGCATGACACAAGAATTTTTAAGAAAATTAATTAAACTCTTTCCTAATAATTATTCACTAGGAGAGGCTGTTAGAAGATATCAGACATATAAGGATAATAATCCTAATGTAAATTCAATTGCGCTAGAAAAAGAGTTCTTGGATAACTTTCAAAATAAAGCATGATTTGTTATATTTAAATAAAATAACACAATATGAAAAAGACAGGTAGACATACATTTGTTATAGACGGTAATTACTTCTTATTTAGAACACTTTATGTAATTCCTAGTAGATCTAAAAAGGCAGGCCTATTAGGAACAGAAGAAGATGTTCAAGCATTCGTTAAAAAATTGGCAACTGACTTTGCATACCAAATCAGATTATTTGAAGGTCTTATTGATAAAGTTGTTTGGACAGTTGATTCAAGATCATGGAGAAAGGATTTTTACCCAGACGCAGAATATAAAGGTAATCGTAAACAAAATGATGCTCTTAACTGGGAAAACTTTTCAAAGGCTACTGCTGACTTTATATCAATCATATCAAAGCAAGGTGTTATTATTTCTAAAGTTGACGGGGCAGAAGGAGACGATCTTATGTATGCATGGAATACTGAATCTCTCGCTAATGATAAATCAGTCATTATGTTTACTGGTGATAGAGATTTAGTTCAATTAGTAAATAAGAGTACAAATAATAATACTCATACAATTCTATTTTCACCAGCTCATAAAAAATTATACACATACCAAGGATTTTCTGAATGGATGGATTCTCAATCTGAAGAAGAACAGTCCGATGATATATTTGATGTACTAAAAACTTCTGTGTCACCAGAAAATCAAGCCAAGAAATTACTTAAGACTCTAGTTTCAAAGAAAAAGGCTTCTATTATAGAAGTAGACCCTGAGGACTTCCGTTTCCGCAAAGTACTTACTGGTGATGCAGGTGATAATGTTCCACCTGCATATTATTATAAGAAAGGAAATAGACGATACGGTATCAGTGAGAAAAAGGCAACTGCTATTATTGCTGAGTTCAAAGAAAAGCATGGCTATCTATCTCACATGTATCTTTACAACGATGAGTACGTTACCGACTTGGCAAATATGACTATACGAGTTATGAATGCAAAACATATGAGCAGAGAACAGATCATTTCTAATATTAAATCTAATGTTAATCTTATGGTTCTTGCTGCTGAATCTATCCCAGAAGGTATTTTAGATGAAATGTTTAAATCCGTTGAATCTAAAATGAATGTAAAAGGTTTGCAATTAAAAACAATTGCAACAATGAAATCTTTGTTAGAGGGAACTGAATATGCTAAAGAAACTGACAGTTCATTTAAATCTTCATTTTTTAAAGATGACGATTCTAGTGAAGAGGATGATATGTCCTTTATCAAAGGAACTAAATCTCAAGATAAAATATTCTAAAATATGAAAATATGTAAAATACTTTGGTCAACTAATAGGTTAGAATATTTAATACCTACACTTCAGACATCTGATCAATTTATAGATTGGGGTGATCATGAAGTGGATGGTATATTTATTGATGATATGCCAACCGATAGGAGCGATGAAACTCTTAAATTTTTGGCAGAATCTTATGGGTATAATTACGTAAAATTGCATGAAAAAAATCAAGGTCTAGCCCATTCATGGGAAGAGTCTATTGACATATTAAATAGCATTGAAAAAGATTATGATTTTATATGGCACCAAGAAGATGATCTAATTATTAATGATCATATTAAGATAGATGATCTTATAAAATATTTAAATGAAAATGATTGGTGTTTACAAGTAGACTTGGCATATCAACTTGATTGGTATGAGTGCTTTGGGCATCGTAAAATTACAGATTTACCTTTAGATAAATGGAATGACTTTTATTCAATATCAGCAAATTACTTTGGTGATTGTACGTTTGATACCTCATTTTCATTAACTAAAGCTAGTCATTATTTAAATGCAGTTAAGGCATGGAAGGAAGGATCTATACCTGAATTGGTAGATCTGGGTAATGAGAACACTACAGTTATAAGAGATAAGATATTTTGTGAAGGGTCTTTATGGGCTGTAATTGATGTTTACAATAACATTTATAATAATGGAAGTAAAAATGAAAAACATTGGGCTGTTTCATTTTATAGTAAGGATAAAAAGAATTACATAGAGCATGTTGGAGAATGGTCTTGGGGACAAAGAATGCCACCAGAAACGGTTAATGAGAAGATTAATGCATTAGAAAAAAATCCGGATATTTGGAGTAATGGGGATAAGTATCAAATAGAAAAAATGAAGGAGATGATGGATGATCCTAATAAAAAAATATCATCTCGTACTTGGGAAAGATTGGACAATTCTTAAAACAATTTAAACAGTTACTCATATAAATATAAAATAGGTTAATGAAATTATTTGATTACATAAAGGTTTTATTTGGTAAGGATGTGAATTGGGATAAGTTATCTAATTATGATAAATCTAAAAATTCATTTATGACTAATAGATTTATGAGTATTAAGTTTCCAGTACAAGCTAATTTATTTAATACTCTCAAAATTGATCCGGTTGGCCAAGCAGAAGCATGGCGATTAGTTTCCTCTAAATTTAATAGGGTACCTGGATTTATCTATACCAAAGTTAAGAAGTCCCCAAAGCAAAAGGCAAAAGAATGGAATCCCAACCCTAAGGCAAAAGAATTATATATGAAGCTTAACGAAATTGGAGAAAGGGAATATAGGGAAGCTTTAAAATATAACCCATCATTAATTCAGTCCTCGATAGATATATTAGAAAAACAGATGGGAAGTGATGCTAATTGATAATACCTTTGAGTTAGGAATACCAACTCATATTTCTTTTGTCCTGTTTAAGTATGATTACTTTGATAGTATAATCATTAGTAGAGTAAAAAAAGAGTGTAAGAATTTCAACCTATCAAAAGATGGTAATGAATATACTGTTAAAGTATCTTCTTTTCTTAATGCCATAAAAACAAGTAAGCGGTTACGTACTGAAATAGAAAAAACTGAAAACTCTGGTTTTTTACCAAACCCATCTCTTAAGCCTAATTCTATTTACTTTTTGTGGTCAATTTTTAAAAGATTGGAAAACATTCAATTTTTAACTTTTACTGTAAATAGTGATAAAAAATATACTCGTCTCATTAAGAATGGCAATGGTGCGTACGTTCTTAGTTTTCATTTTAACATCGTTGAAGGTATTTTTGATTTAACTCATCTTCTCTCTAGGGAAGAATTGGATGAATTCAATAAAACGCTTATTGACTTTAAGATTCTAAAAAATAAATATCTTGAAAGAAAGCCTTACTTTTATATGAAAGCCACGGCTATAATAGATATTTTATCTTCTATGGAAATTCAAGGAAAACTAGATATGCTTAGTATAATAGATCACATTGACCCTAAGTTAGAAGAAGACGATCCAACTTTAATTGTAAAAACCGACTATACTCCGTATTAATGATAAAGAGAGAGGTTTATACATTTAATGGAATTTCTGAATTACCTAATATTTCATGGCACATTTTCTTTAGTAAATCGGTAATAGGAAAGGATTACGAGATTTTATGGAATACTGATACCAAGGAATTGATGATGTCCAATACTGAATTTGAATGGGATACTAATAAATTTTTCTTTGATTCCATTTTTAGTGGGTGTAAAATTTTATCAATAGGATACGGTATAGGTTTTATCAATAATATAGTTAGAAAAAGAAATGCCCATTTAACCGTAATTGAAAAGGATCAGCGTGTTATTGATTTAGAGAAAGATAACATTGATGACATTAGAATTATAATTGGAGATGGGCACACCCTTAATTATAATGATTTGTTTACTACTGAAAAATTTGATATAGTATATTGGGATCCTTCTGGTGGTAATGAAAATTTAGCCATACCTTTTGATCAACTGGAACTTATTTTAAAGCCTGAAGGAAAGCTCATACTCTGGACAAATGGTGGGTCATTAGAAAAATAGAATATATAAACAAATAATGTTTGTATATGAAAAAGATAATTAACTGGGTTAGTGGCCTTCTTAAAGATGAAAAGGGTACACCTTCATCCAAGAGATTTATTGGAATAGTTGCAGGTCTATCTTTATGTATAGCTTTATTCATCAATCTTTATACAGAGCAACCAGTAGAGCCTACTATAGTTAATGCTGTCGCTGCAATATGTGTTGGCGGATTAGGTTTAGCATCAGCAGATAAAATCTGGGCAAAAAGAGCTAAGGGTGATCATCAAATAAATTCATAATTAATGGCGGTTAACGGAACTACGACAAATGCTAATGGCGATGCTATATTAATTAGCTTACAAGAACCTTATAAAAATGTAGTTGAAGTATTAGGATATACTGATGTTACTAAAGGGGAAAATACTAGTGTTTATTTTAATAAGCAATTTAGGTGGGGAACGGATGGTGTTACATATTCAGATTATATAACTCTTAGTAATGCGAATCTAGAAGCTTTATTGTTAGATCCAAATAAACCGTTTTGGGTACAGTATAGGTATGAACAAGTGGGCGATGGCACATTAGAATTTGAATCCATAGCATTAGAATTGGTAACAGATGGTGGGGTTATATGTAGAGTTCCACAAGTAGAGTGTGGGGCTGAAGGCTGCGTAGGGGTCCCAAATTTAGTTGTTGATTGTTGCGGAGAATCTTGGAATCCTTATGATTTGAGTAGAGCATCTGCTATGTATGATCAACTGTCAGCTGTCACTTCTAATCTTTTTGGTTTTTGTGTAGATTACTTTAAGACAAAAGCTGACCAAAGAAGTAGAGATGTTATTCTTAAAGAGTATTCATTATTTAATGTAATTTCCGACGCAGAAGTAAAAATTCTTATTCCAGATAATGAATTACCTACTAGGGAGATTCAGTTTAATCCTATGATGATGGATTTTCCTGTTCAATTTGAAGTACATATTGTAAAATCTGCATTTGAGGCAGTCTTTGGTGTAGGCGCTAAACCAGAAATGAGAGACTATTTATATTTTAAACAGTATATGAATAGAATGTATGAAGTTGATGCTATAGCCGAAGCTGATGACTTTCTTTATAGCGGTTCTTATTGGAGAGTAAGTCTTGTACCGTATCAGCAAAGAACTGCTGTTGGTTTTGACAATACTATAGAAGGTAAGAATGCTGAAGCTGATACCAAATCATTAGTTTCTGATTTAAGTAAATTTAAAGAAGAAAGAGAAGACGAATTTAGAGATGTTAGAAAACCTAATCAATATAATACAATAGGAAGTCTATGTAATGATTATGTAAGAAGAGTATTAGATAAGAGATTAATTATTAAAGAAGAGAATGTTTATAATGAATGGACTATTATATCAAAATACCATTACAAATTAAATTCTATGAAAACTAGAGAAGAGGCTATAGAATATAGATATGATGATGGGTGGTCTAAAGAAGAAGATAGGGCATTTACTTTTTGGGCAAGACCTCAGTATAAATCACCTATAGGAACTAATGTATTAATTCTTTCTATTGTAAATAAAGCTGGTAAAGTTCAATTTAATACTTCAAGTTTACCTGAGTTTGGTCAAGCCTTAAATGTAGGAGACTGGGTTTCCATAAGTGGTACGAAATCCTATAATGGGATATCAAAGATAATTGAAATAAATAATAATTCTATTACTATAGATGAAGTATATGTTGATGACATAACAATAGGCACGCCTAAATTCAATAAAGAAACTAGTAATAACTTTATGGTTTATGAAAATTCTTTATTGCCTTCTACTCAGTTCGTGTCCTTGACATATACTCCAAATTGGTTTATTATGAAAGTTGGTGATGTGTATCACAAATGGAAATTAACCCAATCTCTAATTAAAGATAATTGGTATGCATTTGTTATCAATCTTAATGCTACATCAAAGCAGTTAAGTCTATATGTATATAGCACACCTGAAACATCAGGTTCAATTAATCCTAATTTTACATCTAAATTAACTAGAATATTTTATGAACCTAAAACCTACACGCCTATTACTATTGCAGATGATCTAAGTTGGAAGATTCTAGGTAGTCAGACAGATTTAACTAATATTAGAATTTGGAAAAAGCCTATAGAAGAAGAATTGCAAAGTTTAATACTTAGTCAATATGTAGTTAAGGATACTCATTTAACTTTATTATTAGATAACGCATCTCCTGAACTGTTATTACAGACAGTTTCGGATGCCCGTTAACTTGGAATATATAATACAAATTTAGTATTAATGGAAGAAAATTCAAAAGATCGCTTTAGGGATAGTATCGGAGACTTACTTAATGATTTACCGGATGAGGTGCCAGGTTTAGATGATACTCCGCAATTACCTAAAGTTAACCCAAGAATAGAAGGTACGCAGGAAGTTGCTTTAACTAAGGCAAAGGGAAAGGCTAAAAAAGTAATGAGTAGCTTGCTTAAATTTTATTTAAGTGAAGAAATTATTGCAGAACATGAATACATTCAAGCAAAAGCATCATTAGATGAATATGCACTAGGGATGCTAATTAGACAAATGGAGAATAGCGAAATTGCTATTTCTACATTGATGGATACTATTAATGAAGGGGATGTTTCCCCTCGTATGTTTGAAGTACTTAGTGATTTACAAAGAACTTTGTTAGATATTATTAAAAGTCAAACAATGTATATGGTAGCCATAGAGGAAAATGCTAAAAAGACTTCACGAGACATTGATGTTTATCATGGCAGTCCAGAAGGAGATTCAAGAAATAAATCTACAGGTCTAAAATCTAGAGGTACTAAAGATTTAATGAGAGCATTACAGGAAACAATTAATGAAGAAGATATACAAGATGTCGAAGAAGATGAAGATGAAGAATGATTACATTCTAACTGAAGAAATACCACAAGAAACTAAAACTAAGAGTGGGTTGTGGATCCCTGAAGAAAAGTATAATCGTAAAGCATTAGTGATAGAAGCACCAGAAGGTTTAGAAGTTAAAAAGGGGGATAAGATAATAAAAACAATAGGCAAAGGAACGGAGTATACCTTTAATGATAAGAAATATGAAATCTTACATATAAACCACGTTTTAGCCGTAATAACAGAAGATGCCACAGAAACCTCAAGCACCTAGTGCAGGATTTGAATTTACTATAGGTAAAGCCCAACAGTCTTTTTCATGGACTAGTGAAAAGGTAGAACAGCTTATGCTTGCTCTTGAGGAAGGTTATAAGCCGAAGTCAACTCCATTTTATGAAGGTAATCCTAATTTAAGAAAGGGGAATATTGTATATCAGTATACCTCACACGAATTAAAGGAAATCAAAAAATGCGCAACTGATATAGTATATTTTGCAAATACCTATTGTACTGTAATGACTGATCACGGTTTACAGACAATTGAATTAAGACCTTATCAGGAGGATATGTTAAGGCAATTTCAAGCAGAGAGATTTAATATTTGTTTGGCAAGTAGGCAGGTTGGTAAAACAATATGTTCTTCAATTTTTATTGCATGGTATGTTCTTTTTAACTTTGATAAGAATGCATTAGTACTTTCAAACAAAGGTGCAACTACAAGAGAGATTATTGATAAAGGAAAAACTATCTTGGAGCATTTACCTTTCTTTCTAAAACCAGGCGTTCTTAAATGGGATGTATTTAATTCTAAATTTGATAATGGCTGTAGAATAATTGGTCAAACTACAACTAAGAAAGCGGCAATTGGTTTTACTATTCACTTATTGTTCATGGATGAGTTTGCTCACATACCCCAAAACTTTGTAGAAACCTTTTATGAAAACGTATATCCTACAGTATCTGCTTCTTCAAACTCAAAGGTTATTATTACTAGTACACCTAATGGGTTCAATAAGTTTTATGACATCTATTCGGCTGCCGAATCTGGTTTAAGTGAATATACCCCATTTAGGGTTGATTGGTGGGATGTCCCTGGTAGAGATGAAGCATGGATGCGACAAGAAGTTGCTAATTTAGGAAGTGAGGAAGCATTTAATAGACAATATGGAAATCAATTTATTGCAAGCTCATCTCTTTTGCTAGGCGCGGACAGTCTTAAAAAATTAACCGAAAATCAAATTGAATTTGTTCACCGTGAAATGGTAGAATTTGAAGATGAAGACGTTAACTATGACGGTTTACTTTGGGATCCAAACTTTAATTTAGAAGAGTGTGAAGAAGACACTAACTATTGGTGTTTTTCGGTTGATATTGCTGAAGGTACTGGTGGTGATTATTCTATTATTAATATCTTTAAAGTAGAAATCATGGATGAGAAGGATTGGTCAAAAGTATCATCACCTGGTAGTTTTATTGATTTTTATAGAATTAGACAAGTTGGTAGATTTAGAAGTAATGAGCATACTATTGAAGAATTTGCAAAGTCTCTTTACATTTTAGCATATGATATTTTCAACTCGGAAAATGTAAAACTAATCATAGAATGGAATTTATTTGGTGGTGAATTAATAAAAAGGTTAGAAACCGTATTTCCACAAAGAAATGATTTTGATGAAGAGGCTGTTGTAAAATTTAAACACCGTATAGATGCAAGGACAAAACAATTTGGATTAAAAGTTAAAAAAGATAATAAGCCAATATTCTGTCAAAATTTTAAAAAGTACATAGCACAGAATAAGATAATAATAAAGGATAAGAATACTGTATATGAAGCTTCAACTTTTGGTAAAATGCCAAACGGTTCATATGCAGGGCAGTTAGGACATGATGATTTAATAATGACATGTATTAATAGTTCTGAATTCTTTTTTACATTAGATTTTTCTGATTTTGCTGAAGAGATTCATGATGAGATAGATCAAATTATTCAAGATAAGATTGATGTTATCTTAGAGCGAGACGCAAAGGGAGGACAACTGAATTTTGATATCTACGACCTGGTATAAAAAGTTATAGGTTGGTGGATATATAAAAAAAGCAAATAAAAAAAATAATATAAGATGGCACTAGATCCAAAAATCGCTTCGATTAAAGCTGCAGGAACTTATAGATTTGAATTTGACAAGTCTCAAGTTGTTAGTATTCCTGCTAATCAGACCAGATTAATTGTCGGTTTCTCTAAAACAGGACCTTTTAATACTCCGGTATTTATTCCTGACACCGCATTCTTTAAACAAGTTTACGGCGATATTGATAGAAACTTAGAAAGAAAGGATTCATTTTTCCACAGAAGCTGTTTAGCTGCATTGGAAAGAGGACCTATTCTTGCTCTTAATCTTCTTAACTTAGATTCTACTGATCAAGTAGAATACATTAAATTTGGTACTTCTGCAACCCCAGAGGCTCAGGCTAATGGTGGTGCAATGGGAGAATACCAAAAATTTTATAATAGAGATAAATTCTTCTATCCAGATTCTGATGCATTCCTAGATAATGTAAATGCAAACAGAACAACATTAAGTTCTACCACAACTAATGATTTATTAGACATGGTAAACTTAGGACAAAATCCTTTATCAGTTATTGTAAGAAAGGCATCAGCTGCAAATTCAACAGGATTCAATGTAACAGTTGAAGAATGGTATGGAGCTGCTAATGTACCAGGTTTCTTGGATAAGAATAGTTTAGTATCAGACTTCTTGGTTGATATCTTTGTAATTGGTGGAAACTTCGGTGGAGACTTTAATTCTGCAACACCTTACGAAAGATTTGCAGCAGATCCAATATTCCAAACATACTTTGATAAAACACAAGGTTTAAAGAGAAGAGTATTTGATTCTGATGCAACTGATACTAAGATTGCAGAATTCTTTAATGAGTCTGAGGTTGATCTGATTGCAACTTACACTGCTTCTCTTATTCCTGATTTTGTAGATTTAATTGGTAATAACCTTTTCGTAGAAAAAGTTGTTAATGCAGATACTGCGTCTACTGGATTATTTGTTACAGTTAATGAGGATCTCTTTAGCGGAGACTTTTTAATTGACGGTGTTGCTGGTGGTCTTGATCTCATTGGTCATAATTTAGAATATACTCAAGCAACTTCTTTACAGGATGATGTAAACTTCTTATCTTACAGCGGTGCTGTTGTATCCGACGTAAATTATGCAAGAGCCGCCACTGTCCCTAATACAGTTACACAAGGTACAGAATTAATTTCCGTTACGACTGTTTCTAGTGGAGATATTCAAATTCAAATACAAGGAACTGCAGGTGATTCATTCTTTGATGCATTTGCTAATATGACTGCAAATAGTTCAGCTGTTGTAGGTACTTATATTTTTGATTCTGTTATTTCAAAATATGTTCCTGTAATATCTCACCAAGTTGTTGGAAATACAGTTACATTATTACTTTCTTCTGTTGGTGGAGTTACTGATACTGACTTCCCTACAACTGCTGCAACCTACACTTATATAAACGAAGGTGACTTTGGGTTTGTTACTGATGAATTACCTTTAGCTAATTCAACCGCAGGAATTATAGGTTCTTATGGATCTACCTTATATAGCCAATTCTCAAACGGTACTCTTACTGATGGGGATGAAGCTGTATATGAAGTAGGTGGGATTCAATATACTTCTTACTTAGTATTTAATGCTGTAGATTACGGATCTATTCATGTAGGAACACCAACATCAGCTGTTAATACTGTTGCAATATCTGACCCGGCATATAACTTGCCATCTGTTCAGATAATTCCTTACCAGGAAGATGCATTTAACACTTTGACTCCACATAATGAGTTTACTTTAGATGGTACAGGATTCTTCTTAAACTCTGATGCCGTAGCATACGGGGCGAATATTTTAGGTATTCAAACTCTGAAAGGTGCAAATAACCTTTCTATTGATATCTTGGCTGATTCATTAACTGAAACTGCTCTTAAGCCTAACCAAGTATTAATTGATGCTGCTAATCCTGATGCTGCTGATGTGGTTGTAGGTAACTACTTAGTACACTTTGAAGGTTCTGTTTCAGAACCACATTCAAGATTAACTAGAATTAATGTTGTACAGGGTGGTTTAACCAATTCAGAATATAGTACTATACCTGCAGGTAAAACTGCATTATTAGTTACTTGCCAAAGTGAAATTTCAATTTCTACTGCTGGTGGTATTAAAAAGGTTGAATTATATTACCCAATAGATTCATGGATTGATTACCTGAATATATTTACTTTAGATGGATTTAAGTTAGATAATACAAAGCACGTACCTAATGGAACTAACGAAAGACAGAATGCCATATTAAACGGTACTCTTAACGGAACAAATTTATTTAAAGCATTAACTGATAGAGAAACTATTAACTTCAGATATTTAGTTGATACTTTTGGAAACGGTATTGAAAGTGGATCTAAATCCATTTATACTACATTATGTTCTACACGCAAAAACGCATTTGCACTGATTAATGCGCCTTCTGCTAAGGACTTTAAAAATAGTACCGATCCTTCGTTCTTAGATTTAACTGGATCTCTTTCTTCTAGATTTATTTCTACTGGAGGTGATCTTTCTAAGAACCCAACAGTTAGATTCTCGTTACCTTCACCAACCGAAGGTGCAAGTTGGGGAGCATTCTATTACCCATTCATTACCGTTAGGGATTTAGGTAAGAACATCAATGTTGTACCTGCCCCTTATGTTTCTAATAACTTTATTGCAAAGTATGAAAATGCTTTACCATGGTCATTAGTTGCAGGTGTTCGTAGAGGTGTTGTAGGAGGAACTGGTGTTGTAGGACTAGAGCTGAATCTTGGAAAAGAGGACAGAGAATACTTAGAGCCATTTGGATTAAATCCAATTGTATTCCAAAGTGGAACTGGTCCAACAATCTTTGCTAACAAAACGGCACAACAGGTTACTAAATCTGCATTAAGCTCAATCAATGTTAGAGAAGTTGTAATTTACATCCAAGATGGTATAGAAGCAATTTTGAAAAACTATCTGTTTGAATTTAATACAGCCCAGACTAGATTGGAAATTAAAACGCTTGCTGATAACTTCTTATCAACGGTTCAAAATGATGATGGTGTTTACGATTTTAAAAACGTAATGGATGAAACCAATAACACACCAGAAGTTATTGATCAAAATGTAGGTATCTTAGATACATACATTGAGCCAGTGAGAGGAATGGAAATTCTCGTACAGAGAACTACAATTCTTAAAACAGGTGCTATTAGCTCAGGAAACTTCCAATAAGAAAAACTGAAAGAGAATATATAAAAAAAATAAAATAATATGCCACTACCACATTATACCCAATCAAGGGCCAGTAGCCAAAGGTACGAACCTATTCAGCCTAACCTATTTGAGGTGACTGTATTTTCACCGCTAGGGGATGATACGGGTTTAATCTTGGAACAAGTTAAAACTATCGGAGGATTAAATAATCTTAACCCTTCAGTAGATGCAGTAGGTCAGAAATATAAATTTGCTGATCGTTCATTTGCAGGTATGCCAGGACAGACATTCTTGGATCTTACCATTAATTTCAGCTTAAACTTAAACGAAGCAAATGAAAACTATATTTACAATACATTCCGTAATTGGTATAAATTAACTTATGATCCATTAACTGGTGAAATGGGATTGAAGAAGGATTATGTTGGAAGTATGATTATCGTACAATATAACAGAGCAGGTGATATTTTCAGAAAGATTACTTGTAAAGATGTATTCCCAACAGGACAACCTGATTTTGTAGATGAATTAAATTATGAAACTCCAGATCCTAGTGATTTAACAATGACTTATCGTTGTGATCACTGGGTTGAAGAAAATGTTGGAGCTACAAATCTTTAATATCTAAATTTAACTTTAAAAACTGGCCTTATGGCCAGTTTTTTTGTCATCACTCTAATATATAATATAAATTATATAATCTAAATTATGACTATCTTTAAAGTAGAAAATACAACAGATGGAAAAGTCTATGTAGGTTACTCAATTAATGACAATCCTAATAATTTAGGATCAGGTAAATACATTAAAAGAGCAGTTAAAGATTTTGGAGTAAGATCCTTTATTAAAACTACATTAGAAGAATTTGAGCAAGATGAATCATTAGGGCATATAATGGAGAGAGTTGAACATTGGATTAAAAAATTCAAAGCAGACAATCCAAAATATGGTTATAATGAAAGCGTTCAAGAAATGATTCCACAGAAAAAAAGACTTACTAAAAAATTACAAGTTCTTTTAACGCCTGAGGATGAAGATAATTTAAATGCTATTATCATTAGAAAATCAATGGAATCAAAAACAAAACCAATTGCTGTTTCACGATATGTTAGACAGCTAATAGTAAAACATATCGTAGAAGAAACAACTACAGAAAAACAATTAACAAAAAATTAAGTAAATTATGAGCAGTCACGAGGACAATATTAAAAAAGAATTTGAAGCAGCAGAAGGTATTCAAGATGCAGAGGCTACTGTTAAGAGTAATGATGATAGTGTAATAACCGAACTTGGTAAAGTAGATACTAGCAGAGGTATGGGTATTACATCACCAGATGATCCTGAAATTAAAAGAATTCAATCATTGGCAGGATATATTAAATTAGACCTAACACAATTTCCATCAAAGGGTCGTTTTTATAGAGAAGATTTTGAAATCCATATTAGAGCAGCGAGAGTTGGTGAGGTTAGGGATTTTTCAACAGTAGATGAAGAAAATATCTTAGACGTGGATGAGAAGTTAAATTCTATGTTAGTTAATTGTACTAAGATAATGTATGGAACACAGAGGGGTTCTTATCGTGATATTTTAGAAGAAGATAGAATATACTTAATTTTGGCTATCAGAGAATTAACGTTTAAAAATGGTGAAAATAAATTAATGATGCCGGTTGGTAAAAAGAAATGTTCAAGCCCAACATGTAAGTCTCAAGAATCTGTTGAACTTACAACGTCTAATTTACAATTTCACCAAGAAGATGAATTGTTAGAAAAATACTATGATTATCAAAATAAGTGTTATACAGTCCCTACTAAAAAACATGGGGAGTTAACAATAGCCCCACCTACTATCGGTGTCATGAGAGCTATTACTGATTGGATACGAAAACGCGAAGAGGAAAATAAATCTTGGGATAAGTCATCCTTAACAGTATTACCTTATGTACAAAGAGAATGGAGAGGATTTAATTCTAATGAAATCTTTTCTAAAATAACTGAATTTCAAGGTTGGGATTCGAGTAAATATTCAATTATTTATAGACTTGTAGAAAAAGCTAAAATTGGAGTCAAGCCAGAATTTGTCTATCCATGTGAAAGTTGTGATGCGGAGGTCACAGTCCCGCTTTCCTTTCCCGGCGGCGTCAAGGCTCTCTTTATTATTCAGGATATCACTTCTGAACTTCTTTAAGGTTAGAGTTTTATTATTAGAAAAGTTGCATCTCCAGCCATCTGAGTTGGATTTGCTACCTTTCTATGAATATGAGTATACTTTGGAAATGTTTAACGACATAATAAAGGAGCGCAATGATCAAGAAGGGCAAGCATCTACTTCTGCTGAGGAAAAATATAATGTTAGTGGCATGAAAAAACAAATGAAAAACATGTCTTCATTTAAAACACCATCAATGCCTAAAATAAGCCTGCCTAAGTTCTAATAAATATACTATGGCAGCTATAACTCTTAAAGACTTAATGGGTCCTCTATCAAAGATGGAGGCTTATGCAAATGAAACAAATGAAAGCATCAAAAAAATTGAAGAATTCATTATTCATGGCATGGGATCAAGAGGTAGTAATCCAGGCGATGCTTTAAATCAGCAAATACTCCAAACTAATGTTCAACAGTTAGCGGCCGTACAAGAGACTAATAATATTTTAAGAAATCTTCTTGCAGTAACTATCGGAGAAGCCGAACAAACTAAAAGTTTCACATTCCAGCGATTAAGAGATAGGGCTTTTGACCGATTGGCAGGGAGTAAAGATTCTAAAAACTTAGATAAAATTGCTGCTGCTCTTGCTGATAATAATAATAATAAAAAATCTAAAGTAAAAACCGGTAAAGTTAAAGGTGATGGTGCACAGGCGTTAAAAGATTTAGGTATGGGTGCCTTACTTACAGGTAAAGCTATGCTCATATGGTCAATAGTTCCTAAAAAGGCTGTTGATAAATTTTTAGATTTTGTTGTTAAGTCTTTTGAAAAGTTTGAACAATTTAATGTTAAGAAGGTTCAGAGAGGTATAGATGCATTAGATTTAATGGGCGATGCAATTATTAAATTTTCTGTGGCCTTAGCGGTATCAACACCTTTAATACTAGTGGGACTTATAGGTTTACCTATTCTCATTCCAACGCTCTTTTTTATGGGAGGGATTTTTTCTATATTAGGTAGTAAAAAGTTTTCACAAAGAGTTAAGAGAGGGGCTAAATCCGTTGATATAATGGGTGATGCTATACTTTCGTTTGGTTTAGGACTTGCTGCATTTGCTTTAGCATCAGCAATTGTATTAGCCCAACCTCTGTTACTTGTTAGCATGGTCGGTTCTCTATTACTTATAGGTGGAGCCGTTGCACTATTAGGTAATAAGAAAATGTCTAAGGAACTTAGAGAAGGGGCAGGTACATTAAGTATTTTAGGATTAGGTATTGCAGTATTTGGATTAGGATATGCTGTATTTGCTTCTTCGTTTCCATCTAATGTAGGTCTTGGTACTATTCTGCTACAAGGTGCAGCTATTCTTGCTGTGGGCGTATCATCAGCATTAGTCGGTAAATTTGGGTATACAAATATTTTACAAGGTGCGTTGGCATTAGCTGTCAATGGTTTAGGATTACTTGTATTTAATATGGGTTATGTACCATTTGCTGATGCTACAAAGGGGATGTCACTAGGGGATATTCTAATACAGAGTGGAGTCTTAGTAGCAGTCGGTGGTGTAATGGCATTAGCTGGGCTTGCTGTTGCTGGTTCAATGGGTGCGGTTTTATTAGGCCCTGTTTTATTTGGTGCTGCAGGTGGTGCATTATTGCTTTTAGCACCAGGTCTTAAAGCAATGAAGGATCTTAAATATACAGAAAAAGATTCTAAAGAACTTGCAACTACATTAGGTGCTGTTGCTATGGCATTCTCTGGTGTTAACCCTGACTCCGGTGTGTTTGGGATGATTGGTGGATTGTTTACTCGGGTTGTGCAGAGTGGCGGTGGACTTATTGCAGCCCAAATGTATGCTACTGCCGGTTCAGCATTGCAGGAATTATCTAAAGGATTATCTGCATTTAAGGATGTAGGATTTACTGAAGAAGATTCAAAAGAACTTGCAATAGCTTTAGGTGCAGTCAGTGGTGCATTCGCACAAGCCGGTGGAGAACCAGCCAGCCCTGGTGGTTTGTTTGGAGCAGTCTTTGGAAATACATTTAGCCCTAACGCCACTGAAAGAGGTATTGATTCTGTAATGGATTCAGGTAAAGCTCTAAATTCAATAGTTGAAGGTCTTGCTTCATTCTTAGATCTTAAGAAAAAATATAAATTAGACGGAGATGCATTTAAAGATGGCGGCTATCTTAATACTTCTATAACCGAAACATTAGGTTTCTTAAATAGTGCTTTTGCTGCGATTGGTAGTAATGAAACTTCAGACTCTGCTTTATTTGGTTTATTCCAATGGGATGAAAATAATGTGGAAAAAGGTATTGACGCTGTTAAGGGTTCCGGTAAAGCTCTTAATGATATTGTTGATGGTTTAGGCGGATTCCTTGATTTAAAAAATAAGTACGGTCTAACCTCTGATTCATTTAAAAGTGATGGCTTTTTGGCTGTAGCTATTAAAGATACTTTAGGTTTTGTTAGTAAAGCATTTGCTACAATTGGTGGTAAAGAAGTGGAAGATGGATGGGGTCCATTTAGCTGGGATGAGAATTTGGTTGAAAAGGGGATTAATGCAGTTAAAGGTGCTGGTACAGAATTAACAAATATAGCAACAGGTCTTAAAACATTCCAAGACTTAGTGAAGCAAGAAGTAGACTTTGCAAAAGATGGAGACTTAGCTAAAGCCGTGACTAATTCATTAACATTCGTTGGTGATGCATTTGCTGTAATTGGTGGCAAGGAAGAAAAGGATGGTTGGTTTATGTTTAGTTGGGATGAGAATTTGGTTGAAAAGGGGGTTAATGCAGTTAGAGGAGCTGGTACAGAATTAACAAATATAGCAACGGGACTTAAATCTTTCATAGATCTTGTAGATAGTGAAATTGATTTTGAGCCTACCGGTAAACTTGCAAAGGCTATAAAAAATTCGTTAACTTTAGTTGGTAATGCATTTGCTGTAATTGGTGGTAAAGAAGTGGAAGCTGGTGGTTTGTTAATATCATGGGACCAAAATTTAGTTGAAAAAGGAATTGATGCAGTTGACGGTGCAGGTACAGCATTGACTGATATTGCAAAAGGTTTACAATCTTTTGCGGATTTAGAAAATCCTGGTGCTATTGCCAAAAGTATTGATACTTTATTTACATCTATAGGTGATACTTTTGCTAAGTATTATGATGATACCACATTCAGAACTGATTTAGATCATATGCAAGGTTTTATAACAGAATTATCTACTTATGCACAAGATGGTTCATTAGCCAAAGCCGCAACTGATATAGGAGAAATTGCAAACGCTGTTAATACTATAGATATTTACAAAGCAGAGGCCTTTGCAAATCTATTTAAAGGTGCTGGTGATTTAAGCTCAAATAAACAAGCATATCAACAATTAGCAGAGGCAGTTGAGGAAATTAAAGATTTATTAGGTAATCAAGGTTCAGGTATTGGGGATGCAGTAGGAGGAGCTATTGATAAGGCATTTGGTGGCGGATCACAACAAGAAAATACTGGTAATAATGCTGGCTTAGGAAGAACTTTACAAAAGATAAATTCATCTTTAGGTAGACTTGAATCAACGATGGGAATGTTACCAGCTTCAATTCAATCTATTAAAATAGTCGTGCCTCAATAATATTTTACATTTTCTTAAAACTAAGTTAACCTGTTACTATATAAAATTAACAGATAGTTCACGAAAAAGTATAGTATTATGGATAAAGTAAAAAGTATTGTTTGGTTTGATTTGGAAACCACTGGAGTAAACACAGCAACAGATCGTATCATTGAGATTTGTATGATAAAAACCGATTTTGATGGAAACGAAACGGATCGCTTCTACTCACTCGTAAATCCAGGTACAGATGTTGAATGGCGACAAGAGGCGATCGATAAACATGGTATCACACCAGATGTACTTAGTGACAAGGATAGGTTTGAATATATTGCAAAAGATGTTGTAGACTTTATAGGTGATTCTGACCTTGGTGGCTATAATGCCCTTTATTTTGATATCCCAATGCTTACCGAAGAATGTATGAGGGCTGGTATTGTATTTAATCATCGTAACCGAGCTGTTATTGATCCTTTTATTATTTACTCAAAATATGAAAGGAGAGACTTAAGTACTGCATACACTAAATACACAGGTAAGACCTTAGAGGACGCACACCGTGCAGAAAATGACATTAGAGCTACAATGGAAATATTCCAAGCCCAACGTAAGCTTTATGATATGCCACAAACAGCCGAAGAAATTGATAAAGAAGTCAATGAGTCTCGGCAATCTCAAGTTGATTTAAGTGGTAAGTTTAAGTTTGCTGAAATTAATGACAAGAAAGAAATTGTTTTTAATTTTGGTAAGTGGAAGGGAAAACCGTTTCGTGAGGTGTATGAAGCAGATTCACGATACATTGAATGGATGATTGATAAAGGGGAGTTTTCAAAAGAAACAAAAATCATTGCTCGTAAGCTTATGGAAAAGATGAGAGCTGAAACCGCATCTCCATTTTAAATTGTTAATAACTTTTTGAAAAAAGTCTAGGAAAAATTTTCAATTCCCAACAATTTTGATTATATTTATAATATACAAAATTAAACGGAATATGGAACACGAAAACGGATACCTTCCTAAAATTGCCTACCACATGGCAACTAATAACCACGCCTCGGTAGACCACTTTACTGAACGTCAAATTGCTCGCTACGGTGAACTTACCTGCGAGGATATGGTCTTCATCAGTAAGACTGTTCAATCTCTTCAACGCCAATGGGCACAAGAAGAAAAGGAATTTAACTCTCACCTTAACTACATCTAATCATGGAAAAAGGAACTATCGTAAAGTATGATGGCGGTTTCTATCGCATTACTCGTGAAACTAAAAACACAGTTAATCTAGGGGCCATTTTTGGTACTCATGTTTATCACAAAGGAATTCAAAAGTCCGAGGTTACCGAAGCTCACGATGAGTGGTACCAAGGATGGACTCAGTCAGAAACTTATATGTCAATGTAATGAAAATAGATATCTCAAAACTTAAAGAAGTTGAAAAAGCATTTGGTCAATTTGAAATTGGCCGTATCATGGGAAATGGTAATCATAACTATTTCCGCTTTGGATATTGGAACGGTGTAGATCTAGGTGTACTTAAAGAAATTATGGGACCTTCAATCGTAGTTGTCGAGGATGACATTTATGATGATGACTGTGGATGGAAGTACTCTTATACTCTCTATGAAAAATGGGAGTGGGACCAGATCCAAGAAAAACGAAAAGAACAAATGGAAAAGTGGAAATCTGAAAAGTAATCTTTCAGATTCTTTTTGTATGTATTATATTTAATTTAAATAAAGAAAACAATGAGTAAATACCAAGAACTTTTACAAAATCCTCCAAGGATAAAGGTAGCACCTAATGCAAGAGAAGTTATTTTTAAGACGGTAAGTTGTATGTGTGACAATGTACATTATCTTAAATTTAAGAAAAATGCTGAAGGCGATTTTAAGATGTCAGGAAATGGCAATGCTCTTTCTAATTGGCAAATGAAGCATACACCACATGATATTGAATGGGTTGCGGATGAAGGTAAATGGGGGCAAGTACGAAGAATGATAAACACGGGTACTTCAAAAATTGAATCTGTTAAAAGTAGATAAAATGGCAATAACAACTAAACCTATGCCAGGCTCTGAAAAGATTCATATTGATTTAAAAGGACCTGATGGAAATGCATTTGCATTGATTGGCTTGGCACAAAAGCTAGCCAAAGACTTACATTACCAACCAGAAGAAAGAGGTGAACTTACTACTGAAATGATGGGAGGTGATTATGAAAATCTTTTAATGGTGTTTGATCAACATTTTGGGGAATTTGTAACATTACATAAATAATGAAAAGAGTAGAAGATATGAGTACTGTGAATGGGACTAGTTTCCATGGACAGACTGTGTATGCAACAGTTAATGATCTTACTAAAATTTGCGGAGATCCTTACTGTGGTGATATTGAAGATAAAGTTCAGTATGAATGGATTATGGAAACATCAGATGGCATTCCTTTTACAATTTATGACTGGAAAGAATATCGCCAGTATTCAAAAGAAGATGTTATTGAATGGCATATTGGTGGACATCGTGGATTGGATGCGATTAAAGGCATGAAAGAATTACAAGAATCTCTTTCTTCTAATGAAAGCTCAAGAGAAGACGAACAAATTGAAGCTATCCTTGAAGAAGCAAATGCATTTGGTATGAGAGAAGAGGTTAAACTCTGGGCTGAAAAACTTATGTGTTTGGCACCGGACATGGATCCTATTGATGCATACACCCACGGCTTTAACGAGTGGATTAAATAATATGAACCATGACACCTAAGAAGAAAGATGACAAATTAGACTTCAACGGTGGATGGACTATAGGGGAAGCCGCTCATCATGTAGGAAAGAAAATGAAGGAGCAGGTCATTAAGGACAAGAGAAAGTATAACCGTAAGAAAAAACATAAAAATAAAGATGAAGATTAGTTTAACCTCCGTTTATGCACAGGTTTATGTTTTACCTACTATTAAGTGGACCTATGATAAATACTTATATGGGCATATGAACATTGAACTTTGGTGGTGGAAATGGGGAATAGAAATAGCGTATGGAATACAAGAATAGATACAACGACATTTACACATTTACTTTAGATGAGGATAAGAATATCCTTTGGGAAGGGGAATTTAAGTATTATCGTACTGGGTGGCCTAATGTTTATAAGGAAGCCTACCAAGCATACTGCAAAGATGTAGGATCTAAAGGTGAACACCCTATGCACATAGATTCATTTAAAGAAGCTGTTCATGAATCGGTTTATGATGATAATGATAGCTATGTAGGATTAGGTCCTATTGCAAAAAAGTATGGATCATTAATCTATTCAGATAAAGATACTATTGATATGGTAGATCCTAGCGGAGGTCCTTACATTACTCTTCACCAAAACCTTTCATGGTTAGGAGAAGAATTTAAAGGCCTGTGTGTAGGTAGTCTTAAACCAATTGAGACGGGTTACAAGATTCATACATACGGAGAGTTTGACCATTTAAGAGAACGAACTGACGATTAAGAGAGATGAGTGATAAAAATAAAGAAACAGAGTTGCTAAGAGCTTCGTTAATGAAACAAGTTAGCGAACTAACTGATAATGAAATTATATCTTTATATGATAACTTATCTGAATTCTTTAAAACAAAAGAGAGATGAAAGAAGGAACATTAGTATGGATAGTAGCATCAGTAGAAAATGATGCCTTCCAAGCAAACTGCGACAATGATGAGATTGTAGTAGAGCCACACGGATATAAAGCAATGCCTTTGTATGCAGATAAGCAGTGGGTAAAACCACTTACTCAAGAAGAGATTGAAGAATACAGTAAGAACCT
>Ga0213866_10000096_pt1 | contig 68828 bp, 101 predicted proteins | sample PICome_11_FD_160079 | JGI IMG/M metagenome (GOLD analysis project Ga0213866, IMG submission 160079) | Coastal seawater microbial communities near Pivers Island, North Carolina, United States - PICO284 | ecosystem: Environmental > Aquatic > Marine > Coastal | place: USA: North Carolina...
TGGATATTCCGTATTTAGATATACCAGACCTTGATTAATTGTTAATAACTTCGTTTGTAAGATGAAACAATTATCTTTCTAACTTTGTAAAAATCAAATTTTATTGTAATGGGATTATTAGACCAATATCAGCAAGCTAAAGAAGAGGAAGAAAAAAATGCTGGCAATGCTGAAGGACCGCAAGGCGGTTCTGAGGAAGGTGGAAGTAAAGGGAATGAAGCAGCTGCAGCAAAAGCAGCGGAATCAGAGGCAGCAGCGGCAGCTGAGAAAGGATTAGGAAAACATGAGTCAGGAAATAGCGCTGATGAAGGAAAAGAAAAAAATAAATCAGCTACAACTTCTGAATCTGAAGCCGAAGCCGCAGAAAAAGCAGTGGCAGCTCAAGCGAAAGCTGATGAAGATGCTGCTAAGAAAGCTTCCGAAGCAGCTGAAGCACAAAGTAATGAAGCTACTGATAATTATAAGCAAGAACTAGAAATCTACATGTCCGACCCAATTCTGAAGGAACTTTTGGAATTGAAGAAGAAAGGAAAGAGTATTACTAAGGAATTGCTGAGAGAAGGGTTTGAAGATTTTGATTCTGTAGATCTTGAGAATGTAAATATAGCTAAGCATTGGGCTAAAGAAGCTTTGAAGGCATCTGGTTTGTCAGATAGAGAAGCCGAGATTACCTTAAAGAAGCAGTATAAGTATGTTGGTCAATTAGATGACGATCTTACTGAAGACGAAATAGAAGACAAAGAGTACCAAGAGGTACAATTGAAAAGAGCTGCAAGAGAGTTCTTAGGACAAAAAAAGGAAAGCCAATTAAGGCTTCGAGATATTGATACAACATCCACAAACAAGGATGAAGTAGAAAAAGAAATGGCAAAACGAGTTAACGAGTCTATGCAAAAAAATGCAGACTTGATAAAGAAGATTGCCATGAACGTTACCGAAAAGGTAACAAAGGTTGATTATGAGGCCGTCTACAAAGATGATGATGGTAATGAGGTGAAAGTGCCTTATGAGGTGGAAATTACCGCAGATATGAAGAAGCAAGCTCGGAAAGAGCTTCAAGACCCTGCTTTTTTTAACTATGCATTAAGTAGCGTAAACAAAAGCGCTACTCCAGCAGAGCAGGAAGTGCAACTAATGACAAGAGCGGTAGAATTAATGTTCCCTGAACTTAATAATCAATTACGCCTATCCAAAGCGGTGAATGCTGCTAAAAAGGATTGGTACGACAACGACCTGACACACAGAAGTAAAAACTCGCAGAACAGTTCTTCATCTTTACGCGAAATACCTGACGTAAAAGGTAAATCAGGATTTGCGAAGAAGTATGCAGAAATGGCTGCAACCCAAAAATAATTTTAAAAAATGTCTTTCACACAACAAAACGCCCCAGCAGTTAACATTGGGGACTACTCAGGCCTGGAATGGGCAACTGGTAGTGACATAATCAAGTTTCAACTTGATTATAAAGAGGACTTTGACGGGACTCTAAAAGAACGATTCAAGGATGCTGATTTAGGTGTACTTGACTTTATTGAAACCTATGGTACTGTTACGGGAACGGATTCGTTCACTTACGGACATGCCGAGCAGGATTGGAATAGGTATATAATCACTGTAGCCGCTGGTTACGGTGTTGGTACAGCTTCAACCACTATGACGGTAGCTGCTGGATTCTTGGCTGATTACCCTGTTTCAGGTGAATCAATCTACGCTTCAAGTACAACTAAATATGGCGCGAATGTGCGATATGGTGACAAACTTGAAGGCACTGTGAATGGAACAACTTACTATATGTGGGTTACTGCAGCTCCTACACTGGGAGCGTCTACGACATTCACAGTGACATTATACAACACAACAGCTACTGGTGCTGCAACAGTGTTTGCTGCTGGTTTGGAAGGTGTTGAGATAATGAATACCGGTAACGCAATCACCGAATCAGGTGAAGGTAGCGGAACGGGTGAGACAAAGAAAATTAAGTATGAGAATGCGATTCAGAGAATGCAGCGTCCTTACACTTATACTAATGCGTCCATTGCTCAAGCAACCGCGTTTGATGGTAAGTTCAAGTTTAACTATATCCGAGGTGTAGTTAACAACCGTAATGCATTCTACTCTCTTTGTGAGATTGATTACATGACGAGTAGATTGATCACAAGTGCAAGTATGCCAGAAGAGATCAATATGACTGAAGGTTACATTCCTTTCTTGTTATCTTATGCAAATGAGGTGACTTACTCGACTGTGACTAAAGCGAAGTTCAAGGAAACGTCTATTTTGTTGCGTCAGCAACAAGCTCCAGACAAGTACATGATTATCTGTAACACTGAAAAGATGACAGATATTGATGATATGTTTGGTGGAACTACTGGCCTTACAGCCGGTGGAGTTATCTACGACCAAAGCGGAAGTGGAAACAGAGAGATTGATTTCGCGTTCAGAAACTTTACTTACGGTAACGTTATGTATAACGTTCGTTCATTCAAAGTAATGGATGACCGCCCAACATTGAACTCTGCTAATAGTCAGTACAAGGACTTGTTATTATTCACTCCTCTTGGAACAGCTCAGAACTACGACTTCGGTGGTACGCCAACTGATGAAGGCTTCATGGAGTTGAAGTATGTTAATACTCTACCTAACCACGATATGGGATACCGTGAGTTTAAGATTGACGGTTCAGGTGGTGATAATCCAGTGAACAAGACTGGTAAGAATGAGTGGGTATTCGAAAAGTATTTCGGAGCATCTTTCTCTTTACCAAACTGTCACTTGATTTGGACTAAGTAGTAGTGTAAATTGAAAACATAAAGGGGAGGGATTATACTCCCCTTTTTTTTACTATAATTAAATTGAAATAAAATGAAACATTCAGTGTTATTCTCCCTGATTAGGGACAATTCAGGCTCTATGAAAGGGCATAGTGGAAACAAGGCATTCATCCTAGAGGGATGTATGGAAATTGTTGATCCAAGACCAAACAAATCGGGAACATGCTTTATCCGATACATACCTAGTGAAAAAAGCATCTTTGTCGATCAGCAGACTACAGATTTTGATTGGAACAAGATTCAATCCGGTGAGCATAAAGTAAATGACATCCATTTTAATGATGGGTCAAGACTTTGTGACATGAATCAAGTTAGATTGATTGAGTATCTTAGAGCAGCTAAAAGTAATACTACAAACGCGGTTATTAATCGCTATTATGGAAGTACTTACGAAGAGGCTAACTCAAAAGAAAAGAGCAATGACACAGCTATGAGCTGGGAGGCAGAGACTAAGCTTAGAAAGCAACTGGTAGAGATGCCGGAAGTTAAGCTTAAGGCCATTTATCGTGTAATGAGTAATGGAAACATTAACCAAATCAACGAAATGGAAGTTAGTTCAATCAGACACAATCTGAACGTATTAGCGAACAAGGACAAGGCAATGTTTGATATTCTCTATTCAGACAAATTATTAGGCGTTAAATATGACCTATATGAGGCTTTGGATAAAGGAATCGTAAGTCAGCATCCATCTGACATGAGCATGTTGATGATGAATGATCGAATGGTTAAGACTGCTCCATCTGGGACAAATCCAATTCAGTTCTTTGCTGAGTGGTTAAACATGGATGGTCAAGACACATTAGAGTTAATTCGTAAAAGAATTGGCCGAGAGAAGTCGAGTACTCCAGATATAGCTACGCCAGAACAAGATGCAGCTCGACTTATTGAGTTCATGAAGACTAATGAGCGTGGTGAAGAATTGTTTGTTTCGAAAAGCCCATCAGCAAGAGCATTTGTCTATGAAGATGGAAATGAAGTTGCTTTAGGTAATTCGAATAAATTATGGATAAAAACCCTTGTCGAAGATGAAGATCTTAGAAAGGCGGCCATGGATAGATACCAAAAATTGAAAGGATAAGACCTATCTAAACTTAAGAAAGCCTCTGCAATTTGTAGAGGCTTTTTTTTTGCTGTAGATTCATTTACTGATGTATTGTAAATGCTTACAATAGAATAATTATTTTTGTTCTAATAAACTAGTTATGGCAACAAATACAGTTACGAATATTCCTATTGCGGTTACGTTTTACAACCTTACTAACCTAAATAAGACTACTTTGCCTAAAGTTATAGGAACGGTAGTTTCAGGTGTTACTTTTCCTTTAAATGGAATTTCAGCAGTAAACGCTAGGTTTTACTTTCAGATATTCGATTTAAACGGAGATGTGGTTTATAAAAATGAGGCTTTTGATAGCATTCCTGATTATACTAATCCTGATGTATTAGGAACAAGCACTACAACGTGGGTAAATACTGCTCCAAACGCACCTACTGAGGTTGATAACTTAGTTTTAAAAGGCGTATATACATTTACGGTATTGCAAAGAGATGAGTCGCAAGGAGTTACAGACTTGTTTACTAGAACAATCGAAGTTGATTTTCAATATGATAGACCAACGGTAACGGTTTCACCAAGTATAAATATCTTTACTCCTAGTTTGGTTTTAACAGATCAGTCTTCTTACATCGTTACAGATGGATCTACAAACGACCCTGTAACACCGACCATAACAAGAGCGTGGAAATTCTATTATCCACCTCAGCTAGATTTAACGCCTTTATCGGGATCAAGCGCCACCTTTACTACCTACATATTTTATGAAGGGGATCAAACATGGAAGCTAACCACATCACTCAGGTACACGTTTAGCACAACTGATTCACAAGACACATTTAGTGTTTTTGATTCTTTAGTTACAAGCGATGTAATTGAAATTCCTGAAAGCTTGTGTGATTTATTTTGCTGTGCAAGAGCTGTAGAGGCTAGGTTCTGGGCGTCTAGAGGAACAACATCTCAACAAGCTATAGCGCCTCAGTTCTACGGTATAACAGGATATATGTCATTGATATGCAATGCGTTATTGTGTGGAAACACAGATAATGTTGCTGATTGGATGACAAGAGCTAAAGAAATAGCAAATTGTAATGATGATTGTGATTGTGGAGATGATTCGGGATTGCCAAGGCAAATCACTGGATTCGGAAATCCTACAATTACACAGAAAATAGAAGGTGTTGCAGATGGTTCAACCACTGTATTCCCTATTGATGTGGAAGATAAAAATAAATTAGTCAATAAAAGCTGGGCAAACGGAGAGATTCAGTTTTATTTGGATGGAATTTTATTACCTTCTGTTGGCGCAGGATCAACATCTTCTTTTAACTCAGCAACAGGAGAGTTCACCTCTTCATATACTCCAGGAAGTGGGGTTTCTTGGACAATTCAAATACTTAAATAATGAAAAAAATATTTTTATTGCTGTTGGTTATCACAGCTAGTTTATCGTGCATTGCACAAGAAAGAGCAAGAACAATGGCTGGTCAGTATCTTTGGTTAGATACCAACTATAGTAAGACGCTTCCAATGATTGATACTTCTTTAGTGAATTATCAGCCGAACATCTTTATGTCTGTAGACTCTGCGGGGTCATCAGTTACGGGGTATTATACTCTTACACCAATGACGGTTTCAGACGCAGGGTTAAAGGGTGCAGGAATACTTAATGAGGTGACTATTTTTGGAGGGGTAGACTCGGTATTCTCAGTTTCAGGGTATAAAATTGATACATTATCAACATCACTTTTGCTTAGAAATGATGCGATAAATGCTAGTCCTAATATAAATATTAGAAACAACGATACTACTGCTGTTTATAGAAAGGATAGAATAGAATATCTAGCTGGTCTTAACTTTCAAACAATAGAATTTAAAACTGGAGGAGGAGTAGAGGTTAGTTTAGCGGAAGCATCCCCAAGGCTAATTATTGATCCAAATCAGAACTTATTCTTAAATGAGGCTGACACAAATCTAACTATTCGAGTAGACAGTGGATTTGTTGGTATTAAGAGCGGTAATCCTCAGTATCCAATAGATATGAGAGCAAAGGGGAATACATTTATGAGGCTAAACTCTCCATCAATAGAAACTGGTGGGGCAAGCACTGCAACATTTAGTAACGCACCGGCTGGAGGAAACCCGATATACTACCTAAAAATTGCCATTACAATTAGTGGCGTAACAACAGAAGGTGTTATACCAGTTCTTCGGTTACCATAATCTAAATAAAGAGTGAACGTAAATACCATAAAGACATTTTTTGAAGATCTGGCTCGAAAGAACCAGACTACTGGGTATGTTACGGCAAGTCGGTACAATAGATTAGCGCCTTTCATTCAGACTCAGATCATCAGAGAGCTTCGAAAAGAGAAAGGCCAGGGGTTTTATTCAATCGATTCTTTATCAGAGCTTAGAGCTGAGAAAACCGTAGTGATCACTGATGGAGTGTTTGCTAAACCGGATGACTACTTATTCTTTGATGAAGGATTCGTGGCAAGTTATGCTAAGAACCTAGAGCAAAAATATCAGCAAGACATTAAGCCTTTGGATTTATTGGATACCTCAGAGTTTGCTACTCGGAAGTCTAGCAGATTTGAGCCACCAACAAAGAGGCGACCAATTGCAAGAGAGCTTGCAGATTCATTTGAGGTATATCCAACTCCATTTAAACTAAACTTGAATTACTTAAAGAATCCACCAGTTCCATTTTGGAATTTCAGCACTTCAGGAGGGGTTCAAGTATACGCAGCAACAACAGGAGGTTCTTTAACGAATCCTAATGATGGTGGTGCTGGATCAACAGACTTTACATTACCCGACTTTCTAATGCCTAACGTTATTTATAGAATGGCTACAGTACTAGGAATAGAGGTGAGACAACAAGATTTACTTCAAGCAGGAATACAATTACAAAACTCATAAGAAATGAAAATAGGAAAAACATCTGGCAGATATTACGATAGAGAAGTGATCTCGGTTACTACTCTTACAACAATTCCTTCTCCAGTTTCTTCTGGGGCAGAAACAATGACGACTGAAGGAATAATATTTACAGTTTCAGACGCGGCTGTTCCAGCTAAAGTTGGTGATTGGATTAATGCTTCTGGAGAGGTAAGAAAGATTGTAGAAATCATATCTAGCACAGAGGGAAGATTGAATGAAAGTTTCACGTCAGATTTATCTGCAGATACATTCGGCATAATTGATGGTAATGATTTAGCTAGAATTTGGGCTATAGATTTCAAGCCAATTGGGTCATCGAATACTACGATTGACGGAGTTGATTACTCAGCCTCAGATGCATTAAGAATAAGTATACCATCTCCTGATGAGGCAGCTATTCCAAATCAGATAAAGCCTGTGATAATTGATGGCACATGTAAAGTAATTGTACATAGATTGGTATAATGAGTAATGTTGGTATAGTTAAATATGGAATTTTTGGATCTGGTCAAAATATTGGGCGTAAAGGTATTTTAGGGGCAAGTGGTGGCTTTGACCCTAACGCTGCTGCTTTTTTTGCTGCTAATGAAGCGGCAGGAGGCACTATACCAGCGCTAGTTAAAACAGAATACAATGCTCACGTTACTAGAGGAACTTATACTCGATCTGATGTAAAAAGAGAGTTTGTTCCTGTTGGTGGTGCTATTAACGCAGTTAAAATTGATGCAGTATCGTTGACCGATTACACAAATAACAACTTTGTTGATGGGGATTGTGATGCAACTTGTGGGCTTCAAGGTGATAACATATCTAAACAATTACTCACAGACGTTAATTTAAGTTCAATTCTTACATCTGTAAACAAATCTCAGGGAGGGTATTTTCTTATTGGTTCTCCAGAAAATACAAATGGTGAATATCCTTTTGGGGTTATATCTGGAGGGAATGAGTTTTCGCTGAGATATATCACGGGGCAAAACAGAGCTAGTATAGGTGGTACATTAGCTGTTGGAGCTAATATTGCCGCTAATAACTCCGTAATAGCTGCAAGATTTAGTTCAACATTACTCTATGCGGTAACAAATGGGGTTGAAAGTCCTGCAAGCACAACGCCATCAACAACAGGTTTGCCAGCATCACCACTTGGACTTTTTAGGGGTCTTGGATTTGCTGGCTACGCTAATGAAAAATGGGGCGGTGCATTTCTGTCTGAATTTGATGCACTTGCTGAACTAAAGGCTTATGAAGCATCTTATAAATTATTCTTAACAAATATCGGAGTAATATGACACAAGTAATAGTTATACCAAGTCCACTAAACGAACAAGTTGATGTCGTTGATGACAATGGTAATCGAATAACAGGAACAAAACTTTCAATTCCAGCTAATTCATTTGCTTACAACTTAGACAAAACCGAACACATTAAAAGTGTTTTAGGTGTTGATGGTTTAAGCCAATACCTAATGGAAGTATCAGAAATAATAATGTGAAGCGATGAACAAATACCTTAGATACTCGGCTTACGGAACGGCATTATTAATTGCTATAATTGGAGCAGTAATGCTTTTTCAAGGAGATATATATGGAATATTTGCCTTAGCCACCTCAGCATTATTTGCATTTGTAATTTACAAGCAGTGATAGGATTTCTATGTTTCATATTGATTGGGTTCTTTAAAGGACTTGCCGACTTATCTGCTGAAGGAAGGATATTCCCCAAGGCAGAATCTTCGAAGAATAAGTGGAAGCTTGATGAGAAAGGTAATACTATTCCTGAAGGCCGATCTTATTGGTATTATGCTTGGGTTTATATTCCTGAACACAAAGAGAGAAGACCGCTATCAAGCACATGGTTAGTTTGGACAACAGACTTTTGGCATAGAACACAAACAGCAAGATTTATATCAACAGTAGGTGCGGTAATAGGTTATACTGAAGTAGTTTTTCATCCAGTGATTGATCTGTGTATTTTTCCATTGTGCTATGTCGCTGGTTTTACCCCAGTGTATGAAGTGGTTAAGAGAAATCTATTTAATTTTACCACAATCCTAAATAAAAAAAAACCTGAAAATAATGTCTGAAAAAGAGGTAGTAGTTACAAGAGAAATGGTTAAGGCAATTGTGAAAGACGCAATCACTAAGATTGCTTTATGGTCAATACTTGCGGTTGCTGCAACTGTTTTATCTGGCGCTGTATGGGTTGGGGTGATAAGTTCCGATGTAGAAGACTTAAAGGACTACAAAGAAAAAACAGCGCCTACCATTAATGAAAATGCGGCTACGCTTAGAGAAATTGCTATTGATTTAAAATACATAAGAAAGCAAGTAGAGGTTAATGGGTACTCTTTTCAGAAGATAGCCAATGATTTTGACTTATACAAAGATGCTCAATCAAAAGAAATTCAGGAGTTCTATAGGAAGAACCCTAATCTGTAAAAAAAATCATGGAAACAATCGCATTATTATTGAAAGTCGTAGAGTTTTTAAAAAGTAAATTCTTTTTATACCTATCGATCATTGCTCTCATCCTGATTATCATTTTCTTTTGGAGATCCAATCAAAAAATGAAAGCTGACTTTGAGATGGTTTCAAACTCTACTCAGAACTATTTAGAGGATAAGAAGAATGAGTTGATGTTAAAGGTTACGGACAGAGATATGAAGCTTCATCTCCAGGAAGAAAAGATCGATAGTTTATTGACTGCTGTTGACGTAAAGCCAAAGCAAGTTATCCGGTACAAGTACATTAACTTAGATCGCACAATACACGATACTTTGTTCCTACATGAATTAATCGAGTTAGGAGACTATAAGCAGAAATTTATATTTCAAGAGCCTTGTTTTACAGCCGAAGTGGACTTATCAGGCGCTCACCCAAGTATAAAGGCAGATATTATCACTAGCCTATATGACATTAATTACAAAGAAAGACGTAATTTGTGGGGCGTTAAATGGTTTCCGAAATGGGGTAAAACTCAGATTAGACAAACCTTAATAAGTGACTGTGGAGACACGATTAGAGAAAACTACCTAATTACAACAGAATGACTAACGAAATATACTTTACAATGACTCTAGGTGTATCTCTAATAGAGCTAGGACACCTTAAATACAAGAAATACCCAACGGTTAGAGCGTGGTTTATTGAGCGATGGGATAATCTTTCCTTTTCATTAGTTGGAGGTGTAGCGTTATGTTATATTTTCCCAGAGGTATCTACTCTTGGAATTGTGAAGAGTGTGGTTGATATTCATGGCTATCCGTCTTTGGGTGGTATTATTATTGGATTGACATCTACGCCATTAATCAATTTCATTAAGTCTAAGACTAAAGGTAAGTTGAAAAACTTATGAGAACCTACCTCGACAGACCGGATAAAGAAAATGACCACGTTATTTGCGAGGTTATCAGAAACAAGTACACTGATGACACCACAATAGGTCGTTGGTTTTTTCCAGATAAGGAAGACTATTGCTATACCTTAGAGGACACTGTTCGTGCTGAAGGGATAAAAGTTAATGGCAATACTGCATTAGCTGCAGGGTACTACAAAATGTCTACGCGCTACTCTCCAATGCTTAAAAGGGATGTTGCGGTAATCTATACCGAAGACGATAAGATAACGGCTAAGAATGGAGGTATTAGCTTCAAATATGCTTTAGCTCATGCTGGGGCAACCCACAAAAACACTGCCGGTTGCATTTTGGTAAGTGATGAGTATGATAACGATGAGCGAATTGCGCCTACTAGAGATCAAGAGCAAGAGATTAAGGATAGGATTAAGAAGTGGGAGTCAGAAGGAAAAGAGGTTTGGCTGCATATTATCAATAAGCCTCAAGCTGGGTAGTCTACTTTTTACCTCCGTGTATCTTCGATAATTGGTATTTCTTTGAAAGTTCTGGATTGCGTTCTAGCTCCAGGTTGTGATTGTTACAGCATGGCGCAAAGTATCGTGTGTCGATCAGTAGTGGAATATTATTGTTTCTAGCCCACTCATCAGCAAATCCCTTACGCCCTTTTCTGTGTTCTATGGAATTAGCCGGGGCATTACATCCAGCAATAAAACACCTCTGATTTTCATCCCTAGATAGAAACTCTTTTCTGATCTTGGAATATTGAGCCTCAAGCTTCGCTCTTTTTTTTGAGTAGAAGTTAATCTTAGATGATTTCTTTTTAATAGCCGTTCTTTTGAGTGGCTTCTTAGGTTTATGTCTCCAGCACCTATTGCTATTTGCTTTTATTCCACATATTTCACAATTCATAATTTTAAATCGGCAAGATTGCTCTTTTTAAATGTTATGTACTAAATTGACCATAATTAAATATTTTCTTTACCCACGCTCTCAAAATAGAAAGTTCCGCTAAATGGCTTTGTTGGTGTAATTCCAAAGTATGAAGCCACTTTATTAAGGTATTCCTTTTTCCGTTTAGATTTCTCGGTTCTCGGATTCTTTGGCTTGTCTAATCTTTCATGTAGACCTCCTAAAAACCACGTTCTAAATGTTTCCAAATCTAACGAACCCTTGTAGTGGTTAATTATTTTTTGCACAGGCACTAGGTTTTCATCACAATGAGCGTTTGGAAACATAGATGTTCCATCAAACCAATTGCGAATAAGTGGCTTGATATGTTCAACTTGCCAATCATCTTCAAGCGGTGTTCCTGAATATGCGCAAAGCCCGTTGAATTTTTGTTTGATTTCTAGTCTTTTCTTTTTACTGATATACATATCGGGTACTTTAAACTCATGTAATTATCAATTGCATCAATCGCTTGATCTATTCCAACAGTAAATTGAGCTTTATATCCTTTTGTAATGATTCTTCTTTTCCCATAATTCACTAAAGTAACATATTCACCTTTACCGTTTCCATCTTTTTAAGAGATCGCCTCGAAAGTCTAAACGATGTGCCAGGCAACCGCTTTACTATCTGATCGCGATAAACTTCTTTTACAAGCACTTTTGCAGTAAATAAATTGTCGTTGCTCCAGATATATGTGCCATCTGAACAAATGAACAAGTTTCTACCGTGCCATTTTGCAATTGCAACGCCTGTTTTGTTGAATCCAATGTATTGATTTTCAGTCATAATTTGAACAAATTGAATATAGCCAATTGTTGTGCGTAATTAAACCCACTCCGTTGAACCAACTATGCAAAAATCATCTCCTACAACCGTGTCATACAATGAAAACTCCTTTTCTTCAATCGGGTCTTCCCCTTCAACGGGAACTATATACAACTTGGGACAAAACCTACTACTTTTTTTTTGTAGTGTGGATTTCGGTTAAAAATTCATTTCAAGAAGGTCGGAACTTCTTACGCTTTATACACGGAGCGAAATCACTCAAAATGAGATAACCTATTCAATGAACGACTGAGGGTAAAGTTGCTTGCGTATTGCTTCCACCGCGAACGCCACTTTGTACGGACTGTTACCGACCCTCTTTACTCTTCTCTTTAGTCTCGCTTACTGAGGCTTTTAAAACCCCGTCTAGCGTGCCGTCAATAATGAGCTTGTCCTCGTACTTCTCAGCACGAGGCTTCTTTTCATCTTTCTTCTTTTCTGACATATCCCAAAGATAATAAAGTCATATGCTTATTTACTCTACGGACTCAAATTCTACATAAATAATATCACTAAAACCTACGGTTTTAATGTCTACCCATAAATGATCTTTTTCCAGTCTTTTTATCTCCCAAATTTCTACAGCCCCATAATCGTAATCTAGTCGCATTGATTCTTTTCCGTCTTCAAAATCCCAATCACCACCATATATAGTGCCATTGGCAATTCCCGCAAACTCATCATACGAGAACATAATCTCCATGTCTGGATAAATGACTGACCCATTAAATATTGCTTTTTCAGCACGCCACTCTTGAGCCAGTCTATCTCTCTTTGAGGTTAATTGTATCCCTTCATTATCCTCGTATTTACTGCACGAAGTAAGAATAAGAGCGCAAGAAATAAGGAGAAAAATTAGTTTTTTCATGGTAATAAATTTTAGTGTTGTTTAATTCTAAAGCAAGTATAACGAATCCGTTATAGTCTCAGAGCTTATAAAGAACAATTTTTAGCAGATGGATCGTAAAGACCAATTGCTTCGCATAGGAAAACGCGTAAAATTTATTCGTGAAACAAAAGGGCTTTCTCAGACTCAGCTTGCTAACAACATAGGCAAGGATCAGCCATCAATTAATCGACTTGAAAAAGGCAATGTAAACCCTAGCTATCTTTATATACTTGAAGTATGTGAAGGGCTTGAGATAACCATTGCTGAGTTTTTTAATGAAACCTTGGAATAACAATTTCACCAAGGTTTTGCTGTAGTAATATTTACATTATACTTCTTAGAAACACATAGTCATGAACAATATAGAATATACTTCCGAATCTTTAGTAGGCTACGCCCCTGAACATTTAACAGACAAGATAAATGAGATGGCGGCACAGGGATGGGAGCCGATTTCACATGCCTATTATACGCTCAATAACAGCGTACATGGAACAATCTTATTTAAACGGATGTCTTAGTCGATTCTTAAAAAAGATTTTTCACTTCTCTTACAGTTGAGAGAGTTAATAATCATTGACGCCTCATGGTAGCTATATCTTGATATTTCGGCAAGCATCTTATCAGATACTTCATCTATTTCTTTGGTTGTTATTATTTTATCGCACATAATGATTTTATTAAATTACCCATGTGGGTAAAAATACTAATATTTTTAGTAACCTATGTTACTTAGAGATAATATTCTAAATTAAGAAATCAAATGCTATTTTAGTTGCGTGAAGCTCGGAGACTACATAGACGATCTTGCTAACCTCTTCTTTCCTAATGAGGGGCTTAATAATTGGCAAAGAGCCTTTTTCGTTGCAGTGATTGCATTATTGTTTTGGTTCTTATTATTTAGATGAAGAAGATTATTCATCATATATATTGCGATGAAAGTAGGCAGTCTAAAGATCGATATATGATACTAGGAGGAATAATTATTCCGAATGGTAACGTAAACGTGTTTATAGAGACAATGCAGCTTTACAGGGTGAAGCACAACATGAGATCAGAATTAAAATGGTCTAAAGTAAAGCATCAAAAACTGGATGAATACAAAGCTTTTGTTGATTATTTTTTCGCATTAGTCAATTCGGATAAAATACATTTTAAGTCTGTGATTTTTGACAATCACACAGTAGACCATAAAAAATATAGTGGAGGAGATAAGGAAAAAGGATTTTACAAGTTTTACTATCAACTTTTATTCAATTGTTTTGGCCGACAGTATTATAGCTCCGAAACAAATGAAAAGTTCATAGTTCACCCCGACCAAAGACAATCAAGTTATGGTTTAGATGAGCTTAAAACAGTTCTAAATAATGGAATGAGAAAAAAATTTAAAACATCAGACTCGCCATTTATTAGCATTGAACCAGTAAATTCTAAAAATTCAGAAATAGTTCAAATTAACGATATAATAATCGGTGCGATTGGTTTTGTAAAAAACGGATACCATCTTTTATCAGCCTCTAATAAAGGAAAAGTTGAATTATCAAAATACATTGAATCTAAGGCTGGACTAATGGATTTAGGATCTAATACAAGATATGGAATGAATCGCTTTTCTGTTTGGAATTTCAACCTTCAAGCAAAAAAATAAATCGCCTAACATCCTATGCTAAAAAGCTACCAAGTTAAGGTTTCCCACATTTAAACGTGGGTTTTCAGATTGTCATGACGATTTATCTAAATCAAATGTAATATTAGAATTAAATCTAATTGTCACACAAAAGTCATATGACTAACTATCAGTTGTCAAAATCAAAGATAAAGATATTAGTTTACTAATAATATTAGCATCGCATTTCTTTTTAAGAAATCAAATCAGAATATCTCAATCTACTCTCACTCTGAGCTAAGAACCTTTGAAACTTCTCTTCATTCCCGTTATGTCGGTTGTTATACCGTGCTGCAAACTCATTCAAGTAAGCCTCAATATGCTTATCGCTTACTTGGTGATATATTCCATAGATACCACGCTTTAGGGTAGCCCAAAAGCTCTCTATTGTGTTGGAGTGAGCATCTCCAACAACGTAAACCTGTGCCGAGTGGTTCATTGCCTCGTGATCGAATTTATTACTCAACTTGTGGTAATACTTGCTTTCGTCAGTGTAAATCTTTGAACCGTTTGGAACGTGAGTTTTAATAAACTCTTCCATACCTTTCTGAGTAGCGTTAGGAAGATACTTCAAAACAACGTTTCCGCTTCTCTCAACAATTCCTATTACTGTTTTCTTAGGTTGGTAAGGAGTACCATCATTTTTAAGCTCTCTACCCTCAAGAGAACGTCTTTTAGAAAAGTGCTTGTTCTTTTCTTTGCCTCCTACGTATGATTCATCCACTTCAACAGGGTTATTCTCTCCCAACATTGCAGGAGACTTTTCCTTTAGCATTTCACGAACTCTGTGAAGAATGAACCATGCTGTTTTCTGAGTTACGTCTAATTGATCTGCAAGCTGAACAGAGCTAACGCCTTTCTTGCTTGTAGTGCAAAGGAAAATCGCAGCGAACCAAGTTCTAAGCTTAATGTTTGAGTTTTCAAAGATTGTCTTAGTCTTAACGTTGAACTTCTTGTAGCACTCGTTATTAGAACACTTATAACCTCTTGTCGTCTTGTAAGGCTTCTTACTGCTTTCGCAATGAGGGCAAACAGGCTCACCAGCCCAACGAATATTCTCGTAGTACTCGATGCAAGTCTCTTCGTCTTTGAAGAAGTCTAAAAGCTGTGTTATTGATTTGAAGTTCATAGTTCCTTTTCTTTTGATACATCAAATATACACTTTGTCCCATATACTACCTAATTTTTATTGTAGAAACTTAAAATATCTTTGAGTATGGATGCAGAAAAACTTCAAGAGTTAGCTAAAAATATCTTATATCCAGATCACGGGCTTTCAAACACAATGATTATTCATACTTATTGCGAATCTCAGATTGACGACATAATAAATAAAAGCTGCCAAAGACCAGCTCTTATTCTAAAATGGACGTATAGATATAAGCTTGAGTTTATTTACTCAACAGGACTAATAACAGAGCCTTTATATTATAATCTTACTCAGCTAGGAGCAATTAGAAATAAATACGCTCACAACACAAACTTTGATATAGGATCATATCAAAATCTAACATTTAAAAATCGCGAAGGTCAATCTATTAATGTAAGACATCTTTTCGCAATGCTTACAGTTGCTGTTGAAAAGCATTTGATAATGAGTAGTCTAGAGCAAATACTAGCCTACACTCTTTACGGTTTAATGTTCGGTTATAAACCGACAGCCCAAGGAGACGCGCCATTCTAAAATAACGCAATCTCCTTTGCTGTACCCTGTAGCGATGGTGAGAATCGAACTCACATAAACAGCCTTATGAGAGCTGCTTGAAAACCAATATTCGCATCGCTATATGTATGTTTAACACTTTTATTAAGTAGCAAGTAATTGAAATGCAAGACATCAACCACACCCCCCTCTCTGTAAAGGTTCTTGTAGAACTTTTGAATAAAGGAAAAGGAAACCCTGAGCCTATTCTTTTAAACGAGTTTTTCCTAAAAGAAAAGGTATCTGTACCCGTTGCTAAACAAGTGTTATTAGACTTAATAAAGAATGAGTATGTAACATTCAAAGATTGGTCGATAAAGGATGCTATAGATCAAATCAATCGAAGGCTATCAGACGATCTATTAGGTATTGACGAAGCAGATAAAGAAAAAGGAAGGTTATACACTCGATTTTCGGCCGACATGACTACACCCCCCAATATTTATCCATTACCATTTAGGATAACTGTAAAAGGAATTGCTTTCATAGTTAAGTTTCAAGAAACAAAGAACAACACTGACTTAATTAACAAACAAAGACGTTACATAGTAATACTTCCCATTCTCACATTAGTAGCCACCTTGTCAATACCACCCTTAATGGAATACCTATCAAGAGACCAATCGCACAAGAAATCGGAAATGTTACCAACCAATACTTCCACCCATCAACCCAACCATTATCAAACAAGTAATTCCAAAATCTGTCCCACGGATTCGTCCAATAACGATACACTACCCGATTCGCCTTCTCTATAATCTCAACACAACTCATCTACCCCCCCTTCTTTTCGACTGAGAACTTGTCCCAAGTTGTATATAGTTCCCCCTTCAACGTAATCGTTATTTTTAAGCATTATGGTTTTAGCTTCTTCATCCGTTATTTCTTCAACTTCTTCAATGTCTTGGAAGCCCTCAAATTCAGCTTCGTAAGATTGTAATAGATGAAGATGATTTTTTGCCTGTGCAAATTCTGTTCTGTCATCAAATTTTAGTCTGTAAATCATAATTAACTGCGCACAACACAAAATAAAAAACAGTGGGTGTTGTGCGGCTTTTTATCCACTGTGCCTTGTAGTTAATTTAGTCCAGTTAGATAGGTCAAGACTTCCAAATCCAACCGATTTTTTATTCAAACCGTTAGTTGCAATAAAAATTACCTACAACCGAACCGATTTTATGGTTTTTATCCTTTCAATACATCTAGGGCAAGTTATACCCCCTCTTTCAACAGTTTTTACCTCGAACTCACATCCGCTTGCACCAAAGCCGAAGTATTCCCCTTGACAAAAAGTTGCGGAATCTCCACAAACTGTTTCAACTAAGCACCAAACTTGATTCTCTTTATCCCTTATTTCTCCATCATCAGATGAAAGTATTTTAACTAAATTGTTCATGATCGTAATTTTTACATTTCATTCATTCGTTCCTCATTCATCAGCTAACACAGCCTATGGCATATAGGCTACCATTTCGTAACCTTAGTGCCGTCTACTGTAAATCTCATTGCCTCACCTGTAATTTTTAATCTACTATCCCATTCGCCAATAAAATCATCTAAGGGCTTCAAAATATGGCTTGATTCATCTAAGTTGTCACCATCTTTCAAGGTAAAGAAGTAAGTTCCCATACCCATAACAAATTCATTTAGCTCATTGTGTTCTTGTAATATTTTACGAGCCATTTTTTCAACAACTTCTGAAGCTGTTTTTTCTGCTTTTTCGTAACAATCCGTCACAGTGCCTAACATTTTGTATAGTGCATGGCTGGTGTTATTTGAATCTTCGTTTTTCATATCTAGGTTTTTAAGTGTTTGAATCTTTGTGGCTTTTATCGGGCAGACACTACACCATACAATAGCCTTTAGCATTAATACTACTTACCTAGTAGTTTAGTATGCACCAATTTTGGAAGAACAACCTCTTTCCTATCATCAGTATATGCCTCAAATGCCATTCGCTTAGTCTCTACTTGCCGGCAATAGTCTTTTATTGCTTCATCTATCGTGCTACCATTTCCGTGTGAACCAACTAAGCAACCACCTTCCATCACTTCACCGCCTTCAAAACTTACGTAGTATTGGCTTGTTCTAGTGTTTTTAGGTCGCTCATTCACTACCAATTCAAAGCCTATTTCTTGTTCTAAATCCAAAATTTCTTTGGTTTCAATTAAGTTAAATTTCATATTTCAAATTTTTAGTTATTAAATTGTAGTACATAATGCTAACAAAATGTATCATTCAGGCTTGTGCTGTCTAAGACTTACTTTGCTACTCGGTTGTGTTGGTAGTTGTTCAGAATAGACGCTATACCTCACGCAGCCCGAAATGATACAAAGGTCGTTATACTCCATTAAACATAGTGTACTTTGTTAGTTTATAAGTTACCTTATTAAGCCATTGCCATCTTGCAGGTGTCGTAAAATGTCTTTGATACCATTTTATATCGCCCATAACTTTACCGTTTACAATAAAATGCAGTTTAACTAAAGGCTTCAATACAAGCCATTTTACTGTGCTGTACCAAAACGAAAGCATAACAACGTGTAAAGAAAATTTAGGTTTCTGTTCTAACCCTAAACGTTCAATCATATCTTCTGCTGTAATTTTATCTTCCATAATTTTTGTATTTTAATCCTAAACTTTCCTTACACAATGCGTTGGGCAGAATTGCCTTCGGCACAAACTCTACTCATTTAATCAATTATCCTTAACCATTTAATTTGACCATGTTGATATTCAACCTCGTCATGCACGGCATCAGCCAATTGATCTTTGGTTGTAGCTCCGTCTTCAATATAAGCATCGCCATCTACTATTCTATCGTCTTTGAGCCGCGCTCTGAAATGTATTTTCATTAGATTAAATTTCTTCCATTTCACGCTCCATAAAATAGGCCTCAATAGCCAACTTTCTACATTCAGAAACCAATATATCAGGAAGCTTTGTCTTGGGGTTGTCCACGAATATTGAATCAAACGTTAAGCTTTCAATAGCATCTTTATTCAATCGATAAAGAGTTCCAGAAATGGCTCGTTGAACTTGAAGTGACTTAAGGTTTTCCAATACGATTGGAATAGCAGTTTGAATATGACCCCAATAATCATCTTGGGTCAATTTAATCTTTCCCGTTTCTAGCGCAAGTTCATATGCTGGTGAGTATCCTGCAAATAGATCTACCCCATTTCCATTCTTGAATTTACTCCAGGATTTATAGAACGACTCTAGCACTCTTTCTTTTTCTTCCATTGATAATTCTTTTGGTGGTTTTTCATTGCTTCTGATCCGTTTAGAAACAGTGCTACGATCATTTTGAACGTATAGTTTCAATGCTCTAATTAGCTTTGCGCCAGAAAAGTGTTTTACTTCATCGTCAGAGTATTTCGCCCAATTTTTCACAGCCTCTTCTACCTCCATTATGTGAAGGAATTTGTATTGCTCTGTGACGGCATCTTTTAGTGCTTTTGCGCCAGCTTCTAATACCGGCCTAGAAGCACTTCTTTGCCCTATAATGTCGCAAACATCTAGGCATAACTCATATAATCGAGTATTTAACTCAGATTCATCCATTTTACTAGCCCATTGTTTATGGACTATAGCTAATGATAATGCTTCTGGAAGAGAGTTTGGTTCGGTGATTTTGGATAATTTATTTTCCATGTTATTGTCGCATTGAGTTTCGTAGATCAGAAATGTTTACCATCTCATTGTCAGATCCATTCTGTTTGTTGAATCGCTTTTCATTTTTAAGGAATGTTCCTAATCTCCTTCCAATATTAAAAGAAGTTTGCTTCTCAAATCTCATTTGACGATCATTTTCACCATGTTCAGTCCAATACTCATAGAAATTACGAAGTAGTTCAGAGTCATATTGATCTACATATGGTCTAAGTGAGTCGTAGAATTTAGACTTTGCTTTTTCTCGTCTTTCTATAAACGACTGTTTTATAGCAACTCCAGTCTCTTCTAACTTCTTGGTCACTTTATTTGAGTTTGTTTGAAGCTGTTTGAACACCAATTGAATAACTGGGTCATTCAGCTGAGAGTCATCATTGTTTAATGAATAGTAAATCTCTTTGAGCAATTTCCCGGCCTGCTCATTAGTCAAAGCCTTAACTACATCTTCATCAGATTGTGATAAGGCAAAGTATGTTGTATTCTTAGACATCGTAGTTATTTCAAATAAAAATCAATTATTCTTTTTGCCTCATCAAAGCCTACTGCAAAACATGCTTTATACCCTCGTTCGTGAAGTAATTTATGAACTTTCTCTTGTTGCTCTAAATGTTCATTTTTTCGTAGCAAACCATCTTTTTTATAAATGACTGTACCCTGTGGCTTAAGCTCAAGAAATAATCCACTGCAAATTCCATTTCCTCGATGCATTATCAATAAATCAGGCCAACCTTTTGATGGATTCTGATTACGTTTAAGATTTGTTGCTTGCCCTATGGTTAATTTTATGCCTGAAGGAGACACCATAAATAATACCGAAGGATATTGAAGTCGTAAATAATCACAGATTTGATTTTGAAGTTTTTGTTCTGGTTTCATAAAATTAGAGCAGGAAACACACTCATCGCCTTTTGGTGTGGGTGCGAGGAATGCGACTGCCACGCTTTAAAATGTTTGACAAACCTAGTAATTATTTTCTGATGTTTTAATTGTATATTGATAATATTATTTAATTTTGCAATATGATTAAACAAAAATGTAGTATTTGCGGAAAGGTTGGACATAAAAAATCCTTTCATTATAAAAGTAAAAAATGTCCTATATGTAATATTGTAAAGCCAATTGAGGACTTTTACAAAGGAAAAAAATACTATTACAGCAATTGTAAAAAGTGCAACAATGCAATGTCTCGTGATTATTATACCAAAACCGTTGAAGGTAGAATGCGGAAAATATTTAATGCCGCTAAATCCAGAAGTTTGAAAGACAACATTCCGTTTGATATTACAATTGAGTTTGTTTTTGATTTGTTCAGAAAGCAAGAAGCTAAATGTTTTTATTCTGGTATTGAAATGACTTCTAAAATAGGTCGAACAGGAATAAGCATAGACAAGAAAACACCTAATATTGGATATACAAAGGATAATACAGTTCTGACTACTTGGCTTGTCAATAATATGAAACGAGATTTGACCGAGCAACAGTTTAAAGAAATGTGTAAACTTATTGCAAATAAATAAAAGCCGAGCATATTGTACTATCAAGTGCATTCGTTCTTAGGTTTAAAGCCCATCACATCGCTTTGCGTGGGTCGGTATTTTACTGTTCGTCTAGTTTATAATTTTCAAGCACAAAGAATGGTGAGTAATTCATAATCTTATTTAGAGGATGGTATTTCACAAATGCAGCTTCCTTGGCAACATCTGACCAATTCCATTTACTTTTTGGTGGGTTTGTCCCATAATGATCTTCGTCTATACTGAAAGGTCTGCTACGCAAAGGGTCTCTTCTATTTTCAATCATTGGATAGTATTTCAACTCCTCTAACCTTAGTCTTGTATTTTCGGTTTGATTTAAAATACTCCATTTTTCGCGCTCACTTGAGACTCTATACACTGGTTCAACCCTAGAATTTCCAGCATAAGGATTCTCTCTAACAACCAGGGCGGCTTGTAGTAGTGAGCCGCACGCTCCGACTACTTGCTTATAGGTAAGGCCAGTCTCCTCTACAATCCTTTGTCGATTGAAATGTCCTTCCTTAATGGCTTTTAATACCCTTTCACGATTATTCATAGATATGAGCCTAAGTTGAATAAAACAGACGAGTCTAATTTGTTTTCCCACTTGTGAAGGAAGTTTCTGATGTCCGACTTAAACTTGAAGTCAGCCCTTTCTTTTCTAAGGTCAAGTACATGATCAGGGTCAACAGTTTGCCAAACTGTGTACCGGCCAACCTTCACCCCGCTATCAATAATTAGTCCTTCATCTTGAGGGTCAGTAAACCGCCCACTGATCACATTCTTCTCAACCTTCATCATAAATGCTACATTCTTAAGAGTAGCTTCTATACCTGTGGCTTCAATTCTTTTAATGCAGTCGTATACCGATGCTATGCGCTCTGGAAGTTCTTTGATGATGTTACGGAACGCTGTTCTGCTTGCTTCACTCATGGCGTAAGTTTTATGATTTTGCATTCTTCTTCAATTATCATTATTGGCATTAGCAACACATCTGTAGTTCCTATTTTAAAATAGGATGGAGAGGTCATTGTGTCTTGACGATACAAAGTGATGGATGTTACGGCAAGCTTATCAGCTATATCTATAAGAACGGAAGTATACTTTGCGCTAAAGAAAGACTTGTCTATTTTGAAAGCGCAAATTGGGTCAATTTCCTTTTTCCCATTTGGTTTAGAGCTTCTCGTTCCTATTGTACCCTCTCCCTCGCAAACTGGGCATTCATGATCAAGCATATAGTCTCGAAGATCATGGCTAAATTCATACTCAACTTCTCCTTCTCCACAACAAGCACTGCACTCTTTTTCTACCTCATCATAGCAGTCTATTAAGGGTGCAGATTCGACAATAGACTTCATATCTGAAACAGTTATTTGGATGTCTATATTGGCTTCTTTTGGAAATATAGGTCTAATTTTTTCGTTCATGACTGGCGCTCCATCTATGAACTCAGGAAAGGCAATCATCATATTGCCATCAGTAGATAGTGTTTTGCCGTTAGCAGAGAAAGGATAATTCATCCAATTTTGATATTCGTTTACGCATGAATGCTCCTTAAGGATGTCGTACTGCCTTTGTTCTTTTGGTGTAAAATTTTCCATGATGTTCGTTTTAATTTGTTCTAGTTTGTATTTCACTTCTCACGGTATTACCGTTGTATCTAGCGCCATAACCACACGGTCTTTTGGCTCTCTTGAATTGGATGTTTTGACCCCTTATCTCAGCTTCCCATTTTTGTAGTTCGTCTTTGGTCATGGCGCTATAATTTAACGTAAGTTGTAGCTGTAGTAAAGCGGAAGATCAAAGTCTATTACTCCATGAGCATTGTCACTTGATTCTCGGTAACCATTTACATCAGTATATGAAGCTATCTTACCTTCTTTGATGTCATTGATAACCTTTGCAGCTCTAGAAATATAATACTTGAATGCGTCATAGATCATCTCTCGATCCTTTTCTTGGAATCGATATAGCTGCGCATTGTAAGGAGCAACTTTCTCAACTACCAACCAATAGTAGTCATCTACCTTGTCTATATACCCTGACTGCTCAACTCCTTCTATTTGCATAGTAGCTTGCATAGGGTAATCTAGGTTTGCGGCCTTTCTAAAGAATGCTTGTGGAGATGCGTCAAGGTCTGTCTTGATGTCCACAATTACCTTCTGTCTGTTTACCGCTAAGTCAGGTCTTGTTTTGCAAAGCAGTCCTGTATCAGGATCTTGCCATACAAATGACTTTTGGTAGTCAGTCTTCTCCAATATCGCAGTGATCGTCTTGTCAGCCTTACATGAAGCAATCATTTCTTGAATTACTTCCCAGCTTTCAACTCCAACATCATCGATCAGGTATTTAGCATCATTCTCTTTTTCAAAAGCATCCTTTGCATCCTTATAAGCTTTTGATGCCTTAACTGATTTCAGCTCTGGCTTCTCTTTTAAAGCATCCTCTGACCACTTCTCTGTCTGTCTGACGCCAATCATTGAGTCAATATCGTTCGTGCCAGCAATCGCGTCTAATAAGGCCACCTCAAAAGCATTCCCAAAATCAAAATGTGACTTACGTTCTTGCTCTTTCGTTAAGTAGTATGCTAAATGTCTACTTGACTTCTTAGCTTCTTTAATCCCAGTTGAGGAGAGAATAGCTTTATTCTCATGGTAGTCCTCAATGGAAAGATCATCGTATATTCCTATTTCTAAGTTTTTCATGATTACCCCTCCCCATTTACTAAGTTATCCAATCCTTCATTTGCAACCTTTCTATCTTCTCTGTAAGTGTCTATTACTGAGATGATTTCATTATCATCAGCATTGATGGTCGCGCCAAAAATGTTACCCAATTGCTTTGCAGCATTGTTTACTGCAAAAGACTTAGCTGCTGGTATGTTCTTGTGCAGCGCCATAGGATTAATCCTCTCAAAATCTAGTGCGTGTCTAGCGCCATCAGGGTTTGGAATCTTACCCTTATTACCTTTTTCATCTACGCCCCACATTTCTTTGGCCGCAAGCTGTACAGGAACAGCGCCAATTCCGGCATACGATAACCACTCCTTTAAAATCGGATGGTATACCTTAAGATGAACAGAGCAAACCACGCTATTACCTATGATTGATGGTGGGGCTGCAAACTCTATTTGGTATGCGCCAAACACCGTCCTTAATAGCTGCTCAATGATTCGAATAGGAATGTAATTCACTCCATTATTCTTCTTGATCCACTGAGGCAATGGTTGCTTTTGAAATTTCACGTTGAAGTCGTATAAAGCTTTATTCTTGACTACATCGATCTCCTTGCCAATGTAGTTTGCAATTTCAGTATTGCTGTCTTTCTCTTCTTTTTTTGCGAGTTCTTTACTCATGATTTCTTGTCTTTATTAGTTTGTGACTTACATAGTGAAAAATATTCAATGTGCCTTGATCTAGTATCAAGCAGTTCCCCAACCGAAAATTTTCCTATGCTTTTTGTTGCCCGATACATAAACCTTTCTTGGTCGTATTTTATAAATCTGTGTAGGATGTTATGGTCTTCCGTTGAAAGAGGTATGACATCCTTGTAGTGTTCCTTGTTATAAGACCAATGATGCTTTTCCATTCCCTTAAATAAAATGTTTGAGGATTTGTTTTTTGCGGCTAATTTTTCAGGATACCTTTCATAATAAGCGTTATTGGTTTTTCGCTTCATTTCAGGTGTTGCCTTATGCTTGGTTTTATATTCAAGTCGATGATGCTTTTCTCGATGCCTGGCTTTTTCTTTTTCTACCCAATCAGGATCTTTACTTAACTCAACCTCACGGGTTCTTACATCTTTTTTAGCACAGGATTTACACTTATTTAAACGCCCATCTGCCATTCCTTTATGTTTGTAATAATCGGAGAGCGGTTTATTAACCTTGCATTTAAAACATATTTTATGATTCATAATCAATATTTATTACAAAGGTAGTTAAAATGTTACTGTCATTCTAAAAAGGCAAACTATCTTCGTCATCCGCACTTGGTTCGGCTGGTGCTGAAGCTGGAGATTGATAAGTTGGCTCTCCAGTTTGACTTTGCGCTCCTTGTCCAGAAGCATTTATTTTCCATCCCTCAAGGTTCACATAATACTTTCTGTTGTATTCGTTTCCTCTCAGGTTGTAGCTGATTTCTACATCATCTCCAACACTTAAACTATTGAGCATTGCAGTCTTATCCTTTACAAACTCTAGCTTAATATCTTGAGGATACTTCTCATCAGTTGTAACTACAACTCCTTGTTTATAAAATCCGCTGGAGAATGTCTCTAGGTCTAAGATGACCTTTACTTTTCCTTTTACTGAACTCATCGTTATTATTGATTTATGTAATTAATCACTTTGTCGAGTAAGGTGCTTACATCAGAATACATCTTGATGTTTTTAGCAGACTTGAACTCGTACTTTGATTTGAGTTTTGTTAGGTCAGCAATCAGGTCTTGTACTTTTTCAGAATCACCCTTGCTTAACTCTAATTGATTTCTTTCTTCAGCCTCACGAATCTCTTCTTCTTCAGCTTGTTTTTTGGCTTTTAATTCAGCTTCTAATTTAGCCTTTTTTTCCTTCTCAGCCTTAATTTCAGCTTCTAGTTTGGCCTTTTCTTTGGCTGCTTTTTCTTCAGCTTTCTTACGTTCAGCAGCGGCTTGCTCCAATTCTAGTTTTCTAGCCTTTTGATCTTCTTCGTATTGCTTTCTCAGAGCCTCATTTTCTTTGGCTATTCTGATTCTTTCTTCTTGTTCAGCTTTCTCAGCAGCAATTTGCTCCTCTTCAGCCTTTTTCTCAGCAGCCTTTTTAGCCTTAAACTTCTCTTTGGCCAAACTCTCATAGGCTTCGTAGACATCATCTTGCATACTACCTAGATCGGTAGGAATATTCTCAACCTCAAGCTTAAGAAGCGCATTTGCTCTTTCGTTTTGAAGTTTGGCTATTCGCTCTGCTTCAATTCTTTCGAAGTAGGTTTCATTCTCCTGGAGATTAGCCTCCATTCGAGCATTCACTTCAACCTCTTTCCTCTTGATGGCATCAACGAATTGACCACCTCTTAAGTAGAACTCTTTGTTGGTTTTGTGCCAAGCTTCAATACCTTTTGTTCTGTTGTCACGAATTTTCAATCGCAGCTCTTTAAACTTCGGTATGTTCTCCTCCTCAATAGGGAGCATTATCACTTTGGAATACATCTTAGAAAGTTCTTCTCTTTCACTAAGGATCTGATCCATTCCACTTGTGATTTGTTGTGCTTGAAGTTCGTCTAATCCAAATTCAGATGGGACAATTGTTGCTAGTTCAGTTTTCATTACTATTTGATTTTTGATTTTAAATTTTTGATTTTCTCTTGTAGCTTTTCAGCTTCGTAAGCATATTCGCTTGCTTTGTCTAGGTAGGCGTCTCGTTGCTCAATCATCTCAGCTTTTCCAGCTTTTTTTGAAATGTCACTAAATGTCTTAGTCAGCTTTACATATGACTCTAATTCGATTAAGCAGAAAATGATTTGCTTCTTGATTTGTTCTTGCTCTAGGTTGCTCATGATTACGATGCTTTTTTAATTAGCTCCCAAGTCCACTTTAAGTAGGTGTTGTCTGTTGAGTCAACTTTTCTGTAACCTCCTCTATGGTGAATTACAAGTCCTTGAGATAGGATAACCTTTAACTTACCCGACCAAGAATCACTACTTATATTAATTTGATCACCTGTATTATAATCTTCTTCGAGTATAAAAGCAGGGCGAGTTACTTTTACTGTATCTCCAACGTGAATAGGATTGCCGTTTTTGTCGTTTCGGATGAATAATCCTTGACATAGCTTTGTATTCTTCATGACTACTTGAATGTTACAGTTTTAAGGATGGCTGTTTGAAGATCATCTCTAAACTTCTCAGAAATCTTAACCAGCTTCCAATTTGCTTCAGGGTCACTGAGCTTTATGCGTTTTGATGGGATGTCAACAACAATACTATATGGAGGCATCGTTGAAGTTGCGGCAGAACCACTATAAAGCCACTTCCATTTAGAGAATATAATCTCGCAGTCAAACTCTAATCGATGCATAAGGTCATACGAATCGATTCTTAATCGACCAATTAACGGCTGCCTTGGCGTCACATCATCTTCAGTAGTTTCTATTACTAAAGGGTGGAAGCATTTTCGATCATGCTCTATGAACCAATAATCACTTTTTGAAGACTTTTTTATGATCGATTCGATCAACCTTGTATCTTCGCTTTTAAATAAGTCTGAAAAATTTAGCATTTTCGTATAGTTTGTGTTTGTTTAGTTTGAGCCTCCTATCCCTTGGGAGGCTTTTTTATTAGAAATAACTCTTCTTGTCTAAGACTTTCAGTCTTTCAACTTCCGCGTAGTAGTCATTAACTATTTCTGCTTCTGTCTCAGTAAACCCCACATGACCAGCCAGCCTATTTTCTAGTGCCGCTGCTGAAATTCTGAGTCGTGTATATAGGAACATCTTTGATAAGTAGATTCCTATCTCGTTTGCCTTTAATCTTGTTGCCAGTTTGCTCATGGTTTTAAATTTATTTCAACGAATGTAATGAAATATTTTTACACGCAACAAAGAAAATTATTTTTATTTTATTGAAATTAATTTATACATTTGGCGAAACAAACACAGAACATGAAAACTAAAAGACCAGACCTTCCGAGTGACTTATTAGAAGAAGTCAATCAGTTTGTAAACGACAAGGATTATAAAACACAAGTTGTCTATGAAGATGATGGATTTAAGGTGTTTGTCTCGTTTCCAAACAGATGCCGTTGCTCATTTGAGTCTCTATATGAAGTGCTTGGGCGTGAAACAGAAACGGGAGCGCCAAATAGGTTTGATTATACCGAGTACGAAACTACAGGAGGTGAAATAGAATTAGATGGTGTCGTTTACGATGATGCTATTGAGTTTGAACATATTGATTGGTGATGAGCGATAAATTAATATACAACGGCAAACCTCCTTGCTGCGATTCATGTGGTCAAGAAATGAGGTTAGACAAAGTGGTTCGATCAGGAACGAAACAAGCATCTGGAAAGACTAGATCGTATAGGATAAGAAGGTTTACGTGTGATGTGGTTTTGCCTACATATAAACTCTAGTCCATTAGCAGAATTTGCGATTTCAAATAATATCTTATCAATCAGCTCATCTGTTCTTTTTGATGGTGACCCTACTCTGTTGATCTTTTCCATAATTCAAAGCTATATCGCAAAAATAAGAATCTATTCTGAATCTTTTGAGGCGTTGATTTTCATTCGTTTTATCTCTTGGAATAGTTCGTTGATTATTTGCTCGTGTTCGCTTAGTGGTGGTTCAGTAGGTGAGTCTATTTTACTTCTTACAATTGTCACCAATCCGCTAGGTCGGTTTATTACAATGAATTTATCCATCATTCAAAGTTTAAAAGCATACTATCAGCTAGCGCGTTAACTCTTACGCGGTAGATTATATGTTCGGCCTGTTGCGATTCTGGATAGTGTACGATTGTGCTAAGGTCTTTTCTGAGCGATTGGATTAATCGTTTTTGAGTTTGGATTAGTTCTTTTTGCTCTTTGTAGATTTCGGTTCTGTTTGTTGGAGGATTAAGCATTAAGAATATTAGAACTATAACTACCACTGAGAAGGATAAAATTAAGCTAAATATTGATTTTTCGAGTTTCATAGTTTCTAGTTGTTTTGGTTTTGTTGTATTAACCACTCGTCTATCTCTTCAAGTAGACATTCCCCATCACATTCTACGCCATCCCAAATCGCTGTTACAGACATAACATCCTCTGTATTATTTGAGGCTTGACACTTAGATAGAATATCATAAGCTGCTGTGAGCAGTATTTTAGCTCTTTCTTGTTGTTGTTTTTTTTTATGGTCATTTGTTTTGGTTTTACTGTTAAAGTTTGATTAGTCGGTCAGATAAATGGTCGCGGTATTCTTGTAGGCTGTCTCTTATCTCTTTTTTACTCTCATAAAAATATCGAAGTGTATCTACACTGGTTGTAATCCAGAACGATATTAACCAATCTCGTTTAATTTCATATCGTCTTTTAGCAGATCTCAATGTTATGTTTTGCCATATAATTGATTCATCGAGCTTAGTAATCCTCTCTATAATCTGTTCTTTTTCGTTTTTGATTTTCATAGTCGTTTGTTTTTGTCTCCACTCGGTGAGAGATTGAGACTAAGTTATTGATTTATTGAGGTTTAAATTTACTGCTTTTTTAAAGCCACATCTAAAAACAAATACCACTATTAGTTTTCGATGTGTCTTTTGTGGGAAGAAAACAAAAAGCCATCGCGCTTAGATGCATAAAGACGGATTATGCAAACACCCACTCATCTGCTGCGCAAACGTGTAACAAGGGTCTCTCATTATAATCCTTCTCAATAAAAAATCCCTCCCCGTTATGTGGATCGTCAAGATATTTTGCAATCCCAAGGAATATGCCGTCTCGATATATTTCGTATTCCTTGCCTTCAATGAGAAGGTCTTGTCGAAGCCCTTCTTCCCCTTTTCTAAGGATTAATTGTAAGCCGTCTTCTTTGTCTTGTTTCATGATCTAATTGTTTAAATTAAGCACATTTATTTAAGTTACTCTCTCCAATGGTTATTACTTTTCTTTCTGAAAACACCATCCATATCTTCATTAAAAATTCTCGAATCAATTGACGATATGTATTCTAATAACTGTAGAAATCCACTAATACTTTCTTGATCGCTTCTACCAGGCCCTTTGTCTGGATTTATGCCGACTTCGATGCAATTATGGTGATCTACATGGAAAGAATAAACCGTTTGACCACCTTCTTTTCCCACTGCTTTTCGGTAGATGCTTCCGTGGCATTCAGCGTTGATTTGCCTCATGACCATTTTGAAAATCCGCATTGGATATTCTTCTGAATCAGATTGATCTAAGTTTTGATTGTATTTCCAATTAGCTATGTCTGAATGGTAAACGTTTCTGAGGTATTCTTCGTAAGGTAAATCTATGCTATTTACACCATGCGTCATACGAATCATTTTTTCACGTTCTTCTGATAGAAGGTATTCGCCAAAGGTTATAAGATCGCGCTTTGTGATTACCCCACCTGATTCAATTAATTCCGCATAATCAATTGCTGATTTTAAGTTATTGAAATAGCCTTTTAATATGAACGCTTCGACTTTATACCTACGATTGACATCTGGTAACTCTTCATCACCCCACGCAACCTCATATACCGCGAAGTGTTGAGCGTTTAAGACTTCTTTAGTTAAGATGTGTTTGTGATTACCGACTACGGCTTCAAGATGATCTTTGTTTTCAGACCTGAAATCATCAATGGTCTTGTTCTTTTGAACTAACATAATAATTGAATTTATTTACCGCACCATCAATCTATGTGTGTCCAGTGGTGCGTTTACTGAACAACACAAAATTAATATTAATTTTCTTGATAGTACATCCTTTTCAGGTTTTCTTTCAGCTTGTAGAGTTTATCCCAATCGCTAGGAAGTCGTTTCTGTTGATCCGTGCTTACTTGATTTTAACTGATAGTGCATCGTTCTTCTCCATGAACTCATACATTCTGTTGATTGTTCTTGCTTCTTTTGGTGACCATCGCTTAGTGCCAGCCTTTTTAGCTTCGTAGGCTCTCCAGAAAGTGCCTAGATAGCTGTATAGCCATCGCTTGTGAAATATTACTTCTAGCGCTTCGGCTTTTTCGGTTGTTGTCATTATTAAGTCCATTCTCGGTAAGTGTTAAGTGAGGTTGATGTAAATTTCATTCCGTTTCCATTGTATCCTATCGCAGCATGGTAGCCTTGAAGAAAACAATTCATCTCTAGTTCAGTGTCGAAGCTAAACTGCTCCGCTGATTCTGTCTGTATAGATTCGTCATCTAATATCTCCTGGGCATCCTCAAAGGATGTGGCGTTTTCGAAGTATCCTTCATCTTCTGAAGATGGGACAATGATTAGTTGGAATTTTTTCATGATTATTTAGTTACTTGAATTGTGGCTGTCACCTTAGTTACTCCTTCATTTCCTGAAGCCATTTCTCTTTGAAATTGCCCTGATTTTATATCATCTACCACGCTTTGCATATTCTTTTCAAAGAACTCGTCTGTGCAATAGGTAATTATGACCATTCTTACTTGTCTCATGATTACCTCTTAGCGTTTTCGTTATACCACTCGATGAACTCTACGCATCTAAGCACAATACAATTCAAGTCATTGTCTAGAAATTCGGAAAACATATTATCCATGTAGAAAATATCTTCTGCTTTCTGTCTTCTCTCGTCCTCATAGTCAAATGATCCTAGTATGTTTGCGCACTTTTTAACTAAAGGCATCAAGGCATCCCAGCTATCCTCAAAAGGATTTGTAAAGTTGTATTGATTTACCCACTTTTTGATTGGCTCATCATGCATGAAGCTGTGCATCATTTTCCACTTTTCAAATTCTCTTAGCTGAATGTACCAATACAAGTGATTCAATAAGTGTACTTCGTGTGGATTAAGCCAATTTACAGCATCCTCGATCATTTCCTGAGTTATTTCATCTTGCTCTTCCCAATCATGCAAATAGGCTTTCCCTTCTTCGCAAGGCGTGAAATCAAGGCTATCAATGTACTCTTTGGTCTGGTTGGTTATGTCGTAATTTTCGAGCCTACTCTGATAATAAGTAGTAAGCATATGCTCCCCGTTATGGTGAATTGTTGCGTGACCTCCATCCTCCATGAAGATGTGAACTTCGCGCTTGTCAATATGAAATATGTTTGCTTTCATCGCTGTTTGTGTTTGAATGGTTTCTATTGATTAAACAAAGCGCTTAAGATTCTTAACTTCTTTTTTCCCTTCAGTTGTTAATGGCATCCAATTATCCGCAATTGTCAGCGCTATAACATGCACTAATGCTTTACGGGTTGTGAAATCGTTTTCATCTTGCGCTGCAATGTCGATCGCTCCGCAATTCATAGCCTTTTCGATTAGGCTATCTATATCTGAAGCACTATTATTGAACATTGCTTTAACTGAAGATTTGAATTGTTCCCTTTGCATAGTTTCTACGTGTTTGTTTAACTGATTAGAATACGAATGTAAAACAATATTTGACAATTCAAAGCATGTTTGATAAAAGAAAGTGTAAATCTTTGAAAATCAGGTAGAAAAATTTTAGATTGTTTCCGCGCTGAATGCGTTAATTAGTCTTTTGATCGGTTCAATTTGATCGGCTCGCCAATATGTGTGCCTAGCTCGCTGTTGTATTTCATTGCATCGTCTTGTACCTGAATTACCAAGGCATCCAAACTAGATTCATCTATAACAGCATCTAAACTAGAACGAAGCATATTATTAATGATCACTCTAAACGGTAAATTAGTCCGCTCTCGCAACGCGCAAAGCTTGCTGTAATGGCTTACTAACATCGGCAAAGATGTATCTTTTAACCCTGCACGCGCGTAATAGTTGCGCTTATACACTGTAGACGTTCGCGTTTTATTCTTTTTTGCCATGCCCCAAATATACAATTACCCGCGAAAGTTACCTCTCGTGTTTCCCGAAAGCAGAATAACTCTTTTCCTCCTCAACACACCATAAACAAAAGTAAACGTCTTAAACACTCGCAAAGTATACCGTAACGCAAAGCACTTTGAAACTCAAAGTAAACCTCTAAATCTAGTACACATAGGGGTTCTGGAAGCTATTCTCTTCCCTACATACTATGTAAAAAAACAAAATGAATGCTTATATTTGTCTTACATCGTCTTACGTTGTCTTACATTTTAACGCTAAATCATGGAAAAAAAGAAGCTATTTAACCTGCGTTTGTCTTACGCTGTCTTACAGTGTCTTACAAAAGATGCTGAAACGCAGAATAGGCCTGTGTCTTACATTGCGAGAGAGATACTAGAATCACATTATGGAATTGATAAGCCTGTCCGCGCTGAATCTGTTGAGGAGGTTGTAGTAGTTCGGAAAGAAGTTAAGGCTGCTGTGCAAAAAAAGCCTGAGAAGGCTCTAAAAGTTTCGGGTGTCGTTGCTCCGGTTAAACCTTCACTTGAGGGTTACGAAACGAAGGTTGGTATAGATGGTCAATTAAGGTATAAAGATGAGTTTGGCCGCTGGTTGACTGAGGATGATATTTTAGCGCAGCAAAAAGCCCCTGTAAATTAGGGGCTTTGTTTGTTGGTTTGTGGTTTGGGTTATTCGTTGGCGGCTTCTTCAAGCTTATCAACTATAAATTCTTCGATCTCATGGAATACGTCTGAATTGCTGTTGACGGTTAAGCCTGTTTCAGCTTCGTATATTTCAATGATGTGAGTGTATGCTCCGCTATCGTTTAGGGCGTTGCTTATATGCTCGATGAGTTGTTGTTTTTTCTCGTCTGTCATAGTTTCTAAGATTTAGATAGCCATTAAAGCGGCTGTAATGATCCAAGCAAATAATAAGCATAGCAAAACTGCTGGAAAGAATTTCTCGCTTACTGTATCGATTGTTTTGATTAAAGTTTTCATGTTGAATTGATTTAATTGATTTGTTCGCGGGGTGCAATTCGATTGCATGCCATTACGCCCCCGCAAAGTATTACTTACTTAAGCCTAACAGATAGGCGTCAAGTTTACTATAAAGTTCTCGTTTAGTAACGTGTCCACATCTGAACACATCATCTACACCGCCCCCATCGTTTGTCATTCTATGAAGAGCTACCCCTCCGTAAGCATACGACAAATGATAGTTGTCAATATTCGCCTTCATTTTTCCGTCAGCATTCTTAGTCCAACTTGTATTGGGTGATTTAGTAGCCTCATTAATTCTATTTACTAAGTTTTCAAGATCTTTCTGCGTGATTCTCATAATTTCTAATTATTTGTTTGTGTTTCTAATTGATTACTTGTTAGTATAGTATTTGTCACCCTCTAGTAGAATTACCTCAGAGTTAATTATAATTGAATCAACTTCTTCATGTGTTAATTCAACACCCTCAGCATTATAATAATGTCTTTGATAAGTGTTGTAGTAGTTAGCGTAAAATTGTATAGCTACTACACAAAAGATTAATCCAAGATAAATAAGAGTGATTGCGTTAACTGGTCTCATGATTTCTAATTTTAAATGTTTGTTGTTTTAATTTGATAAGACAATGATACGACTATTTATTTAAAATCAAAGAATATTTGATAAATTAATATCTAAGTAGTTGATAATGAGCTAGAATAATTTTAGTTTGTTGTTAGGTTAATTGCTTAGTTATGCGTTTGCGCTTGCTTACAAGTGGGAAGGAGCAGCGCGCAGCATTCTATGCAGTCAATAGCACAGAGGATTCAACCCATTTGCCGAAGGAGGCAACCAATACAGCACAAAAGAATACATCACCAGTAAAGTAGTATATCATTTATGCCCCATTGAACACTAGATTTATTCTGAACCGTTTGAAATTCCCGAAGCCCAAAAGTCGAAGGGGGTAGGTTTGAGAAAACGTTTTTCTTTTCGGTTATACGGGGGCTTGTTTAGGGGTTGAGAACCCAAGTCTTCTCTCTATATGTGTTTGGGGGATATGTTGGTTCTGTTCTTAGGTTTCGGGTGCTGTTGGAAATTTGATTTTTGGGGTGTGTAAGACAATGTCATATTGAGTCTGACGGAATTGTGATTAGTTTTGGGGTTATGGAGGATTTAGGGTTTCCAGGATTGGTAATTGTTAGTTTGGTTGCGATGTTTCGTGACGAGAAGTTTCTTACGTTTGTGAGTGATTTTCGTCATGGGAGGAGGGTAAAGGAGTTGGAGGCAGAGAATAGGGAGTTGATCAAGCAGAGGGATATAGCTGCAGCGTTGGAGGCTATGTTGGGTGAGGTTGGTGATGATGTGAGCAAGAAGAGGGTTGATGCGATGAAGAGGGTCTTGAGCAAGGGTTCGAACCGGCATTGAGAGGGGGAGTGGGTTTGAGAAAAAAAATCGAACGCTTCGCGTTGTATTTGTATATGGTGGGGGTGGGGCGCGGAGTCGTGGTTTTTTATTATGTTTGTTTTCTAATTTAATTGTAATGTTTAAAAAATACAGAAGGAGTCAGGTTGCGGAGTTGCGGCCTGTTACCCATGCAGAATGCAGAGGGTTTCACCAATCGCCTACTACAAAAGGGTTTTTAATGAGGCCTATTTTAATGGCATCTGGGGTAGAGGTTTCTATTTCACGAGAAGATCGAAAAAACGGATCTCCACGAATTGGAGACATGATTGCACGAAACCCTAAGAACCACCTTGATCAATGGTTGGTTGCTAAGCAATACTTTGAGGATAATTTTGAAGAGATATAGTATTGAAAATGAAGAAAGCTAGATACAGAGGTGTGCCATGCCTATTTAACTCTGACACTGGTGAAATTGAAGGTACAAATTGGCTCACGTCTTTACTCCTTGATTTAAACATTTGGATAGACGTTGAAATAATTGGAGTTGATGAGTTCCCGATAGAAATTGATGAAGAATAATTAGCATAGACAAAAACTGTCGGCTACGATCATTACTAAACATTAAACAAACACAACATGGAAAAGATGAAAATTGATGGTAATAAAGTTACCATTACAGCTGATGATTTCACATTTGAAAGCACAGTATCCTATTTGATTAATCTCACTAAGCAAGAGATTGCAAAACAGTCTGGTAAACATGTGGTAAAGTCTGACTTTACAGTGTTGGAGTATAAACATGATTGCGGAAATGGTAAAACCTATTTACTTAGAAATCTTGAATGTTTTAGCAGCTCAATTAAGAAAGACTTTAAAAAAGACACAATCACCAAAGTAAGAAGGAATAGCGATGGTGAGGTTTTTAGTGTTGGAGATTTGATCAATATACCACACATAGATATGAAGGGCAGGATGTGGAGTATTGATTGCTTTAGTGTTGAATTTGACGGGGTATTGATTGTTGGTGTAGACAAGTTGCTGACGTTTAACAAAGGAGAGCATTTAGCTCAGTTAGAAAACAGGCAAACCAACTTTAAAAACATCAAAAAAGCCTACGAAGTAGAAGATGGTTGGGTTTGTGAGGGAGATATGGTCTGGATGTATTTTGTAGATAAGTGGGTAAATATTCCATACGATAGAAACGGAGAATATGGGGCTGATAAGATTTACAAGAACGATCCAAGGAAAAAGGAAGACAACGCTGTTGACTTTTATATAGATTCAATAACTGAGTTCATGGATGGGGTGAAGCTTGATAATGGTTATTTCTTTAAAAGAATAGCCAAGAACTACGCCTTTAAAAAAGATGGAGATAAGTTGCAATTCCACTTCTATGCTTTTATTGATGAAAAAGGGAGTGATATAAAGCTTTTTCTTTTTGACGGTGATATGGATGAGTTGATGGAGGCAAAACAAAACAACCTACTTAAATCCAAGAAATCATGAGCAATGAAACAAAAAGACTAGCCATTGATGTTGCTAGTTTGACATTTGATGAATTTACACCTCCAGCTGAGTGGGTTAGGAAGTACGTTGATGAGGGTATCTTATTTTACCACTCGGAATGCGGTGAGAAGCCTATGATTATCGGAGGAGAGGTCATGGATGGAGTCTTTGTAGATGTATCAACTAAAGAGGGTAAGGATAAGCTTAAAGAGTACCAAAAAAGAAGTAAGCATGAAATGGATTAGTGTAAATGACTACAAACCAAACGAAAAGAGAATGGTTGTTGGTAAGACTATAGGTGAGCCAATTGTTCAGTTTGTAATAGTAAACTATGAGCCAACTATAGACGCTTTCATTGATTATGATGATTGTGCCTATAACATATCGCATTGGGCTTATTTACAAAACATACCAAAAGAAACATCATGACTAGTAAAACCAAAGGAAAAACGTTTGACATCAATAGTTTTGAACGGCTAGTCGAGGTTGCTGATTCAGAAAATATTGATCGGCTGTCAAAGGATTTGTTTCTGTGGCTATCCATAGTAGTCAGAATGAAAGAAAAGTTCCCAGAGTTAAAACAAATGGGTTTCGTTTGGACAGATGATGGTAAAATGGATATTAAAAACCTTGAGCTGACTGATAAGAATACTGGTGAGAGAAGGGTTGTGAAGATTACTCCTAAAGGTAAATAGTTGGTGGTTGACAAAAATCTATTTATCTTGCAATTCTCTTATTTACTTAATCTAATAAAAACAGTTTATGAAGCAATTGAAAGCCTTTATGCTGATGGGAATGATCTTCCTCTTAGCAGTAGTCGGTTACAGCGCGTCCTCCGACTATGGACAAAATGAAAAAGATGCAGTAGTTATGATGTCAGATTATTCTGACTCTTATGTATGTGAGGTATCTGGGGACATCCTGGAATATACGCCTCACTTAGGCGAAGCTCCTACACTGGAGTTAAGCGTAGCAATTCGTTATATAGAGATGGCTAATGAAGTCTGGTTGCTGCCGGATAAGTCTATCAAAACGAATAATACATTATATACTACTGCACTAAGGCCGAACACTTTAAAATTGGGTACATCGTACACTAATTGGTCAATACAGAGCAAACGTTAGGGGGATTCCCGAACTCGATATACAAGCCGCTGGATTTATTTCTAGCGGTTTTTTTATTTGTATCAGTTTTTAAGACTAATCGTTGTTTAGTATATAATGAAGCGTTCCCTTACTACTAATTCCAAACTTGTTCATAGTCTTGATGTAAGGTTTGCTATGTGAATGGAATTTCCTCACCTCATCTTTATTATACTTTCTGCAAAAGGATGTGGCATGTAAAGCCTTTTTAATTCTGATTTGTTCCGGAACATCCATCATATTCTCTTTTACTTGCAATTTGCTCTATTTTTTCTTCCATAGTTCAAATATAGTTTTTATTTTGAACTATTAGTAGTGCTAAGTGGGTGTAAGGAGGGTACTGACCCCTCTTCTTCTGATTCACAGTCAGATACATCACCTTAATGCTTCAAACACCATAAGCTGTCGGAGATGGATTCGAACCACCGTCTTCAGATTCAAAGTCTGAAATCCTGCCACTAGACGATCCGACAAAAATCTAATTCTATGCAGCGACCAAACGCCATATGAATTAGCAACAGCCTATATCGTCTAGGTGGCACGACTCGAACGTGCGGCCTGATGCTCCCAAAGCACCCGATCTACCAACTGATCTACACCTAGATATTAGCCACAAAAAAAAGCCTCCGAATAGGAAGCTTTCTCTGTAGTTATTTATCGTTGCGTTTTCTACATATCCTTCCTGTTACGAGCGTGTCGTTGGCGCGGTTGGATATGTTGTTGTGTTTTCACAATACGAATGTAATACTTTATCAATTGAAAAAAAACTTTTGTTTATTGATTTTAGTTTTACATTTGCGTATTCCAAATAGGAAAAGACTTCACTCAGGGTCAGTCGAAAAAATCTTTTTTTGCGGGAAAAACCCATCGGGAAAAACCCTCATTGATAAAAGCCATCTGACCCTGAGAATTTAGATGGCTTTTTCTTTGCCTTTAATTCAAGTAGGCAATAAAACAAATGAATTAGAACGGAGATCAACGTGCGTGGTTAACTGCTGTTAAATTTGATAAATGGGTTTTCTGTAACTTGCTACCCGATCAAAGCCAAAACATTTCCCGAAAGAACTCAACTGTGCTAGAAATATGGTAAAAAGTTTGTTAGCTCTCACTTAGGGGGCAGGGGGCTAACTTGCTTTTGCTGACCTACAATAGCCACTCAGAATCTTACATGGCTAATAAATTTATGTAGCTATTCGAAAAACATTAAATTTGGCATCTACCAATACTTATACCATGTACGCAAGCACAAAAAAACTACAATGCTTATTCGCTTGGAAAGAATTTTACATTCAGAACCATTTGTTTGAAAAAGCTCAAATTTGCCAAGACCAGATTGACGAATACGATCAATCATAATGAGTTTAACTCCAAAACAAATTGCGAATCTTTCTATTCAAGAGATAGAAGAATACGTTAGAGCGCGATCAAATGAGGAAATTAAAATCATTAGGCCAATTCGTGAACAATCATTAAAAAGGCGTGAAAAGCCTGTAAGAGGAGAAATAAACGTAAACAGAACATTCACATGATACTAAAAATAGGGGAAAAACGAATCAGAGCTGAGCATGTAATTGATTATGAACCAATTGACGAAAGTGGCTTTGATGCAAAAGGCATGGCAATAATCTCGTTTTACATTTTCATCACATCTACTGGTGGAATTGGAAGCACTATTCCTTTTTATGGAGATGGGGTTACCAGAGATAAAACTATTGAAATGATGGATGAAATTTTCGAGCCGAAGGAAGTTTCTCTTGATAATCCCTCCTAAATCGTAGCCTAATAGTTTTTTTATCGTACTCAATCACTAAAAACTTAAGTGATCTGATACGCATCCATAGAGAAGATACAACATCGCTAATTGGGGAAAGAAATATTTGTTTGCCATAGAGTAAATTATTTGCCTCCTGAACAGAAATCGATCCTTTATCACTCAGTTCCATGAAAAGCTTAAACTCATGATCAGTCAACATGATTTCTTTATGAAGCTTTGTTCTAATGTATTTTTTAGTCTTATTGACAAAAACTCTTTCCAAAACATACTCAGTGTCATGAGTGGCCGGCACTTTATCTTCAAATGAAAAGATGTTTGGCTTTTTCTCCTCTGTTATTCTGATTTTCAAGCAGTTAATAAGACGATTATAGATAATACTCAATGTAGTAGGAGTCTTTATTTGACTATTTATAGGACATGAGTAATTGATTTCTGGAGTCAATATAATCAAAGTACGATCATGATTTTTAGAGAATAGTTCTGGGATTTGAGATGCGTCATCCACTTCAATGATCCCATATTTAGCATTACCAATTTTGAATCTATTTACTGACTCACTGGATTTTATATTGTTGACTTTCAGCTTTTCAAGTAGAGCTACTTTCATGCTTTGATCTAAAATATCAATGTAAACAGAACTGTTTAAGGTCATTTATACTAAATTTGCGTCAAACTAGAAATAATGGCAAAGAAAACTACAAAAGACGAGACAAAAAAAGAAGAGACTCCAGAAGTTAAAAAAACTGAGGACACAATAAAAGCTGAAGCTGCTGAACAAGCCGCTAAAGAAGCAGAGCAAAAAGCGGCAGACGAGGCGAAGGCGAAAGCAGAAGCTGAGGCCAAAGCGGCCAAGGAGGCAGAGGATAAAGCGGCATCCGAGGCACTCGTTGAGGATGAATCTAAAGCTGAAGCTGAGTGGAATATCTCAAAATACCAGAGAACTTTAATTGCCACTAAGGGTGAGAAGAAAATCACAATTCAAGCTGTTTCAGGAAAAGGAATGGGTGTTAATAGACTTTCTGAGAATGAAGTTGTTATCAAACTTAGACATGACATTCCTCATGTAAATGCCTTCAAAAGAAGAAAAGCCGGAACGGTTATCAGTAATAATCCAATTGAGCTTAGTAAAGGCATTGAAGATAAGATAGAAAAAGAATACCAGGCAGTTGTTTCTGAAAGAGAAAAAGGAACTTTAGCTTTGGTTGAAGAGTTGTTGAATAGAGTTAAGGAAGAGTGTCCATTTACAATTGAGGACATGTCAACATTGGCGTGAATTACAAAAGAGAAAGTATAAGAACTCATGGCGATTTGCCTGAGTTAAGCGATATGTACGAGATTACAATTATTGTAGCTCGTATGCAGGATCGCGATAAGTACTTCCATACAAGTATAGGCAAGGTTCATACTATTAATATTGATAATGGTAAGTACTTAGTGAAGGTTGTTGATATTGTTTTCAACAACAATTGGTTAGTTGATAAAGGAGTTTTAAGATACGAAATCTGGGTCGAGGGTGTTAATGGCGGCACTCCTTGGATGTGGAAACACACAAACAACGGGATAACCGTTACCCATTCAATGCCTGATAAAATTAAATTGGAATATGAAGAACAAAGTAATCGTTTTAACGGGAGCAGAAGCTAAGTCAAAACTAAAAGAAGGTGTCGATCTAATAGCAAACGCCACCAAAGTAACCCTTGGAGCAAAGGGTAAAAATGTGTTAATCCAAAGAACAGGCATGTACCCTCACATCTCAAAAGATGGGGTTACTGTTTCAAGGCACGTTATAAGCTCAGATCCTACTGTTCAATCTGGTGTTTTAGTAGCCCAAGAGGCTTCGGAAAATACTGCAAAATCAGTTGGCGATGGAACTACTACAGTATTAGTGTTAACCCAAAGCCTTATTGATAGAGGATTGAAAATTATGAAAATGGGTTATAATAGTGTTGAGATTAAATCAGGAATGGAGGATGCTGTTAAAGATGTGTCAGAAATTCTTAATGATTTAGCAAAGCCTATTAAAGAGAATCTCAAAAAACTTAAACAAGTTGCTGTTGTTTCTGCAAATGGAGATGAAGAGATTGGCCGTGTGATTGCAGAGGTTGTTGTTCAGACTGGTGTGAAGGGAGCTGTTACCGTTGAGAAAAGTATTTCCGGAAAGCATGAATGGGAAGTGGTTGATGGACTTCAGATTCCAATAGGATACTTCCATGGTGGATTCGTAAACAACGGATCTAAAATGAGAGCTGAGTTGAAAGACGTTGCGATTTTAGTTTCAAATCTTCCTATTAGGACTGCCCAACAAGCAGTGACTATAATGGATGGTGCGAAGCGCGTGAATAAGGAGCTTCTAATTTTAGCTAAAGGAATAGAAGGTGAGGCTTTAAATGTTCTTCTGGCAAACAAAAATAAAGGCAACGTAAGTGTTTCTGTAGCAGTACTCCCTGAGATGGCGGAGCAATCTGATCATATGATTGAGGATATTTGTGTAACTACTGGAGCAACAGTCATGAGCCTTAGAGAAGGTACATCGATATTCCATACCGATCTATTTGGAAGGTGTGAATACGTTCAATCAACTGAAGAGTACACAATCCTAAAAGGTGGTGCTGGAAGTAAGGAGAAAATAGATAAACGAATCAAGGAATTGAGTGAGTTGGCCGATGAAACAAAAGTTGATTACAAAAAAGACTACTACCTAGCCAGATTAGCTGCGTTAATGGGTGGTGTTGGTGTTGTAAAGATTTGGGCAAACTCAGATGTTGAGATTCGTGAGTTAGCTGATCGTGTAGATGATGCTATTCATGCTACTAAGGCTGCAATGGAAGAAGGAATTGTAGCTGGAGGTGGAATCACATTAAAACATTGTAAAAGTTTGCTGTTAGGGGGTCATAAAGGTCTTGATGCAAGAGCCGGTGAAAGAGTTGGTTATAAACTAGTGATTGACTGCTTAGATGTTCCTTATCAAACTATCCTTTCAAACGCTGGAATTAGCTACAAGAAACAATGGTGGAGATTATCTACTGATGATCAACCGTATCCGATAGGAACAAATGTCAAAGAAAATAAGCTTTGTGATATGATTTCCGAAGGAATTGTAGACCCAAAAAAGGTGACAAGAATTTGTCTTGAGAACTCAGTCAGTGTAGCAGCTGCATTTTTAACTATTGAAACAGCAATAATACAAGCAGATGAGACTAATTGATAGACCATTAAACGACTATATTCTTATTGAAACATCTTTTAAACAACAAGTTTCAAGTCATGGTGTTTTCTTGAGTGGGGACTCCGTTTTACAAACAAAGGAAGGTGTTGTTAAGGCTGTTTCAAAAGATCTTAAAACCAAAATAAAAGTTGGTGAAAGAATACTTTTCAATAGTCAAAGTGTAATTCGAACTTCACTGAAGGAGGATGAGCAAATGGTAATTTGTTCGTATTTTCAAGTTATGATGAACCTGGACACAAGAGTTCCATATGGCGACTTTATACTTGTTAAGCCTCATGAGTTGAATGAAAATACTGAGGATGGTGTTTTCTTAACTGAGGACATGAGAAAAGTATCAGGGTTTTCAGAGGTGATTGCTTGTAGCCCAGATATTCCAGGTAATATGGTTATTCCTGCAAAAGGAGATATTGTCATGCATAGAAAAGAAGTGGAGCGAGAGACAGATATGCAAGATGTTGGTCAAGAATTTTTACTTAGGCATAAAAATTTGATGGCCATACTAAATAATGCTTAATTTTGCCTTATAACAAAAAAAAGATCATGAAAAAATCAAGCATTATAACACTAATATTGGTGATTAGTTCGTTTTTGTGCAGTGCGCAAATGGCATACTTTACAAAAAGTTCAGCTCCACTAACTGGGTATAATAGTCAATCCGACTCCGTATATGTTGAACAAACTGACGTTGTTTCGATACAAGAAATTTCATCTGGGGGGTCAGAATTGATATACTTCAAAGGAAATGTTCGAAGCTCAGTTAATGTTAGAGAACAAGTTGGAGACTCTGCTTGGACGTTCGCCACGTTCCTATCTACATTTTCAAGCAACGCAGCTTTAGACTCAATTACTATTGGTGGCACTAATGTAACTCCAAATGGAGTTCCTGTAGCGGGATCTTTAACTGCTACATTAGCAGCAATTAGAGATAGTATTTCGGTTAATTCAGCAACAGATACAGCAATCGCAACAGCAACAACGCTTACATTTAGGAAAATAGCAGACTCAACAGCTACGCCAAACGGAACGGTTATTGTCATTTATTATCAAGGAACAGTATCACCATCATCAGGAACATTGACTGGAGGATTTTATAGGAGAAACGCATCATACATATATGGAGCAGCTACTCAATTATTTGAAGTCACATCAATTAGCAATTCGAATGAATTACTAATCAACAAGACAAGGGTTAGTGCGCTAAATGGGGATGCTCCTACAACGATTTGGTATCACGGGGCAATCAATGATAGTTATGAGGTGAGTGAAAACAGATCTGTTTTGACTACAACTATTAATGCCTTACCATAAGTTTAGATTGATTAGTTTTCTAATTGTTTAATTGGCTGAAGCCCTGCGCGACATTGCGGGGCTTTTTTTTGTATGTTTGCTTAAATTAACGTGTTATTTATGCGGTCATTACCGTGGTTCAAATTAGTACAATTTAAATTAAAAGCAGAATATAATGAATACAAAATCAGTTTCAAAAAAGCCACAAGGGAATGCCGTATTACGGACAGGTGTATGAGCTGTGCCTGTTCGAAACCATCAAACTACAACGGCTTTTAATTGGCATGGTTTATACACCATGTTACCAACAATTAATTTAAAAACTCTAAGGGACGTAAATAACCTCCACCTTATACAAGAGTTCAAAAACAAAAAAAAAGGAGGGATTAATTTTTTAATTATGGCTAGTTCTATTAATGATATTGCAATGGATGCAATAGCAAGATGTGATTATAACGATGTAGACAAAATTCAAAAACACCTAAAAGAGAATGTCGGTATAGAAATATCGAAAAGCGAGGTGATACGAATTCAAAAAACAATTATAGCTGGGGGCGCTACCTACTTATAGATTGTTGGCTTTGTTTTTCTCATAGACTTAATTATAATGAAAATACCAAAAAGGTTTAAAATATTTGCGTCCACTATCAATGTAGAGTTTGACAACACAAGACTGAGTAATGAGGGTATTTTGGGTGATTGCAGCTTTAATGAAGGCAAGATAACCGTATGCGACTATTATAAAGGAATTAGAATATCATATAGTTGCATTATTGACACTTTTTACCATGAAAAAGTGCATGTCATCTTAGACGCGATGGGAGAGCATGAATTATCAAGAAATGAGAAATTTGTCGAAGTGTTTGCAAGACTATTGCGACAATCTGATGAGAGTGTGGAGTTTTAATAATTGCAGGTAGATAGCCCTCGGTACACGAGGGAAGTAGTAAGTTTTGACTCAAGTTGTATATAGTTCCAAATTCTGCCATAACGGTTGGCTATAAAATGTTTTTACAGCCTTTGTTAATTTATACCTCAGCATACCTAAAACGATAATTTCTATCTTTGATACTTTAATTCAATTGTAATGAAAGGAATACACAGCTATTTGGTAGAAATAGACCTTAATTGGTATAAGAAACTTGAAAGTAATGGTATCGTTTATGATACTCCAGCAAGAGCCGGTCAAAAAGGATTAACCGAGCCTAGACATGGAAAAGTTGTGGTTAGTATTGCTGGATCAAAAGTAAAAGTAGGATACACCATTTTCTTTATTCACTTTGAGCTTTACAGACAGGAAGATCAAAACGGAAAAACATATGTTTTAGTTCCTGAAGAACTTGCATTAGGATACGCGACTAAATTTCCAGATGTTTGGAGTGAAGATGCTGGGAAGCACATCGACATACAGCCACTGCATTTTCTAGTTGGAAGCAAGATTGAAAATCCAGCTTGGTATAAAAATCAAGAGGCTACAATTCAAGATCCAACAATACCAAAAGTATTTCCAAGGATATATGAATCTCTCTCGGGGGATACTGGTATTAAAAAAGGAGACTTAGTTTGGACTTATGTTGGAAGTGAGTATTTCATTGACTATTTACCAAACCATGCATTTTTAGATCGAGAGTGGATTACTTACAATCAAACTCAAAACAAACCTCTTGGAGACTATATAGTAGTTGAGATTACAGACATTGCTGCTCAATCTAATGGGTTTATAACTGATGGGAGTAGGCGTAAGAAGCTGCAAGGAGTTGGAGCTGTTAAAACGCCTAGAAAAGGCTTAAAAGCAAATGAAGCGGTTCGATTTGATATTAGCAATCAGCAAGTGAGTCCAGTTTCAGAGAAAATATTTACTGTTCCGTATTATTTAATATTCAGCATCATTGAGCCATATAACGCATAAAGACCTTGAGAAGCTGACCAAAGAGCAGCTTATTACATTGTGCTTGAGACTAGCGGATAACGCCAATCCAATTGTTGATTCAATGGAGGGGTATAGAACGCAATTGAAAAACGCAGCAACTTTACTAAAGGACACAAACATTTTTGATCCAACAGCAACATCTGATAAGGATGATAAGTTATTTGATAGAGGGAAGGTAGTTATCGAGAAACTTCACGAATGGCAAGTGAATCTAAAGAAAATGGAGTCGATGATAATGCCAAACATCCAAAAGGATGCTATGATCATTGAAGAGGCGAGAGAAGGTGATGTGACCCTGTATAATGAAAGATGAAAATAAATACAAGGACGAGTGTTTAGAGGCTTGGTCAAAGTTTGAAAGCAAACAAATTGTAGACCGGATTAAAATTACTTGTATTCCAGAAAAGCCAGCTCCACAAGAAATAGCCAATTACGGACTCCCAAAAGATGATAGGATATTTAAAAGAACAATCCCTAAAGTTGTATTCATTCAAAAGACTGACCATCAAGGAAATGAATTAAAAAATGATAAGGGAGATTTAATTTTTGTAGCAAGATTTGAAGGGTATGAAACCTCTGAGAAACAGCATGAGTTTTTAACCCAAATAACTGAGTGGAGGAGAAGTGGATATTGGTTCTATAATGGAGATAATCTAGAATATATTACAGGGGATCATTGGTTCTACTTAAATGTAGTGAAGATCATGGTTGCTAGAACCGATCCTAAAACTGGTGAGACATACGATGAAAGAGATTACCCATGGTTTATTGACCGTGATAGAATGTTTTTTCACGCTTGGAGACAAGTAGAGTATGTTCCATATTGTTTTGGAATGCTTTTATTGAGCGCAAGACGTATGGGTAAGACAGCAAAAGGGCTGTCAATTCTAGTAAACTCAGGAACATGGTATAAAGAATCATTGAATATTATTCAAGGTCAGACGTTTGACTTTGCTAAAGGAACAATGTTTCAAGAAATTAAGAGTATGATGAGGGAGCTTCCTGATCATCCTTATTTTAAACCAATCCATCAAGATCTTGCAGACTCAATAAAATTTTGGCCTAAAGGATCAAGCCAAGAAGATGGTCATACCATAAAGCGTGAGGGAATCCTTTATAGTGAGATTAAGCCAACAGCTCAAACTCTTACTGCCGGTGATGGTAAGCGTGTGAAAAGAGCATTCTTAGATGAGGTTTGTAAGTGGACTGCTGTTTCGGTTAAAAAAGCCATTAGTATTTTAGTAGAGACTTTAGCTATTGGATCAAAGACAAGAGGAAAGTTATTTGCGGCAACTACAGCTGAAAATATTCTCGGAAAAACTCTTCCAGAATTTAAGTCGTTATGGGAGAACTCAAACCTAGCATTAATAGATGATTTCAGCCAGACACCATCAAAGCTTTACCGAGTATTTTTCTCAGCAGTATTAGGATACCAGCACGAACCAGACCCATTTTTCCCTATTCCTGATAAATTCAATAAGCCAGCAATTGATAAATGGGGGTATTCAGACACGGAACTAGCTAGGGAAATAATCATGTATCTCCGAAAGAAATATACTGGAGATGATTTAGTTGACTTCGTAAGAAAATACCCATTAACAGCAGAAGAAGCTTTGTCATTCAGTCAGGAGAAAACACCATACGATGTCCCTAAACTAAACGAACAGCTTCAGTATAATGCTGATTACAGAATAAAAGTTCAGGACGAGGTAGTTGTGGGAAATTTCGAGTGGATTGAGTATTTCAGAACAGTTGAGTTTGTCCCAAGGTCAGATGGAAATGTCAAGTTATGCTGGATGCCACCTCCAGGAGATAGAAATCAGTTTGAGACTTATTTAGGTGTTACAAGGCCAACAAGGTCATGGGTTTATACCGGTATTGATCCATTTGATCACGATATTACTGAGGATAATAAATTTTCAAATGGGGCTGCGGCTTCATTATGTCTAGGCCATCCCGTTGGTTTTCCAAGAAAAGGATTTGTTTGTATGTACGACCATAGGCCAGACACTGCATATATGTTCTATGAAGACATGCTTAAGCAGTTGATATTTTATAGTAGCCCCTGTCTTCCGGAAAACCAGAAATATGGATTTATTACTTGGATGAATGACAAGGGTTTTGGAGGTTACATAGAAGATAACCCATTAAAACCTGATCAGAAAAACCAAGGGGTATCAACAAAGGATAAAGATACACGAAACGCAATGATCAATAAAATGAGATCATTTGTATTTGACACTATGGGTAGAAAGCTTATTTATGATGAAAATGATTTAATCATAGAGGAGAGATGGGGTCATTGTCCGTTTGATGATTTTATAGTTGATTTACTGGCATTTAACCCAGCTAACTGGAAGCCTTCAGATTTACCGGTGGCCGCAAAATTGGCTTTATTAGCTACAGAGCGACCAGAGTTTGCCTACGAGGATATAAAGATGAATTTAAATGATTGGTTGTAATCAATTAAAGGTTGGATTGTGAGTTCCAAACAAAACTAAACTTTAACTAATTTTGCTACATGGAGAAATTGACTAATGGTATGTTCCCTTCTGAATTTGTTTCAGTAAAAGAAAAAAGCACAGAAGGGTGGTTAAAGCAATACGCTCAAGCAGCAACTAGAAAAGGGGCGACTTCAACGCCAGGTCGATACACTCAATTCAGAGAAAAGGTAATCCGCAACAATAAATACACTGCTGGGACACAAGACTCAAGTATTTATCAAACCAAAATAGAGGGCGAGAATAATGTAGCTAATCTTGCTTTAAACTACGACACAGCTAATCCTATTGGAACGTTTGTAAAGAATATTGTCGGCCAGCTTCAAAACCAAGATTATAAAATTCAGTTTAAATCCATTTCTCCAGCCACGGCCACTAGATTTGATAAGGAATTTAAGAGGTTAAAAAGGATAAAGGCAATCTCAAAAAAGAAAGATCAGTTTGCTGAAGCAGGAGTAGATATTTCAAAATACATTGTTAATGAAGAGATTTTCGAAACTGAGGATGAAATAGAACTTCACTTAGAGTTAAACCTAAAAGATGATGCGGCTCTAGCTCTTACGATTGCTACGCAGTATGTTCTTGACCTTAATAAATACGAAGATCTTGAAAGAAGAATACTTGGTGATATTGTAAAGCATAATTGGGGAGCTGTTTACGTTGAAGCAAGAGAAGATGGTCATTGTGTGATCAGAGTACCTCAATTAGAGAAATTGGTATTTGATTACTTTGAGGAAGAAGATGCTAGTGATTGTAGGTATATTGGTGAGGCCAGAAGCGTATCAATCAATGAGCTAAGAAAAATGGCTGATGGTCAGCTTACTAATAAAGAGCTTTTTGAAGCGGCTAGACAAGGAGCTGCTGGAAGTAGTTTCCCATATTCATTTGATCAGCTTCAGTATTACAAGAATGGAGATGCGAAAGGGATGCCATGGGGGGGTATGAAAACAACAGTTTATGATTTGAAGATATTGTCTGTCAATGAAGAAACTGGATACAATGTTCCAGATAGAAGATCAGGTGGTTACAAGTTCATCAAATCAGAGAAGCTAAAGAAAGTTCCAGAAGGAGCGGAAAGAGTAACTAGAGAGATTGAAAATCAGTACAAGGTCAAATATATCCCTGCGCTTGATAAAGTTATAGATTACGGTATTTGTTATTCTCCTAGAGAAAGAAAAGAAGGTAAGTGGTCAACAAACTATGAGTGTGACTACATAATGTTTGCTCAAGATATTCATGAAATGGTTACTTCTTCAATTGTTGATCAATTGATTGGAAAGGCTGATGATTGGATTTTAATCAAGCTGAACATCATGAGAATGATTGCTCAAGCTCACCCTGCCGGTGTAGCCGTTGACCAAATGGCGGTAGCTGCTGCAGCAAATGGATTTGGTGAAGGAAATATTACTCCAAGAGGGTTGATTGATATTTTTACCAAACGAGGCGTATTCATTTACAGCTCAATGGTTCATGGCCGTGCGCTTCAAAATCAGAATCCAATTCGAGACACAGCTGAATCTACATTGATTTCATTAGAGAGGATGCAGAAGCAAATGTTCGATATTATCAGTGAAATGGAGATCATTTCAGGAGTTCCGTACAGCACAATTTCTGCTCCAGATAAGGACACAGCGGTTGGAAACAATAAAATTGCCCTTTCCAATAGAAATAATTCATTACGAAATATAGATCTAGCGTATAAAAACATTGCAAATAGAATGGGCAAGAAAATAGGTTCTTGCATACAAGACGCTGTTATCAGTGGAAAATCGATAATGGATTACGGCCAAGCTATTGGGTACATGAATTTAGATGCCATCAAAGCAACAAAAGCTATTCCTTCAGAGGAATTTGGAACAATGGTTGATACAGCTCCAGACGGACAAGACCAACAAGATGTAATCGATTCATTGAACCTAGCAATTCAGAACAAGTCAATTCGAGCAAGTATAATTCCTAGAATTAAGCAAGAGATCAGAAGATTCCCAGCAAGAGCAGCTAAAATGCTTGTAATTGAAGAAAGGCAATATGCTGATATTCAGAACAAAGCAGCTGACGAAAGATCAAGAGTATCAGCAGAAGCAATGGCTAAAGCAGGAAAAGATACTGAAATGGCTAAAGTCATGACTATTAATGCTGAATGGGATCGTAGGGATGCTCACGTCACCTTAGAGTTTAGACATAAAAAAGGATTATCTCACCAAGACTACCTTGAAGAGGCAAGGATTCAATACCAAAAAGACCAAGCCAAACTTGAACAGATTAAAGAGGCAATGGAGGGCGATAGTAATGAAGAGTCAGGAGAAGGTAATTATGCGTCTAAAGACATGCCTAAAGAGTCAGGTAATAGAATGCCAGCAATACCAGCTGTTGCTAGTCAATAAAAATAGCCTGGCATTCGTTTGCTAAAACATCGTACTTAAATGTATATGCCCACATACCTAAAGAGTTGTAAACTTTTACATGAATAGTAACCTCTCCTTCAGGAAGTGATAATATCAGGTCTCTTGGATCTGAGCAGTCATTAGGAGCTTCATCATGAGTTAATATGCTACGATCAGACTCAACTCCATCATAAGTAATTGTGAAGCTTATACCTGGTTGGTCTGTCCAAAACAAAACCGACCCTTCATAAGAACAAGTGCCATCATCTTTAGATGCTGCACTATTGTAATTAGTAGACGTTGGATCAGTGCAACCTAAGATATATTCACATGAACCATCGTTTTTTGTTGCTGTCTCATTGTAATTATATGCATCGGGATCAGTGCATCCTTTTTTATTACATGATGATAATGAACAAAGTGTGACAGCCGCTAAAAATATAGAAGTTTTCATTGTAATTAGATTTAATTGGTTACGGCAAATATACACTACTTTTCAAGAACTAAGATTTCAACACAAAAATCATATCTTTGAAAGGTATTTGTAAACGCCCATTATCACATGAATCCTTGCATATATTACGCTCAAGAATTACTTAAAATTCTCTATCCAAATACGACCATTGACGCAAAAATGGGTGAACAAGCAGCTCTAGCAGCTGTTGGTCAGGCGTGTGATGAAGTTAGAAAAAGACAGTACTTACAATCACTAGGAGAGGGAGACATGATCCCATACGGATGGTTAAGCCATTTTGGAGAGCAGAATGATAAGTCTGTTGAAATTCTGAAAACAAATAAAGGCGAGTATTATTGTGAGCTTCCGGCAAGAGTGATTCAGATTAATGATGTTGGGGGTATTCGAACAGTTTATCCAACTGGATGTCCACAGAATTTAATCTATCCAACTCCAACTTCTTTTCGTGGGATGTTCAACACTTCTGAAGTAAAAAACTTAGGAGGTAGGATGGGGTTCAGCCCAAAGCAAGACCGATTATACTTTTTACAAGACATGAGCAAGTATAAGTCTGTAGATATGGACTTGTTTGCTCAAGCACAAAGCTTAGATGAAGACGATCCTTTTCCAGCTGACGATTCAATTATAAATCTCATTATGGAAAGGGCTACACAACTTTGGGGAACACAAAAGCAGATTCCTGCTGATCCTGTTAATAACGGAATATCACAATGATCGGAATACCATTAGCGGAAGTAGTTGACGGCTACATGTTAAAGCTTGGGAATGATAGCCCTAGAAAGTTTTCATATTATTTAGCCTATGCCAAGGCTGGATTAGATATTTTCCATAGACAAGTCAACGGAACTTTAAAGGCCGAGCAAATTATTCTTAACCAAAATAATTCAACCGCGCCATTACCAAATGGTTGTGTGAAGATTGCGCATGTTTACATCATCGATAGATTTGGGTCGATCAGTGAATTGAGTGAGTCGAATAATATTCGAATTGCTAATGATAATTGTGGAGACCCAGTATCCTTAAGTGGAGATAGTGGATTTGGGTCTAATGGAAATGGATCTGGGATACGCCACCATCTAAACGGTGAAAACAAAGGTGCTTATTACGGAAATGGTGGTCGCTCTGCTGCTGGACAGTATCGAGTAAATCAAGAACTTAATAGGATTGAAGTATCATCCGGTGTAGGCGCTGGAATACTTGTAGTTGAGTATATCGGAAGGCCTGAAAGAGTGGGAGAAGACTTTATGGTTCATCCATACTTAACTGAGGCATTGGAGGAATACATTCACTACGCAAGTATAAAATTCAAAAGAGGAGTTCAACTACAAGAAAGAGATTACTGGGATAACAAGTGGGTTATGAGTATGCTTCAAGGAAAGGTAGATATTTATGGCATGACGCAAAAGCAAGTAGAATACGCCATGGCTAAAAACACAATTTTAACACCAAAAATCTAATGGCAAATTACTTCGAAAAGCTTATTAAGACACAGCATGAAGTAACTGGAAACAAGAATTTAAAGAAAGTTTTTCCAGAGATTTTAGATAAGCCAGCCGCTGAAAAAATTAACAGCGAGGCAATGCGTAAGTATAAGGAGCAGTACGAAGATGGTGAGTTGGAAGAATTGGAATCTAAGTTAGTACAGAAGTAATGGGGGTAGATAAAAGAGTATTTGTTGGCGAAGGAGGTTCGGGTCAGAATAAAGACGTGGATGTTCGGTTTATTACAAATGGATTTTATCTTGATGGGCGAAATATGTCCGTTGGAATACTTGGAAGCCAGTATGTTGTCCACAACATAGAGGGCAATGTTTTAAAGTCATTTACTCTTGGATCTGGAAGCAATATGTGTATTGGCGCTCACGATGATAAGTTAAACGACTCATTATATTACTTTGTGTGGAATGGGCTTGGAAACCATAAAATTCTAAGATACAAGTACTCTGCAAGTGTAGACACCATTGAAGAAATTGCTGGTGGAGAAGGCCTGAACTTCAACTTTTTATATCTAATCGTTAGTATAGTTGTAACCGATAATAAAATTTTAGGGTGGACTGATGCATTTAATGCGGAAGTGTGTGCGATTGATCTAACAGATTTTGCATCATTACCTAGTCCACTAACAACAGCCGATCGATATAGAATTGAACTAGCCAAAGCCCCAGAACCAAACGCTTTAATAGCTGAGTTTTTTAGCGAACAAACTAGACAATCAAACGGGCTAAAAAATAATCTTTACAAGTTTAAGACAAGATATGTGTATGCTCTGAATATGAGAAGTGGATTCTCAAAGCATACTAAAATGCCAGTCCCAGACATTGGATCTAATACAGAGGTTTACACTTCAGGAGGATCTTCTTACAATAATGCAAACAACGCGATATTTATAAGGGTAGACGCTCCTGATTTAACGGGAGTAGAAAAAATAGAGCTATTCGTGCAATTTGGTCAGGACGATAATACCATGAGTGATTGGTATCGATTCTTTGTTTTTGATGCGTCATACGCGCCACAATCGATTGTATTTACTGGAGAAGAGGCATTAGATGTTACTGATCAAACAGAAGCCTTACAGCCGTATTCATTTGTTCCAAAATATGTTCAAGCAATTGAGGAGCTTCCAAGTAATGTTTGGGCGTTCTTTAACTTCACTGAAAATATAAACGCAAACATAACTCCAAATGTTTCTGTTTATCCAACATATAATCAGAGAGTTCCATCCGCATCAGCTACTATAACAGGAACAGCAAATAATACACCGGTCGCCACTACAGGAACTTATCGAAATGTAAATTTTGATATTCTTCTTAATTCTTCGTTAAACTACAAAAGGTTTACGATAGGGGGAACATTTGGAGCTGGGCAGAAATTAGTGATAAATCTTGCTATAACCCATACGGGGACAATGCCATTTACTTCTGCAGCTATTACGAGATCAGTTTATTATGTATGTAAAAAAGGAGATACGTTAGCAATAGCTGCGTCAAAATTAGCGGATGCCATAAACGCTGTGGATACGAGAGATAGAGGTTATGGAGGTGTAATTGCTTATTATCCTGGATCTGGAAATATCATTAGAATCATATATGGGACAAACCAATTAAACACACCATACACACCAACAAGCGCGGTAACTATTACTGGAGCAGGGTCAGGTAGTGTGTCGTATTCTTTTCCAGGATCAACACTTGATGTTAATGGTGCTAAAGTGAGTCTTAAACGATACGCACAACACCCGTTTGCAGGACAGTATGAAGATTCTAAAGGAAGATTAAGCCCAGCAATTCCATTCGGAGAAATGTATGCGGCTGGGTATGACACTACAACAAACAAGGGTGAGGTAACGGCAACAATGGTTGTTAATCATATTCCTCCAGCTGATGCGGTTAGGCTTAATGTGTTATATGCTGGAAATCAAACTATTGGTAGCTTCTTTCAATTTTATTCTCAAGCATGGCAGGTAATTGAAGTAACTTATGATTCAGGAACAGGAACATTGCCACCGCTATTAGCAGGTGTGATAGGCAGTGTGACTGGAGCAACAGGGTTTATTATTGATTTTAAAGAGGGTGGGAATACTGATGGCACATTGTTAATTGCGGTTACTTCTGGAGCTTTTCTTGACACGGACACCCTGGAATATAATACAACAGCTTGGACTGCAGACATTCCAACTGATGGGATTACAGATAATAATGTAGCTATTGTGTCATTAGGTAGAACGTACCGGGCAAATCAAGATGCTTACGGAATAAGAAGTGATTACAGTTTTGTAGATGGTGATAAAGTAAGATTTCTTTCTGTAGTTGATCCAAGTACGGGAACGTATACTTATTTCACTGACTCAAAATCAGTAGATATTAATAAGGTTGACACTAATTTTGCTTACATTAATTATGACATTTCTAATCTAAGCACTGCGGTTACAAGCTCACTAGCAGTATATGTTGAATTTTGGAGGCCAAAGCAAAGTTTCGGAAATCGCTTGTTTTATCAAACAGGATTATCATTTCCAATAGTTGGTGGATACCATACCGGTAATACGCAAAATCAAACGGCAAGTCAAGGAGCAATTATTGAGCTTTATAATGTAGGAGACGTCTACTTAAGAAGTAGTCCTTCGGTTACAATATCATCTACAACAGCAAAAATAGAATCTGCGAGTATCTATGAAACTATTCCAGTCAATGTTTCGCCAATAGGCGCTCCAGCCGTTGTTGATACTGTGAGCTTACAGGAGTTCAATAGTGAGACCGGAGTTTACTACACACAACCATATGTGGCCGATACAGAGTTAAATGGACTTGCAGTTGTGCTTGGATCAAGCTTTAGGGAGTATGATCGTAAATATGGAAGTATTGAAAGGGTTAGATCAAGAGACAGAAGTCTTACGGTTTGGTTTGAAGATAGAGTTGGGCTGGTTGGAATCCTTCAAGAGTTAAGTCTTCAGGATAACGGGCAAGTTACTTACCAAACAAATGCCATCCTTAACAACATGCAGTATTATGCTCATGACGGTGGTATTAGTGGGGCATTCGCATCAATGGTTGTAAATGGAAACAGAAACTACTACCTAGACCCTAAGAGAGCTAGTGTAAATAGACTAAGCCAAGATGGAGTTACTGAATTGAGTAGGGTTTACAAGATGTCAAGTGAGTTTTTCAGGGTATTAAATCCGATTAAGAAAAACAACGAGATACCAAGGATTATAGGAGCTTACGATGATAAGCATGATACTTATAATTTCACCATTCAGTTTTATAGAAATAGCTCAGTGACGGCAAGTAGTTCTGGAAGATTATTACTTCAAGGAAAAGGATTTGATACAGATTCAGATCTAATAGTAGATGCTGTATTATTTAATGGGACAAACTACTATAATGTGCCAGTATTAAGCACGTTGATCAGTGGCGCAAATGAAATCGAGATTTATTATGATAATTCGATAGTAAACGCGGCTACTGTTACTGAGGTTTGGATACGATATGCGGGGGATACATACTCATTCAGTGAAGGCGCAAAAGGATTTACCAATCAATGGGACATGACGCCCGATTTTATGGTAGATGCTGGAGTAGATTGGGCATCATTTAAAGATGGAGAGATCTGGGTTCAGAATAAGAATGGAAATGGCGAATATAACTACTTGTTTGGACAAGAGGTTGAAAGCTATGTAGTTGTTCCGTTTAATGGAAGCCCTTCATCGATTAAGTTGATGGAAAACTTAATTCAAGAAGCAAGTGAGTTGTGGTCAACTGATGTATTGGGAGATATTTACACTCCGGAAGGACAACAGACATACATGGTTGACGCGCATTGGGAGGAGCTTTTAAGAGGTCAATTTAGCGCTGCTATACTGAAAGATTACAACACCCCAAATGTTGACTCAAATTATTCTATTTTTGAAGGAAACGATATGCAGTCATATGCATTACTATGTAAGTTTAAAAATTCAAGTCATAATGCGGCTAAATTATTCGCAGTAAACTTGATTACAACTGAAGCAAAATTAACAACATAAAGAAATGGGATTTGATTGGAAAAAAGCAGCTGGTACAGGAATAGATTTGTTTTCTACTGGAATTACCGCAGGAGTTATTCCAGCCGCCTCATACGCATTAACTGGACAATCATTAGGCGCTAATATTATGGGAGATTCATATGCCCCAGAATTAGGCGATCACCCGAACCAAAAAAAGAAAAGCGCAGCTTCTGATTTAGAGGCTTATATGCAAGAATTAGCTGACTCACAGCAAAGCAAAGCTGATGAGATATATGCTGAACTTGAAGCGCAAGGGCGGCCAGAGATGGATGCTCAAGTCCAAAGAAATCAGGAGATTGTAGATATTGCTAGACAAATGGCCGACACTGGAATGCCAGAGGCGCAAAGACAACAAGCGCAACAACAAATTGAAAGAAGTGGGGCAAACGCTATGGCAGCAGCTTCAAGTAGAGGTGCTGGAATGCAAATGCTTGCTGGCATACAAGGAAATCAAAATCAAGCATTCGGAAATCTAGCCGCACAAGATGCTATGATGGCTAATCAAAATCAGCAAGGATACATGTCTGCTCTTGGTAATTTAGGGGCGGCTGAAGGAATGGCTGAGCAGTATAATCAATTGCTGCCATACGAGCAGCAATTAGCGTATGCTCAAGGTCTTGAAGGTAGTGCTATACAAAACCAGATGGGAGTATATAACCAAGCTTATATGAACTCAGCTGCAAATCAACAGCAGCTTATGGATATGGCTGGAATGGTTTTAAATGGTGGAGGAACAGTCGCGTCTATTGCCTCTGATATAAGATTAAAAGAGAATATTAGTCATACGGGGTACAGTAAAAATGGCATTCCTATTTATCAATGGAGATATAAAGGCGACAATCCAAAAACTTACTCTGGAACAATGGCTCAAGATCTATTGGAATTAGGATATGAGGATGCTGTAGTTACTATGGAAAGTGGTTTCTTTGCTGTTGATTATTCAAAAATAGATGTAGATTTCAAAACAATTTCTAATGGCTAAAGGAGGATTCGGTGCATATAGTAGTGTTCCAAGAAGTTCGGGTATGGGGCAAGGCGCTGCTCAAGTAGTTAATCCTGTAGCTCCAATAGCTACAGACTTTACAGGATTGAATCAGGGTATTCAAAATCTTGGAGCTGGGGTTATGGACATGAAAGCTCAAGACGCGGCCAAGAAAAAAGCTGAAGCTCAAAAGCTAAAAGATGCGCAGGATCTTAATGCTGGCACAACTCCTTATTATCAGAATGCCTTTAACGCACATAAGGATAAAGTAATGCAAGGTGTTTTAAATTCAGAAGATGAAAATATCGACCTTGATAAAGTTGCAGCTGATTTAGGAAGATTTGGAAAGGATATAGAGGCGGCAGAAAAATTGGAAGTTTCTATGTTGAAACAAGCTCAGCAAGATGAAAATCAAATGGTAAGGGATGCGAATGGAAATTGGATTCCGTTTCAAGAAGTTATGTTTGATCGATTGGCTACTGCGCCTACAGAGGAAGAATTAGCTTTAGCAGATGAGGGTTTATTTGCTCAAAATAGAATGCTTGAGTTGAATGACTTACAAAAGTCAACGCTTAAAAGAGATCCTTTATATGATCCTGAGTTTAAAATCAGCGATACATTTATGGACTACGCAAAGAATAGCGCAAGCTCAAAAGCAGTTATTCAAAAGGTAATGAATGACAACGATGGAAACTATGACTTTAAGAAGGTAATTACCGAGCTTCCACTGGAAGAAAGGAAAAAATTTATTGATAAGGTTAAAGACTCAGACCAATTAATGACTGAGTGGGTTACTCAAAGAGCAATCGCCACGAATCAAAAGATTCCTAACATTAATGACCCTAATGAAAGAGCGTTAATAGAAGATGCTTGGTATGAAGAGGTAGATAAGATTGATAGTCGATTACCGGCTACTAGAAAGGAGTCCGGAAGTGTTGTTAAATCAGTTGATGGACAACAGAGGGGTAATAATAAGCAGACTGATCAATATCGAGTGATTGAACTTGAAAATGAAAACTTTGCTACGCCTAAAGATTTTGAAAATCAAGTAGAAAAAGTAGGCAGTTTAATCTCAAAATCAAATTCAGAAGACTTTACTGAAGATGACGCAAAACTTCTAAAAGAAAGCCAGAATCTTCTAAAGAAGATGAAGTCAACATCTTGGGGATTTGATACTGAGTCAGCTAAAACAACGTCATTGGTAAATGATAAAACTCCAGACAAAGAAATTCCTGTTTCGATTGGAAATTATACTGGAGGATTAAAGAGTATAACAGTCGATAAAAACGGCAAAGGATACGCAGTCATAAACACCAAAGTTTCATATCGAAAAGGAAGTACAGCAGATGATGGAACAGCAACAAGTAGAACAATTATTCAGCCATTACCAGTAGAAATTTCGCCTAATGATGTAAAAATGATTGAGGAAAGGTATAATGTCAAAGTAATGCCTGATGGTAGTGTAGAAGAAACAACAACAGAAGATTTTAACTGGGGGGATCAATAAGATGAATCAAGACCAAGACAATAAAGCGCTAGATAACCTTTACAAGGATGCCCAGTCAAAAGGCTATAAAAAGGATGTCTCTGAATTTAAGACTCTTTTAGAGTCTGATGAAAGGGCTTTAGAAGCAGCGTATAAGCTGGCTACTGACAAAGGCTATAAGAAAGATGTTGCCGAGTTTGAAACCCTTCTAGGGTTAAAAAAAAAAGAATCCGCGCAGTCAGAAGCATCTACAACTCAACAATCAAAAAATCCACAGCAAGCTGGTCAATCATCTCAAATGGATGGTCAGCAATCTACGCCATATGGTGTCCAACAACCAAGTCCTCTCGTTGATAAAACGCTTCCAGTTGGTGTGGCTGCTCCTAAAGAAGGGGGTGAAGTAACTACAGAGTTTCAAGAAAGTATGCGCCCCACAGAAGGTGCTGTAATTGGAGCTAATATTGGAATTGATAAAGCAAAGGATAAGAAATCTGCAGAGAGTGCGGTAGCTGGTTTTAATGTTGGCATTGAAAAGGCTAATGAAAAGCAGCCTGAAAATACTATGGCCGTATACTCTGATTACAAAAAATTAGAGCCTCAAATTGAGGAGCTTAATAAGCGTATTGATCAATTCGAATCTTTGGATACTCCAAATAGAAAGGTGATTGATGAGCTTACTATTCAGAGAAACGAGCTTGCCGATGCTCAAGCAAAAAATGTAGAGAAGCTTATTAATCCAGTAATTGAAAAAACTAAGGATACGTTTTGGACTAAAGATGGAGAGGTAAAGCCAGAATTTATTGATAAGAATTTTTATGGATTCAATGTTCCGAATCTTGATGCTATTAGAAGCGAAGCTGATAAGCTATTCAATGAAGATGCTCAAGGATTAAAGAGAAAGTTCATCAAAGACATGCAGGGGTCTATCCAATTTGGATTAGACGTTGAGAAAAACAACCTTGAAGATAGATTTGAAAAAATTCTAAAAGAAAATACTGGGAAATCATTACAAGATTTAATCTCAGAAAACAGCCAAAAGCAATTCGATGAAACGTATGGCAAGGATCTAGCCGCCACACTTTCAACTGTTCAAGGTAAAATTGGGGCTTTAGAATCTGAATACACTGAAATACTTAAGGCTGAGCAAGAAAAAGATCAAGCCATTATAGATCAAATGAGCGCAGCGTATAAGGAGAAAGCCGAAATATTGACAAGCGCTCCTATTACTACTGTTGAGCAAGAAACTGCTGTAAATCTTGAGTTATCCAAATTATTTGATGATTACAACAAGTCAATAGACGAAATAATCGAAACATCTGCTGATAGGCAAAATGAATACAATAGTAGGCTGAACAGGGTTGCTCAAGAACAAACGGATCTTTACAATAAAAAAGCAGCAGAGCTTTCTGCTAAATTTGAGAGGGAATATAATTTATCTCCAGATGTTGTTGCTGAAATGAATAAAGCATCTAAAGCAGCGGCAGAGCAGTTACTTCAAGAGGCAAACAAAGCAAAGGAAAAAGTCATATCCTCTATGGATCAGACAAACCAATGGTCAAACAGATTGATGACTAGCACCATGTCTTCTATTGGAGGTTTAATGGCTGGATGGGCTGTGTCTGGAGGTGGAGATGGTGCGTTTGGTGATAAGGTGGAGCAGTATTGGCAACCATCTGTATCACCGGTTAAGTCATTTAAAGACATGACTTTATACTCATTTGAGGAAAGCTCTGGAAACCTTTTAGGTTCTATGATGCCATCAGTAGCTGCTAGTCTTGGTACAGCGGCTTTAACAAAGAACGCTAGTATGACAACTAGGATTCTTGCCACTGGTGCAGCTGGATGGGCAACTGAAACTATAGATATAGCTGGAAGACAATACAAAGAAGCACTTGAGCGAACTGGATCAGAGGCAGAGGCTAAAAATGCAGCTTCAGAGGCTATTGATGCTCAGATTGCAATGTCTTATATGTATTTAGCAGATGGGCTTCCATTTATCGGTGCGTATAAGAAAATTGCAAATCCGGTTCTCAGAATTGGGACTGGAGCAACAGTTGAATATGTTACTGAAGGTATTCAAGAATACGGACAAGGATTAGCAGAGAAGTCAATTTCTGGGTCTAGAGACTATGAAAACTGGTGGTCTGGATATAGAAATAAAGATGGTTGGATGGAAGGTGGAGCTTCTATGGAGGCGTTTGAAGAGAATATGGTAAATGTGTTGCCAGCTTCATTGACTGGAGTAATAGGGTCTGTAAACGCACAGAGCAAGTCTATTCTCGATACTAATCCAGACATTGCTATGCAACAACTTGGTGATATGATCATTAAGAAAGGTAAGCCAATGGCAAAACACCAAATCTCATTGATTTATAGCCAGGGGCTAATGGATAAGCAAACATTCAATTATTTAGGCCAGCAAATTGATAATTATGAGACAGCAAACTCTAAGGAGTACAATGCTATCATGTTTAAAAAGGATCAAGTCAATAAAGAGGCTGAAAAAGAGGAAGATCCAGTAAAGAAAAAGGTTCTAAATAAAGTAGCTCAGTCATATGATGTTTTAATGGAAGACCTATTAATGGGACGACCTATTAACATGAATACTGTAGATGTTGCTGGAAAGGAGTATCTTGAAGTAACTAACAATCCTATCAAGCAAGTAGAGATGAATAAGCTTAAGGATGTAAAAATTACCGCTCCGGAAGAAGCTAAAAAGTCTAAAACTACAGTCGAGCAATACGGGGATGAGCAAGAGGTTAAATCAAAACAAGCACCAGAAGAAAAAGGAGTATCGGTATCAGATGCTATTACAGGAATCGTTGTGCCGGCTAGTGTAAAAGGAAGGCTTTTGAATGAAGATCAGTCAAAAGAACTACAGAAAGAAATTGAGTCGAAACAAGTCACTAATTCAACAGAAGTTTTTGATAAGGCCAAAGACGATATTCGTATGAAAGCCTTCAGCTATGATGAGCCGATAGCTAAAAAAGAAGTGAACGGAGTAGATGTGCGTATTACTGAAGGGTTAATACGCAATAACGAAAAATCTTATCTTCTTTATGCTGACGGTAAAATAGTTGGAGAATTTGAAACTGTAGATGGAGCTAAAAAAGTAGTAGGATTAATTGAAGAGAATCTAGTTCCTTCATTAGAAAGCAATACACTATCTCCTTTCATAGAGAAGTTTAATTTAACGGAATCAGAGTCAGCAGAAGGTGTGTTGGTTAATGACCCTAACAGCGATATTCAATTAGCGTTTTCTGAGTCAACAACGCCTAACACAATTAAACTAGAAAGTATTAGGTCAACAAAGGCAAAACAGGAGTTTGAAGCTCAAGAAGACAATGCATTTAAAGCTAGAAAATGGCCAGTAAAATTAACTTTGATTTCCCCAAAACAATTAGCAAATTCAAAAAATCCTATTGAAAACAAGTTAAAGCATGATGATATTAAGGATAGGTACAAAAAATTAAAAGCATTTATTAATTGTTTGTGATGGAAAAAGATAGAGATGATGAAATATTTGAAAGGGAACTTTCGCAAAAGAACCATAAGGAATTAATATCCCAGATTAAAAATCTGTCAGAGGCTATTTTAAATAGAAAAGAAGCAGGAATTGAAGATGGCTTAAAGATCTATTTACAAAAAATAGATCATGCGTTAAACGCCCTAAATAATAAAAATGAGTCTAGTCCAAAAATTAATGTAAATTTAGAAGAAGCAGTACGCGCGATTGATAGAATCAAGGCTGAAATAGTGGATAGCAACAATGCTTTTATGCGGTACATGGAGAGCAGGTTAGTTCCTGATAAAATATCCTTTGTAAGAAATTACAGAGGGGTTGCAGATTCAGTCCAAATAACATACAAATCAATTAAAGAACTAAGAGATGGCCGATAATGTACAGTTAAATTCCCCTACAACTTCTGGAGCTGTTATTGCAACTGATGATATTGCAGGGGTTCAGCATCAACTTGTAAAGCTTGAGTTCGGAGAAGATGGTTCTGCGACTCAGGTAAGCAACTCAAACCCATTACCGTCTAAAGATTCAGAAGCCATTGCGCTACTCGAAAGTTTAGATGGTAAGATTTCAGCTCAAAGTTATACTTCTGAGATCGGGGTAAATTCAACTACAACACCACTAGCTAGTGGTGCTACATTTACAGGGGTTGGAGAGCTATCAAATCTACCCAATGTTATGGTCATTTGTAAGACCGACAACACAGGAACTCTATTTTTTGATTTTTCACCTGATGGAACAAATTGGGACTCAACATTTCCTACAGCAGGATTTCAAGTAAAGGCGGGTATAAATGAGTTTCATACAGCAATAAAAGGAGCAAGGTATTTTAGAGTTCGTTTAGTTAATGATACAGGCGCTCAAACATATTTAAGGCTTTACACTTATTACGGGTCAAACTTTGTACCTAGTAACGCCCCATTAAATCAAATCGCTGGATTAGACCAAGACGCAATATTTACTCGTGGTACAATTCCACAAGATGAAATAAGAATAGGTAGAAGAGAAGGTGTTACGGGCTTTACCAAGTTTGCTTATAGAGATGGTTTAACCGCTGCTTCTGGCGAGCAAACAGTGTGGACTTCAGCGGAAAATACATTTATACCAATGGTTGTAGCGGACACTTATACAATTACTTATGATGGAACGGGTGGCGGAACAACTGATGGCGCAGGAACAACAGGAGCTTTGACGCTCGCTATAACTCATGTTAATGCAAATGGTGATCCTGAAACTTTTATACACACGCTTGGTACGGATGGTAGTGATATAACAACACAAAGTGGTTTTGGCATCAATCGTTGTGCGGTAGCTAGTAGTGGGGGCGCTGATTACAATAATAGTGATATAACTATAGCCGCAACAATTAGTGGAAATGTCCAAGCTCATATATCAGCGAATAACAGCACAACCGAGCAAGCTATATTTGTGACTAGCGCTAATCATGATGCGGTTGCTAAGTGGTTATTTATAAAAATGAATAAATTAACTGGTGGTGGTGAGGTTCGAGCTTTAGTTAAGGGGTACATATATAATAGACAAGTTGCGACACGTTATCTAATTTTTAGAGCAATACTTGACACAAGGGGTGAGGCTACTATTAATATAACTGACCCGATAGGATTCAACCTAAGCCCAACAGATGTAATATGGTTTACAGTTGACACAGATACGAATAGTAGCGAGATAGACTTAAGGTTTAGCTTAAACGAGTATAGAAGAACATAATGCTACTTGCTTTAATATCAAATATTGGTACGGCAGCAGGAGTAGTAGTTCCTTTAACTGGAGCAAGTGGAGCTAGCAAGAGAATAAAAGAAGAACAAGATCGAATTGATGAAATTAGAGCTGCAAGAGAAGATGAGCAATACGTTTTACTCACAATAGCTGAAATAATGGTAAAATATTACACGAACTAAGATGGCAAAATGTTTAGAACTACTTAGTGGAAGAGAAGATCTTTTAGCCTTATATAAGGATATAGACTCAAATGACAAAGAGGCAATGCTAGATATTGCGCAAAATTCATTTAAGGAACTGCATGATGAATTAGAAGAATTAAAGTCTAAAACAATACCAGGCCATAAGAAGTCGAAATTCATTGCTCCAAAAATTGATGATGAAATTATTGCTGCTCCAAAACCTAAGAAAGGAGAGGGCAAAGCAAAAGAGGCGCTTCAACAAATAGTTGATATTGCTGATGAGAATGGAGTGGCTATAGAGTTAGATGTTGTGCCAGAAAATACAAGTACTTCTAAAGATCGTTTGGTGTCTCTTTATGAAGGTTTTGGATTTGTGATGGATAAAGATTCAGATACTAGAATGGTTAGAAAACCAAAGCAAAAAGAATCGTTTAAGCCATTAACAAAAGAGGAGATAAGGGAAGCAGAAGAAGTAAAGAAGTCGAAAAAGACATTATTTAATCGCGCATACTCTGGACAGACCGATGAGGAAATAAAAAAAGCAATAGCTAGACATGGGCTTACTAGAGAAGTGGAGAGTGAGGCCATCGCAACAGATATAGCGAATCAGATAATCGCAGAAGTTGGGCTAGAAAATGCATTCGAAGCTGTAAACAATAGGCAAATAGGTGGCGCTCCAGCTGCACTAATAGCTGGACGAATGGTAGACTTTGTTAAGTCCAAAATGGAAGGTGATATTTCTCAGCAAGAAGCCGATGAATTAATGATTGCTCAAGCCAATGTGCTAAATGTATTTGACTCCCTTGCTAAAGAAAGCGGCCGATTAATCAAGGCGTTACAATGGGTCTATGAAAAATCAGACTTCACGTTTGATTATGAATACCAAGTAGAGTTATTCAAGCGAGTAAATGGAGGTGAAATCAGCTTGGAGCAAGAAGCTCAAATCAAAAAGATTACAGACGAATTATCGGATCTTAAAAAGAAATTAGAAGAGGTTGAGGAAAAGCATAAAAAAGAACTAGAGCAGCAGATCATCGATGGAATAAAAGATCATATTCAAAAATCGGCCAAGAAGAAAGCGCCTCAAAAACTTACGGGTAAAAAACGAGTGGCTAAAGGATTGGAAGACTTATTAAAAGCTACGGGTAGCATAAGTATGGCTGTTGGCGAGGTTAGACCGGAAATTACCAAGGCATTAACGGACATTGGTATTGGTTTGATTGAAGAAGGGGTGGCCACAACTGAAAACGTCATTAAGAAGTTAGCTGACTACCTAAAAAAGAATAATGTCAAAAATGTTAAGCTAAACGATTACAAAGAATCGATTCAAACATCAATTGACGAGTATGCTTCTAAGGAAACAACCGGTGGGAAGATGAAAATTCCACATGCAATGATTCGTGAACTTGTTGAGGCAGGATATGATACCATGGATTCATTGGTTGCAGCAGTTAAAGATGTGGTGCTTGCTGAGTACCCAGAGGTGACAGATCGCGAGATAATGGATGCTATTTCTGGATATGGAAGAACGATCAACCAGAGTAAAGATCAACTAGATAAAGAAATTTATCGAATGAAGCGAGTCATGAGACTTACTTCAGCTTTAGAAGATGTTCGAAAGAAGATTAGACCAAAGAAATCAGGACTACAGAGAGATAAGCTTACTTCTGAGGAGAGAGCTTTGTCAAGAGAGTTGCGTGAATTAATGAAAGATCTTCCTATTGATCAAGAAACTTTAGATAATCAGTTGAAAACTTCATTAGATCGATCAAAGTCAATACTTCAAAATCAAATTGAGGATTTACAAAATGAGATTGATGCCAAAGAAAGAACTGAAAAGAAAGCAAGAACTGCTGTTACTGATGCTGAATTAGAGCAGCTTAAAGAGGAAAGGGATGCAATCAAGAAAATACACGATAGTATTTTTAGAACTGATCAGGTTATTCAAGAAGAGAAGTTAGGCGCTGCCATCAAAGCAGCAGAAAGAACAAATGCAGAACTAGAACGCAAGATTAGGGATAAAGACCTTGAGCGTAAGAAGACTAAAGGAGCTGTAGAAACAGTAGCATTAAAATCTCTTAGAGATCAAAAGAAAAAGCTTCAAGACACTATTAAGCAACTACGCGATGAAAACGGTATCACTGAGCAGGAAAGAATAAACCAAGCTAGAGATCGGGCTAAGAAACGAATTGCTGACATTAATCGAAAGATTAAGGAAAAAGATTTTGCTCCAGCACCAAAGAAAAAAATCATTTCTGATGCTGAATTAGATAAGATTAGAGCTGAAATTCTTACTAGAAAGCATGAGCTTGATAAACACCGTTATTTGGCTGAATTGGCAAACCAAAACAAAGTTGAGAAAACTGGCAGGCTTTTAAGAGGTCTTTGGGATATTTCAAGGATTTTAAAAGCAACTGGGGAGGCTTCGTGGATTGGCATTCAAAACGGAATATATACTGTTGTTTATGGATTAAGAAAGCCAAGTGTTTTAAAAGAGGCTGGAAAGAATTTATGGGATGCGTTTGCTAGTAAATCTAAAGGGAAGCAGCTTACAAAAATTATTCAATCAAGTCCTCAGTATCCATTAATGAAAGATTCTAAGTTATCCATAACTGAGGAGAATGCTAAATTAAGCGCTCAAGAAGAACAATTTATAGGTACGTTATTCGATGAGGCATGGAATCTTGTTGGATTCCCATTGCGGGTTTTAGATTTTGCTCCAATTAAAGGAAAGACAATATATGAAAGTTGGAAAGATGCAAATTTTCCAGCCGCGTTAGAAAGGGCAAATATTGCATACTCCAATACTTTAAAGGTTGCTAGATTTCAAGACGCTGTTGCTATGCTAGAAAAGCAAGGTATTTCATATGCCGATGATCCAAAAGCTTATAAAAATGCAGCAGATGTAGTAAATACATTTTCAGGTAGATCGTCTCTTGGAAGACTAGATCCGATGGCCGACTCATTAACGTTTATGTTTTTCTCGCCTAGATTATGGGCTTCAACTTTGAAGCAAGCTAGTCCAGCAGCAATGTATTGGGTAGGATACAGTTTAAAAGATCAGAGTGGAGGTAAATTTAAGCCGTCTGTGGCTCAGAAAATGGCCATAATTGATTTTATGACATCATTCTCTTTGACGATGAGCGCAGTGCTAATGGCTGCGGCTTACTATAACAATGATGATGATGATGAGACAGGAGTAAACTTTGACCCTACTTCAACCGATTTCATGCAAATCAAAATTGGAAATACGAGAGTTGACCCATGGGCTGGTAAGCGACCTTTAATTGTCCTTCAGGCCAGGCTTTTAACACAAGCTTCAGCGTATGCCTTTGGGAAGAAAATAGAAGCGGAAGAGTACTGGCAAACTAGACCCCCTGGAGAGTTACTTCTAAATTATGCTAGAAACAAATTAGCCCCATCAGCATCTTTAGTTGCAAATTATATGTTATCAAGTCAAAAAGAGGAAGATGGAGAAATGATTCTCGTTGATTCATGGGGAAATCCATTAACTGGAAAAGACGCGAGTTTTTATCAGAATGTAATTCCTATTTACGCAGAAACATTGATAGAGCTATATAAAGAGCAGCCAGTAGTAATGGCTACATTTTTAACTTCTGCAGCATTCTTTGGAATAGGTACAAATACTTATAATAGAGAGGAAAAGAAAAAGAAGAAAGGGAAAAATACAAGTGAAGTTGATATACCTCAATTGGATATTCCGGATTTAGATATACCAGACCTTGATTAATTGTTAATAACTTCGTTTGTAAGATGAAACAATTATCTTTCTAACTTTGTAAAAATCAAATTTTATTGTAATGGGATTATTAGACCAATATCAGCAAGCT
>Ga0213866_10000097_pt1 | contig 68514 bp, 76 predicted proteins | sample PICome_11_FD_160079 | JGI IMG/M metagenome (GOLD analysis project Ga0213866, IMG submission 160079) | Coastal seawater microbial communities near Pivers Island, North Carolina, United States - PICO284 | ecosystem: Environmental > Aquatic > Marine > Coastal | place: USA: North Carolina...
ACACTAGATGGATTTATTGCCAGAAAAAGCGCGGAGAATTCTTTTGATTGGACAAGTAAAGAAGATAAGAAATTTTTTGTAGAAAAAACAAGAGAAGCTGGAGTTGTGGTGATGGGGCGAAATACATTTGAAACAATTGGAAAACCTCTTGCTGGTCGGCGTACCGTCGTGATGTCTCGCTCAGAAAAAATAGATATGGAAGGAGTCGAAAGCACAGATGAAACACCGGAAATACTTTTATCTCGTCTAGAAAAAGAAGGAGTAAGTGAAGTGGCTATTGCAGGTGGAGCTTCTATCTATACATCTTTTCTAAAAGCTGGATTGATAGATAAAATATTTTTAACTATAGAAAGCCGTGTATTTGGAGACGGAGTAAAATTATTTAATGAAGGTTGCGATCAAAAACTAGAACTTATTTCAAATACAAAGATTGGAGAAAGCACACTATTACTGGAATATAACGTAATAAAATAACATGGCAATACTTACCAAAAAACAAATCATTGAACGAATCAAAGAAAAAAATATTATATTTGATCCAGCACTCGATAAATTTCAAGCGCAAGCTCACGCCATCGATATGCGCCTTGGTTATACTTTTTTAATTCCAAAACAATGGCGACTTACAAACAAAGGTCGAGAAGCATTGAACATCGACCACTTCGATGACAAGCGTCCAGAATATTTTGATATTATCGAACTTGAAAAAGGACAAACTTTTGATTTATTGCCCGGAGAGTACGTAATTGTTTCTACACTAGAGTCCGTAAAGATACCAGATGATTTGATGGCGATACTCTACCCTCGCTCTTCTACAAATAGAAAAGGCTTGTCGGTAGACCTAACTGGAATTGTAGATTCAGGATATGAAGGTCAACTTGCGATCCCTGTGCGCAACAATACAGCTTCTCAAAATATTAGACTTTACCCTGGAGAAAGATTTTGCCAAATCGTATTTGAGCGCCTAGATGAAAAAGCGGTTATTACAGAAAGTCGATACCACAAAAAAGACATCATTGAAGGTTTTATAAAACACAATCCAAAAGGAAAGACTAAAGATTCTGTGGAGATGAATTTAATTAAGAAAGGAGATATTCGGGAGCTTAAGAAGAAGCATGGTTTGAAATAAATCTTTATCGAATTAACCCAAAAGTTTTAAGCTGTCTTTTTACTTGCAGTCCTCGGTTCACTTATGTAAAGAGGATTTTGTTTCACAAAATCTCTTGACAACGCTCCCTGCGGGCAAGCTCAAAGACAGCTTAAAACTTTTGGGTTAATTCGATAAACTCTTTTGCCAATTCAAGAAATTCTTCTTTTGTTTTATATATTTTAAAAACAAAATTTGGATTTTTTTCGCATTCTGCACCGAGTAAGAGCCTTGTAACTTTATCCCCTTCTTTTGCTAAAGCAAGCGTTGGTATTTTGTGTTTTTCTATAGCAGTGCCGAGCTCCCAGCCAAGTCCAGTAGACGGATATGTGCACTCTGCAATAAAGATATCTGCATTTGCTACGCAGTTGTGAATATCGTGGTTGTAGATGTCTTGTGCAGATTGTTGTGCATCAAAATCTTGAGGGTCACTAAAAAATTTCAAAACCTCAACTCCCTCTATTTTTTCTATCTCATCTCTAACCTCTTTTATTAAATCTCTGTGTTCTTGGCTGGCGTGTGTGAGTGATGTTCCGATATATATTTTCATTTTTATATTGTAACAAAAAAAAGAGGCGCCTGAAGGGCGCCTCTTTTTCATCTCACTAAAATCAAACTAATTACTTAACCTCAACTCCCATAGACCTCGCAGTCCCCTCGATAATCTTCATAGCAGCTTGAACATCATTTGCGTTCAAATCAACCATCTTCTCTTCTGCAATCTCTTGAATAAGAGCTTTTGAAATAGTTCCAGCTGATTTTGTAGTATTTGTCCCAGAACCCTTTTTGATTCCCATTTTCTTTAGAATAAGTCTTGAAGCAGGTGAAGTCTTGTATTTAATGTCAAAACTCTTGTCTTCATAAACTGTAAGCTCTACAGGAACAACGTCTCCCATTCGGTCTTTTGTATCAGCATTGAATTGAGTAGTAAATTGACCAATATTAACACCAGCTTGACCAAGTGAAGGTCCAAGTGGAGGTGCAGGAGTAGCTTGTCCTCCTGGTACTTGTAGTTTTAAAATCTTTTGTATCTTCTTTGCCATAGTGGTTGTATATTACAGGATTAATTATAAAACGCAAACTAAATTTTCTTAACTTGAAGAAAATCAAGCTCAATTGGTGTCTCTCGACCAAACATAGAAACAAGCACTTTAACCTTACCTCTTTCAGTATCAACAAGCTCAACTTTTCCATCAAGGTCCTTGAATGGTCCATCAGCAATGATTACTGAGTCCCCAACCTCCATATCAATATCATGTTTTGTTGTATCTGTATTCATTCGACTGAAGAGTTCGTCCAATTCTTTCTTTGAAAGAGGTACAGGATAAACTCCAGAACCAACGAAACCTGTAACACGAGGAGTGTTACGCACAACGTACCAAGAGTCATCAGTAACAATCATATCTACCAAAATATATCCAGGATAGATTTTTTCTTCTACTTCAACACGCTTTCCACCCTTTATTTTGATATTTTTTTCAGTAGGAACAACAACATTAAAAATACGATCCTCCATTCCAAGAGACTCTATACGCTGTCTTAGATTTCTCTCTACAGCTTGTTCATACCCTGCATATGTGTGGATCGCATACCAATTACGATCTCTTTTTACTTGTTGTTTTGCCATACTATTTTATTTATATGAAATACTTACTAATAATTTCTGTAAACACGAAGTCAAAAAATCCTAAATAAAGTGAAATAAATATAGAAATAATCACCACAAGAATAGTATAAGCTATTGCTTGTTTTCGTGTCGGCCAGCTAACGTGCTTCATTTCAGCCTTTGTTTCCTTGATGTAGTTAAGAATTTTCATACTGTTTTTTGTTATTAAAAATCCCCCGAAGGGGTTTGATGTCTAATATCATATAGTATATTAGAATTTAAGTCAATATTAGAAAAATGTGTATAAATTAAAGCCTGTAAGGCCTGTAAGATTTAGTCCTACACCAGAGTAAATAAAAAATAAGGAGTCTGAACGAAAATATCTCGACTGTCTGAGTTTTTGCGTAGCAAAAACGAGTTTCGAGATATTTATCGTGAAGACGACTATATTTTTGATTTATGAAGTGTCTGGACTAAATCTTACAGGCCTTACAGGCTTTAATTTATAAATCTTAGTTTTTAATTTAAAACTTAATCTATCTCATAAGTCACACTCACAGTAATCCGAGTTGTATTTTCTCCAACTGGAATTTCTGGTGCAACTGCTTTTACATTCATCATGCTACTCTCCATCATCACATCTCCTCCATAACCAAATGGTGTAGGAGCTCCATACTCATTAAAACTAACAACTCCTTTTAGTTTTACTCCCAAATCTTTAGCAAGTTTTTCTGCTTTTTCTTTAGCATTTACAACTGCTTTTGATCTAGCCTCTTCAATAAGAGTAGTAGGGTCGTCTGTTGTAAATGAAGGTCCTGAAATATTTGTTACTCCAAGCTCACCAACTCCAGAAAGAATTCCGCCAACCTTACTTGTCTCTCGTACTTTTACTGTTACATCCTGACGCACTTGATATCCAACAAGTTTTTGTTCTCCACCAACACATCGAATTCCCACACAAGGAGTATATTGGTATTTTGGATAAAGATTGTATCCAGTAGTCTTGATGTCTTTCTCATCAATATCTTGAGACTTTAGATAGTCTAATGCTGCATTCATCTTCTTCGCAGATTCTTCTTGAGCACTTTCTACTGATTCTGAAGTTTCATCCACTGCAAATGTAAATGTCGCAATGTCTGGAACAGCAACCACTTCTCCTGTTCCTTCTACAGAAATCGTACTTGTTGGATATTCATCTGACTTATCCCACAACCCTACTTCTGTAATAGTTTTTGAAAATAAAAATAATGAACCAAATACGCCAACCGCAAATACAGCAATCGCCATCCAACCAATCGCATATTTTGGATCATTTTGAATTCGTTCTAGACATTGTTTCATATATATAAATGTTATTGGTTAATATCTATATCATACAGAATCTGAGGAAATAAAAAAGCCGAGCGCGGAGCGCTCGGCCACAATGTTATTTAATACGTCTTCTAATTAGATCTTCTGACTTTTTATGCCGTTCAGAAAAAGAGACTAGAAAACATAAAAGATACAATCCATAATAAAAAACATACAGCGTCTCTCAAATACGGATCCCAAGGATGTGAGCTAAAAATGCTCATTTCAGACAATTTCAACGATCCCCACACAGTTGCAATGACCACAACAATAGACCATGGTGGAATTCCTGCCATAAATATCCTTACTGCAAAATACAGAATCGACAAGATGGCGAGCACCATTAAAGAGTCCTGAAAATACTTGTTTTTTATTATTTTTTCCAAAGCAAAAATATCCTTTCTGTTTAGTTCTGAATAAACACTATAATTTATATTAAATACTGTCAATAAGATTCTCAAAAAGCGACAAAACCGTCATCGGCCCTACCCCACCTGGCACCGGAGTAATCATCGAAACATGATCTTTTACATTTTCAAAATCCACATCTCCGTGAATCTTTTCACCGACGCGCACTATTCCAACATCAATCACCACCTGTTTACTTGTCACGTGTTCAAGTCCGATAAGATCTTTCTTGCCAACTGCTGTTACCAAAATATCTGCTTCTCGAGTAAATCTAGGTAAATCTACAGTATGCTCATTACAAACGGTTACTGTTGCTCCTTTCTCCAGAAAATAAAGCATTGTGGATTTTCCTACCAAGATAGAGTCCCCGACAATCACAACATGCTTCCCTTTTATATCAACATCATATTCATCAAGAAGTATCTGTATTGCTCTTGCTGTTGCAGGAATCATTCCGCTTTTGTCTCCATCCATTAATTTCCACATATTTCGAGCAGTCAAACCATCGACGTCTTTTTTTGGATCAATCGTATTTAAAATCTTTTCTTTATCTAAATCTTTAGGAATTGGCAATTGCACAATGATTCCATTTATATTTTCATCATTATTTAAATTCAAAATTGTTTCAACAATATCTTCAGTGCTCACATCTTCTGCAAAATTAATAACATTGGCAATCGCCCCTATTTCTTCAGCAAAAGAAACTTTTCTATCTATATAAATATTTGATGCCTCATTATTTCCAATTTGGATAATAGAAAGAGCTGGCTTTTTATCAAGCTTTTCAATTCTATTTTTTAGCTCATCTGCATATTTTACAGAAAGCTCTGTTCCATTTATTAGATTCATATTATAGGAGTGTATATATTATAAAGATAAGAAACAAAGCTATAATGAAGAGATCCACGAGGTGCTCTACTTCTTCTTGTTCTTTCATTGCTTGTTTTAAATTCTGTTCTGTCTTTGCACCAAGACCCTGAACATCCTCTTGTTTTAATTTCTCATCAGTATTCATACACCAATAATACATACAAACACAATGAGTAACAAGAAATTAAACTTTACAGACCATGGGATCGTGAATTTTTTTCAAAAGATAATAAGTAGAAGTCATTAACATTAAAAGTCCTAGTACTGCAAACTCAACACCTCCAAAAGGTAGTAAAGAAAATAATCCTCCAAGACCAAATATAGAAAAGAGTGAAGCCAGCACCAAAGAACCACAAGATGCACAACCAACTCCAAGAACTCCTAAAAGAAGGCCGATGGTATTTGTCTTTATTCCTGACCTCTTCTTTACACTTTTAAATCTTGAATAATAAAAATAAAACAGAGAAACGTTTATTCCAAAAAATAAAGCTATTAATGTCGTGTAGATTGCGCTGTATAGAGTGAAGTTTGTTTTAAATGACCCTAAAAGTGCAAAAATTGTTTTTATCGAGGCTTTGAAACCAAAGACAGAATATATTCCAGATATAAGATGCAAATTTGGCAAAACAATAGAAAAAACCAAAATAACTGAAAACAAAAATGCTGTAATAAAAAAATGCTTTGGAATTTTAAAAACAGAAATAAATGTCTTATGCATACAACATATTGTATATTAAAAAAGCAGAGGATGCCTCTGCTTTTTTAATATTTTATTTTGCTAGAATCTGATCTATAACCTGGCTCCAAGCTGTAATTGGCTGTGCGCCACTAACTGAGAACTTGCTTCCATCTGGAGCTATAATTACTGACCAAGGTGTCCCTTCTCCACCAGTTGATACAGCTTCTGCTGTTTGTGCTTGGATTTTTGCAAGATGCTTGTCGCTTTCCATGCACTTATCAAATTTACCTCCATCTATTCCAAGTCCTGATGCAATTGAAGTAAGTTGGCTCAAAGCAGGAGGTGTTGCAAATATAATGTCTGAGAATTTCCAGAAAGCATCATTTCCACCAAGCTCTGCTACACATTCAGAAGCTTCTGCATAAGGAGTTGCTTTAGGATGGATTTGGTTTAGAGGAAAGTGTCGGTAAACCCAGGCGACTTTCCCTTCGTATTTTTCAACGACACTTTCCAAAATAGGATGTGCTCTTCCACAAAAAGGACATTCGAAATCAGAATATTCAACTATAACAATAGGAGTGTTTATATCCCCTATGATGTGATCATCTTTTGTAACAGGAGCTACATTCTCTAGACTAGGTGAACCAGTTGGCACTTGATTGTTTGCAGTTGGAGCCTTTGCTGTTCGTCCATTAAACATAACGGCACCGGCAATCAAAAGCCCTGCTATTACAATAGATACTGGGATCATCATATTACCTTTCTGTGTTTTGAGCATATTTGTGTTTAATAAGATTAATTAATGTATAACATCGACTTTACAGTCTAAAGTATAGCAAATATGCCGGATACTAATTATTGACATCCCCTTGGTTTATAAATTTAATATGGTGATTGTTATCTGCAATATTGTAGCGAATGCACCCCACAGAAGATAAGGCATCATCAGCCAAAAAATAATCATTGAGTATTTTCTTATTTTGCACTCAAAAGAAAGAAGTGTCAGTAGAACAAACAGTATCACTGCCGATGAAAGAATATTGTTTTGTAATCCAAACTGAACTGAAGTAAATGAAAGATTACCAATCATGTTTAAAATAAAAATCCAAAGTAGTTTTTTTGGAGCTCTATTTTTATAAATTAAATATAAAAGATAAACAAAAGAAATAAATATTAGTGGATAAATAATTCCCCAAGCCACACCAAAAACCCAAGTGGGTGGAGAGAAAAATGGCTTTATTAAAGAATCATAATATACAGAGTATGTGTTCATGTTTTTATTATATCAAAATAAAAAGAGGATGCTTCGCGCATCCTCCATAATTTATCACCTGCTTCCCAAAGCAGAACTTACCCTGCAATCAGGGCAGTATCCTCCGACAAGAAACTTGTCTTCAAAAAACTTTCCGCAGCCTCCAGAGCAACGGTATGTCCGTGTCTCTACTGAAACAATTCTTTTCCTCTGACCTCTTAAAAAGTCAGGTAGATCATTCCTCCTGACGAATCGAGGAACTTTTCGAGATAAGACACCAGGCTTACTTGTGGTTTTTCTCAACTGCACAATAAGAGACTTATCTTCCATTGTCGTGACGGCGCCCGAAAGCACCCCAATAGGATTAAAAGGACTACTCATATCTTTTTTATTAAATCACACTTAAAACAAAAGTCAAATAAATATTCTTCTACCAAATCTTCACCACACTAGACCTTCCAAAATAATGCTCATTTGGAATGTGCAAAGAATCATAAATACTCGCAGGAATTCCTATATCTACTAGGTGAAGTTCTCCTATATTCTCCCTGGCCTCTTTCATTCCAGATTTTGGAAGGCCAAGAGACAGTGTGTAGTCAGCAGTAACATGAGGAATGTATAAAAATCCAGAAGTTGAATCTATTCCAGTTGGAACATCCACAGAAACAACTTTAGAACCAGATGTCCGAGCATTGTTTATCTGATCTATCAAAACAGCGTACTGCCCTCTTGGAGTTTCGCTAAAATTATATCCAGCAAGAGCATCTACTACGATATCTCCCACCTCCGAATGAACTCCTTTTACTTCTATGATATTTAATTTTCTCGCTTCGCTTAATTGTTCTGTTGTATCTTCTTTCAATTTTTTCTCTGCCATGACTATCTGTACTGTTACTCCTTTTTGATGCAAATTTCTGGCAATTGCCAAACCGACGCCTCCAGCATTTCCAGCACCACAACAAACTACAACTTTCTTGGGCTTTAATCCTAAAATAAAATCTGCACTATATTCCCCTGCCCGATTCATAACAGAAGCAACTGATATTCCTAAAACATCAAAAGCCTCTTTGAATAATCTTTCCATCTGATCTTTATTGAGATATACCATATTTTTATTATCACTTATTCATCTTTTTGTAGCAATTCTTGTTGGCATATTTCCGGATTCCAAATTCCTGCTTTTTTAAAAATTGCATTATCTTCTGCTCTTCTAAAATCATCTGAATATTTATATTTATATTTATAAGTATATTCTTTGGCAAATCCATTTTCTATCATGTGCTGATTTAAAAATAATCCGTCATCTAAATACACATAAGCTAAAAGTCTGTCATACCGATCTCTTTCTCCTTGAGTCTCGTCAAATTCAAGCTTTATCATGTGTCCTTCCAACAGCCTTTCCATTTCACTCTTTGCCTCATCTCCATAACAATCAGATTCTTTAGTGGAGTTACCAACTTCTGGAGTATCTATTCCAATAAATCTTATCTTTTCATTATCTCCGTCCATCAAAATGGTTATAGTGTCTCCGTCTGCAATCTTCACGACTTCAAACAAACCATCGGTTTTATTTGTAGCTACTGCAGTTGTCGCTGTGTTTTCAGTTGTACCAATAATTGACTCTAAAAGTTTTTGGTCATTTTGAGTTAAAGAATAACCAAAAAAAATCGCCAAGAGTAGAGATACTATTGGGACGATTTTTTTCTTCATATTGGTTTATGCTTTTGAATTTACTTCGTAATTTGTATTTTGTTGCTCAAAAAAGTTTACAAGCTCGTATACATCAGTAGATGTTGCCATCCATTTTGCTGGATTACTTACTTTAAAGTGCGGTTCAAAACCAAGTTCTTCTAGTCTTCTATCTGCAACATATTGTACGTATTGATTCACATAATCTGCATTTAGACCGAGAATTCCTTTTGGAAACAAATCTACGTTGTACGCATTTTCAACTTTCACACCTTCGATAATAATGTCCCTGATTTCCTCTGCAAAATCTTCTGTAATTAATTCTGCATTTTCTTCCAAAATATTTAGAATAAGATTTATTCCAAATTTTAAGTGCAAACTTTCGTCTCGCAAAACCCAATTAATCATTGAGCCGAAGTTTCGTAGCTTGTTTCTCTGTCGGAAAGAAAGAATAACCATGAATCCACTGTAGAACCAGATTCCCTCCATCACAATATTTGTAGCAATAAGGTTTCGAATAAAGTCTTTTTTTCCTTCTGGAGTTCCGATATCTAATTTGGATTCGGTCATCTTGTCCATGTATTTTTGAACAAATTCGTCTTTTGCCTTCATAGAAGGTTTTGTGAGATGGTTTGTGTAAACTTCATCTCTATCGAATGGAAATGTCTCTAGTACGTATTCGAATGATGCACAGTGATTTGCCTCCTCAAACATCCATTTTGCGATAAATAAGTGGCACTCTGCTGATTTGATGTAAGGATAAACACCAAGAGCAATTGATCTATTTACAATAAGTTCAGCCGGATTAAAAAATGACATTATGAACTTAACAGCGTACTGCTCGTCTTCTGTCATATTTTCAAAATCCTGCAAATCTTCTTTCAATGCAATCTCGTGAGGAAACCAAGTATTTGCAACGGCTTGATCATAAAATTCTCTAGCCCACGGGTATTCAGATGGATATAGGTTGTAATCTTTTTCTTCAGGTTTTCCTATCAGCATAGTATTTTTAGATTAGAACTTAATAAAAGATTTTTTATTGTATCACTTTTTTCTTTATTATTGGCAACTATCGCAAACCAGAGCATCTTGTGGATCTTCCGGCATATGAACGTTTGGTTTTGATGGTACTGTTACTTTTTCTACAGGTCGTTCTTGTATAGGGCTTGCTACTGTTTCTGTGTGAGTAAGCACAGGTGCAGCTGCTGGATTTAATTTTGCTTTTAGAGCTCCAAATCCTGTCTTTCCAATAGCTTTTGATTTATTGACGCTTACAGTACTTTGCTCTGCATTGTGTCGTGGCTTCATGTGTAGGTAGTATGTAGTTTTTACACCTTTCTCCCATGCAGTTTGATAAATCTTCATGATTTCTTCATTGTCTCTAGTTTCTAGATACATGTTTCGTGAAAGTGCTTGGTCTACCCATTTTTGAGCTCGCGCTGCTACTTCTATGTATGCGTACGGAGAAGTTGAGAAAGATGTCTTGTATATATCTCTAATCTCTCGAGGAATTTTTTCTATGTATTCAATATCTCCATGAGATTCAATAATATCTCCTCTAACCTCTTCCCAAAGATTCAATCTCTTTAGATCATTCACAAGGTTTGTATTTATGTCCAAGTATTTTCCTGAAATTTTATTTCTAGCAAAAACTTGAGCAAATCTCGCATCAATTCCCGGCGTTGTCGCAGCAACCAAACCAATGTTTGCAGTTGGAGCTGTTGCTTGAAGTGTTGCGTTTCTTATTCCTCCTTTTACTTTTTCTCTAAGAATATTCCAATCAAGTCCTTTGTGTTTGCTGTCTTTTGAAACAGTAAGTTCCATCCCTCTTTCTCTTTCTAGTTTTGAAACTGTGTCTATTGGCACGTGTCCTTTTGACCATTCAGATCCATCAAAGTTTGAGTAAGAACCTCTTTCACGTGCAAGCTCAGCACTTTCGTCTATTGCCATGTAGCTCACAAATTCAAATACCTTGTCTGCAAAATCATAAGAATCTTCTGAATCATAAGCATATCCCATTTTTTCAACAGCATCTGCGTATCCCATTATTCCAAGTCCTATTGCTCTATTTTCTCTATCTGATTTTTTAGCTTCTTCGATTGGAAGTTCATTTATATCAATAAGGTTATCTAGGTGTCGTACCACGGTTCTTACTGTTCTTTCCAAGTCTTGCCAAACAATTTCTTTCTTCTCGACATTTATGTGTTTTGCCAAGTTTACCGATGCTAAGTTACATACAGCTATATTTTCTCTATCTTGTGGTAAGCAAATTTCTGTACACAAGTTAGACATGTGAATTGTTCCTGTATTGTTGTTTAGAGCTCGAAGATTTATAGCATCTTTATAAGTAATCCATGGATGTGATGTTCCTTGAAGTTGCACCAATATTTGTCTCCATTGCTCTTTAGCTGGAACTTTTTTATAAGCACGCATTTCTCCCCTCTTTGCCTTCTCTACATATTCACAATATCTTTTACTGAATGCATTTCCATAAAGTTCATTTAAATCTGGAGTTTCTTTTGGATCAAACATATACCAGTCTTCCCCATTTTGAACTCTTTTCATGAACTCATCTGATATGAAAGCGGCGGTGTTTGCTGTTCTCATTCTCAAATAATCATCACCTGAGTTTTGTTTCCATTCTACAAAATCTGGAAAATCCAAGTGCCAGTTTTCCATGTAAAAACAAAGTGCTCCTTTTTTCTTTCCTCCTCTTTGAATTGCCCGGATTGCAGTATCGATAATTTTTGCAAATGGAGTTGGACCTGAAGACAAAGTGTTGTTTGAAGAAAGTGGTGAACCTGTTGCTCGAAGTTTTGTAAGAGAAGCACCAATTCCTCCTGTTGCTTTTGAAATTTTGATTACATCTGAAACTGATTTTGCAATATGCTCGATATCATCGTGAATCTCCATAAGGAAACAGTTTGAAAGAGCTGGTCGAGTTGTACCCGCACCAATGTTTGTAGAACCTCCTGAAATATATTCTAGTCGAGACATTCTCTCGTAGAATTTTATAGCTTGAGCAGTAGGATCTTTTTCATTATATGAAAGTCCCATTGAAACTCGCATAAAGAAAAATTGAGGCGTCTCTGCGGTTTTATGACTATCTGCTTTCACTGCATATCGATTTAGAAGTCCTGAAAGTCCTGCATAGTTGAAAAGCTCATCTCGGGAAACATTGATGGCATCCGCCAAGATCGCAAGATCAAATTTGTCGGTCATCCTCTTGTCCAAAATTCCTTTGTCTACATATTTTTTAATGAACTCAGGAAAAGCTTTTTTATGAAGAGATGAAGGAGCTTCAGTATCATTTCCCTCAAAATCTCCCAAAACACTTTTATATGTAGTCTTCAAAAGAAGTCTTGTTGCAACAATGTCGTAATCTGGATCAGTCTGAACATTTTGAAGTGCTGCATTTATGGTAGCTTCGTCTAATTCATCTTCGGTAATGCCATCATATAACGTAAGCCTACTTTCGGTGGCGATTTTTGTAACCATTCCAACAGCGTCTGGCAAACCTTCACAAGCTCTCTCAATTGAACGGTTAATTCTATCGGCATCGAAAGGTTCTCTTCTTCCGTCACGTGTAGTAATTGTTATATCTTTTTGAGTCATATAATGCAGTACTTAATTGATAATTTGGGATAAAAAAACACCGCCCGGTGTGTGTTTTTCTCTCTTAATATACTTATTATACTCTCCTCATTTGATTATAGAAAATAAAATCGTGGGGACAGCGCACCAGGGTACAATTGCAGACATTAATCAAGACAAAATCCCAAAATGTTTGCAAAAATCAAGGTTTTTGATACAGTACAAGGACTGATAAAAAATATATGAAACAGGTATCATCACTAAAAATTCAAAAGGCTGGAGACAAGATCGTTAAAAGACGAGGCCGCCTTTATAGAATCAACAAAAAGAACCCTCGACAAAAAGCTCGACAAGGTTAATTTATAGGTTAAATCCTATCGCTGAAAGGTATAATCCAAGTACCATAAGCACGAAAGAGCTAGTTACGATTGAATTATTCGTAACTATCTTTTTTGTAATTTTCAACATTTTCTTCTCTGAACCAAGCAGAAGGAATATTCCCTTTATCAAAGTCATCCAAGACAAAATCGTGATAATGACTGGCCAACCATTTACCCAAACATTGTGAATTAGAGTGAAAAATAATCCTAGGATAACGGTCACCATTCCTGACACAAAAAGGAGTTCTTTATTTCGGCAAATCTCTTCTGAGATTTTTGGCAATTCTTTTTTTCGAGCAAAAGCCACAACACTGACGATGATAAAATAAATCCCAAAAAATTTAGCAAGAAATATTGATAGAGCCATGATTTTTTTAGTTAGCTTTAATATCTTTATTGTATCAAAATTTATTTGTTTTATGGAAAATTTTTGGAAATAAAAAACGCAGGGTTTAGACTGCGTTCTGTTTTCTTAAGAGAAACAATTTTTACTGAGAACTAGGCGCTGACGAGATCAGATTCGCTTTCTCTCCTGAAATCATATTCCATTTCTGGTAAGCTCATTTGAATCAAATTAAACTTATAGTAAATAGCATGGTGAACTGCTATTTCTTCTCTGAGTTTTCTTGCATCCTCAGATAAAGTTCCGTTTTTTTCAGAAGCAATGAGATGAAAGAGTCTATTCCTTATTGAGACTTTAGCTCTCTCAGAAAGGTCCCCCGAAACTGTGAGGGAGCTTGAAATCAAAAAACCATACACTTCTTCTAGTTCAGAGTAATCTCTCAAGAACCTGTTTGCATCCCCTGATAATTTCACCGAGAGAATGAATGCGGAAGGTGTGAATAATATTATTCCTAAATACAGAAATTGTATTGTTGTACTAGCAAACGACACTTCTTTCTGTAAAAACAAAGTCCCCGTTGTTATCACAAATGTAATAACAACGGCCCAAGCAACATGAATAATCTTCCTGCCTCTGTTCTCTTGGTCTAGTAAGGTTTTTGGAGATATGAATTCTCTTGCTTTTTTACCTTCTAAACTATTTTCTCTGGAACACCACCCATTAATCAAATCAAATGATCCTTGTCCTTTTACTAATAGTTCTGCAATTGTCATAACGTACTGTAGCTACCCTCTCCCAAAGACGTCGTGCCTTTGAATAAAGAGCTTTTTGCTTTTAAGTTCTGAACGGAATATACGCTAAAAATATGAAATTGTAAACAATTGGGGCGCTTACTGGGAATCGAACCCAGATTGAAGGTTCCACAAACCTCCGTGTTAACCGTTACACCATAAGCGCCATGTCGTCATACGATATTACTCATTATACGCCAAAAAGTCTAGTCGGCTATTTATTTTTAGAAAAGTTGGAAAAGCTTTGCTGTAAATAAAATATACAGAAATATATAAAGCACACCTTCTTGAACGTGTATTTTTCTAGAGATTCCAGAAAATACAAATAGAATTGTGGTGATTATAAGCATTGGTATACCGAGAGCAAATGTTTTTTCATCAAGAGTTAGCGTACTAAAAATACCAGGAAGACCGACTACCACTAAGACATTAAATACATTTGATCCAAAAACATTTCCAAGTGCAACTTCTGAATGACCCTTGAGAGCAGCTTTTACTGAAACCAAGAGCTCCGGGAATGATGTTCCAAAAGCTACAGCAGTTAGAGTAATGATTCCTGCTGTTATATTTAAAATTTCAGACAAAGCAACAATGGAATCGATAAGGAATTTTGCACCTATTGAAAGACCTATAATTCCCACAAACAAAAGCAATAGGTCACTGACTGATATTCTTGGTCGTCTCACACTTTTATCCGGTGTTTCTTCTGGATGTAAAAGAGAAAAAGTAAGATAAATTCCATAAGTAAGAAGTAGAAAAACTGATTCTGCAAAAACTATTTGTTTGTCCCAGGCTATTATTACAAAAATTGCTGTTGAGATAGCAAGTAGCGGCAAATCAAGATCTATTAGATTTTTAGAGACTTTTAGGTTTTTAGCAATAACTACAGAAAAACCGACTACCAAAAGAATATTGGCAATGTTTGAACCGACGGCATTTGCCACGGGTATTTCCATAAGACCTTGAGAGACTGCAACAAAAGAAGAGACGAGTTCGGGGAAAGATGTACCAAAGGCAACAATAGTGACCCCAATAACAAATGGAGATAGACCTATGGCTAAACCTATTTTTTCAGAGCTCGCCAAAAGCCAATCTGAACTTTTTATAAGAAGCACTAGTGAAACAATAAATATAAGTAGCCAAGCTATTAACATTGGCTTATTGTATCAGAGATTATTTGTTTTAGAAAAATTGTGCGCAGAAGAGGATTTGAACCTCCACGCCCCTAAGGACACAAGCCCCTCAAGCTTGCGCGTCTACCGTTCCGCCACCTGCGCTTTTATTCTTGTAGAATATTAACACTTGAAGTTAAATAATTAAAATAAGGCCTAGGTAATTTAGAGTCCCGACACTTCGTAAATCAAAAATATAGTCGTCTTCGCGATAAATATCTCAACTGTCTGAGTTTTCTATAAAAGTAAATGGGGTGTAGTAAAAACAAAATAGCACACATAAGTTAGTGTGGATGAAGTGGTTAGGCGTAGGGTCTGGGCTTCAGACATACTAACTTATGTGTGCTATTTTGTTTTTACGGAAACTAATTATTTAGTTTCTTCTGTTTTAACTTCAGCATTTTCTACTGGTGCTTCTGTAACAACTTCTTCTGCTGTAGCTTCTGTATTTTCTACTGGAGCCTCAACTTCTGGAGCAACTTCTTTTTCATCCATTGAAATATCTACAAACATCATCTTTAGTCTCTTCTTAACTTGTTTTAGAGCTTGCTCTCGAACGTGATATAGCTTGCTTCTTCTTGTCTTTGATCTTCTGATGATTTCGATTTTATCGATCATTGGAGAATATAGTGGGAAAATCTTCTCAACTCCAAATCCGCCAGTTGTTCTTCGTACTGTAAATGTAGCTCCTGGCTCTGTACCATGCTTTCGAGAAAGAATCATACCTTCAAATGCCTGAAGTCGAGTTTTACCCTTTTCTTGAATCTTTTGAAAAACTCGAACAGTGTCTCCTGCTCTCATATCAAGCTCTTTTCGGGCCTCTATTTTTACTGGTGAAAATGTTTTCATGTGGTCGATACTTTATCATAGTATATTATAGTTAGCAAGATACTAGATAAAGTATTATTATATAAGTATGAATCTCAATAATTACAAGAAGGTATTATTTATAGTCTTTTTATTACTAATTGGATATCACATATTTTTATACACTCAAGAAGATCATTACTCTATATACAACAATCTATATGGTTTTTTGTCTTCTTTTATTTATTTTATAGGAGCTATTGCTGGTCTAGTCAGCGTAAAGAAATTTGGAACAAGTTCTTTTGTATCAAAGTCGGTTTTATTTTTATCACTAGCATCTTTAGTTTATACTATCGCTCTTTGGATATGGAGTTATTTCGCAATATTCACAGAAGTAGATATACCCTATCCGTCTATAGCTGATATGTTTTATTTACTATTTCCAGTATTTGGAACAATTGGTGTAGTTATGCTGCTTAAAATATATGAAGTGAAATTTAGTAAAAAAAATACTCTTTTACTTCTACTACTTATTTCTGCATCTGCTTTTATAACAAACCACTTTATAGGATTCCCTACTTTTGATAGTTCAGAGCCTTGGATATCTGCATTTGATACTGGATTTGTTTTTGGAGACTTCGTTGTCTTGTCTGTTGCATCAATTGCCCTGCTTTTAGCTGGTGGAAAAATAACAAGTGGACTGTTTTTTGTAATTTTATCTTTCTTCACACAAGGAATTGGAGATTTCTTTTTCTCTTATCAAATAGAGAATGATACTTTCTGGGATGGGAACTTTTCAGACTTCTTGTTTACATTGTCTGGATTCTTTATGTCTCTTGGAATTATCTCGATAATAAAATATTTCCAAAATACAAATCCTAAAGCAGAGCTTCAACAAAATCATCAGGATATGGAGCCTCAATTGTCTGATCCCACACCTCGAGCTTTCTAGAGTGTAGTGCAAGCCTTTCAAATCCAAGTATTTTTGGTTTATTTGGTGCATAAAGATGATCTGAAACAACAGGATGATTTTTTGCCTGTAGGTGAACTCTGATCTGATGAGTTCTTCCTGTTTTTGGTTTCAATTCAAGAAAAGAATATTTTTCTCCTTCAAATTCTCCCCTATCAACGACTCTAAAAAAAGTTTGAGCTTCTCGTATTTTTCCTCTAGCTTTTTTCATAGCACTCCACTTTCTAAAATCACCGCCACTTTTCCCTATCGGTAAATCAATAGTTCCTCTGCCTTCTTTCACATGGCCGTACACAAAAGCATTGTATGTTTTGTCCGCCTTTCTCTTTTTAAATGCTGCTTTTAATATTTCATAAGAAACTGGATTTTTTGCAATTACTAAAACTCCTGAAGTATCTCGATCCAATCGATGAACAATACCCGGACGCTCTATGATAGTTCCATCTTTACACTCTATTGGCTCCCCAACTCCTCGTATCTCTGGATATTTTTCTACTATCCAATCACACAGTGACGGTTCTTCTGTTTTTCCGTCAGGATGCACGACAAGACCAGCAGGTTTATTTACCGCCAACATGTCATCATTTTCAAAAAGAATTTCTATATTCATTTAATGTTTATATCATAGTATGCGGATAAAGTGCATTAAATTGAGTGATTCAATATTTATGAAAGTATAATAAAAAGGAGAAGTCTTTAATGACTTCTCCATAATAATTCAAAATTTTATTTACATTCCTCTGTGCGCAAATTTCCAACTCAATGAATTAATCATTGATTTCCCGTCGATTCTGCCATAGACAAAAGCCTGGACAATATCACCGACATCTTCGCATGTTTTAGGAGAAAACTCTTTATCACACCATCCTGTACCACTGATATCACCATGACGCCTCAACCAGCAATTAACGTTATTATGAATTCCTAACCAGGAGTACGCCAAGGCGACTGCTGATTCACACAATAAATCAGCATTTGATTCGCTGATATTATCGACGCAGCAAATCTCCATCGAAAGAGTTGTTTTACCTCTAGATGATTCAGAAAAGCTTCCAGAAGTACCGGCAGTGAATACAAACTGATCCATTCCATGCGCCGTCAATACTGGATTTATTTGGATATCTATAACACTCCCAGGATCGGCGCCCAAATCAACAATTCCAGCAGCACAGGCTGCGAGAAGTTTTGAGAAATTTGGATATCCTCTATCCTTTAAAAATTGTGACTCAGCATATACGTTAATGCGCATTATTTAGGTCTCCTTTACTTTTTTGGTTTTAATTAATTATATAAAAGAACTATAAAATATATATAGTATTGTATTTGATGTGTCAAATTTAAATGTGGGCGATGAGGGATTTGAACCCCCGACCTTTTCGGTGTAAACGAACTGCTCTACCAACTGAGCTAATCGCCCGACTTTTAAAGATTACATTATTATGGGGAAAAATTCAATGTTTTAGGGAATTTGATATTAGTGGGAGCACTAAAATGCGAACGACCCTCAAAGCTTTGCTTTGAGGGTCGGCATTTTGTGCTCCCGGAGGGAATCGAACCCCCACTAGAGGCTTAGAAGTCCCCTGTTCTATCCATTAAACTACAGGAGCGAAGCACCTTAACACAATAACACAACTTGCCTCTTGGTCAATTATTTTACTGCTCGCCCTGCTGATCAACCTGATCTGAAGAATTTTCCTCAGATATATTTCCAGTAGTTTCTTCAGGCTCTTTTATTTCACCAGAAGAGTCTTTTTGACCACCCTCCCTATTTTCTATAATCATTCTAATATCATCAATATTTAATGTTTTCTTTCTAGAATCATCACTATTTTTAGAAGCTTCTGATATTTCATTTTCTATATTTCTAAATACAAATACAGAATTTACCATAGCAAATACCCCAGACAAAATTGTAATAATTAAAATACTGTACCAATCAAAATTTATTGAAATTCCAGAAATAGAAAGATGACTCTTTTTATCTCTTTTGAAAAATCTCATTATTTTTTTAAATATATTTTTGAAAAAATTCATAGATTATGTGGTAAGTGCTCTAATAACAAGATTTGCGACCCAGCTAACATTTCCATTCTCAAACACTGAAGAGATTCTCATATCTTCAACCTCAGTACTCTTTTTTAGATTCTCTATTGTCGCAACAAAAGACATTACTTCTTGCCAACTACCTTCTACTTTTAGTTTAACTTTTAATTCTCCATAAGTACGCACATCTTTTATTTGAGAATTTCCTTTTTCATCCACCACTCGCTTTTTACCAAATCCATCTTCTAAATCTATATTTTCGATTGTTACAGATGCGCCGTTTGCATTTCCAGCATTTTCAAGCAATTCAACATAAGAAACGACATTATCTTTTGTAACAATATAAGAAAGTAATTTATCTACATTCTCTCTGTTTGACTGTAGTTCCTGTTGTAGCAAAAGAACATTAGTATCCTCTCTTAGACTTGCTATAACCTTATAATTATCAGCTACTGATTCTTTCATGGACATGATCTTTGAATGCATAAAATATGTTCCAAAAATCAAAACAACCAAAAATACAATGTTTGCAATCAATCTATATTTTGTTGAGGTTTTATATTTCATATTTTATATATTGATTGTTATTGTATATGGAATATCTATACTATCTGCAAAATTTGAAAATGGCACATCTACAGATGAGAAGCTTTTTTCCTTTAAAGATTCTCCAAAATTTTTCAAAGCATCTCTGTTGTTTGCTAAACCATTTATAGTTATGCTGCTATTCTCTGATGAAAAAAGAATACTATTTATTGAAACATCACTATTTTGGGAATCTACTATATCTTTAATCTGACTCGTTACTTTATTTGAATCGTCTTTTAAAATAATTGTGATTTGCCTAACTAAATCAAATCTTTCATTTATTTTTTCGGAATCTTCTGAAACATCCGTATTTTCTAATGTCTTAATTTCCTCCAAGACTACTTTGTTTTCTGACCTTACAAGAATATAAGTCGGAAAAAGAGATACTATCCAAATCAACAATGCCAAACAAGCCAAACCAGAAGCAACAACAGCAAAGCGAAGTCTGTACTCTGCCTTCAATCTATCAGCATCTTTTTTTATAAGAAATCTAAGCATATTTATAGTGGTGATGATAAAGAAAGTCCGATAGCAACTCCATATCCAGAAGATTCTTTTTGACTTAGTGGTGGAATAAAATCATTGAATGAAAAACAATTAATCCAAACATTTGCAATCTGCACATCTATTTTTAAATGTTTTGTTAGATACTCTGCAAGACCTTCTTCTGACGAAAATACTCCTGACAAAATAGCAGTGTTTATTTTTTTATTTCCACCTTCATTAGAATTTGTAAACCAGAAAACTAGAAGTTTATTTAGTTGGCCAATAAAATCAGCCATTTCCCTACCTTCTTTGTCTGAGATGATTTTACTTACATCAACTGGAATTGAAGATGCGTAATGAACAATTCCGTGTTCCGCAATAGCAACGTGTGCTGACTGCGGACTTAAATTTAAAATAAGATAAGTCTCTTTGTCATTTTTACTTATTACTGATCGAGCCAATGCCTGACTCTCCGACTCAAAAGAAATAGGAACCAGACCCACTTTTTCAAGAAGTGCAGTATGTCCCGCCAAAACATCTTTTGAAATCACAAAAACCACTACATTTAAAAAGCTTTCTGTTCTTGAAATTAAATAATAATCAAAAGTTATGTTTGAATTATCTAAAGGAACATTTTCTTCTATAGTAAAAGATACAGCATCTCTAATTGAACCTTCTGCCTGAATAGGTATTTGAGTCTTGTAAATATAAGTTTTTTCCTCTGGAAGAGAGGCCACAACATATTTCATAGAATGTTTTTTCACCAAACTCTCAAGGGCGCTCAAATAATCACTGCAAACATCTTGCGGATTACCTTCCACTATTTCATTACAAACTTTATCCAACATAACCTCATCATATATTTCTGGCATTAAACCTTCTGGATTCTTTTTCAATTTAAATACTCTTATACAATCTGGAGTGAGTTCAATACCCATTGAATCAAAAGATAGATATTTTGGCACAGGAAAAAAAGTTTTTATGAAAGAAGAATGTTTTTTTGAATTAACCATGTGTAATTATTATACCGCAGACTTTAAATTAAAGAATTTTAAATAGTGTATAAAATATAATAGCCAAGACTGCCAAAATTGTAATTATGTTGAAATATTTTATAAAAACTTTTGCCATACTGTCTCCAAAAAGATGCATCAAAAAACCTATTATAAAATACCTTATCCCTCTTCCTAGGATAGATGCCACGATAAAAACAATTAAATTTATTTGGAAAAGTCCGCTGGCAATAGTAAATATTTTGTACGGAACTGGCGTAAAGGCTGCTGTAAAAATAGCCCAGAAAGCATTGTCATTGAAAAGAATTCTAGATGATTCAAGTTGTGGCTCAAGATGATAAAGAGAGACGACAGGAGCACCGAAAAAATCGAAGAACAAAAGCCCTATAAGGTATCCAAACAATCCGCCAAGAACAGAAGTTATTACAACCAATGTTGTATAAAAAACCCACTGTCTTTTCTTGACCATCAATAAAGCAATGAGAAAAGGATCTGGTGGTATCGGGAAAATTGAACTTTCTGTAAAAGAGATTAATCCTAAAATCCATTTTGCACGTGGACCCTCTGCATGATGCATAAACCATGCAACTATTTTTTCTCTTAAATTATTTAAAAACATTCCTTATATAATATCATTTAGGAATTCTAATTACCCTAATGTACTTCCTGGAGATATAAAATCTTCAACCTCAAGCAAAGAAAATCCCGCTCCATATTTATCATTTACAGCTATTATCATTCCGTTACTCTCAAAGCCTCTTATAGTTCTTGGTGCAAGATTTGTAGCAAAAGGAACTTTCTTCCCCACCAAAACCTGCGGATCTTCAAAATACTCTCGGATTCCAGATAATATTTGTCGTGGCTCTTCTTCTCCCACATCGACACTCAATTTTAAAAGCTTATCTGCATCCTCAACAACCTCAACTGATAAAATCTTGCCGATAGTCATTTCAACTTTCTTAAAATCATCATAGTTTATTTTTTCCATACTATGTTTGTATCATATAAATAAAAAAACCAGAAGATTAACTTCTGGCTATAGGATTATTTGGCGGCATCTCTTCTTGAAAGCTTATCGAAAGTGTAATCACCTTGCTTCAAAGGTCTTGCCATTGATTTTCTTATTTTTTCAATATCCCCAATATTCAATGAGGGTCTTTCGGAAAGAGGATCTTCTGAGATACCAAGCTCCATTCCCTTCTCATATATTGGAACAAGGCAACAATCGATCAGCAGTGCTCTTGTGGTAGGCCAACTAAACCAACTCAGTGTGTGTGAAGAAGATATACTGATTGAAGTAGCGCCGATGAGAACTTCACCATGATAAAATGTCTTTCTCTTTTCTACGGAAAAAGACATTGTCCATGGCCTAAAGTATGCCGCAGCCCATTCACAATAAGGTATGATCTTGTGAGATCTATGGTGTGAAATTTCCAATGGAGGATTTTTCTCTCCTGGGGCATCAAGTTCTTTTTGGCCTGATTGCAATACTTTTCCAGCATCACAGGAATGTTCTTCTAAGGAATTTAATAAGGTTCTCATACAAAGAGCACAATGAACCTAAAAACTATTTTTGTCAATATAACTCTGTAACAAAACAGTTGCGGCTTTGGCATCTAGCATGTCATCTTTCTTTTCAGTCTTTCTGCTTTTTTCTTTTCTTGTTGATCCAAAAGTCTCAGAAGAAACTTGATGGGATGTTAAAAATTCATTTTCCAAAACAATTTCAAATCCAAGTCCACACATTTCATCTTTAAAAATATTTATCTTCTCCATTACAGGATTATCTTTCATATTAAAATCTTTTGATTCACCTATTACTATTTTTTCTATTTTCTCGTCATGTGCAATCTTTGAAATATCATCAGCGAGTGAAGGAGAATTTTTAACAACACTATGTGGAAATGCAATTCTGCCACCATCATCAGAAATAGCCACGCCAACGCGCTTTGTCCCAAAATCTATTCCCATTAATTTATGCGATGTCATTTTTTGATTCTATTTGCTTATCTCTTCGAGCGTACACTAGTGTGCCTATAGCCGCAAGGAAAAAGAAAAGTGTTCCAAAAATTGCAGAGGTAACAATAATAAATCCTGAGATGCTTACTATAAAAGGATGAATTGGCAAGACAACCGCAGCTGCCGATATTATTGATATTACAAGTATTACGATTGCTGATCGTACAGTAGAAAATTCTGGATTAAATTCTTTTATAACAACCTTATTTTGTGGAGTTCTCTTTTTAACAAGGAAGAATAAAAATCTAAGAAAAATAAATGCCAAGAGAAGTGTAATTATGTTTGGAAACATTATTTCCCTTCCTCCTATTACTGGTCGCGTGAAGTAAGTAAAAATATAAACAAGAACTGTAATAAATCCTAAAGCTTTTCGAAAGTTATCTGGTAATCCTAGAGATTTAGATTTACCAAAAAACTGCATTAAAGTAAGAAATATGAGAACTATAGCTGCGCTTAACCAAAATCTTGGCAATATCTTTTCTGAGACATTAAAAAAGGCAGCGAAGAAAAAAGTGTAAACGGACAATCCGATAACCGGAACTATTGTGGGAACAAGTTTTGGTAAATCAAAAGGGACTTTAAAAAAAGTTTTCATTAAATAAACAGGTGCCATTATTGAAAGTAATGGATGAATCACAAATATCAAAAATGGCGCCTGAAAAACCGCAAAATCAAAAACTACAAAAGCTTCTCTTGAGAGTCCGAAAAAGATAGATTTATATGAAAAAGCTTCAATAATAAATCCAAATAAAACTCCGTATAGATAAACCGTTCTCCAACTTTTTATTTGTTTTGTAAGGAGTATTTCCACAATCCAAACAAAGAGTGTTCCGTATAAAATAATTCCGAATGGTTTTACAATTGCTTCAACATTTTTGAATGAAAGAATTGCTGAGATAAAGGTTCCGAATGTTATTAAAAATAAGTAGAAAAATATTTTTTGCATGGATTAATCGTATCATAGGATTGAGTCAAGTTGGATTGGGTTTAATCTCAATAAGTAAAAGAAAAGAGCAGCTACGGTTGTGCCGTGCTGCTCTGTGAGGCGCGCTTCGCGCGCCTCAAGATTTGGAAGATTACTCTCCTTCATCTTTGATTGAATATCCATAGACATCGAATCCGTGTTTTCTCAAATCATCTTCCCGCTTTTTCCAGCGGGCCTTGAGTTCTGAGACCTCAAGGCCTCTGTTTGCAGCGGTGGTCTCGAAGATCTCCTCCGTGATTTCGCCTCTCGCAGAGAGGCGATTCACCAAAATTGAGAGAGCTTCTTTTATAAAAAGCTCTTTTTCATTCTTTTCACTCATTCTCTTTTCAAATGTTTAACCCACGAACCACTCGTGGATATTTACACATATTATATCACTTTATACAACACTTGTCAATATTAAATGCACATACTAAATAACCCATAAAAACAACCCCAAATCCGCTAAAAACCCCTTTATTCATACCTCAAAGCCTCCATTGGACTCTTCTTTGAAGCCTGTATTGCAGGATATGTTCCAAAAATCAAACCAATAGTAGCAGACATTCCAACCCCTATAAAAGCGGCGCTTATAGGGAAAGAAAACACCCAATTTGGATCGACAGTATGAGCCAAAACAATAGATGCTACAAAAGAAATTCCCGCCCCAAGAAGTATTCCTATCACTCCCCCAAAACTCGTAAGTATAATTGCCTCAAATAAAAACTGATTCAAAATATCGGTCTTTTTTGCGCCAAGCGCTTTTCTAAGTCCAATCTCTTTTGTTCTTTCAGTTACTGAAACAAGCATGATGTTCATAATTCCAACACCACCAACAACCAAAGAAATTGCGACAACCGCCACCAAAAAAGCAGTCAAAATAGTAATGACAGATTCTATCTGCTCTATCAAATCTTCTTGAGTCTGAACATTAAAATCATCATCTTCTCCATATTCAATATCGTGCTGATCTCTAAGTGTATTTGTAATATCAGCAACCATTTTATTTACATTAGAAACAGAATCTGCTCGCAACATTATTTCTGGGTAATGATCTTGTCCGGTAAGAGCTTGCGCTGATGTATGAGGTATCATTATCATCTCATCAAAATTAAATCCCCCCACACTCGATTTCTTTGGAAATACGCCAACTATTTCAAACTTCCTTCCTTTAATTTGAATATTTTCCCCTATTGCATTTCTACTTTCAAAAAGCTCTTCTCTTAAATCCACACCAATTACAGCAACTCTTCTTGCTTGCTCTATATCAACATCATCAAAAAAATATCCTTCCTTTGGAGACAAATCAAAAACTCTTCCAAAAAATTCTACGGATGCGCCAATCAATGACGGATCATATCTATCTCCCTCAAATTCAACATCTCCATCAAGTATCACAAAAGGTGCAACTTCTATAAGATTTGGAACATTGCTTTTTTTCTCCAAAGCCTCAATATCTCTCTTGGTTAAAGACTGTGAAAATAAAACACTAGTAAAATCAGAAAGTCCTGTACCGGGTCGCACCACAACAGTTTCTGGTCCAAGTCCGCTTATCTGATTTAGTATCAAAGACTGTGCACCATTTCCAAGCGACATAACAATAATCACAGCCGCAACTCCAATAACAATTCCTAAAATTGTAAGAAGTGATCTTGATTTGTGTTCAAATATAGAACTAAATCCTGTTTTTACTGTGTGTTTAATATTCATATTATTTTTCAAATGAATCTTTAGCGATTTTCTTATTTTTTACTTTACTATCGCTTTCTATCTGACCATCTTTTATATAAATAATTCTATCGGCATGTTCTGCCGTTGCTGTCTCATGCGTAATTAAAATAACTGTATGCCCAAATTCAGAATGCAGTCTTTGCAAAGTTTCCATTACAGACTTTCCAGATACTGAATCCAGATTTCCTGTAGGTTCATCTGCAAAAATAACATCTGGATTGTTTATCAGAGCTCTTGCGATAGCCACTCTCTGCTTTTCACCTCCTGACAGTTTATATGTCTCATAATCTGTTCTGTGAGTCAGACCAACAAGCTCTATAACTTTTCTAATCTTATTGTCCCATTCTTTTTCTGAAATCTTAGAATAGATAAGTGGCAAGGAAACATTTTCATAAACTGTTTGTTTTGGCAAAAGATTAAACTGTTGAAAAACAAATCCCATTTCTTTATTTCTTACTTCTGCAATCGCATCTTCTCCATAATCCTGATATCTTTTTCTATTAAAAAAATATTCTCCTCCAGTGTGTCCATCGAGAAAGCCCAGGATATGAAGCAAAGTCGATTTCCCAGAACCAGACGGACCCATAACAGAAACAAATTCTCCTTTATCTATAAGGAAATTCAGATCGCATAAAACTCTAGTATCAGCACCCCCTTCGGAATAATAAGTCTTTTCTAGATTTTTAATTTCAAAAAGACTCATATTATTCCTTGGTAAATTCTTTTAAGACATCATCTTCTATAAATGAAATTATCTCTTCACCTTCTTCCAATCCTCCTTTCACTTCCACCAAACCGTCTTCTCCTCTAAGCCCTAGTGTAATCTCCCTTTCAGAATAAGTTTTTTCTCCAGTCAAAACTCTAACAAACTGCTTTCCATTTTTTTCTATAACAGATCTTCTTGAGACAGTGAGAACATTTTTTATTTCTTCAGAAAGAATATCTACATCAGCAGAAAGTCCTGGCCTTATCCTAGGATCTTCTTGTAAAAAATATAAAGTTGTCTCAAAAACTGGAATTCCTTCTACGGAAGTGGCGCTTAGAGAAATTGATCTGACTTCTGCTTTAAAAACCACTCCACTGTATGCATCAAAAGTCACATCGGCACTATCTCCAATACTTATGTTTTCAATATCATCTTCTGGAATATAAACTTTAATTTCAAAATCAGAATCAGAAATTATATTAGCTACTGGAGAAGTTGCGCTGACTGACTCTGTATTTTCGAAAAATAAATCAGATACAACTCCTGAGATTGGCGAAATTATCATTGCATCATTTATTTGAGAATATATTGCGTCTATTTTAGCTTGAGCGTCTTTTATATCTATATCTCTTAGATCTTTTGTCTCTCCACCCAATCCTCCTTGTCCAAATGAAATCTTTTCTGTCTTGTAGCTCTCATAAGTTGTTTGAAGTGAAGAAATGGCTGTATTGATTGATGTCCTGGCGGTAGATACGGCGGTTTGATATGCGTCTATTTCTGTCGCGGTTATTACACCTGTCGCTGGTTGGAATTTATTTACAAAAGAAGATAGCTTTGTCAGATAATCTCTAAGTATTAAAAGATTTGCATTTGCCTCATTTACATATGTACTAAAATCAGAATCAGCTGAAATGTTGTTTGTAGATTTTTCCCAAGAATTCAACATATAATATATATCTATTCTCTGCTCTTCTATTTCTTTCTTTTCATAATAATCATTTCCTTCAAGGGCGATGAGCGTTGGAGACCTCCTTCCATTATCTGAAAAAGGTTGATCGGCTTTATTTAAAATAGCATCATCAGCGATTGTGTATGAATCTCTAAGGATGTTTACCATTTCCTGTTTTGTATTTTCAAAAGAAGCGTCAGATTTTTCTACTGTTTTTTGTGCCAGTAGTTTTTCTAATGAAGCTTCTGCTTGTCTTAGTTGAGCTCCGAGTGCTGAAGTTTCTAGCGTAGCAATGACTTGCCCACCTGAAACCTGATCGCCTTTATTTACAAAGATATTTTGTATTCTTCCACTTCGTGCAAAAGAAAGCGTAGCATCTTGTGATGGCTCAACTGTCCCTGTTTCGCTGACTATCTGCTTTACATCTTTTACTTCCACAAGCTGTGTATCAAAATCTATAGTTGTATCTCGTGTTACAAAAAATACTATAGCGAAAATAGATATTATGAGCACTGCAATTTTTGTTTTTGTGTAAGTTGAGAGAAAGTTCATTTTGATTTTTATGACTTGTTGTTGGGATTATTATATCAGAAATAAAAAACCACTTTGGTGGTTGGGTGGTAAATATAGAATTTTAGATAATGCTTTTATTGCATATTTTTATGAATAGAAATTGAGGGGTGTGATATATCTACAGAAAAAACTAATGTTAAGAATTGTGCCGAGTACGTACTTAAAGAAGGTTCGACTAGCGAGAAAGGGTTACTTTTGGCAAACTCAAGATCAAGGATTAGATATGAGAATAGAAAAATAAACATCATACATTAATTTTACCTGAATGCTTCTTCATGAAACCCTCTAAACCACAGGCTTGGCTATTGTGCTTGTGTTTTTTATTAATTAAATTTATATCTTCTTTTGATAAAATTTCAGAAAACAAATCTAAAAAAGCAAAGAAAATGTCACTCTTTCTAAAATTAGTTATTTCAAATTCACTAACTAATTTAGTTTTTAATAAATTTTGAGTAAAAATATCACATCTCATGTAAATAAATGAAATTTCTTTAATTTCTAGTAACTTATTCTTTGTTTTAAATCTATTATCATCTTTATTTAGTAGTTTAAGTATCTCTATGTATATTGAGTTTTTATTTTTATATTGATAAATCAGACTTGAGTATAAAAAGTTCAGTATAGTTTTAGACGCATTTAAACAAAAAGCAACGTGATGAGGATCAGCAGAAACTTTCTTTAAATGCCTATCTCCCATTTGATTTGATAAATCATCAATAGAATCAATTGCGGTAATAAGTGCTGATGCCATCTTTTTAGCAGAAATATTTGTTTTGTTTTCAGGTGCCAAATTTAATAATTGTTTAACTTTTTTATAATCATTCTGCAAACTTCCTGTTCCAATAATATCTTCATCAGTAATTCTTTTGTATATATCAAAAGTTGCTGCTTCAATTGTCGTTCTTATGTTTGTTAAAGAACCGTCCAAATCTCCATTTTTATATTTAGATTCTGCTTTTTTAATTTGATCTATTAGAAATTTACATTTCACGCTAGTCTCATGCTCAAAACTAATTAAATCATCCTGATTAATTAAGTAATCTTCCTCACTAAAACCTTCTGGCAATTCTTTTAGTAATTGAAAATCGACAGATATAATTTCAGGACTAGCATCTTTATGTGGATATATTTCAAGTAATGCATCTAATATTATATTTTTGTTTTTTTCAGATATTTCTTTTGCCTCAAAATATTTTTTGATTTCTAAAAAGATAGTGTAGCTTGATATCGTTGAATTCCAATACGAACCATAACTATCACTTTCTTCTAATAATCCAAAACCTGATGAAATAATAGAGACTAGATCATTTTGATTCTGAATGGTTAGTATTTTGCACAAAAGATCGATATCTTTCTTATTCATCACTTATTTATATATAAAAAGGTGGTCTTTGGCCAGATTTTAATTTAAACAAAAAACTGAGCAGCTGTTCAATTTTTTACACCAAACCGGGTCACTCCAATACTTTGTTCTTGCTGCGGGCTATGTGAATTAAACACCATAACAATGAAACTCCATAAGAGTATTTCAACTACTTCTTGTTAACTATTTTAAGTACCTGAGTCAATCTTATATTTTTTCCATGCAACAAATAATCCAAGTAAAGCTCCTGCCAGAGCGCCTGCTCCACGTAATTCAAAAGTTACTACTTCTGCCATAAAAATAAAAACCAATAGAAAAAGAAATATGTAAATAGCTGTGAGCATGAATGCTATTTTGAATTTGTGAAACGGTGCAATATGTGAACCAATTAACACAAAACCTATGGCGATAACAAATGGTGCCAGGAAACGTTCTATCGGTTCAATATCTACTCCAGATATTACAGACCCACTAGCCAATGTTCCGTATAAAATCCAGTGTAATGGAAACGTTAGTAAAAAACCTCCCAAAATAGCACCTGGCACAACACTCGCCCATAAAAGAATATTCTTTACTTTCAACCTCATGTGAACATTATAACCTATTGGACACCTTTTAGGTACTTGGGTCGGAGTCTCGATAGGCTAGCGACCATAACCTCACAGTAGTAAGATTGAGCTATGGGTAAGGGAAATTTATTAAACAAACCGTGCGACTGTGGTTCTGGAAAAAGGCACAAGAAATGTTGCATGAATACTCCAAAAGAAAAAGAAATTTTAACTGGCGCAAATGCGGAGGCGCTGGTTGAATTTTTGAGCTCGAAAACTTTTTTAAAGCCTTGGGTGTTCCGTAGTCCGAAATATACCTCAGACAATAAGGAGTTTTGCGATGTTGCAATATTATTCAGGGGCACGCTTATATTAATTGAAGTTACTGGGTCTAGGTTTGACCCAAGTAATCCTCAAAGATATTTAAAAAAAATTAAAAGGAAACATAGGCAGTTAAATATTGCCCACAGAATAGTCACTAATAAATCTAAAGAAGTTCATTTTGTAAATGATTATTTTGATTTTAAAACTATATTTGGAGAAATTGATACCATCCATAAAATATTTTTATCTACAGGTGATGGTGAGATGAAAATAGCTGAAAACCCAGACAAGACAAGTAGAATTACATTTGAAGATTTAGGAAGATATTGTGGTTTTTATAATGATGAAGACAGTATACACTCTTTCACTTTGTCTGAACTATCTTATGCAAGCGAACACATAAATACACTGAAAGACTTTGACTGGTATTTACAGTTTGAAAAAAAGTTCCTAACTAATGACTTTGGTGATTTCACTGGGAATATACTACCAGTGGTTGATTCAGAGAGAGAAGATTTAATTGCTGTTTACCTACTAACATTCTCTCAGGATGAGGAATTAAATATAAGTGGAGTCGTAAATATATCGAAAATATTTGACAATATTGATTTGAGCGAATCGACAATGATTGTGTATTCGGCAACAGGAACACATAAAAATCTTGAAAGTGACGACCTCTATAAAAAGATAATTTCGGAGAGAAATATAAGTTATTTCTGGGATAGCTTGATTACTGATATGGTAGCTCAGTGTCAAACGATGTTGAAAGTGAATTCAAATGGCACTGAAAATGTTGTAAACAGAATGGAAGAAATGAGGAAAGTTTTGGAAGTCCTCAGTCACACATCACGCTTTGAGAGGATTAAATACTCTAAGAGTATACTAGATTCACAAAATCAAAGTAAGGACTATAAGGTTTTTTACAGAAATATTTTTTCTTTGGCAAAAGATTCAGATACTCTTTTTTCATACCTAAGACGCCAGCATCAGATTAATCCATCAGATGATGAGAAGGTGGGTAATACTATTAGGCATGCCAAAATAGTGTGGTGTCGCATCAATTATTCGGACAGAATGTCAACATATAAGGATCGGATAAAAAGAGCCTGTCTTATAACGCACCACGTTTATGGTGAGAATTCAGTTTTTACCTTTTCTTTAGTAGATCCAATTGAAGTAACCCGACAGGAGTGTGAGCCATTTCTAAATTTTTAGCTAGAATACATTATGCTTCTAAAGCAAAAGCACGTTAAAAACATTTTATTGAATTTTGAGGTAGTCGGATTACTCCGATACTTTGTTTTTACTGCGGAGAGGGAGGGATTCGAACCCTCGGTCCCCTTTCGAGGACTCCGGTTTTCAAGACCGGTACATTCAACCACTCTGTCACCTCTCCGTGGACAATACTAACGAAAAAATGTCGATTTTGCAATTCAATCTCATTCATTCTATTTGCTCTATAAAAAAAGCTTGGTTACAATGTGTTTATGACAACTTTGTACATTATTACTATTGCCCTCGCACTTTGGGGCTTTTTTCTTGCCTTACATATAAATAAGAAGAAAAAAGCCCCTGGTCCAATGGTTTGCCCACTTGGTGCCAGTTGTAAAGATGTTGTAAAAGGAGAATTCTCTTCTTTTCTTGGAATAGGTCTAGAATTATTTGGTGCGGTGTATTATGCAATGATTGCGATCAGTTACGCTTTCATATTGTTGAATCCAAATCACGTAAGTGACTACTTTATATTTGTTCTTACAGGATTTACCATTTCAGCTTTCTTATTTTCTCTATACCTTACTTTCATTCAAGCTTTCTATATAAAAAGCTGGTGCTCATGGTGCCTTACTTCTGCAGCAATCTCTATTTTTATTTTCATACTGACAGTTGTAAATGTTGTGATGCAAAATATTATCTTTGTTCCAATTCTTGCAGAGATGAAAACTCTTGTCCTTATTGGGCACTTATTTGGATTTGCTCTTGGAGTTGGTGGAGCAACTGTTAGCGATGTTCTGTTTTTCAGATTCCTAAAAGATTTTAAAATAACAAAACCAGAACATCAGATACTAGAAACAATGTCTCAAATTGTTTGGGTTGGAATTGTAATAGCAGTCATCACAGGAATAGGACTTTATCTTCCAAATGCAGAAGCACTAAATCAATCATCAAAATTCCTTCTAAAAACAATTGTTGTTTCAGTGATTATCGTAAATGGTGCTTTGTTAAATCTTCTTATCTCTCCGCGCCTTATGAAAATGTCATTCAGTGACAGCCTACATGTTGGACAAGCTCATAAATTTAGAAAATTAGCTTTTGCTTTTGGAGCCGTGTCTTTTATCTCTTGGTACAGCGCATTTATTTTGGGAACAATAAAATCAATTCCCCTTTCGCTTGGAACACTTCTGTTGATTTATATTTTCATGCTTATCTGCGGAATTATCGGTAGCCAAATCGCTGAATATTTATATTGCACAAGACGGTCTCGAAAATAATATCGACAAAATCTCTCAATCACGCGATAATAAAAATAACTTATGAATAATCCAAATAAAATAATTTGGGAGGCACTTGAACACGATCACGTCGAGAAAAAACCTGATTGGTTTTGGGCAGTTGGAATTGTTGCTGTAGCGGGCGCTATTTTGGCTATTTATTTTGAAAATGTATTGTTTGCCATTGTTATACTGGTCGGAGCTTTTGCTTCTATGTTGCACGGACACACTCCTCCAAAATCACTAACTTATGAAATCGGCAGGAAAGGAATAAAAATTGGAGATAGTATTTTTCCATATTCAACTCTAGAATCTTTCTGGGTATTAGATGAAGAAGACAATTCGAAAGATAAAATTTTTCTAAAGTCTCAAAAGTTTTTAATGCCACTTGTCATTATGCCTTTCGATAGTCGAGAAATTGACGCAGAGTCTATTCGTGAATACCTACTTGATTATTTGGATGAAGAAGAATTGGAAGAGCCGCTTTCACAGATAATTATGGAAAGGTTTGGTTTTTAATATTTACCTTCGGCACTTCCCTTTTTTCTGATTTCCTGTTAAAAATCTATTGTGGAAATTTTATATTAAAATTTTACGAATTTAAAAACGTCCCCGTAGTTTAATGGATAAAATAAAAGTTTGCGGAACTTTAGCTCCAGGTTCGACTCCTGGCGGGGGCACAAGAACAAATGACCCTAACCAAAGGTCATTTTTTATTTACAAAAAAACCGGCGTGAAGCCGGTTTTCTTTTTATTCAAATTTTAAATTATTTAATCTTCTTGATTTGAGCAGACAGCCTAGACTTCTTTCGTGATGCTGTATTGTCTTTGATTGTTCCCATCTTTGCAGCCTTGTCTAGTGCTTTGTATGCTTTTGGTAGAAGTACTTGAGCTTCAGTAGCTTTTCCTTCTTTCACAAGAGATTCTAACTCCTTTACAACCGCAATAACAGATCTCTTTCTTCGGATATTAAAAACTCGCTTCTTTTCAGAGCTTCTGATTGCTTTTTTAGCTGATTTTGTAATTGCCATATGTAGAGAACAATGTACCAGATATCGTGAAAAAAGCAAGAAATAAAGGAGGTCTAGTTCAGAATAATAAAAAACGACCGAATAAGGTCGTTTGTTTTGATGTGCTACCTAATCGCCAGCAGTTCATCTATCTCAGATTGTCTCATCGAATGACTGCACATATCTACAATGAAATTGAATTCTTCAGCATAATCTATGTACTGACTGCAGCACCTTCCTACTGCCTTCTGTATGGATTCTCTGTTTTCCGAAGATCCTAAAATTCTACGAACTTCTTTGAGGCCATCAGGACTCAAAGAAATAAAATCTCCATTTTTAAGATTAACTCTAGAAAACAAACCCTCTTCATCTTGTCCAAACCTGACAAGATGATCGCTCGATACATTTGCCATAAACATATATTCTCCAAACTCCAATTCATCAAGGAATGGTTTCAAATCTGATTTGAAACTTAAATCGTAAAGGAATAAGCTCCAAGGACTGATCATCCTAGTGAATCCGTCCTGAATAACAGGAAGACATCTTTTTGTAGAACTTGGCAAACCATATGTCTGCAACTTATAACAAAGCACCAGAAAAAATTCTTCAAATTCAGTTTTCATATTTTTAATGTTTCTCCGTTTACGAGAATACTACTTCTCTGGAGATTGGCAAGTCTGTATGTAGTGGGATAATTTCGGTATGATTAAAGAATGATTGCAAAACTAACTGGAAAAGTAGATGAGGTATTTTTAGGTTCGGTTATATTGGATGTGTCTGGAGTTGGATATAAAGTATTTTTATCTAATGGAAATTTGAGTGGACTTATTACAGGAAAAGAAATTTCCCTATTAATTCACCATGTCATTCGCGAAACGGCTTCCGACCTTTATGGTTTCATGAAAAAAGAAGAGAAAGATTTTTTTGAGCTTTTACTTTCTGTTTCTGGGATTGGCCCAAAATCTGCATTGGCAGTTTTAAATAGTGCTTCTATAGAAACACTTCACGAAGGTATTACTTCTGGAGATGCGAGCTACCTGACGAAAGTTTCTGGAATTGGCAAAAAAAGTGCTGGTAAAATAATCGTGGAACTTCGAGACAAAATAGGAACTGTCGGCGCAAGCAATGGCACAACAACCGGAAGTGGTGCGGCAATCGAAGCACTTACTGCTCTTGGATATTCAGAACGTGAGGCTCGCGATGCTATACAAAAAATGGACAAGGAGCTTTCTACTGAGGAGATGATAAAGGAGGCTTTGAAGTATTTGGGATAAAGCGAAAGAAATAAGGTTTGTGAGATTGCAGTCCTCGGTGCGCTTATGTAAAGAGAATTTGCTACGCAAATTTATTGACAACGCTTCCTGCGGGCAACCTCACAAACCTTATTTCTTTCACTTTATTTACCCCGCAATTTAAAATTAAAAAGAAAACCGCAGAGCTGGAGGGCTCTGCGGGTTGGTTAAAGTTTAAGTGATTTTTTAGTTGAGTGTCCCGATGAGACACTCAACTCTGTTTTGTTGCAACTCTTTCTTGGCTGCGACGTGGGCGAACAGTGCCAGAAGGCACATGTACCCCATCATCAAAATCTTGATGATTGAGGTCGTGGGTGAGACTGGCTCCATAAAATCCACAAGCGTTCGTGCAAACACTTGTGAATTAAAGTAAACCAGACAAAGGAAAAAAATGCCGAATGCAACAATTCCTACGACAAACTGCATTTTAAGCAACGACTTAAGTAAAAGATCATTTTTCATATTCAAACAGTATATTATCACACTTAAATAGTAATGTCAATACTTTTAAAAACCCCTCCGTAGTGCGATTATATTAATATGTTAGAAAAAATCCTCAGATCTATAGAGAAATTTATCCCGAAAAAAATCTATCATTTTTTTCAGCCAGCATATCACTATTCCCTTTCACTGGTTGGGGCTATTTTATACGGCTTCCCTGCAAGAAACCTCAAAATAATCGGAGTTACCGGAACAAAAGGAAAATCCACAACGGTCGAGCTTCTAAATGCAGTTCTTGAAAAAGCTGGTCAAAAGACGGCTCTTACAAGTACGATTCATTTTAAAATTGGAGAAAAGATTATTCCAAACAAATACAAGATGTCTATGCCTGGGCGTTTTTTCATGCAAAAATTTTTACACGATGCAAAAAAAGCTGGATGTAGCTGGGTAATACTAGAACTCACCTCAGAAGGAGCGAAGCAATTCCGACACAAATACATTCCACTAAATGGTTTTATTTTCACAAACCTGTCTCCCGAGCACATAGAATCTCATGGTTCTTTTGAAAAATATCGAGAAGCTAAGTTGAGTATTGCCGACAATCTTTCTTCTAGAAAAAATTCTGTGTTGGTGGTAAACGGTGACGATGAAAATTCTGAATACTTTCTACAGAAAAAAGCTGGGGCGAAAATTTCTTTTTCTTTGAAAGATGCGGAGCCTTATTCTCTGGAAAATGGAATTGTTATGAATTTTGATGGAATGGAAATAAAATCTAAATTAAAAGGAGAATTTAATATCTACAATATTTTAGGAGTCTGCACTCTTTTGGATGAATTAGGAATTGAAAATGAAAAAATAAAAGAAGGAATAGAATCTGTAGGAGAAGTTTTGGGAAGAGCTCAAGAGATAAAAGAAGGACAAGACTTTACCGTGGTTGTAGATTACGCTCATACTCCGGATTCCTTAAATGCTATATACAAAGCCTATCCCGAAAATAAAATATGTATTCTTGGAAATACTGGAGGAGGTCGCGACACCTGGAAGAGACCTGAGATGGCAAAGATTGCAGACAAATACTGCTCACACATTATCCTCACAAATGAAGATCCGTATGATGAAGACCCCAATGAAATAGTCGCTGAAATGAAAGAAGCCATAAAAGAAACTCCTTGCGATGTGATTATGGATAGAAGAGAGGCTATTTCTAATGCTTTTAAAATGGCAAAAAATGGCGACGCTGTACTCATAACAGGAAAAGGGACAGATCCATACATAATGGAAGCTGATGGGAAAAAGACTCCATGGAGCGATGCTGAGGTTTGTAGAGAAGAATTAAAAAAATTAGATTTTAGAAAAATTTTATAGAAATTTTAGAATAGATGTGCGATAATTCTATTTTAGATGCACATACATACTTTTACCAATCTTAGTATCAAGAAAGTCCCTCAAGGAGTACAAAGAGCTCCAAGAGCGGAAGACACGACACTTCCTCCTGGAAGCTACAAACTCATAGAAACACCAAATCCAGTATTCAACGGAGCAAGATGGCTCTGTATCGAAGGACAAGAAATTGGTGCGGCTCATGGTTTCTGGATTGAAAAAATCAGGAGAGGAGAGGTCATTCAAGATCCAACATTTGGCAAAATTCTCTCATTTAAACTGCGTAGATTCGCACTTTCTGTGAGAAAAAAATGCGCACTACTTTAATGTGGGCGCTTTTTATTTAATTGACTTTCTTTTACAAAAAACTATTATATCCCCATGAAGTTCTTTGATGTTGATTTAATCTACTGGATCATTGGTCTAGTGGCACTCCTCTTTCATCTATTAATCTTTTTGTATATATTTATATCTGGATTCAACTCAAAAAGAGAAAAAGAAAGAGTCGCGGAAGAAGATGTGATTGAAATGCTTGCCAGCTCGGCAAGAAGCGGAACTGGGAAAGTTCGAAAGAGAGATCTTTTAGATTTCATATCTTCCAAAACAGGATGGAGTACAAAAGATTCTGAGATGTTTATAAAAATATCTCTCATACCTCGAAATGTGATAGTAGAAATTATTGAAAACGGGGAAAGTTTTTTTACTCCGCCTTACACACAAAACGACTGAGAAGTCGTTTTTTATTTACTTTTTAAAAACTTATATGCACTTGTTCCCTTTTTCAAAGTACTTTCATTGCTTATATCCTCTTCATTAAAAAAATTTTTGATTCCCGTAAATGTCTGAAAAGCCAATTCCTCCAAAACATCGTCTCTCATTTCTGGTTCGTTAAAAATATATTCATAAATATATCCATACTCAACCAATATCGAAATAGCGTCCACAGTATTGTATGCACCTATAGCTATCAATTCCTGATCCTCTATTATTCCATCTTTTTCTCCTGGTAAATTACTTTTATCGATAACAGTACTCAGCTGATCAAAAATAAATTCTGAAAACTCTCTACTAGCTTCTGCATTTGAAAATTGTTTTTCTGGAACGTAAATTGAAAAACCATTGTATTCTCCGATACTATCGATTTGTCTGCCAGAGTAATCATTGAAATGAATATGCAAGACTATGTCATACTCATTTTCATTTACCCACTTATTTATTCCATAAAGTCTCATAGCAACATCACTTGGTGCTGAATTATGAAAAAGGCCATTTACCAAATCAACCTTCCCTTCCTGAACAAGCTTATTCATTTCTTGTTGATATTTGTTTTTAAAGTCTCTTATTTCTGATTCTTGTCTTTCAAAATATTTTAGAAGTTTTTCATCATAACCATCTTCATCTCTAGAAAGTTTTACTGAAAAAGCTTCTTCATCTTTAAATAAATAAAATAAATCTTTTGCCAGCTGTTGAGTCAATTCGGCCTCCACAGTATCTTTATATTTTGCTCCTTGATTTTCATTATCGTGACCAGGAACTATCAATACTTTTATTGGCTCATTGCTCAGACCTTTTCTCCGGCGACTTCTTAATTCTGAATAATCTTTTTCAGAAACTGCTTCATATCGATCTCTTAAATCATCATAATCGACACTTTTTGTAAAAAAAGTCCCAGCGACTAACTCCTGGGCTCTTTCTGAAATCCGATAACTAATTCCCTCGCTAACAAAACTAGCGATTCCAAGTAGAAACAAAGACGAGAATAATATGAATAGAGTGTTGATTTTATAATCCTTCATTAATTTATCCTATCTTAAATTGAAATTTTGACAAAGAAAATTAAGCTGATATGTTTATCTGAAAAGAACCCTACACTAAAATATGACTGAAATTGACTCGAAAGAACCACCCAAGAAAGCATTGGTGTTTTGTACACTTTTGCTCTTCATCCTTCTGGCAGTCCTACTTTACCTTTTCTCACATGCTTGAGAAATTCTGTATAAAAAAGTCGGACTTGGGCTACATCTTTGGAATGCTCACATCCACAATCATTGTTTTGTTGGTAATCTTTGTTGTCATCAACAAAAACCTGAAAATCATTGATATTTATTTTTAAGCAACGTCGCTATTGCGCTACGTTGCTTTTTTATTTAGATTTATCCTATGCCTGAATTACCAGAAGTCGAAACAACTGCACGCGAACTCGGAAAGCTTGTGTCTGGATTAAAAATCACAGATGTTTGGACTTCGTACAACAGCCCCTACTATCACGGAAAAAATCAAATTAAAAATCCCGCTTTCTTTCGAAAATTTAAAAAAGAAGTAATTGGAAAAAAAATTATTGGCACTTCAAGGCGTGCTAAAAATGTTTTGATTCATCTTGAAGGCAATCAGACTATTTTGATACACATGAAAATGACTGGGCATATTTTGTACGGGAGATACGCTTTCAGAAAAAAAGAATGGGTGGCAGATGAAGAAGGACCTTTGCAAGATCCGTTCAACGGATGGATACGTCTTGCTTTTTCACTTTCAAATAAAAAACATTTTGTACTTTCTGATATGCGGAAGTTTGCCAAGATCACACTTTTGAAAACTGATGAGTTAGAAAAATCTGAAGATTTAAAAAACCTAGGTCCAGAGCCGCTGGAAAAATCTTTTACTCCAAAAATTTTTAGCGAAAGAATTTCTATGAAACCAAATGGAAAAATCAAAACAGTCCTGATGGATCAGTCTTTGCTTTCTGGAGTTGGAAATATTTATTCGGACGAAGCGCTTTGGCTTACGAAAATGCATCCAGAAACTATAGTGCGAAACATCTCTCCGCAAAACATGAAGAACCTTTTTAAACACGTGATAGACGTCCTAAAGAGTGGAATTAATTTTGGAGGAGACTCGATGTCAGACTACAGAACTCCAAGCGGAGAAAAAGGACAATTCCAAGAACATCACAATGTTTATCAGAGAAAAGGCATGGATTGTAAGAGAAGAAGCTGTAATGGAAAGATAGAGAGGATTGTTGTCGGCGGACGTGGAACGCATTTTTGTAGAACGTGCCAGAGATAAAAATTGATGATAGAAATTTTAAATAAAAAATGACCCAGAAAAAAGGGTCATTTTATAATTTTGTTTTTGAGAGATCTGAAAATCTCGTATTTTTTTGTCAGTGCATTAAACACACAGTGCAAGATATCCAGAACGAAGCAAAAAATAGCTCTTCCGAAAAAAACTATTACTAGAAATATTGTCAGATATGCCCAAAAATAATTGTTCATAATAAGTACCTCCTATAAAAAAGACTACCACCCTAATCCGTATCCAACAATCTATAAAGAAAAACTCCAGTCGCCACAGAAACATTGAGTGACTCCTTCTCGCCTTTCATCGGAATCTCCGCCACCACATCTGCCAAATCTAAGATCTCAGAAGAAACTCCCTCGACTTCATTTCCTAATACAACAATATTTTTTTCTGTCGCCTCAACTTTTTTATAATCCACCGAGTCTGTAGACTGCTCCAAAGCAATGACACAAAAACCTTCCTCTTTTTTATTTTTCAAAAAATCTAAAATATCTTCGACTTGCTCCCATTCCACACTTTTTTCTGCTCCGAGCGAAGCTTTATTTATTTTTGTTTGTTCTCTACCAAACCTATCTATCGGCGCTGGAGTATGTCCGGAAATAATGATTTTTGAGATTCCAATCGCATCTCCTGTACGAAAAATAGCGCCGACATTTTGAGCGCTGCGAATATCATGGAGTATTAAAATGGTATTTTTTTCCTTTTCCATATTTGGTGTATACTACACCTATGTTAAATACATTTCCAACTTTACTCGCATTTGGTCTATTTGCTCCGCTATTTTTGCGTTTAGCTTTAGGGATAACTTTATTTTTTATTGGCATCAGCAGCATAAACGAAAAAAAGGGTTCTTATATAACTAGATTTGAAAGACAAAATTACCCATTTCCAAAAGTATGCGTTATGGTTCTTGGAATTGTAGAGATTATCGCAGGTATTTTTATTACAGTTGGAATTTATACTCAGATAAGCGCGCTCGTAGCACTTTATCTTTCTTTAAATCTTCTAATACTAGAGAAAGGTGAAAACAGAGTTCTCCCTCACACCTCTCTTTTGTATATTATCTTGGCAGTAGTATCTTTATCTCTTTTGTTTTCTGGAGCAGGATTTTTAGCTTTCGATTACCCACTTTAATTTTTAAAAAATAAAATAAAAAAGAGGTGCATTGCACCTCTTTCGGTTTATTTCTTTACTACTTCAGAAAGTTGACTCGGATCAGCATCTCCTGCCGGGACAACTTCCGCTACCTGATCACTGAGATTGTTGCGATGGCAATCACCACAACAATTATCACATTTACACGGCGCATCTCGTGGCTCGACTTCTCCAACAAAAGAAAAGATCGTTTGTCCGTCAGTGAGATCATCAAAGACCACCACCTCGGCTTCGAGTGAATAGTTGTTTGCCCTTAGGCAAACTATTCTTGAGGAATTTTCAACAGACTTTAAAAAAAGAAGGAAATCATGACCCTTTTCTTCTTTAATAAAGAAACGGAGAAAATGAAATTTCTCTTTCTTTTTATTTTTGGATATTGCAGCAGGCCCCTGGATTGCCTGAATGTCTTTTTCCAATTCAATGGAATCTTGCCAGTCATTTCCCAAATACCTGTCTCCAAAAATAATCTTATTGAGAGTTGTTGGTAACGTGAATTTAGAGACAGACTTTAATCTTCTCTCCAATATATTTAAGATTGTTTCTTCGATCATTTCTATAGGTTCGGTTCAATATCAAAAATATCACTCTGTACATGAAAATACAATTTACTATTTTAAAAAGATGTATTGTGAGTAAATAAAAAAGAGAGGTTTTATCCTCTCTTAAAATTAATTATGGTCGTTCCCATGCACCGACCAAGCCAGGAGTTTGAGATTCTTTTCTTGTCTGACTTCTCATTATGTGACCGCATCCGTGTTCCAAGACTTTCATCAAAAGAATGTTGTTTGGTTCTGATAGATAAACAATCCTCAGAAAAACAAACTGACCTTCTTTTGTGATAAACATTTCCAATGGTTCAACTTCATGAACATCCTCAATCTCTGATTCAATCGGCATGTTTTCTGTTGATCGGCGAGATTCCCAAATGTCTAAGGGAACGTTTTCCTCAAGAATATACAGATTCCAACAGATATTTTCTACTCCTAGAGAATTTCCGGTTATATATCTAATCAAACCACTTTCAAATCCATTAAAAGGATCGGGTGTTCCATTTGAACATCTCAAAAAACATGGACGAACAGGAAGCAACAGGTCTCTTTCTTCAAAATTTATTTTTGGTATTTTCATATAATGGAACTTTGGTTTCAAAAAACATTATCATAAAAAATTGATTTTCACCAGAATTATGTTAATATTTTGCCACGTATCCGCTCATAGCTCAGTTGGTAGAGCACCTGCCTTTTAAGCAGAGGGTCGTAGGTTCGAATCCTACTGAGCGGACAAATTATTTCAAGGTTGATGAAAATTTAAAAAATGCTCAGAGCACCTGCCTGCTGAGTATTTTTTTGACAGAGGGTCGTAGGTTCGAATCACAACTCCGCGGACAGATTATTTCGAGATTGATGAAAATTCAAGAAAACGTTTGACCAGCTTATACAAACATTGCTAGACTCAATTTAAATGAAAGAAGCACTTTGTATATTTTGTGCCCGTAAACAGGGCATCGAACCAGAATACGAACCACTAACATCTAGCATCCCAACAAGAGACTATACCTGTCCCGAATGTGGCCTTGATTTTATCCACCTTAAAGGAGAAGTGGTTGAAACAGAGTCATTTAAAAATATCTTGGAGAAAATAAAATTGGCTCGAGAAATTACGCGGAAAAATGAAGATTATCCCGGGAAAGAACGAAGGTATAAAATTTTTGCCGCATAATGAAGTATAATTTCAATCACAAACACTTAGCCTTCAAGCTCGGTGTTTTTTATTACACCTCCAAAATCAATCTTTCTAACGCTATAGCAAAATCAAACTTCCCTCTTCGTGATTCGTGCACAGTTGCTATAAGTTTTGAAGAAAGATTTTGTAATTCTTCTTTTGTATAATTTTCTGAAAATCTTTTTGCTTTTGAATAAACAAATGGTTTCAGTCCTGACTCTTCTGCATTTTTTGTTTTAGATGCAACTATCATACTTTTAACTTGCCAAAAAAGTGTCCCGTGAATTTCTTCTGGTGCCAAATTATTTAATGCCTCTATATACAAAGTCCACATCTTTTTCTTATCTCTTGAACCAAGTGCATCTGCCAAAGAAAAAACATTGAACGAAACTTTTTTTATAATTTCTTTTTCTTGATGTTCTTCTATTTTCTGGGAATTTTTTTCTAAAACTTTCAAAAGTTTTGCATTGAGTTTTCCTTCAGTAAGGATGAAAATGTTTTCCGATTCATGTATGTCTTTTATATATTTCAAAAGCTCGTCCCCGATGGATTCATCTTCCAAAAGTCGTGACAAATGTACTATGTATTTATTTGAAAAAAGTCCTTGCCCACCTATTAATTCTTGAAGTTCTGCCAAGCTCCAATTTTCTGTAGTTAACTTAAATAAAGAAGCATCTGGCTTTTTCTTTAGGAGAGTTTGTATAAGGTCAGAGCTTTTTTTGTGAACTTTTATAGCATCTGAGCCGTATATAACGTAAAGCATGAGTATATTATAACTCAATTAGACTAAAGCTGATATCTGCAAAAAACCCTTTAATTTATGGGTATTTTGGTCAAAATAAAATTTTTCTAAAGTTTAAATTTGACTACCAAAGTCGGTGGTGGCAATATACATTTTTAGATGAGTACCGACACATTACCTTATGCTGATGGCGCAGAAACTGCTGTCACAGAACACCCTGAAATCATTCACGAGAAGCTCGAAGACTTGGACTGTCTATGGAGAAGATTTCGCCACTTGGTATTTTTCCCAAATGGCGAAAACTGCATCTTGCTTTCTTGTCCTGAGATTACGCTAACAGCGGCTCTTGAGGAGAAGATCTTGCCGAATATCACTGTGCTTAGAGGAGAAAGAAGGCCACCTAAACACCATCGACTAGGAAAACTATTTTCAAAAATGGTCGAAAGTAAAAGAAGTGCTGTCATATCAACAATCACCGACGGCATCGAAACCTCCCTCCTCTGGTCCGCAGAAAAAACCTAAACCCCATACCCACACACGTGGGTATTTTTATTCCTTTTTTATTTCTCACATATCATTACCTAAACCTCCTTCAACTCTCCCCAACTTGGACCACTCGATGCATTGGCGATTATCGGTACATCTTTTGTATCTTTTCCATCTAAAACTTTTTCCATCATACTTTTCACATCCTCTGCAACCTTTTCAACCATGTCGACATCGACTTCATAAATAACTTCATCGTGTATCTGAAGTAAAAGTTTCATTGAATCCCTTAAACTATTTTTCTTTATGTACTCATCTATTTCTATCATTGCGAGTTTTATAACATCAGCCTGAGTTCCTTGTATCGGAGCATTAATGGCCATTCTTTCTGCTTGAGCTCTGATAAACGGAAGAGATGAAGTGATTCCTTCAAAATACCTTCGTCTTCCAAAAAGAGTTTCTGTATATCCAAGTTTTCCAGCACCAGCTTTTGTTTCTTCCAAATATTCTGCAAGTCGAGAAAAAGTTTTAAAGTAATCATTATAAAAAGTCTGTGCCTCTTTTCTATCTGTTCCAAGATTTTTCTGCAGAGCACTTACTCCCATTCCGTACAAAATTCCAAAATTTATAACCTTTGCTTTTCGTCTCATATCTTTATCAACTTTTTCAAAAGGCACACCAAAAACCTGAGCGGCCACTTGGGCATGCACGTCCTCTCCTTTCTTGAATATATCTATAAGCTTTTTGTCTTCCGACAAAATAGCAGCCAACCTCAACTCTATTTGAGAATAATCAAAAGCTACAAGTCTCTTTCCTTTTCCTGCAATAAAAGCATTTCGAATCCGCCTTCCATAATCGCTTTTTACCGGAATGTTTTGAAGATTTGGATCAATAGAAGCCATACGTCCTGTGGTAGTACCTGTCTGCAAAAATGTAGCATGCAATCGCCCATCACTCGCCAAAAGTTTTGGCATCGTATCAATATAAGTAGAAACTAACTTCTGTAATTCTCGATAAGAAAGAATCTTCAAAGCAATAGGATTTTCTTCTGCCAATTTATGCAAAACTTCTTCTTTTGTAGAATAAGAACCGCTACTAGATTTCCTCATTCCTTTATAAGTAAGTCCCATTTTTACAAATAAAACTTCCGCCATTTGTTTTGGAGAATTTATATTAAATTCCTCGCCAGCCATTTCCCAAATCTCTTTTTCTAGAATCTTCAGTTTTGAATGGTACTCTTTTGACAAAGCTCCCAAAACTTTAACATCCAAACTAATTCCATTTTCTTCCATCTGCTTAATCACAGGAACAAGTGGTTTTTCTATTTTTTCATAGACCTCTGTAAGATTTTGTTTTTTTATTTCTCCTAAAATCTTTTCTTTGGCTTTTTCAAAATCATCTGTTTTTGCAAAATGTAAAATATCCTGAATGGTTGGTTTTGTCATAGATGAATTCAAAACCCACACTGCCGCAGCAATTTCTTTCAAATCCTTATCAGGAACGCTTGGGACATTTTCTTTTTTCTCTTCATCCTCGCTCTCTCCAAAAAAACTACTCAGCCTTGTTCCAAGTGTTCTAAAATCCAATTCTTCAAAAAGACCGAGTAAGTTTTTCTTTGAAACTGTTTCAATCCAAGTTTTTTCTGGAATATCAAAATCAATTGGGGCATCTCGTCTAATAGTCGCGAGCATCTTACTAAACTCCGCTTCTTCTTTATGTTCTTTCAAAAGATTTATAATTCTTGGCTTTATTCCTTTTTCCAAAAACTGTTCTTCTCCTTTTTTTAACTTTTTATAAATATCATCGACTCCACCAAATTGTGTAATCAAATCAGTTGCGGTCTTTTCTCCAATTCCTTCTATTCCGATTATGTTGTCAGATGGGTCTCCACGAAGACCTTTATAATCCACAAGCTGTGCAGGCTTAAATCCAAAACGCTCTTTAACTGCCTTTTCGTCATATACGATTGTATCCTTAATCCCCTTCTTTAATGTATAAACCCTGACTTTCGTCCCCTTAACAAGTTGCAAGGTGTCCATATCACCAGAAGCAATAATCACCTCAATATCTTTCATATCTTTTGTCATCTCGACAATTGTTCCTATTATGTCGTCGGCTTCGAAACCTTCTTTTTCATAAATTGGAATATTGAATGCTTTAAAAACATCTCGAGATCTTTTTAGTTGTGAAATTAAATTTTCATCTAAAGACTTTCGTCCAGATTTATAGTCAGCATAAGCTTCATGTCGGTATGTTGGTTTTGGTAAATCATATGCCGCGACAATATAATCTGGATTAAATTCTTTTAAAATCCCAATCAACATACTCGACAGTCCGTACAAAGCGCCAGTAGGTTCTCCGCTACTTGAAGCAAAATCTGGAAGTGCGTGATACGCGCGATGTATGATTGCGTGCGAATCAAGTAGCACCAATCTTTTTTTACCTTTAGTTTTTGCTGTCATATTAATATTCTACATCTATTATTCGACTTTCCTCACTTTCAACAGAAAAAGAAACTGTGGTTGTATTCTTTGGTAAAATATCTCCAACAATTCCTGGCCACTCTACAAAAATCAAATTCTTCTCATCTCCTAAAAATCTATCCCAACCAAGCACACTTAATTCTTCTGGTCCGCTAAGCCTGTACGCATCAACGTGCACAAGGAAATTAAAATTTTCATTTCCGGAAATTTCATACTTTTTCAAAATTACAAAAGTTGGGCTAGTGATGTCATCTTTTATTCCAAGCTCTTTTGCAATGCATTGTGTAAAAGAAGTTTTTCCTGCACCCAAATTTCCACGAAGCTCTACCAAAGTAGCCCCCTTTTTATTTACCTCCAATTTCTCCAAAAAATTCTTGGCAAAATCCTGTAATTCTTCTTCTCTAACCTCTTGTTTCATGCTCACAGTCTAACATTCGAAAAAATGTAGTCCACCCTTTTCACATAGCGCTATTTTATGTTGAAGCTAATCACGATACAATATCATTATATGTTACTCACTTTCGACGACGACAAACAAAAAAAGCGTATTGAGGAACTTTACAAAAAAGAGGAGGAGGACTTGGCAAGAATCCTATCTAAAAAGTATGGTATTCCTTATATCGACTTAACTGTTCAAACCATCGACACAAATGGTCTTAGACTTATTCCTGAGGACGAAGCTCGTGATGCAAAATTAGCTATTTTTGATTTGGTTGGAAGAAAGATAAGAATTGCAGTACTTTCTCCGAGCCGAGAAAAAACTCAGTCGGTCGTGAAGATGTTGGAAGGACACGGATACTTGATTGAAAGGTATTTAGTTTCAACTCAATCACTTGAAAGAGCATGGAGCAGATACAAAGATATTTCGTACGCAACAGAATCAAAAGCTGGCTCACTCGACATTGCAAATAAAGAAATCGAAGGGCTTACAAAAGATATTAAATCTATCGAAGATGTGCGGAAAATGATTTCTGATGTAATTAAAATGAAAAAAAGCTTCAAGATTTCTAGAATCGTTGAAGTTATAGCGGCTGGAGCAATATCAATAGGTGCTTCTGATATTCACATTGAGCCAGAGGAATTTGATACTCGTGTGAGATTTAGACTCGATGGAGTTTTAGTAGACGTAACTCGACTAGACATAGATACTTTTAAATTGCTTTTATCTAGAATAAAGCTTTTGTCTGGAATGAAATTGAATGTGAAAAACGTTTCTCAAGATGGTCGTTTTACAATTCACCTAACCGACTCGGAAATAGAAATTCGTTCTTCTATATTACCTGGATCATATTTTGAAACTATAGTTATGCGTATTTTGGATCCAGAATCTATTGGAGTACCTCTTGAAAATCTTGGAATAAGAGAAAGTCTGCTTGAAATTTTCTTAAAAGAAATAGATAAACCAAATGGCATGATTCTAAACACAGGACCAACAGGATCAGGAAAAACTACGACTCTTTACGCTTTTCTTAAAAAGAAAAAATCTCCGGAAGTAAAGATAATTACAATCGAAGACCCTATTGAGTATCACCTTCCTGGAATTGTTCAGACTCAAGTTGATAATAAAAAGGGATACAACTTTGCATCAGGATTAAAAAGCTCACTTCGACAAGACCCTGACGTAATAATGGTAGGAGAAATCCGAGACCTCGAGACAGCTGAAACGGCTGTGCACGCTGCGCTTACTGGCCACTTGGTATTCTCTACCCTTCACACCAACAATGCTGTCGGAGCTTTTGCCAGACTTATAGATCTTGGAATAAATCCAAAAATTCTTACTTCTGCAATAAACCTAGTAATTGCACAAAGACTTGTAAGAAGACTTTGTCCTGAGTGTAGAAAACAAGTTACTCTTTCTCCAGAAAAAATTTCTGTACTCAAGAAAGTTTATGATTCTATAAAAACAGCTCCTGTGCCTTGGTCTGAAACTTTTTATGAACCACAAGGTTGTCCTGAATGTAATGGTCTTGGATATAAAGGAAGAATCGGAATATACGAAGCTGTTACAACAAACAAAGAAGTTGAGGAAGTATTACAAAGAAATCCTAGCGAAAGAGAAATTAAAAATGCCGCAATGTCTCAAGGAATAATGGATATGGCTCAAGATGGAGTAATTAAAATTATTCAAGGAATCACAACTCTGGCAGAAGTAGAAAGAGTCGTAGATATAAGAACAGGAGAAGGATTTCAAGAAAATATAAAAATAGCAGAAGTTGTAGTACCAGACTTCAAAAAAGATGAAATTATTTTGGAGAAAGAACCTCCTAAAACAATGAATCCTCCTATTGGGGAAAAATCGGATTCTGAAACAGACAAAACTGAAATAGATTTGGCCGAAGAAAAAGAAAAAATATCAGATCAAATACGTGATGAGGTAATTCCTATAAAAGACTCAAAAGAAGAACCTGACGACTTTTCTTCAAAAAAAATTGTAGAGGAAAGCACCGCGAAAGAAAGTCCTGTAAAAAAAGTTATGGAGAAAAATAATGTGGCATCTACAGATAAAAAACACCATGTCTCTCGCCCAGACATTGTTATCAAGAAAACAATCACACGTATTCCAAAACCTAAATTAACTATTGTCGATGATGCATGGCTTGAAATTGAAAAAAATAAAAAAGCTGAGGCACTGGAAAAAATTCAGGAAGAAGAAAGAGTAAAAAGAGAGCGTGACAGAAGAAAGAACCAGGAGGAATTGTTTAATTTAAGAAGAGAGCAAAAAGAAAGAGAGGCTCAAGAAAAAATACTTGCCAAAGAAAAGAAAGCTGAGGAGAAAAAGCTAGAAAACAATAGATTAAAAAGTCAAAAAAGGATTGAAGATGAGGAATCTTCTATATCTTTTATAGAAGATGGTGCGGATAAACTGTCTCCCGTAAAGACTATGAGGACAGAATCACCTTCTCCTATAAAAGATCCAAAAGAAGACATGCCTTATTTCATAGAAGAAGAACCTGACAACTTTTCTTCAAAAAAAATTGTAGAGGAAAGCACCGCGAAAGAAAATACTGCACAAAAAGACGAGACATTAAGTAAATTTATTATCGATGACGAAGATGAGGAACTAATTCGAAAAAGTTGGAACACATTTGATGAAGACGAGGAAGACACACTTGCTTTTTAACAAAAAAATCGGCGCAATGCCGATTTTTTTCTTTAGGAAACAAAATATTTTGTGTGACTAGTTGTATAAAAATCTTAATGAGATATAGTTTCCTCTGTAGCTCATTAAATACATCAACAATACCTTTTACGGTATAATCAAAACTATAAATCTCTAGGCAAACCTTTGATATGGTAGCCAAAGGAAGACAAGATGTTAAGGATAGACCCAGGAAATTACCCTAAGGTAATCACCAGAACGTCCTTGAGATCAAACCTAGATTGAATAAATTCAATTGCCTAGAGATTTATGGTTTCGATTAGAATATTCTCTGTTTTTAAACTTGCAGGAATACTATCATAATATAAACACAATGTCAAGCGATTCTCCTCATAGCCATAAAGAAGAAAAAGATGAGATCATTTTAGATCAGCAACTTCGCCCTGCAACATGGGATGCTTATATTGGCCAACAAAACATAAAAGACAACCTTCATGTCTTGCTACAGGCTGCCAAAGAACGAAATCACCCACCTGAACACATCCTCTTTTATGGACCCCCAGGACTGGGTAAAACAACGCTCGCGTATCTTATCGCAAAACATACTGGAGTGCAAATAAAAATCACTTCTGGGCCTTCTATCGAAAAAGTTGGAGATTTAGCATCTATTCTTACAAACCTCGGAAAAGGAGACATTCTTTTTATAGATGAAATACATGGTTTAAATAAATCTATCGAAGAAATTTTATATCCAGCGATGGAAAATGGTGTTCTCGATATAATTATTGGGAAAGGACCTTCGGCTCGTACCATTCAGCTAGAACTTCCGCCTTTTACTTTAATCGCAGCAACCACACGCGTTGCAATGATTTCCTCTCCCCTACGATCTCGTTTTTCTGGAGGAATTTACAGACTAGAATTTTATACAGAAGATGAAATTACTCAAATCATAAAACGCTCTGCAGATTTATTAAATATAAAACTCGACGAAGGTGCTGCAAAAGAAATCGCAAAACGAAGTCGCTATACTCCACGAACTGCAAACTATCTTTTGAAAAGATGCCGAGACTTCGCACAGATTAACAAAACAAATCTAGATCCAGAAAGTGTTTTGAAAACTTTAAAGATGTTAGACATAGATGATTTAGGACTCACAAAAGCAGACCGAGATGTTTTAGAAACTATAATCGACAAATTCAACGGCGGACCTGTCGGACTCTCTACACTTGCAATGTCACTTTCTGAAGAAGCTTCTACTGTAGAAGAATTTCACGAGCCTTATTTACTACAACTTGGACTTATCGAACGCACTCCGCGAGGAAGAGTAGTTTCTATAAAGGGATATGCACACCTGAACATAACGCCTCCAGAAAATTTGCAGAGTAAACTGATTTAAAAAACCGCAAATGTATCGCGGTTTTTTATTTTTAAATAAATTGACAGTGTTGTTGTTTTTATATAATCTCGAAATGAAATTAAATCCATTAAATAGTACCCAAAAAAAAATAAAAAGATGTCCTTTACACACAACGCCCAAATAGCATTTTCAATATCCAGAAAAATAGCAGGGGAAACAGATTCACCACAGATTGAGCCAGAACACCTGTTCTTCGGAATTCTTTCTTTGCAAAACAGTACTGCGGTAAGTGCACTAACTGCGATAGGTATTCCTTGCGATAAACTAAAGGAGATACTTGCACCAGAAGTCAAAGAGAAAAAACCTACACAAAAAATCTCCTACTCAGAGGAGGTGAGTACTGTAGTACGGATGGCGGGAGAGATTGCGCATCGCTGGAATCATCAATATGTTGGAACAGAGCATCTAATTTTTGCGATTTTCAACCTAAAGAGAGAAAAATACTGCGAGAGAAGACTGAAGGGTTCTTTTTTTCAATCAGAACCTACTGTCTACATAGATTTGACGGAACTCAAAAGAGAAATCTTTAAGATCATCGACCCAGACAACGTCCCGACGGAACCCGAAAAGCCGTCTATCGAAGACGTAGTGAGAAGTCTGATTCTAAAAAGTAGATACGCAGATGCGGAGGCTCTTTGCAGACATTACCGAATCGAATTCGACAACTTTGGTGACGCAGTAAAAGAAAGTCTGGGAGATTTCTAAACCCACCCAACTCACGACACAATCGTGAGTTTTTTATTTAATTTTTATTTAATAAACAACACAACTTTGCAAAAACTCTGTCAATGATGTATACATAATGGATATTAAACAAATCAAATGTCTACAAAGTACGAAAAAATAGAATATGATCTTATTGTTATGGGTGGTGGTGCCTCTGGAATGATGGCCGCTGGTATTGCTGCTGAAAACGGCAAGCGTGTTTTACTTGTAGAAAAAAACAAAGAGCTTGGGAAAAAACTAAAAATTACAGGAGGCGGAAGATGTAATATAACCAATGCAACATACAACAACAAAGAGCTTCTAAAAAAATTCGGAAAAGCAGAACCATTTCTCTACTCCCCTTTCTCACAATTTGGAGTCAAAGACACGTTTAAATTTTTTGAAACAAAAAAACTTCCTTTAGTGATAGAAGAAAATAACAGAGTCTTCCCAAGGTCACAAAGCGCTCTAGATGTTTTTAAAGTACTTGAAAGATATATTTTAAATAAAAACGTAACTATACTTTTAGACAATCCTGTACTAAAAATAAATACAAACAAGCCTTCAAATAAAATAGAATCAGTGACAACAAAAAAAGGGACTTTCTCTGCCAAAAATTACATCCTCGCAACAGGAGGAAGCTCTCATCCTGAAACTGGTTCTACTGGAGATGGATTTGAATGGTTGAAAGAACTTGGCCATAGCGCAAACTCCCCTACTCCGACAATTGTTCCACTGAAAGCCGCAAACAAATGGGTGCGAAAACTTTCTGGTAAAGTTGCAAAGAAAGTGAAAATAACTTTTTATACAAACGGAAAAAAATCTTTTTCTGAAAAAGGAGATGTTTTATTTACCCACTTTGGTATTTCTGGTCCAACTATTTTAAATTTGGCTCACAAAGTATCTGATCTTTTGCATGAAGGAGAAGTAACAGCGAGCATTGATTTCTATCCTGAAACAGACATTGGAACTTTAGACAAAAAAATTGTGGAAATTTTTGATAAAAATAAAAACAAAATGTTTAAAAATGTCCTTACTGAAATTGCTCCTGAAGGCCTGTCTGATTTTATAGAAGATTCTAAAATAATTCCCGACATGGCGGTAAAAATTAATGAAATTTCAAAAGAACAACGCAGAGAAATAGTAAATATTTTGAAAGGAAGAACTATAAATATCACAGAGCTCATGGGAATGGAGCGGGCTGTTATATCAGACGGAGGAATTCCACTTACAGAAGTAGATACAAGAACAATGAAGTCAAGACTCGTGAAAAATCTTTATCTAACCGGCGACATACTTCACATAAATAGACCTTCCGGAGGTTACTCTCTTCAACTTTGTTGGACGACTGCATATGTTGCAGGGCAATTGAAATAGTCGAGCAAAATTATTTTAAATAAAAAACCACCACTTAATGTGGTGGGTTGCTTAAAAAAACCTTATCATATTTTAACCCATTGTCGAAATATGATTTATTTAAGTTCATCTATGTCACTTAAAAGGCAGTGATCTATAATTGATTTTAATAAAATTAAAAAATATAAAAGCCACTCTTTCTACTTTTTTATTTCAAAACTTTCTGCTATATTCTAGAGATATGTCAGGACACAATAAATGGTCAAAAATTAAAAACAAGAAAGGAGCTGAGGATGCGAAAAAGAGCAAGATTTTTTCTCGTTGCTCAAAACTAATTACTTCTGAATCTAAAAAATGTAATGGAGATGTGAATTCTCCAGGACTTGCAACAGTTATTGAAATGGCTAAAAGAGAAAATATGCCTAAAGATACTATTGAGCGAGCTGTTAAAAAAGGTACAGAAGCAGGAACACTTGCACTTGATCCTGTAGTTTACGAAACATATGGACCAGGAGGTACCGCTATTATTATTGAAGGTCTTACGGATAATAAAAACAGAACAGCTGCGGAGATTAGACACACTCTAAGTAAAAGTGGATTGGAGCTAGCATCTCCTGGAGCAGCATCTTGGGCTTTTACAAAAGAAGGGAGAGATTGGGTGGCACACACAACAGTTGAGTTAAATGAGAAGGATGGAGAAAAGCTTGGGAATTTAATAGATGCACTAGAAGAAAGTGATGATGTGCAAGGAGTTTATACAAATGCTGTATAAAATTTAAATAAATATTTTCTAAAAACCTCCTTAACGGAGGTTTTTATTAAATTGACTGAACCTACATAGATATGTAGACTCTTATAGAAATGAACGAAAAAGAAATTGCTTTTAGTCCTTTAGCGCTCAAGACATACATCTTTGATTACGGTCAGACCTACGGAATTTGCTCTGGTCACATCGATGGAACAGAACGCAGCTTCGAATGTATATTTGATTGGGAGTATAAACCCTGTCTTTTCGAAAAAATGATTTGTACACACTGTCACAACTCAAATCTCGAAGGTGTGTTTAAAACCGGCGAAGTACAAAAACCTTATCGTCAGCACTTCACTCTTGACTACATAACTTTTGGAAGGGTTTCCAGAGGTGAAAACTTCTATGAAGTTTTCATTGAGATAAAAATGATCTGGGAACTTAGAATGACCACAGAAAACCATCCAAGAACCCTTGTTGATTTTACAGTTACTCCAAGTGAAATAGGACTTGGACGCTAATCCAATCCGCACATTGTGCGGATTTTTTATTTAAATTTTTCTCTAATAAAAGGTATTTTGATACACTTACCCCATGATAGTTTTAGGAATAGACCCGGGATACGAAAGGCTCGGAATAGCGATTGTCTCAAGAGAAGGTGGAGAAAAAGAAACCCTCTTATTTTCTGACTGTTTTAAAACATCTCCAAAGACTCCGCACAATGAAAGACTTCTTGATCTTGGAAAAAATCTGGAGGAAGTAATAGAAAAATACAAACCAGAAGTACTTGCAATAGAAACTTTATTTTTTAATTCAAATCAAAAAACGGCAATGTTTGTCTCTGAAGCAAGAGGGGTGATACTTTATGTAGCCACAAAAAATGGTTTAGATTTTTTTGAATACGGGCCAGGACAAATAAAAGTTGCCGTCACTGGATATGGTCGCGGAGACAAAAATTCTGTCATAAAAATGATTCCTCTTTTAATAAAAATAGATAAAAAAATAAAGCACGATGATGAATATGACGCCATTGCAGTGGCTCTAACTCACTTCGCAAGTGCCAGGTAAAACTATCCACAGAAAAAAGACTTGCAAAGAAAAAAGAAACTTGATAAAAAGTAGGAATTAAAATTTTAATTATAAAAATATATGGTCGACGAGGATTTGGAGTTGAATGATCTTGATGACATTTTTTTACAAGATGACGATAGTGACGACTTGGACTTAGAGGACACAGACATGGAAGAAGAGGATGAAGATGATGTGGACATGGACAAGTATGATGATGAGGATTATTTTTAAACAATTAAAATAAATAAGGTCCGTACTTAAATTTTGGTCCCGACACTTCATAAATCAAAAATATAGTCGTCTTTACGATAAACATCTCGAAACTCGCTTTTGCTACGCAAAAGCTCAGACAATCGAGATGTTTTCGTTCAGACTCCTTATTTTTTATTTACTCTGGTGTAGGACCAAAATTTAAGTACGGGCCTTATTTATTTTAATTACTTAACCTCAATTTTTATAAACCTTCTCTTTCCTATTTTAAATGTAGCGTCTTTATTCAAAGCAAAAACTATATCACTCACAACATCTCCATCCATCTCTTTAATAGCATTCTCCCCTACCAACCTTTTAAATTCACCCTTAGAAGAAACCAGACCCTTATCAAGCAGCACATCAACAAGCAAAGATCCCGATAAAACCTCAACGGTATCGACTTCATCAGGAACTCCCCCTTTTTCAAAAGCTTTCTCAAAAGATTCTTCTGCATTTTTTGCACTTTCTTCTCCATGATAAATTTTCACAATCTCACGAGCTAGTTTTTTCTTTGCATCTTTTGGATGAATTGACTCGTCTGCCAAACCTTTTTCTATTTCAGAAATTTCTTCTTTTGAAAGTTGTGTAGTTGCGGAAAAATATTTCACAATCAAATCATCTCGAAGTGCCAAAACTTTTCCGTACATATCATTTGGCTCGTCAGTGAGAGCGATGATGTTGCCCCAGCTAGAAGACATTTTTCTTCCATCAGTTCCTTCAAGCATTACTGTAGTCAAAATGTCTTGCACCGGTTTTTCATAATGCTTTTGAATTACACGCCCTGCTTTTAAATTGAAAAGCTGATCAAATCCACCAATCTCCACATCTGCATCAACTTTTACAGAATCAAATCCTTGCATAAGTGGGTACAAAAATTCCCTTAAAGAAATCTCGTCTCCTTTGTCGTATCTATCTTTAAAATTTCTTCGACTCAACATTTGATTTACAGAAAAACTTTCTGCCAGCCCGACAATTTCTTTAAAATTTAATTTCTCAAGCCAATCTGCATTGTATACAACTTCCACTTTTGATATATCCAAAATTTTTCCGGCTTGATTCAAATAATCTTTTAGGTTTTCACTTACACTTTCTTTTGTAAGCATCGGACGCTTTTCTAATTTGTCTGAAGCATCACCAATCTGCGCAGTAAAGTTTCCAACAAGAAAAATAATCTGGTGTCCCAAATCCTGAAATTCTTTTAATTTCCACAAAGTAATGGCTCTTCCTATGTGGATTTTTGTACTTGTCGGATCAAAACCCAGCTTCACTCGCAGACATTTTCCTGATTTTAACTTTTTCTCTAATTCTTCTTTTACAAAAATCTCCTCAACATTGTGAGTAAGTAGATGTGAAATTTTTTCTGCATCTGTCGAAACAGGAACATTCTTTTTATTTCCAAAACCAAACATATATCGATATTAGCATTTTCGGTGTTTTTTGTCTGTATTTAAAGCATCATAAATAAAAAATCACTCAGTACATTATGTACAAAGCGATTTACCTAAAGACTAACAATCATTCACCTGCATGAACCTAAGAAACCACAAGACATTATCCCGAGTCCCAAAATCCATTGCTTCTATAATCTCAGACAACCTCCTGGCCACTCCTTTAAACTTCATCTTACCCAGAAGATCCAAGACATCTAAGTTGTCGTTGTTAGTCCAATCAAGCTCTCGTCCTGCCAACTTCAGCTTTCCATCTATGAAATCAATAAGAATTTCCCATTGTTCCGCAGAAGTGGTTCTACAGAAAGACTCTACGAGTGGATTACCTTCAATAGATAAGTAATGATATCCTATTCTCAACTCTCCACAGACAGGAATCCACTCATTGATAAAGCACAAATCTCTGAAAGTACATCCAGAATTCTCCGCTAAAAGTATTCTGGAAAAAACTTCTAGGGTAGAATGGTCCACTTCTTTCCAAATAATTCTCTGTGAAGTAGATTCGAGACTGGCTTGTATCAACATTTTACCTATTCCTCCACCTTCCCAAACATTTTTTGTCCTCAATAAAAGCTCATTTGCAATGATTTGAATAGTGACATCTTCTTGAAGGTGGTCTGTTGGTAAGCCATTTGTCAGAGAAATGAGGTCGATAATTATGTTTAATGTTTCCACTCTCCAAATGTCCTCTGCTGCTTTTTTACTCATGTCGGTTTTATGTTTTGGTTCAATTTAAATCGATACTATCCAAAACAAACTAAAAGTCAATTTCATCAATTGTAAATGAATACAAAAAACCAAACAGACTAAACCCCTTGACTTATCCCCCAACAACATTTAATTTCAACAAATACAATTCTTCTGCGATATAATAGAATTTACTTATGTTAAAACTTCTCAAAAAAAACAAACACCATATAAAAACATTGTCGATGTTGGCGCTTATTATGTTTTTTGTTTGCGCAGGCTTGATGATTGTATTTTTCGCAACAATAAAACTGCCGGATTTAAATGCATTTGAAGCTCGCCAAGTTGCCCAGTCTACAAAAATATACGACCGTACAGGAGACGTGGTTCTTTATGATGTTCACGGAACAATCAAAAGAAGTGTTGTTCCTTATGACCAAATTTCAGAATACGTAAAGCAAGCAACTGTCGCGGTAGAAGATGATAATTTTTATAATCACAACGGTATCGAACCAAAAGCTATTGTAAGAGCAATTCTTACAAACCTTAAAAATGGAAACCTTCTTGGAGGACAAGGTGGTTCTACAATCACTCAACAAGTTTTAAAAAATGCCCTACTTACTACAGACAAGAAAATATCAAGAAAAATAAAAGAATGGGTTCTTGCTCCACGTCTTGAAAAAATACTTTCAAAAGACGAGATTTTAAATATTTATCTAAATGAGGTTCCATACGGTGGTACTGTTTATGGTGTCCAAGAAGCATCTCAAAGATTTTTTGCAAAAGATGCGATAGACCTGGATCTGGCAGAATCTGCATATTTAGCGGCTCTTCCTCAGGCTCCTACTTACTATTCTCCATATGGAAACAATAGAGATGCACTAGAGGAGAGAAAAAACTTTGTTCTAGAAAAGATGCTTAAAAACAATCTAATCTCTGAACAAGAATTCAATCAAGCAAGAGAAGAAGAAGTGGAATTTGAGAGACAAGAAGAATTTGGAATCAAAGCCCCTCACTTTGTAATGTACATCCGAGAACAACTAGAATTAAAGTACGGAAAAGAAGCAGTTGAGGAAGGCGGCTTAAAAGTAATTACAACAATTGATTGGGATCTTCAAAAAGAAGCAGAAGAAATTGTTAAAAAACACGCCCTAGAAAACAAAGACAAATACGATGCAGAAAATGGTGCAATAGTTGCAATAGACCCAAACACTGGGCAAATCCTTTCAATGGTGGGCTCTAGAAATTACTTTGACGAAGAAATAGACGGGAATTTCAACATAGCAACAGCAGAGAGACAGCCTGGTTCTGCTTTCAAGCCTATTGTTTATGCCGAGGCTTTTAATAGAGGATATCGTCCTGAAACTGTAGTGTTTGATGTTTCTACGGAATTCTCTACTACATGTTCAAGTGGAGGTAATTGTTATCGCCCAGTAAACTATGACGGAAAATATAATGGTCCAATGTCACTTCGAAATGCTTTAGCACAATCTGTAAACGTTCCTGCTGTAAAAGTTCTTTATCTTGTTGGTATTCAAAATGCATTATCTCTAGCAGAAAAACTTGGTATTGGAACTCTTACAAATGTAAAACAATACGGACTTACACTTGTACTTGGAGGTGGTGAAGTTCGACCTCTTGATATGGCTAGTGTTTATGGAGTATTTGCGACTGGTGGAGAGCGCCATGAAATTGCAGGAGTTTTAAAAGTAGAAGACAAGGACGGAAAAGTTTTAGAGGAATTTGAAGATAAATCAACTCGTGTACTTCCAAAACAAACTGCTCTTATGATTTCAGATGTGCTTTCAGATAACGTTGCACGAACTCCAGCCTTTGGAGCAAACTCTTATTTAAATTTCCCAGGAATTGATGTGGCAGTAAAAACTGGTACAACAAACGATTACCGAGATGCATGGATTGTTGGATACACTCCTGCAATTTCTATAGCAGCTTGGGCTGGAAACAACGACAACAGATCTATGGATAAAAAAGTGGCAGGTTTTATTGTCGCTCCTATGTGGAATGAAGTAATGAATGTTGCTTTGCAAAATTACTCTGGAGGTTCTTTTGAGAAACCAGCTCCCCTTACAACAAATGTAAAGCCAATCATCGCGGGCTTCTGGAAAGGTGAACAAACAAAAGTTATCGACAAAGAAACCGGAAAAACTGCCGACATGTTTACTCCTGAAGAAAATAAACAAACTGTAGTTACAGGAGGAGGTAATGGAGTTCACTCTATTTTGCATTATGTAAATAGAGCTGATCCATTAGGACCAAATCCATCAAATCCATTTGCAGATGGGCAATATGCCTTATGGGAAAGTGCTGTTCAAATGTGGCTTGGAAACAGTGGTGTAAGTACAGATGTGCAGACCTATGATGAGGATGCACCTAAAACAAAACTCTCTATCACTAGTCCTGAAAATGGCGGTGTTTATGTAGGAAGCCTAGAGGTATATGTAACCATTCAACTATCTGGTTCAAATAAAATAAGATCTGGTGTTGTTTACATAAATGGTTCTCAAGCCGGAGAAATAAATCCCGCAAATGGTTCATTTTCTTTTGTTCCAAACAATGTGGCTTCGATAAAAAGCAATAACACTTTGACTGTAGAGGTTGTGGATGAATTAGGGAATAAAGCTGAGGAGAGTATTGAGTTTGGAGTGAGATAGATGCCGTCAAAAAACAGCACCAAGAGTTTGCTTACCTCAGGTCTTCGACCTTCAAGCGCACAAACTCTTAGTGCTGTTTTTTGACTTCAATCCTTTATTGTATACTGGTGCACTATCCCCACGATTTTATTTTACTTAACACAAAATAAAAGCTATATTTTTTGTGTGAAATAAATCCTGTTCGGGTTTTTAGAAAATCACTATAGATGGAGCCAAAACTATTTCAGTACGAAGGAATACCCTTCAGCCGATCGGCGTACTGCTGAAACAGACGTGTTTCCAAGTTGTTCTATAAATATTTTCTATTAACTGCGGCGGGATTTATTTCGTTAAAATTTTCATTACTTCAACTCCTTCATCTGCTTCTCATCCCCTAAAATCTCAATCACTTCCTTCTGGATTTTATCTTTAAATAAAAACAATTCACTCTTTAATGGTCCGGAGATATTTATACGAACAATTCCTTCGTTTAAACTAATATCTGACTTGGCAATATTTGCCCCAAAATTGCGTTCCACCACACTGATGACTGCTTCCTTGAGAATCTGGTCCTTAAAGCCAAATCTCTTGAATTTTTCGAGGTATAGAGACAGATGTTCCATACCAAAACTATATCAGACTACTTATTCATCGGCATCACCAAATACATAAAGCTATTGTCGCCAACTCCTCTTATAACCATAGGTTTTCCAAGACCACTAAAATAAAGGGTTATGCTCTCTGAAGAAATAGAAGGAAAAGCATCTACTATGTACTTGTGATTAAAATTTATTTCCAAACCTTCTCCTCGTAAAGTGGCAGAAACTGTATTTCGGTTTTCCCCTTTATCCACATTTTTTGAACGTATTTCAAAAAAATTGTCTTCTGGGCTTATTTTTACGCTTATTTGATTGAAGTTGTCTGAGAAAATATTTGAAAGTTTTAGAGACTGAATAAGATCTTGTTTCAAAACAATAACTTCAGAAGAGTTTGTTTTGGGGATAATCTGTTTATAATCTGGAAAATTACCATCAATAATCCTAGAAATCATGTAAATACCGCCTATAACAAAGGCTATTTGGTCATTATCGAACCTTACCTCCACATCATCAGATAAAGAGTCCATTACTCGTATAATTTCAGTAACGTTTTTAAAAGGAATTAGTACTGGTTCAAAAGTATCAGCCTTTTCAACTTTAATTTTCTTTTCAGCAAGCCTAAAAGAGTCTGTGGCTACAAAAACAACATTTGATTCGTCTGGATATAGATAAACACTTGAAAGCTCTGGCTTCATACTAGAAACAGATGCGCTGTAAAAAACTGACTTTAATCCAAGAACAAGGTCTTCTGAACGAATCCTGAACTTCTTTTCAGATTCTAATTTTGGGATATTTGGAAAATCTTCGCTTGAAAGAGTTTTGATCTGGGTTTCATTTTTATTTCCAGTAATTAGGAGGGTTCCTCTAACGCTTTCAAGATTTACCATATCTTCTCCTGGAATATTTGAAATGTAAGAAACAAATAAAGAGCTTGGAACGGCCACAATACCTTCTTGATGTACTTTTACAGGAATTGTCATCTCAATACCTAAATCTAGGTTTGTAGAACGAATGATTAGATTTGATTCCTTCGCTTCAAGCACTAAACAAGACAGAACAGGAAGAGTTGCATTCTTTCCAGTTATTTTATCTGCTTTAGAGATTGCATCATGTAGTTTTGTTTTTGAGCATTCTATTTTCATATCCCTAATTGTTTATTACTTTATTATTAAAAATCTATTATTAATTATTAGAGGCTGTGTATAAGTGGATAACTCTACAATAACCTTTGTTTAGTATATCCATACAGGATTTTTATTTGTGTAAAACTGTGGATTACTTTTGAAGAGTTGTTTATTACTTTTTAAAGTATATTTTATCCCCAGTTTTGCTAACAGGAAGCTAAATCCTTTTAAACACAGTTTCCACAGGTTTATCCACTGTTTTTTACTCACTATCCACAGTTTTATCCACAGTTTGTGGATTTAAAGCATAGATCGGAGTTGGTTGATTTGTTGAATTAGTAAAGGATCTGTCTTTATGTCTCTCTTTATCTTTTCACACGAGTGTATAACAGTTGTGTGATCTCTTCCACCCATCTTGTCCCCTATTGTTGGATAAGATGTAGCGAAATCCTCTCTAAGAATATACATTGTGACTTGTCTTGGACGTACAACTTCTTTACGTCTCGTTTTATCACATATACTTTCTGGGTCAATATTGTAAAAATCCGCAACTATCTTTATGAGATCTTTGATAGAGACCATTTTCTTTGGTTTTGTACTGTTTTTAATGAGTTCTTTGACGTCATTTATGTTTAAGTTTCTGCTTTTTAGCTGACTTTGGCACATTACAGAGTTTATTATCCCTTCTATTTCCCGGATATTTCCTTCTATTGTATTTGCAAGGTAATTTAGCACCTCTTCATCCAAAATAACGTTATTTTGCGTAGCTTTTTGCTTGAAAATCTCCACTCTAGATTCGTGGTCTGGCTTTGGAATATCAACAATCATTCCTTGGTTAAAGCGTGATTTTAGGCGGTCTTCTAGTCCTGGGATGAAATTAGGGTGTTTATCTGAAGAAAATATGATTTGTTTGTTGCTATCGTACAAAGTGTTGAATAAATGGAACAATTCTTCTTGCATCTTCTCTTTATTTGAGAAAAATTGAATATCATCCATGATCAAAAGGTCATATTTTCGGTATTTATCCTTGAAATTGTTCATTTTTCCAGTTTGTAGTGCATTTATACACTCAGAAGCAAATTTTTCTGAAGTAAGGTAGAAAACCTTGGTATTTGGGCGTTCTTGCTTGATTTTATTACCAATTGACTGAATAAGGTGAGTTTTTCCATGTCCTGTATGGCCGTGTATAAATAAAGGGTTATATACAATTCCAGGTTGTTTAATGATTGCTTGAGAAGCAGCATGTGCCAACTCATTGAAGGGTCCAATTATGAAAGTATCAAAAGTATACCTAGGATTAAGGTTATCTTCTTTGTTTATGTAGTAATCAGATAGAGGAAGTTCGTGATTGTCTCTTTTTTGGATAGGAGTATTGTTTACTTGTTCATCTCGAGCTTTATTTACTTTTGCGATCGTGTACTCTATTGTTCGTATTTGATCATCTTGCTCTCGAAGCATCTTTAAAATAGTTTTGTGGAATTTTGTATACAACCAATCTTTAACAAAAGTATTTGGGACTCCGATAAAAACAGTTCCGTCTTCTTGTTTCATTATGAAGGTGTCTCTAAACCATGTATTGAAGTTAGCTTTTGAAACAAGAGTTTCTATTTTTGATAACGTTGTATCCCAGAGTGATTTGTTAGTTAGTGTTTGTGACATAGAAAAATAATTTGAAGTTGTTCTATTATAGAACTTATCTCATTAATAAAAACTTGTTAAAAAAACATAAATATGTTAAAAAACTGTTTATAAGTTGTGAATAAAAAAATATGTCTATCACCTACCAACCAAAAAAACGAAAACGAGCTCGAAAACACGGGTTTCTTTCACGGTCAAAAAAACCAGGAGGAAAGCAAGTAATTGCTCGACGACGTCAAAAGGGACGAAAGAAACTAGCAGTATAATCCCCTATTTCTAAATAGGTTGGTACTATTGAATTATGTTTAAAAAAAATAAACGTATAAGTACAACTCTTTTTAATGAGATTTTAAAAAACTCAAGAAGCGTAAGAGGAGATATTTTGTATGCCAGATTTGCCAACAACTCGTTAGAAGAATCCCGATTTGCTGTAGTTGTTCCAAAGAAAATAATAAAAGGTTCTGTAAAAAGACATATTCTCAAGAGAAGAATATCGCACATACTAAAAGAGTTTGAAGAAGAATTCCCTACAAAAGATTATATTTTTTTTCTAGGTAAATACGACGAAGATTTTTCAAAAGAAAAAATAAAGGAAGATATAAAGAAGATAGTTTCTTTAATTAAATAACTTGTTGCGAAGCTTATTGTTAACTATAATGACACGATATGATAAAAGAAATATTTAATTCAGTATTGTTTATTCCACTTTATAATGCACTAGTTGCTCTTATTGATATTTCTCCTTTTGGAAGTGTTGCACTAGCTGTAGTAGTACTTACTATTATTGTTAAATTAATTCTCTTCCCTCTTTCTATTTCTTCTATTAAGACTCAATTAAAAATGAAGGTTATTCAAAAACCTTTAAAAGAAATTCAAGCAAAGTATAAAGACAACAGAGAAGAGCTCGGAAGAAAAATGCTAGAGCTTTATCGAGACAACAATATAAATCCATTTGCTGGATTTTTTCTTATCCTAATTCAAATTCCTGTTATCTTTGCTTTGTATTGGGTTTTTGCAAGAGGCGGACTTCCTACAATCAACGCTGATCTTCTTTATTCTTTTATACCTTTTCCAGATAATGCGAATATGAATATTTTTGGATTTATTAATGTTGGAGAATCAAAGAGTTTTGTTTTGGCTTTTCTTGCGGCAATCACACAATTTTTCCAAGCGAAGTTTTCTTTTCCAAAACAAGAACCAAAGAAAGAAGGAGAGCAGTCTTTTCAGGATGATTTGATGAGAGGTATGAGTGTTCAAGTAAAGTACATTCTACCTGTTATTATTTTTGGAATTTCTTATACCCTTATTTCAGTTGTTGCATTATATTGGACAGTGAGTAATCTATTTGGAATTGCACAGGAGCTTTATGTTAGAAAGCATATTCGAAAGGAAGACGATAAAGGAGAGGATGTTGTTGAAGCGGTGAAGGTTTAAAGAGGGAGCTACATAATTTGGGGTCCAGACACTTCATAAATCAAAAATATAGTCATCTTCACGATAAATATCTCGAAACTCGATTTACAAAATAAAAAAATAAGAAAGAAAGTAGGTGTTCTGAAGTGGTTGGGCGTAGGGTCTGGGCTTCAGAACACCTACTTTCTTTCTTATTTTTTATTTATTCTGGTGTAGGACCCCAAATTATGTAACTCCCTCTTTAAAAACTCGTCACATCAAAACTCCAAAGATTCAAATCATTTTTATTTGTGAAAATTAAGTATTCTTCTTTTGGAGAAAGTTGAAGATTTGTAATATCAAATTCTTGACCAGTTAGTCTGCTCGGCTCAAGTATTACTGCATAAGAAGGGTTATCATCTTCTCTTAGTTCCACTTTCCATAATTCATCATTAAAAGATGTCAGACCTTGGTACCAACTTTCTGGCAAAGGCTTCGAATCTAAAGAAGCAGGAACTGCGCAATAAAATATAGATTCATTTGAGCTTTTCCATATACATTTTTCAGGAAGCGTTTGAAAAGCCAACGATGCATTTTTGGCAGTTTGAGTATCATAAACAGACAAAGCAATTTTCCCCCTATTTATGCTTGAATAAAGTACAAAACGACCAGAAGGGCTAGTATTTGTAGTTAAACCATCTATCGGGCCAAGGACGCGATTTTTGAGGCCTTTACTGATATCGTAGAAGTATAAGTAGCCAGGTATTTCAGAGTTTGCCTTTGTTGTCAGTGTGAGCAAGTTGCTGTTTACAGATTGAGCTATCCAATTTGATAAAAGACTAGATGTAACCGGTGTTGTAATTTTTGCAACAAAAGAAGTATTTTCTACTGTACTTCCATTGTTATTTTTAGATATAGAAAAGACAGACTTGTTGTTGTATGAAGGCGTCAGGTCATTTAAATCACTAGAATAAAAGAAAGTCTCAATCTTGCTGTCCAAAATTTTTGCCCCAGAGCTTGTAGTTGTAGAGATCTGAACAATTTCACCACTAAATGTTTGCAGAGTCTCATTGTTGTTTGCGAAGTACTGTAGGAATAATTTATCTCCTTCATTATTAAAAAAAGCTTTTTGTATTTGTGGAATTGTAATATTTGAGATACGTTCTTGAGTGACTATTCTTTCTGTTGTTTCAAATATGTGACCTGTTCCCCTTTCAATATATCTAAAAACAGTTTCGGTTGTTGTGGAGACTTTAAAACCTTCATCTATTGTTGCGTCACTTGATGTTGCAAGTCTTTCAAAAGAAATCATTCCAGATACTGGCACTTGTGAAAGTTGCCTAAATTGCGGAACAAAATTTGCATCTGTAATTGTGTTGTTGTCGGCATCAGTTCCAAATAAAGGAGCTTGTGAACCATTTTGACTATCTGGAAAAAAAGTACCAACTTGGTCTACTCCATCCACAAAAGTATCATCTACAGAATCTTTTTTTGTAGTAAATAAATACCAAAGACCTAAAATTATAAAAGATATTATGAGGACGATTCCAATAAGAGTAAAAACTTTTTTCATGAAATTATTATAGCAATATTTTTTAACAAGGTTTATTTAGTTGTTAAAACTATTCATTTGCGGCGTCTCTTTTTGCTTGCTCAATTTCTTCTAGTTCCCTTAATTCTTCTTCCGTAATATCGTCTCCACTATATCTAACATCATCAGGATTTAGAGGCGCATTAAAATCAAGAGAAGGAAGATTTTTTATCACAGGCGCAAGACGATCATAGACCTCCTTTTGCTTTATAGAATAAGGATTATTTGGATCTACTGTGTGATTAGAATAGTCGCTTATATTTTGAAAAATTTCTGCTATTGCAGGATCTAACCTTCCATCCGCTGAAAGATATTTATACCCAGCAAGACTACCCAAACTATCTATAAAATTATTATTTGAATCTGTAAGATTTTCATTTGTACCAATTAGCTCGCCAATACCTAAAGTGTCATTTTCTCTAAATAGAGATGAGAACTTATCTCTATTTTCAAATAAAGTATCACTCCCCGACTCTTTGTTTATTGGATTTTTAAAAGTATCACCGAGCCCTTTTCTTGCATCAAAAATATTTTGCCCTCTTTCATAAATATCAGGTCGAAGTTCTTTGATTTTATTTATTATTTCATCATCTACTACCTCACCAGCATCTGCTCTTTCCAATGCATCAACAACTCTATAAACTAAATTTTCCGGCATATATGTCTTTCCGTCTGGATATATTTCTCTATTTAAAACGCTAGCAAAATCAGAAGAATCTTCTTTTTTTGCTAATTCTTTTAGTTCTTCATTTTGATACCATTTATCATTCGAAGAAAGTCCTTTATTGAAAAGATTTATTTCTGCAATGCTAAGTTTTGGACTCTTTTTACCAACAGAGTTAAATTCTAATTTTCCGCTAACAATGTCTGAATTGATTGTAGATAATATAAGGAAAGATCCAAGAGCGAGGATCAGTCCTCCAATTGCGTATTTAATTTTATTTTTAGCAGCTGCCTTACTGGTAAAGGCTTCGCTCGTCATGTATTGAAAACCTGCAGCTATTATCATAATCACTGCCAAAATAGCAGCGACGGCAATTCCAAGATTAAATAATCCTCCAAGATAAGAGCTTAGATTTGTGCCATCTACCAAATCTCTTCCATCTGCTTGTATTGGAGCTAGTGGCTGGTAGCCTTCTTGAGCAGACACATCAACAAAAGAAAGAAAATAAAATGTTAATAAGAAAAATATCTTTTTCATTTTTTTATTATAGCGTATGTGGTGAAGCTTCTTAAAAATATTACTTAATTTACTAATCCAGAACTTCCTGATTTTGGAACTAATTTAACACTACTAAGTGAGCCTGTAGAGCCGTTTCTCACACCCAATGCTTCCCAGACAGCAGAAGATGCATCTAGCTTGTTGTGACCATTTGTGATGTTATTTCCTTGAGAAGGACCTCTGTCTATAATTCTTGCTCGCACAGTTTTTCCATTTGCTTCTATTTCAATATAAAAATCATTCAATGCTTTGTTTGTTGCCGCAATTTCTTCTCCTGTTCCTGCACCATTACCTCCTGCAAGTTGAGGCAAGCCTTTAATGTTGTGTCCATACAAAGGATAAGCGATATAATAATCTGTATTTGGATCCAAATTTTTCAATCTCTCTCCAGTAACTGATCCTGTTTCTACATAAGTTACACCTGAGTCATAAGGACCACCAAAAGTTGTAACTTGAATATTTCCTGTGTATTCAGGATTTACATCTTCAGCATTTTTCTTCAACCACTCCTCTCTTTCATTTGGTGTCATAGAACTAAGGTCTCCTGGAACATAATTTGGAACACTTCTATTGGGTCGATCATAAGCTCCTGTATCTTTCGCCACATTATCCACCCCAAAATCAAACTTCAAAATATTAGGATTGATAGTATTCAAAATCAACCAAGAACTCAAAGCAAGTATCAAACCTCCAATAGCAGAAGTTATCTTCTTCTTCCCATCCGCCTTATTATTCACAGCATCCGTAGTCATATACTGCAATCCTCCAACAACGATCATTACAACAGCAGCCACAGCAGCAAGTGCAATCATTATTCCCATTACAGTATTTAGATAATTACTAAATCCCCCATTTCCAGATGTGATTGAT
>Ga0213866_10000098_pt1 | contig 68188 bp, 76 predicted proteins | sample PICome_11_FD_160079 | JGI IMG/M metagenome (GOLD analysis project Ga0213866, IMG submission 160079) | Coastal seawater microbial communities near Pivers Island, North Carolina, United States - PICO284 | ecosystem: Environmental > Aquatic > Marine > Coastal | place: USA: North Carolina...
AGCCGTTGCCCCCCGATTGGCGCACGCTGCTCGACCATCTCGAGGGGCCGGCCGGCACGGAGGGTGTCGACGAACTGTTTCGCACCGCCGTGATCGACGCGGACGAGGGTCCTGTGCTCGATCGCCGTGCTGCGGCCCGGATCGACTATGCCGCCCTCGAGTTCCGGGCGGGCGGGTGGACGCTGCCGCCCTACCTGCGCCATGCCATGGCGAGTTGGGAGTTCGACGAGTTCTCGGCCGCCCAGGGTGCGGTGAGCGACACCCTGCTGCGCCGCGACTCGCTCTTCGGGTGGGAGGAGTCGCTCGGCCTGGTGCCGCAGGACGACGGCAAGGCCCTCTTCGAGGCGGCCGAGTCCGACATGTCGGAGGTCGACGCCCTCCTTGATGAGCAGGAGGCCGCACTGGCCGCGTTCGACGAGGCAGAGCGCCTCGTCAACGGTGACCGCGGGCTGCTCGCGGCCGTTGGCCTCTTCGGCCACGATCCCGACGGCGACCTCGAGGCGTTGCGGGAGGCCTGGGCCGAGGGCGACTACGGACGCGTCGAAGACGGCGGCCACGAGTTGGCCGAGCTGGTCGAGGGGTCGGTCGGGGTCGGCACCATCCGGCTTCTCGTACCCGCCCTGGTGCTGATCGCCCTCTGGCAACTCGTGCGCGTCGGGCGTCGGCGGTTGCGGCGGTCGAGCTCGCGACGCGGGTGGACTCAGGCGTCGGTGAACAGCGAGGCGTAGCGCTCGCGCAGCACGTTCTTCTGGATCTTGCCCATGGCGTTGCGGGGAAGTTCGTCGACGATCACGCGTGACTTGGGGTGTTTGAACCGGGCGAGCCGCGCACTCAACGCGGTGTCCATCCGGGTGTCGAGGTCATCGTCCTGCGGACGGGGCTCGACCGCGAGCACCGCCACGACGGCCTCGCCGAAGTCCGGGTGGGGCACCCCGATGACGGCCGATTCCCTGACACCGGTGACGTCCTCGAGCACGAGTTCGATCTCCTTGGGATACACGTTCTCGCCGCCGCTGATGATCATGTCGCCGGCCCGTCCCTGCAGCGTCAACCGACCCTCGGGGTCGAGGGCGCCGATGTCGCCGGTGACGAACCAACCTCCGGCGCGGTGCGCCGCCTCGGTGTCGGATGGTCGCTGCCAGTACCCGGCGAACAGGTGGGGACCGCGCACCTCGACCACACCGGTCGTGCCGGCGGGCAGATCGTGGCCCTCGTCGTCGCAGACTCGGAGTTCGACGTCGCGCAGCGCGAATCCGACGGTACCGGCGACGCGGTCACCGTCGTAGGGGTTCGATGTCATGATCCCGGCTTCGCTCATGCCGTAGCGCTCGCAGATCCGGTGGCCGGTGCGCTCGGTGAACGCGTCGAAGACAGCATCGGGCAGGGGTGCCGAGCCACAGGTGAAGAGGCGCATGTTCGCCACCCGGCTGCGATCGAAGCGGTCGTCGTCGAGCAGGCGGGTGTAGTGGGTGGGCACGCCCATGAGCACGGTCACCGTGGGCAGGGCCTCGATCACGCGGTCTCGGTCGAAGCGCGACAGAAAGGTGACCGGGACGGCGGAGAGCATGGCGCAGTGCAGGGCCACGAAGAGGCCGTGGACGTGGAAGAGCGGCAGGGTGTGGAGCAGATGGTCGGCGGGAGAGAAGTGCCATCCGTCGTGGAGGGCCCAGGCGTTGTGGCGGAGGTTCGCGTGGGTCAGTGCCGCCCCCTTGGGGCGGCCGGTGGTGCCCGACGTGTAGAGCAGGGCGGCCAGGTCGTCGTCGTCACGGGGACACAGGGGGACGGGCTCGGTGGTCGCCGCCTCGGCGGCGATGGCGGCGAGTCGGGCGTCGTCGACGACGAGGGCCGGGTCGGCATCGCCGACGAAGTAGTCGACCTCGTCGGCGGTGAACGCGGGGTTGAGCGGGACGTAGACCGCCCCCGCGTGGAGACACCCGAGATACAGCGCCACGACATCGGTCGACTTGTCGGCCGTCGCCAGGACCCGATCACCGGGATTCACCCCATGGGCGTGGAGCACGCCGGCGAACCGGGCCGCTCGGTCGAAGATCGCCCCGTAGGTGACCTCGTCGCCGTCGGGACAGTGCAGGAAGACGTGGTCGAGGCGCGTCGCGGCCGCATCGATCAGGGTGGCGAGGAAGTTGCCCGCGGCGGGCACCGGCTCAGCCCTGGTAGAGGATCTGCGACGTGTAGACGAGCGAGGGCTTCTCGTTGCCCTTCACGTGCGTGGCCGACTCGAAGCTGAGGAGGGTGCCGGCCCGGTGGGCTTCGGCCCCGATGAGTCGACTGCGTGCGTGCACGGTCGAACCGGCCGGCACCGGCGACAGGAAGCGAGCCCCGCCGCAGCCGAAGTTGACGGCGTTCTTCACGCCGGAGAGCTCGACGGGCACCGAGATGAGCATCGGCATGAGGCTCATGGTCAGGTAGCCGTGGGCGATCGGGCCACCGAAGGGGCTCTCGCGCTCGCACCGTTCCACGTCGATGTGGATCCACTGACGGTCGCCGGTGAGCTCCGCGAAGTCGTTGATCATCTCTTGGGAGACGACGATCTCCTTGCCCCAGTCGCCGTACTCCTCACTGGCGTGGGCGTTGATGGCGTCGATGTCGTCGAAGGCGATGCTCATGGGTCTTTCTCCTGCTCTCAAGCGATCCGGTCGATCATGTCACGGGTGATCCGGTTGCGTTGGGGTCGGCCCTGCACGAATCGTTCGACCTCGTCGCACACCCAGTCGCTCATCCGGGCGAGCTCCGTGCCCTGTGATCCGGCGATGTGGGGCGTGGAGATCGCGTTGGGCAGGGATCGCAGTGGATGGTCGTCGGGGAGGGGCTCGACGGGGTCGGTGACGTCGATGATCGCGAAGAGTCGGCCGGTCTCGAGCTCGGCGGTCAGGGCATCGAGATCGAGACAGTGACCGCGCGACGTGTTGATCACCGTGGCGCCGTCGGGGAGGGCGGCCAGGTGTTCGGCCGCCACCAGGTTGTGGGTGGCCGGGAGCGCCGGCGCGTGGATCGACAGCACGTCGGATCGCCGGCAGAGCTCGAGGAGATCGTCGACCTTGGTGCCCCCCAGCGACTCGACCGCGGCATGGTCGACGAAGGGGTCGTAGATCGCCACATCGAGGTGGGGGAACGGTTCGAGGAGTTCGGCCACGCGACGCCCGATGAGCGAGGCCGACACGAGGCCGATGGTCTTGTCCCAGTTGCCGTGCGCCGCGGCGCCGGGGGGAGGAGTCCATGCGTCGCGGCCGGCCTGCGCATCGATGGCCGGAAACACGCGCTTGTTGGCGAGCAGGATCATGGCGAGCGTGTATTCGGCCACCGGCTCGGCGTTGGCCCCGGCCCCCGAGGTGACCACGAGGTCGCGGTCCCAGATCTCGTCGATGCCGTACCACTTCACCGTGCCCGCGGCGTAGGCGAACATCCGCAGCTTCGGGGCCCTGGCCAGCGTCGCCGCGTCGAAGAGCGGGGTGCCCCAGTGACCGACGATGATCTCGGCCTCGGCCAGCAGGGCATCGGCCCGGGGATCGTCCCACGACGCGAGCGGCTCCCGATCGAGGAGCCGGCCGGCCCGATCGAGGCGGTCGAGGGTCGCGTCGTCGAAGGCCCGCAGGCCCTCCATGTGGGCGATCACGATCGCAGGCCGGGTCATGGTGGAGGATCTTCGTTCCCGTTCGGCCCGGTGGCAAACGCCGGGTATGGTCCGGCCATGAGCGCACCTACTCTCACGCAGGACGGCGAGCTGTTCGTCATCGACTTCGGCGACGATCTCAACACCACCGACCACGCGTGGGTCGACGGGATGAACGCCCTCCTCGATGAGGTCGATGCCGCCACGGGCCCGAAGGTGCTGGTCACGACCGGCACCGGAAAGCACTATTCGAACGGTCTCGACGTCGAATGGATGAGTGGGAAGGCCTCCGAGGAGATCGTCGCCTACGTGAACTCCGTCGAGAAGGTGCTCGGCCGAATCCTGACCTTCCCGGCGCCCACGGTCGCCGCCATCAACGGCCATGCGTTCGGTGCAGGGGCCTTCTCGGTGATCGCCCACGACCATGCCGTGATGAGAGATGACCGCGGATTCGTGTGCTGGCCGGAGGTGCACCTCGGGATGGGGTTCAGCCGCGGCCTGCTCGCGATGATCCGGAATCTGCTGCCGCCGGCTGTGGCCAGGGAGAGCATCGTCACCGGTCGTCGCTACGCCGCCGGCGACGCGGTGGCGGCCGGATTCGTCGACCGGGCGGTGCCGCTCGACGAGCTCCTCACGGCGGCCGCCGACCTCGGACTGCCGCACGCGGCAACCGCCGAAGGGTCGATCGCACAGATCAAGAAGCAGCTGCACCGAGACGTGATGGACGTCCTCGGCACCGGCTGAGGGCCGGCGTCAGTTCTTCGGGACCTTGCTCCAGGCGATTTCCTTGTCGACGCGGGGCTCGCCGGGAAGGCCGAGCATCTGCTCGCCCATGATGTTGCGCAGCACCTCGGAGGTGCCGCCCTCGATCGAGTTGGCCCGGGCCCGGAGGAAGGCGTAGCCGAGGCCGTTGGACGCGCCGTCGAGATCGACCACGCCGGGCCGCCGGAAGGTGTAGTCGAAGTCGATCTGGCCCTCCATGCCCTGCAGCGTGACCGCGTAGCTGTAGACGTCCTTGTTGAGCTCTGCGCCGGCCAGCTTGGCCACCGACCCCTCGGGGCCGGGCTGCCCCTTCTTGGCCGCTTGGATCGCCCGCATGTTGGTCAGCCGGAGCGTCTCGGCTCGAACCCACAGCTGCATGAGTTCGTCGCGCTGGGCCGGCCCCTGCTGGTGTTCACCCACGCTCTGGTAGAGCTTCACGAGATGGCTGATCGGTCCGCTCCCCATCTTGGGGGCGCCGCCACCGCCACCGCCACCGATGGCGGTGCGCTCGTTCATGAGGGTGGTGAGCGCGGCGCGCCAGCCCTCGCCACGATCGCCGATGCGATAGGCGTCGGGGACCCGGGCGTCGGTCATGTAGACCTCGTTGAACTCGGCCTCGCCCGTGATCTGACGCAGGGGCCGGACCTCGACGCCTTCGCCGTGCATGTCGATGGCGAAGTAGGTCATGCCCTTGTGCTTGGGCATGTCGGGGTCGGTCCGCGTGACGAGCATGCCGAAGTCGGCGATGTGGGCGAGCGTGTTCCACACCTTCTGGCCGTTGATGATCCATTCGTCGCCGTCCTGAACGGCCTTGGTGCCGAGACCGGCGAAGTCGGAGCCGGCGCCGGGCTCGGAGAACAGCTGGCACCACTTCTCCTCGCCGGTGAACATGGGGCGGAGGAAGCGGTCGTGCTGTTCGTCGCTGCCGTGGGCGAGGATCGTCGGACCGGCCAGGGCGATGAAGAACATCGACGGGTCCATCGGCTTGGCACCGGCCTCACCGAGTCGACGGTTGACGTCGCGCTGGAGCTGCGGCCGTACGCCCAACCCGCCCTTGCCCTCCGGGTACTGGACCCAGGCGAGCCCGGCGTCGAACTGGTGGCCACGGAACTCCTCGTAGGACTCAGCTGTCGGGTCGTGTGCGGCCAGGAGGGAATCGAGGGCGGCGTTGACCTTGTCGAGTTCTGCGTCGGTCTGGGAGGCGATGGTCATAAGTGGCAGTTTGCCTGACAGTTTCTTCCGGGGGCAACCCCCGGCTACGGTCCGGGAGATGCAGATCGCCTTTCACTTCGACGTGATGTGCCCGTGGGCGTACCAGACCTCCAAGTGGATCCGCACGGTGCGCGAGGCGCAGCCGGCCGACGATCCCCTCGAGATCGACTGGCGCTTCTTCTCCCTCGAGGAGATCAACCGCGAGGAGGGCAAGAAACACCCGTGGGAGCGCGAATGGTCCTACGGATGGGGCATGTTGCGGGTTGCGGCGATGCTGCGCCGCACCTCCATGGACGATTGCGATCGCTTCTACGAAGCCGCGGGCCGGGCGTTGCACGAAGACGGTCGCAAGCCCCACCGCCCCGAGGTCGCCGAGGAGATCTGTGAGGAGATCGGCGCGGACCCCGCGATGGTGCAGGCGGCCATTTCCGACCCGACGACCCATGACGACGTGAAAGCCGATCACGACGCGATCGTGCACTCGGGCGGCTTCGGCGTGCCCACGATTATCTTCCCCGGTGATCGGCAGGTCTACGGCCCGGTGGTCGCCCCGGCGCCGGTCGGCCAGGAAGCCCTCGACCTCTGGGACCTCACCGTCGCGTACTCGAAGGTGAACCACCTCTACGAGCTGAAGACGCCCAAGTCCGACGACGACATGACCCACATCGCCACCGTGTTCAAACCGTATTTCGAAGCCCGTGAATGGGAGAGCAGGGCGAAGCCCGCACGATGACCCACCAACTGTCCGACTACATCGACGCCCACCGGGGGCTGTTCGCCCACTACAACGACCTGGCCGATCGGCTGTCCGACGAGCAGATGGCGACCCAGTCGCTCTGCCCGGACTGGGACGTGCGGGGCGTGATCGCCCACACCCTCGGCGTCGAGGTCGTGCTCACGGGATGGGAACCCTCGACCGAGGTGCCGCCCCCCTTCGAGAAGCTCGGCGAGTTCAACGCCGCGGTCGACGCGATGAGTCGCAACGACCTCGCCGACAGCGTGCAGGCGGTCACCGCCGCCCGGCTCGCCGATCTCGAACAACTCGACCCGTCGGCGCTCGACGAGGCGTCCATCACCCCCATGGGCATCAAGACGTATCGCCGGTTCCTGCAGGTCCGGGTGTTCGACATGTGGGTCCACGCCCGTGACATCGCAATCCCGCTGGGGGAAGCGCTGGACGACACCGGTGCGGCAGCCGAGATGGCCCTCAAGGAGGTCGACGACTCGATCGGCTTCATCGTGGGCAAGAAGATCGGCCTGCCCGAGGGCAAGTCGATCGTGTTCCACATCCGTCCCCGCGGTGGTGAGCAGGGCGTGGATCGCGACATCGCGGTCTCGGTCGACGGCCGTGCCACCCGGGTCGACTCGGTCGACTTGCCCGATGTCGAGGTGACGACCGACGTCGGCACCTTTGTGATGCTCGCCGCCGGTCGGATCGACCCACAGGCGCAGATCGACGCCGGCACGATCTCGTGGTCCGGCGACGACGAATGGGGCCGTACCGCCGCCCTCAACCTCGCCTACACGGGCTAGTCACGCATCGCGACCGGCTCTCTTGAGGTGGCGTCCATGACGACGCGGCCGCCCAGCGGCTCCTCGAGCGTCACCGTGTGGTCGTAGAACACGCCTTCCGCCTCGCAGAAGTCGACGTCGGTTCGACGGTGGGCGATCAACTCGACGACCACGGTGTCGGCCGTCTCCTCCACCCGCAGGTCGTGCCCGGTCCAGCAGCTCTCGTTGCCGACGATGGCGTGGATGGTCAGCGTCGGTTCGCCGACGCCGACCTCGTAGCTGCTGTACTCGTCCGACAACCCGACGGCTTCCTCGCGCGTCGGTGTGCCACACGACGAGACGAGGAACAGGATCGCGACGAGGGCCGCAGCGCGCAGCATGCGCTCCTGTCGGCAGTGCCGGCTACTGGCGTGAGAGTTCGGCCCGCATCTCGGCTTCCATTGTCTCCGCATCGGCCCGGTGGTGGAGCTGGATGTCGATCAGCTTCACCCGCCCGCCGTAGGGGAACCGGCCGGTGTACTCACGGCTCACCGGGGAGAGACCGCCGCGGCCCAACGAGGCACCGACCGACGACATCATCCCGGCGACCCACGGAACTTCGCCCGCCGCGACCGGCTGGCCGTCTACCGACAGCCGGACGATGCCGCGACGTCCGGCGACCCGCAGGAAGTCGACCCGGAACTCGGTGGCACCCGCCGGCACGGCTTCACCCGAGCGGACGATCGTGTGATCGTCGAAGGCGTTGTAGTCGAACACGAGGTGGCCGTCCTTCACGAAGAAGGCGACGCCGGAGTTCTCGGTGCCGGTCGAGTAGAGGACGCCGTCGGCCACCCCGTCGACGGAGGCGGTCATCGTCCACGAGCGGCCGCCCAGGGTCGCCCCGGCCTGTCCGGGCACGTCGGACATCGGCGGCCGGTAGACGTAGTGCATGTCGGCCGGGTGCGGGGACCGTTCCCGATAGCGGTTGCCGAAGAGTTCGATCATGCGCTCGTCGAGCGGGAGGACACCCTCCTTTTCGGCCTCCTGCCACCAGAGGTCGATCATCTCGGTGAGCTTCTCGGGCATCGCCTCGGCGAGGTCGTTGCACTCCGAGGGGTCCTCGGCGAGGTTGTAGAGCTCCCAGCGGTCCTCGTCGAAGGGGACGCCGCCTTCGTGGCGGGTGACCGCCTTCCAGCCGTTGTGCCAGAGGCCGCGATGGCCGGCCATCTCGTAGTACTGGATCTCCTTGGCAGTGGCAGCATCGGCGTCGGTGAACGTGTAGGTCATCGGCACGCCGCTGACGGGCATCTGCTCCAGCCCGTTGCGGGTGGCAGGAGCCTCGATGTCGAGCATGTCGTAGACGGTCGCCGCGAGATCGTTGACATGGTGGAACTGGCGCCGGATGCCGCCGGCGTCGGTGACCTTGTCGGGATAGTGCACGACCAGCGGCACGTGGACGCCGCCCTCGTGGGTGTTCTGCTTGTACCACTTGAACGGGGTGTTGCCGACCTGCGCCCACCCCCAGGGGTAGTTGGTGTGGGAGTGCGGCCCACCGATCTCGTCGAGATGCTCGACGGCTTCGTCGGGAGTCTCGAGGATGCCGTTGAAGAACTTCATCTCGTGGAGCACGCCGAACGGCCCGCCCTCCTGGGACGCACCGTTGTCGCCCAGGACCATGATGATCGTGTTGTCGAGCTCACCCTGTTCGCGCAGGTCCTCGACGAGGCGGTCGATCTGGTCGTCGGTGTGCTCGAGGAACGCGGCGAACGCCTCCTGCAGTCGGCAGGCCAGCGCGCGGGTGTTGTCGTCCATGTCGTCCCAGGCAGCGACGCCGGGGTTGCGGGGGGCGAGTTGGGTCGTGGCCTCGGTGATGCCCAGTTCGACCTGTCGTTCGAACCAGCGCTGGCGGACGATGTCCCAGCCCTCGTCGTACTTGCCGCGGTACTTGTCGAGATACTCCGGCGGCGCCTGGTGGGGCGCATGCGTCGCGCCGAAGGCGCAGTAGAGGAGGAACGGCCGATCGGGGCGGACCGACTTCGAGTCGTGGATGAACTCGATGGCCCGGTCGATCATGTCCTCACTGACGTGGTAGCCGTCGGTCCCACCCGACATCGCCGGAGGGGAGTTGTGGTGGTTGTCGTAGGTGAGGCTCGGGCTGAACTGATCGGTTTCACCTTCGAGGAAGCCGTAGAACCGGTCGAAGCCCCGCTGGAGGGGCCAGTGGTCGAACGGGCCGGCCGCCGAGCACTGCTCCATGGGGGCGAGATGCCACTTGCCGACTGCAAAGGTCGCGTAGCCCTCGTCGTGCAGCACCTCGGCGACGGTTGCGGCGTGCTTCGAGATGTGGCCGGTCATGTGGGGGAAGCCGGTGTTGAAGTTCGACACGCCCCGCATGCCCACGGTGTGGTGGTTTCGACCGGTGAGGAGCGCGGCGCGGGTGGGAGAGCACAACGGGGTGACGTGGAAGTTCGTGTAGCGCAGGCCGTTGGCGGCCAGCGCGTCGACGGCCGGGGTCTCGATGTCCGACCCGTAGCAGCCGAACTGGGAGAAGCCCAGGTCGTCGAACAGGATGATGACGACGTTGGGCGCGTCCTCGCCGGGGTGGGGCGGTGCCGGGAAGTCGGGTTCGGACTCCGCCAGCGTGCGCCCGATCGTGCCGTTCCATTCGCCGTACGTCTTCACCGGAGGCCCCCTCTACCGCAGCGTCGTCCTACGCTGTCCTGGCAGACAATACGATCGGCAAACTATTGTCTGCAACAGTGACAAAACTTCTGAGGGACGCCTGATGAAACTTTCCATGACGCTCAACTACTCGGGCGACCCGAGGGCTGCGGCCGAAGAGGCCGCGCAGCTCGAGCGGGCCGGCGTCGATGTCGGCTGGGTCGCCGAGCTCTACAGCTTCGACGCCGTGTCGATCCTGGGCTATCTCGCGGCCAAGACCGAGACCATGGAGCTCGGGTCGGCCATCCTGCCGATCTACTCCCGGACCCCCACGCTCACCGCCATGACCGCGGCCGGGCTCGACGCCGTGTCCGACGGTCGATTCATCCTCGGCATCGGCGCGTCGGGTCCGCAGGTGATCGAGGGCTGGCACGGTGTGGTCTACGACAAGCCCATCGGTCGACAGAAGGAACTCATCGAGATCTGCCGCAAGGTGTGGCGTCGCGAGGTCGTGGTCCACGACGGCCCCAACTACCAACTGCCGTTGCCGGAAGACCAGGGCACCGGCCTCGGCAAGCCGCTGAAGCTGATCAACCACCCCAAGCGGGCCGACATCCCGATCTACATCGCCTCGCTCGGCCCGAAGAACGTCGAGGTCACCGCCGAGGTGGCCGACGGCTGGATTCCCGTCTTCTTCCACCCCGACAAGGCCGACCAGGTCTGGGGCGCCGACCTCAAGAAGGGGCTCGAGAACCGCGACCCGTCGCTGCCGCCGCTCAACATCGTCGCCGGCGGCACCGTCGCCATCGTCGACGACGAGGACAAGGCTCAGCAGATCCGCGACGGCGGACGCTTCATGACCGCGCTCTACGTCGGGGGCATGGGTGCCAAGGGCAAGAACTTCTACAACAACATCTTCCAGAAGTACGGCTACGAGGAAGAGGCCGAGAAGATCCAGGATCTCTACCTCTCGGGTCGCAAGGAAGAAGCCATGGCCGCGGTGCCCCAGGACTTCCTCGATGCCACCGCCATGGTCGGTTCCGAGGGTCAGGTGCGTGAGCGCATCGAGGCCTACCAGGCCGCCGGCGTGACCCACCTCCAGATCACGCCGGCCGGCGGCGACCGTCTCGGTCTCGTCGAGAAGGTCAAGAACTGGATCAGCTGATGGGTGCGATCCGTACTGCGGCCAAGACCTTCCTGTCGAAGACCGATCCGTCGGTCTACCTCGCGCTGCCCCGACCGATCGACCCGGCCGACTACGAACTCCCCGAGCTCGACGGTTCGGGTGTGCCGGTCGCCGAGATCCCGCTCGACGGGACCAAGGACGATGCGTCGCCCGAGGTGTGGGCCCCGCGCTCGTTGGCGGCGTCCCGTGAGCCGTTGGCCCCCGGATTCCCCGATCTGCGCGGCGTGTGGGAGGTCTACGAAGGCCGGATGACCGGCAGCGTGCAGCGCATCGAGCAGGCCGGCAACCGGATCACGATCACCGTGGGCGGCCTCGTCCACGACATGTTCTGCGACGGCACGCTCGAGAACGGCGTCGACGACATCGGTGGGTTCAGCGGCTCGCGGATCCGCGTGGCCGCCTCGATGGAGGACGGTGTGCACAAGCTGCGCCCCGGCGGCAAGAAGGTCGTCGCCGTCACCCGGCGGCTGAGCGACGACGGCACCGAGCTCCTCTGGCGCTACGGCCCGGGGAAGAACCGGTGTCGGCGTCTCACCGAGGTGCCGATGGACCACGCCCCCACGCGGGCCGCGGTCGAAGCCGCTCAGCGGTAGGTCGTCGCCAGCAGCAGGTCGTACTGGCTGATCTCGTAGGTCTGGACCGCTGCCTGTGCGGCTGCGAGGCGGCGCACCTTGTCGCTGCCGGCCAGACCCGCGGCGGCCTCGGCCATCGCGGCCCCACTCAGGTGGTGGGCTCGCATCAACTCGAGCCACATCCTCCCCTGATCGAGCCCGGTCGCCAGCGAGAGCTTCTGGAGCTCCTCGTCGCTGGCGAGCCCCGGCATCAACGCCTGCGGCATGCCCGCACCGTCGTTCATACCCATCCACGCCATCACGATCTCGGGTTCGGCTGTCGACTCGCCCCAGTCCGCGAGCCAGGCCCGCATCTGGCCGACCTCCATCGCCTGGTTGGTGAGGACCTCGGTCGCCGCGGCCTGCACCGGGTCGCCCGTGTCGCGCCCGAGCACCCGCTGACACATCACCAGAGCCTGCAGATGGTGGGTGGTCATGTCGGTGCAGAAGCCGATGTCGGCCGAGTTCGGTACGGCCGCGGCGGCCGCCGGGTCGCCGATGGGACTCGCGATTCCGGCTGCGGCACCGATCACCGCGGCGCCGCTGAACTGAAGGAACTGCCGACGGGCGTTCATGCCGGCGGCCGGCCGAGCTCGCCTCCACCGCCACCGGCGGCGTCCAGATCGACGACACCCGTGTAGCACCCGAGCACGTAGGGGAAGGTGTCGGTCGTGTAGTAGGCGTAGCTGCCGTCGGCATCGGTCAGGCCGTTGCATTCGTCGAGGTCGCCGCTGCCCTCCACGTAGGAGTGGGCACTCCACGTGTCGGTGGCGAAGAGCGACTCGTCGGTCAACTCCCACGACGATGTGTAGATGCCGTTGCCCGTGTAGATCGGGTAGCCGTCGAAGGCGTAGCCGAACAGCTGGGATTCGGCCGCGACTTCCTCCGGCGAGTACAGACAGTCGGTCGTCTCGCTCGTGCTGAACAGGTGCATGTGGAATCCGGTCGGGCCGTTGTGGCTTCCGCACTCGCTCAGCGCACCGAGGGAGAGCACGTCGCCGCCCTGGCCTTCGGTCGGGCCGTAGATCGGGATGCCGTTGACGGCCACGGCGGCCGACCCGAGCGCGGGTACCGCGGTGGGCTCGTCGGCCACCACCGGCTCGGCGGGAATCGTGAACACGAGATCGGCGGGTCGGGGGTCCCCGGGCGACGTCTCGATGTAGGTGTAGTCGGGGATGCCGTTCGAAGTGATGACGATCGTGTCACCCGTGCACATGGCACTCACCTCCGGATCGGCGAGGTCAGGGTTGGCCGAGCCGGCGGTGACGAACGCCGCGGCCACGTCGTCGCACCCGTCGGCGATGTCGATCGCCTCAGCCGGCGTGTCGGTCGTCGTGGTCGAGTCGGCGGTCGTGGTCACCGTGGTGGTGGACTCGTCGACGGGTGCCGCGTCGTCGGTGTCGCTGTCGTCGCTGCACGCCGTGGCGATCAGGCTGCACGCGAGCAGAAGGGCGAGGAGTGGTCGGAGTGACGTCATGGCCGGCACGGTACGAACCGGCGTGAAGCGAACAGTAAGAGCGCGTCAGTCGGCGTCGCGCTGGGCGGCGATGAAGGGGCCGAGGTTGTCGAGGGCATCGCCGAGGTTCTTGCGCATCTGCCCGTTGGCCCCCTTGAGGAGCAGCGACAACGGGAACTTGCCCTCGATGCCCATCTTGTAGGTGACGGCGCAGCGTCCGTTGCCGAGATCGTCGATGGTGACGAGCTCGATCATCGACTTCAGCCCCGGGACCGTCGCGGACAGCACCACGAAGCCCCACCGCTCGCCCGGCTCCCAGACGTTGAACTCCTCGTCGACGGCGACCCGCTTGTTGATGAACACGCGCCGGTTCGACCCCACGCCCTCATCGAGGTCGCCGAAGCGCTCGACCCGGATGATCGTGGAGAACCACTCGGGCCAGCGCTCGTGGTCGGCGAGGGCCGCGAAGATCTCCTCGGAGCTCGCCTCGATCTCCCTCGTGGCGCTCGCCTGGAAGGGTGCGGAATGGATCCACTCGGGCGGTTGTCTCGTCAGCTGTCCCATGGCGCACTCTTGCACGCGGCCTAGCGTCGAGGCCATGCGTGAGGTCGACGACCCGACGGAGTTGGCCGAGCTCTTCGGCCAGGACCGTTCGGTGCACCCCTACGGTCTGGCCGACCTGGACTCGCCGATCTGGGAGCGCAGTGTGTGGTTCCGGCGGGGGGACGCCGCCGCCGGCATCGTGGATCTCGGTGACGGAGTGACGACGGTCTACGCGATCTCGACCGCCGACCCATCCGGCTCGATCGCGCTGGTCGTCGAGTTGCTCGACCGCATTCCGGCGGGAGCGATGATCACCGGGCCGATCGGTCTTGCTGCCGCCATGGCCGGGGAGTGTCCGGTCGATGATCTCGGCCTCCACGTGAAGTACGTGCTCGTCGACTCGGACCGGCTCCCCGCCGTGACCGGCACCGTCGATCTCGCCGCCGACGATTTCGCGCGGCTCGCCGCGCTCCACGCCACCGACCCCGGTGCCGCGTTCGTGCTCGAGTCGATGCTGGCCGATGAGACGTTCGTCGGATTGCCGCACCCCGACGGCTCGTCGCGGCTGGCCGCCGCGGCAGGCACCCACTGCGTGAGCACGCGGCACGACATCGCCGCGGTCGGCGGTGTCTTCGTCGATCCGGCCTTCCGTGGCCGGGGACACGGTGCGGTCGTGACCGCGGCGGTGTGCCATCGTCTGCGCGATCGGGTTTCGACGATCGGCCTCAACGTCGCTGCGTCGAATATCGCGGCGCGCCGCAGCTACGAGCGCCTGGGCTTCGTGGCCTGTCTCGACTACGAAGAAGTGATCGTTCACCCCGAACACGCACCCCGGTAGACCTCGCCGTGACGAGTGTCTGACACCGGGGTGACGGGTCAGGCGGCGAAGTTGGCGGCGACGAACTCCCAGTTGAGCAGGTGCTCGATGAAGGTGTCGACGTAGGCCGGGCGGGCGTTCTGGTAATCGAGGTAGTAGGCGTGTTCCCACACATCGATCGTGAGGAGTGCGGTCTGGCCGTGGGCCAGCGGCGTGTCGGCGTCGTCGGTCTTCACGATGGCGAGGCCGTCGCCCTCACGCACGAGCCAGGTCCAGCCCGATCCGAAGTTGCCGACCGAGTCGGCCTTGAACTGCTCCTTGAACGCGTCGACCGAACCGAAGCTCGACTCGCTCGCGGCGGCGAGGTCGCCGCTGGGATCGCCGCCGCCCTCGGGCGACATGCAGTTCCAGTAGAAGGTGTGGTTCCAGACCTGGGCGGCGTTGTTGAACAGCCCGCCGGGTCCGGCGGCGCGGACGATGTCTTCGAGCGAAGAGTCGGCGTGGTCGGTGCCCTCGATCAGCCCGTTGAGGTTGTTGACGTAGGCCGCGTGATGTTTGCCGTAGTGGAACGAGATGGTGCGCTCGCTGATGTGGGGTTCGAGAGCGGTGTCGCTGTAGGGCAGTGCGGGGAGGTCGATGGCCATGGTGGACTCCTCAAGAGGCGGGGTTTCGCCAAAGCTACCCTGTCCTATTTCCGCCGCCTACCCTCTCTTCGCGAATCGCGGAGATTCAGCGCGCATCGCGACGCCAGGCGCGGAGGAGATCGGTGATCAGTTCGGGATCGACCGCGGTCGACGACCGGACGACCACCAGTGAGTCGTCGACGAGCGGGGCCGACCAGAGGTTCATGGTGTCGTCAGCGGTGAGGAGCCATAGGCGCACGCCGACTTCGGGGGCGTGCTGGTCGATCGCATCGTCGATGGACCAACGCTCGCGGGCCGCGGCGATGTAGGCGTCACCCACCTCCGAGCCGCCGGTCGCGACCAGCCACGACTGGCCGATCTCCGTGCCGTCCGCGGCGGTCAGTGTCCTGGCCGCGAAGGGTTGGGTCGCCTCCACCTGCTCGGCATCGGCCGGGCCGTCGAACGTGACGATCTCGGGTGGGTCGAGCTCGGCCACGCCGAACTCCTCGGGAAACGCGTCCAGGAGCTCCGCCACCCGCTCGGTGTCGGCGGTGTAGTCGAGGCTCTCGTCGAGCAGCAGCCCCGTGACGAAATCGATCGCCGGTGGGGTCTCCCACGGTGCCAGGCCCTCGCCGACCTCGCGGGGCGTGCCGGGGAGGAAGCCGGTGGCCGGGCGCGCCCCCCCGACCAGAGAGGGTGGTGGTTCGGAGGCCGTCGGTTCGATCTCGACGGTGGTGGTGGAGGCCGGTGGGGGGAGCGAGTTGGCCGAGGGTGCCGGATCCGGGCGGGTCAACACGAAGGCGATGCCTGCTCCGATGACGAGCAGGGCGGCCACGCCGACCCCGAGCTTGCGGAGTTCGTTGTTCTCGAGCGAGTCGGTCCACTTCGGTGCCGGCGGCGCCTCCGTCGGCGCGACCGCCTCCAGGGCCGACATCCCGCAGATCGCACAGATCGTCGATTGGGAGATGGCCCTGCAGTGGGGGCAGGTCTTGAAGCCGTCGAGACTCACACCCCCCCGATCGGCGGATCACCCGCCGACTGTGAGGAAGTGCGCGATGCGGTGCCTCGACCTAGATGCGCTCGAAGTAGCGGCGCATCTCCCAGTCGGTGACCGCGGCATCGGCTGCTGCGATCTCCTGGGCCAGGTGGTGGCCGTAGTGTTCGACCACGTCGTCACCCAGCAGGCGCCGTGCGTCGGCGCTCGCCACGAAGCGGTCGCGGGCCTCGTGGAGGGTGGTCGGCACGGTGGCCACGTCGTCGGCCGCGTAGACGTCGCCGCGGAACTCGTCGGGCGGTTCGATCCGGTTGCGGATGCCGTCGAGGCCGCTGGCGATGGCCGCCGCGTAGGCCAGGTACGGGTTCACGTCGGCGCCCGGGATCCGATTCTCGATCCGCAGGCCCGCCCCGGCACCGACGATCCGGAAGCCGGCGGTGCGGTTGTCGGTCGACCACGCGATCCGGGTCGGGGCCCACGACTGGCTCTGGTATCGCTTGTAGCTGTTGATGGTCGGCGCGTAGCAGACCATCAGGTCGGCGGCATGCTGCATCCAGCCGCCGAGGAACCAGCGGAAGACATCGGAGTGGGACTGATCGCCCGGCCCGACGAAGGCGTTGCGGTCGCCCTCCCAGAGCGACAGGTGGATGTGGCAGGAGCTCCCGGGCTGGGCGGCATCGGGCTTCGCCATGAACGTCACGCTCACACCCTGGGCGTCGGCGAGTTCCTTCATGGCCTGCTTCATCACGACATGACGGTCGGCCATCGTCAGCGCGTCGGTGTAGCGGACGTTGAGTTCGTGCTGGCCGATGGCGGCCTCGCCCTTGGAGTTCTCGACCGGGATCTCGCTCGCCCGCAGGGCGCGACGCGCGGCGCCGACATAGTCCTCGACGCGGGAGGCCTGGAGCAGGTGGTAGTCCTCGACGTACCAGCCGGCCGACTCCAGATCGCGAAAGCCCTTCTCGTGGGCCCGGCGGTAGCTGTCGCGAAACAGGAAGAACTCCAGCTCGGACGCGGCTGCGGCGGTGAGCCCCTCGTCGGCCAGGGCATCGATCTGGCGTCGCAGGATCGAACGGGGCGCCACCGCTACCGGCGAATGGGTCGTGTCGTCGACCACGTCGCAGAGCACGAAGGCGGTGCGTTCGGTCCAGCCGGCCGGGCGGAGGGTGGCGAGGTCGGGGACGAGATGGAAATCGCCGTAGCCGGTGGTCCAGTTGCTGAAGGCGTATCCCTCGACCGGTTCCATCTCCATGTCGACCGTGAGCAGGTAGTCGCAGGCGTGGGTGCCGTCGTCGACCGCGGTCTCGAGGAAGAAGTCGGCGTCGAAGCGTTTGCCCATGGTGCGGCCGTAGTGGTCGGTGAAGCCGACGACCACCGTGTCGATGCTGCCGTCGGCGACTTCGGTCCGGAGTTGGTCAAGATGCATGGAGGGCTCCTGTGCAGGCGGCGGTGAAGACGGCCTCGGCGAAGGGCCGGTCGAACGGGACGGGATTCCCGCCGGCCGACGGATCGTCGACCGCGGCGGCGGCGATCTCCCCGACCGCCGCAGCGTCGACGCCGAGATCGACCAGCGTGTGGGGCACGTCCATCGCCGCTCGGAGGGCGATGATGTGGCGCAGGAACCCGTCGAAACCGTCGGCGATCCCGACATAGGCGGCCAAACGCTCGATCGTCGGTTCGATGGTCGCCCGATTGGCCTCGAGCACGTAGGGCATGACGACGGCGTTCGTCATGCCGTGATGGGTGTCGAAACGGGCCCCGATCGGGTGGGACAGTGCGTGCATGCCGCCGAGCCCCTTCTGGAAGGCGACCGCGCCCATGGCCGCGGCCACGAGCATCTGCCCCCGGCTCTCGATGTCGGTCGGGTCGTCGACGACGACCGGGAGGTGTTCGAGCACCAGGCGGCAGCCCTCGATGCCGATGCCGTGCGACATCGGGTGGAAGGCCGGCGAGCAGATCGCCTCGAGCGAATGCGACAACGCGTCGAGTCCGGTTCCCACGGTGAGTCCGCGGGGCAGGCCGATGGTGAGCTCGGGGTCGCAGATCACGGCGCGGGGCAGCATCGCCGGATGGAAGACGATCACCTTGCGGCGGGTGGACTCGTCGATGACCACGCCCGCCCGACCGACCTCGCTCCCGGTGCCCGCGGTGGTGGGCACGGTCACCACCGGTGCGATGGCCTGCGCGTCGGCCCGGGTCCAGTTGTCGCCGACGTCCTCGAAGTCCCACATCGGGAGGGTCTGGTCGACCATCAGCGCGATGACCTTGCCGACGTCGAGGGCGGAGCCACCACCCACGGCGACGACGCCGTCGTGGCCTCCGGCCCGGTAGGCCGCCACGCCCGATTCGACGTCGCGCCCGACCGGGTTCGGTCGCAGGTCGTGGAAGGTGCCGTGTGCGAGGGGCTGCAGCGCCGCTCGGATCGTGTCGATCACGGGCAGCGCGGCGAGTCCGGGGTCCGTCACGATCAGCGGCCGTTCGATGCCGGCCTCGCGACAGACCGTGGCGAGTTCGGCGATCCGTCCGGCCCCGAAACGGATCGGAGTCGGATAGCCCCAGTCGGCGAGGGTCGACGCCCCCGTCACAGTTCGCCGCTGGCCAGGAGCTCGGTGGGATGGCGGACGTCGAGCACGCCGAGGTACCCGCCGCCGGTCGCGATCGCGTCGTGGGCCTTGTAGCCGATGAGCTCCTGGGCGCGCAGGGGCAGCTCGCGGACGACGTCGGGCGGGGTCGCCAGGACGTTGTTCTCCTCGGTGCGCAACCAACCGACGACGAAGCTGGTGTGGAACCCTCGTCGCCACTCGGCCGCGGTCTCGTTGGTGCCGCCCGCGTGGAACGTCGAGCCGAGATAGATCACCGCTGCGCCCGCCGGCATCTCGGCGATCGCCAGCTCGTCGTCTTCGGGGTAGCGGTCGGGGGGCCAGTGGTTGCTGCCCGGGGCCAGACGGGTCGCCCCGTTCTCGGCGGTGAACGGGGTCAGCGCCACCAGGGAGGCCACCTGGATCTCGGGATGTGGTGTGGGCAGGAAGTTCCAGACGTCCTGGTCACGGTGGATGTACTGCTGCTCGGCGCCGGGCCCGCGCTGCAGCAGGTGCCCGATGTTGAGCTGCCATTCGGCGCAGCTCGGCCCGAGGACCCGTTCGTTCATCGCCTCGTAGAGCGGGTGGAGGAGCACCTCGTCGACATAGGTGCGCGAGCGCGAGGCGAGCCCGGTCAGGTGTTTCACCCGGGTGCCGAAGAAGTCGGCGATGAAGGGGTTAATGAACTCGCGGGTGGTCGGGTCGTCGGCATCGACGAGCGGACCGACTTCGGCGTTGAGCGCGGCGACGGTCGCGTTGTCGAGGAAGTCCTCGATGATCACCGCGCCGTGCTCGCACAGCGTCGAGTGGATCTCGTCGGGATCGTCGTCGCGACGCATGACCGGGAGCTGGGGCATGGGCCGACGTTAGAGCCCGGTCAGTCCAGCGTCGATCCGCTCACGATCGGCGGGCCGCTCCCGAGGTAGAACACGCCCGGGTAGCCGGCCGTCTCGAAGCCGAGACTGTCGTTGCGGGCCAGGGTCGGGTCGGTGATCATCGACCGGCCCGGGTGCTCGCGTGACCCGTCGTCTGCTCAGACGGCGCGGCTGACGAAGGTGCAGGGCTAATGTCGGCCTTCGATCACATCGAAGAGAGGTCTCCGGATGGTCAAGGCTGCTGTCTGTCGTCAATTCGGAGCGCCGCTCTCGATCGAGGAGATCACGGTCGCGCCGCCGGGTCCGGGCCAGGTGAAGGTCGCCGTCGAGGCCTGCGCGATCTGTCACTCCGACATTCACTTCATCGACGGTGCCTGGGGCGGACGCCTGCCTGCGGTCTACGGCCACGAAGCGGCCGGCATGGTGTCGGCGGTCGGCGACGGCGTCGGAACCGTCTCCGTCGGTGACCGTGTCGTCGTCTCGTTGATCCGGAGCTGTGGGACGTGTCCCGGGTGTGCCAAGGGCATGCCGGTGACCTGCACGGGTCGTTTCACGATCGACGACACCCGCCCGCTCACCGATGCGACGGGGGAAACCCTGGTCCACGGATTGAAGACCGGCACCTTCGCCGAAGAGGCGATCGTCGACGCATCCCAGGTGGTGGCGATTCCCGAGTCGATCCCGGTCACCAGCGCCGCCCTTCTCGGCTGCGGTGTCATCACCGGATTCGGTGCGGTCACCAACACCGCCCGGATCGAGGCCGGCGCTGATGTGGTCGTGATCGGGTGCGGTGGAGTCGGCCTCAATGCTGTGCAGGGCGCAGCGATCGCGGGGGCGGCCCAGGTGATCGCCCTCGACGTGGCCGACGACAAGCTCGAGGCAGCCCGCGAGTTCGGGGCGACCGCTGCGGTGTCTGCGCTCGCCGACGATGTCGCGGATCAGGTACGTGCCCTCACCGGCGGCGCCGGTGCCGACTACGTCTTCGTGACGGTCGGCGCGAAGCCGGCGATCGAGCAGGCGTTCTCGCTCCTTGCGCCCGGCGGTGCGGTCGTGCTCGTCGGCATGACCGCCACCGGGGTGATGGTGGAGGTCGACGCCACCGACATCGCCGGCAACAGCCAGCGAGTGCTCGGTTCGAAGATGGGTGCGGGTCGGCTCCCGATCGACATTCCGCTCCTCGTGTCGCTGTACGAGGACGGCCGGCTGAAGCTCGACGAGCTCGTCACCGCGACCTACCCGATCGAGCAGATCAACGAGGCGATCGACTCGGTCAAGCGGGGCGAGGCCCGCCGCAATGTCATCGTGTTCGGGAGCGGATCATGAAGGTCGCATCGTTCGAGACGTTCGTCGTCGCCAACCCTCCACCGTCGATGGGAGGGCGCTACTTCATCTTCGTGAAGCTGGTCACCGACGACGGCATCGTCGGCTATGGCGAGGTCTACACGGCCACCTTCAGCCCCGACGTGGTCGCCCGGATGACCGAGGACGTGTGCGAACGCCACATCGTGGGCAACGATCCCCACCACATCGAACGCATGTGGCGCAACGTCTACGGGTCGGGCTACACGCTGCGCCCCGACATCTCGCTGGGCTCGGTGCTCAGCGGGATCGAGACGGCCCTGTGGGACATCGTGGGCAAGGCCCACGGCGTGCCGGTCTACGAACTCCTGGGCGGCAAGGTCCACGACCGGATTCGGGCCTACACCTACCTCTATCCGACCCCGCAGGAAGCCGCCGACGTCTATCAGGACGCCGACGTCTACTCCGATCCGGCGGCGGCCGGTCAGCGGGCGGCCGAGGAGGTCGAGAACCTCGGCTTCACCGCGGTCAAGTTCGACCCGGCCGGGCCTTACACGGTCTACGACGGCTACATGCCACCGCTCGAGGCCATCGACCGCAGCGTGAAGTTCTGTGCCGCCATCCGTGACGCCGTCGGGACCAGGGCCGACCTGCTCTTCGGCACCCACGGCCAGTTCACGGCCGCCGGAGCGATCCGCCTCGCCCAGGCCCTCGAACCCTTCGATCCGCTCTGGTTCGAGGAGCCGGTGCCGCCCGAGAACGTCGACGAGATGGCGCGGGTGGCCAGGCAGACGTCGATCCCCATCGCCACCGGCGAACGACTCACGACCAAGTACGAGTTCGCCCGGGTGGTCGAGGCCCAGGCCGCGGCGATCCTGCAGCCGGCCCTGGGTCGTTGTGGCGGGATCCTCGAGGCCAAGAAGATCGCGGCGATCGCGGAGACGCACTACGTCCAGATGGCGCCGCACCTCTACTGCGGACCGATCGAGGCGCTGGCCAACATCCAGTTCGCCACCTGCACCCCCAACTTCCTCATACTCGAGGCCATTCGCGACTTCGGCGGGTTCCACAACGAGCTGTTGACCACGCCGATCGAGTTGGTCGACGGCTATGTGACCCCGCCCACCGAACCGGGCATCGGCTCGACGCTCAACGAGGACGTGGCCCGCGCCCATCCGTGGACGGGCACCCAGTTGCACCTCGAGATGCAGGAGACCCCAGAGGTCCCCTGAGCACCCACCGCGCCGGTCAACCGACCTCGCCCATCAACCGACCTCTGTGCCGTCGGGGCGGTAGGTGTGCCATTCGCCGGTGGGGTCTCGCCAGATCGAGAACCCCTTCTGTTTCCAGCGGTTGTGTTTCCCACAGAGGGGTCCCCCGTTTCCGGGGTGGGTTCTGCCTCCGCGTGCGTGGTCGGTGGTGTGATCGATCTCGCAGCTCGAGATGGGGACCGTGCAGCCGGGCCAGGGGCAGTGCTCGTCGTTCAGTTGGACGGCGAGACGGGCACCTCCGGTGAACCGCCGGGCCCGACCGAGGTCGATCGTGACCCCTGCTCCGTTCACGACGGCTCGGCGGAACAGACTCACGAGCGCGTTGGCGCCCGCCTCGATCGGCTCGAGGGCGGTGCCGTCGATCGTGCGACAGGTGGCCGTCTGGGGATCGAGCGGCTGAGGTTCCTCGCCGGAGAGTCGGCGCACGGTCTCTTCGAAGGTGGCCGCGTCCCACACGATCGTGTGGACGAATTCGACGCCGACCGGTGATGCGGCGGCGCCGGCGGCGTCCTGGAACACCTTCCACAGCGCGTCGGCCCGACGTTGCGGTTCGGTGCGGGGCAGTTGGGCGGCGTGGGCATCGTCGCCGTGCTCGGCCCGGGCCTTCTCCCAGTCGGCGAGGCGTTCGGCGTCGGTGTAGTGCCGGAAGATGTCGTCGATCGAGGCGCCCTGCAAGGCGCCGAACCCGCCGCTGAGCTGCCAGCCGAGATCGATCGGATCCTGCAGCAGCGTGGCATTGCGGTTGTCGTGGGTGGCCGAGTTCTTCGGCTCGGGGCCGTCGGCATCGGCGAGGCGCTCCCAGCGCCGCACCTCGGCTTCGAAGTCGGCGAAGCTCAGCCGGCCGGCTCGGCGGAGGAACCACGCCTGGGCATCGGCCATCGCATCGCGGACGCGTGGGTTGGCATGGACCCGGGCGAGCAAGTCGAACTGATCGATGCCGAGCGTGCCCTCGCACAGGCCCGCCCAGACCTCGGGGAGGTCGACCTGCATCCGAGCGCCCCGGGCGCGGGCAGCCGCAGCCCGATGCGACAGGCGGGCAACCCGGCGGGTCATGGCCGTGGTCGACGCGTAGCCGTCGGACGAATGCACGCCGCTCTCCTCGACGACTCGATACTGGTGCTGCTGCACGGCCCGGAGCCGTCGGGCCAGTTGTTCGGTGCGGCGGATCAGCGCAGTCGCGCTGGCGGCGTCGGCCGGCGGGACATCGTGGCCGAGCAGCTCCTCGAGCGCCCTTTCGATGGTCGACATCGCACGGTCCGTGGACATGCAATGAACACTAGCGAGGGGGTCTGACATTGACCGGCCCCGTGGCCCGGGTCGGCCATGAAGGGCTCAGTGGTGGCGGACGAAGACGGGCCGGTCGGCCTGGGACCGCTCGGCGTCGTAGCGGTAGCCGTCCTGGTCGAACTCGAGCAGGGCGCGGGGCGACTTGATGCGGTTGCGGATGATCCATCCGCTCATCGACCCGCGAGCCCGCTTGGCGAAGAAGCTGATGATCTTGGGCTCGCCGCCCTCCTTGGAGTCGAGGAACACCGGGCTGACCAGGCGGGCCTCGAGCTTCTTGGTGTTGACGGCACCGAAGTACTCGTTGGACGCGAGGTTGATCAGCGCATCCGAACCCGGGCTCTCGGCCAGATCGGCGTTGAGCTGCTCGGTGATCGTGTCGCCCCAGAAGGTGTAGAGGTCCTTGCCCCGCGCCGTCTTCACGGTCGAGCCCATCTCGAGCCGGTAGGGCTGCATCAGGTCGAGCGGGCGAAGCACGCCGTAGAGGCCCGACAGGATCCGCAGCACCTTCTGGGCCTGGGTGAAGTCGCGTTCGGTGAAGGTGTTGGCCTCCATGCCCATGTAGACGTCGCCGCTGAACGCGAGGACGGCGGGACGGGCGTTGGCCGGGGTGAATGGCGTCTCCCAATCGACGAAACGCTCGTGGTTGAGCTCGCCGAGCGACTCGGAGATGCTCATCATCTTCGAGAGTTCACGTGGCGACTTCTTGGCCATGACCCCGACGAGTTCTCGGGACTCCTCGAGGAGCCGAGGCTCGGAGTGTTTCTTCGTGGGCAGCTTCGACTCGTAGTCGAGCGACTTGGCAGGCGAGACGACGATCAGCACCCTTCCGTTCTACCAGCCGATCGGCGCTGATCGTCAGCCCCGGCGGGGCCGCCCGAAGTGAGCGTGGTCAGGCGGGTTCGTTACTGCTTTGTTTCGGGCCGAAACGATCGGGCCGGGAGTGAGTAGGTTCGTCGCCGTGGATGTCCGGCCCGGCTATTTCGACGAGATGTACGGCGACGGATCCGCGCTCCGTCCGCCCTATCGCCAGTACGAGGAGTGGTTCGCCCAGGAAGATCCCCGGCGACTGCTGAAGAAGTCGGCCGATGCCGAAGCCCTGTTCCGCCGCACCGGTATCACCTTCAACGTCTATGGCAGCGAAGAGGGCGACGAACGGCTGATCCCGTTCGACATCGTGCCCCGCATCATCGCGGCGCGGGAATGGGCCCGCGTGGAGCGAGGGATCGAGCAACGGGTCCGGGCGATCAACGCGTTCCTCCACGACATCTACCACCGTCAGGAGATCCTGCGGGCCGGTCGCATCCCCACCGAGGTGATCGCCGACAACGACGCGTTCCTGCCCGAGATGATCGGGTTCACGCCTCCCGGCGGCGTCTACACCCACATCGTCGGCATCGATCTCGTCCGCACCGACGACAACGACTTCTACGTGTTGGAGGACAATGCCCGCACCCCGTCGGGCGTGTCCTACATGCTCGAGAACCGCGAGACGATGCTCCAGATGTTTCCCGAGCTCTTCACCAAGAGCCGGGTCCGGCCGGTGAGCGAGTATCCCCGCGATCTTCGAGCCTCGCTCGCGGCGACCGCGCCACAGCGCACGTCGGGCCGTCCCCTCGTCGCGGTGCTGACGCCCGGCATCCACAACAGCGCCTACTTCGAGCATGCGTTCCTCGCCGACCAGATGGGGGCCGAGCTCGTGGAGGGTCACGACCTCTCCGTGGTCGACGGGCGCATCGCCATGCGCACCACCGAGGGTCCCGAACCGATCGACGTTCTCTACCGCCGGGTTGACGACGACTATCTCGACCCGCTGACCTTCAACCCGGCGTCGCTCCTGGGCGTGCCGGGGGTGATGGACGTGTATCGGAGCGGCGGGATCACCATCGCCAACGCGCCGGGCACGGGCATCGCCGACGACAAGGCCGTCTACTCGTACATGCCCGAGATCATCGACTTCTACACCGGTGAGAAGCCGCTGCTGCAGAACGTGCCCACCTGGCGGTGCAGCGAGCCGGACTCGCTCGCCTACGTCCTCGATCATCTCAGCGAGCTCGTCGTGAAGGAGGTCCACGGCTCGGGCGGCTACGGGATGCTCGTCGGGCCGGCGGCCAGCAAGCGCGAGATCAGCCGGTTCACCCGCAAGCTCAAGGCCAAGCCGGCCAACTACATCGCCCAACCGACCCTCGCCCTGTCGACCGTGCCGATCCTCACCCGCAACGGCCTCGCCCCGCGCCATGTCGACTTGCGCCCCTTCGCCCTCGTCTCGCCCAACACCATCCGGATCACGCCCGGGGGTCTGACCCGTGTGGCCATGAAGCGGGGGTCGCTCGTGGTCAACTCGAGCCAGGGCGGCGGCACCAAGGACACCTGGGTGATGGAGGACTGATGCTCGGGCGCACCGCCGGCGGCCTCTACTGGATGTTCCGCCATCTCGAACGCAGTGAGAACACTGCCCGTCTCATCGAGGCGGGCATGCGTATCGCGCTCACGCGTTCCGACGACGTCGAGAAGGAATGGAAGTCGGTCGTCACCACGGCCGGCCAAAAGGACGCCTTCCTGGAGCGCCACGAGCGGTTCGACCAGGCCAACGTGATCGATTTCCTACTGCGAGACCGCACCAATCCGTCGAGTGTGCGTTCGGTGATCGAGTCGGCCCGGTCGAACGCGAGAGAGGTGCGGACCGCGCTCACCCGCGAGGTGTGGGAGGCGACCAACGACACCTGGCTGACGGTGCGCGACACGCTGGCGCGGCCAGTGCTCGATCGTGAGCTGCCCGACGTGCTCGCGGTGATTCGTCGCGAGAGCGCACTCGTGCGGGGCGCACTCCACGGCACGATGCTGCGCAACGACATCTACAACTTCGCCCGCATCGGCACCTTCATGGAACGGGCCGACAACACCGCCCGCATCCTCGACGTGAAGTACTACGTGCTCCTGCCGTCGGCCTCCTACGTCGGCACGTCGCTCGACAACGTGCAGTGGGAGACCATCCTGCGGTCGGTGTCGGCCCAGCGGGCCTACCGCTGGCGCAGCGCCGGCGACGCCAGCGCCATGGGCATCGCCGACTTCCTCATCCTCGATCAGCAACTGCCCCGCTCGCTCGTGTTCTGCTATCGCAAGATCGACGAGAACCTCGGCTATCTCGCCTCCGACTACCGCGAGCACCACCGTTGCCACGAGCTGTCCCACGACCTGCTGCTGCGCCTCACCGGCCGCAACATCGAATCGATCTTCGAGGACGGCCTCCACGAGTTCCTCGGCGACTGCATCCGGGCCACCAACACCCTCGGACACGCCATCGAACGCGACTATCGGTTCACGGCCTGACCATGCGGCTCTCGATCTCGCACACGACCACCTACCGCTATGCCAGCCCGGTCCGCTCGGGCCTCCAGGAGCTGCGGCTGCGTCCTCGCGACGAGGCGAACCAGACGGTCGACTCGTGGGAGCTCACCCTCGAGGGCGCCGAACACCAGCTGTCGTTCGACGACCACTACGGCAACCGCGTCGATCTGGTCAGCCTCACGCCGAGGACCACCGAGATCCAGGTGACGGCACAGGGGGTCGTCGACACGCTCGACACGGCCGGGGTCGCCGCGAAGCACCTCGGGCACACGCCGATGTGGTTCTACCTGCGGTCCACCGAGCGGACCGAGGTCGGCCGGGGCGTGCGGGGGTTCTGCGACCAGGTGAAGACCGAGGACGACGACGTCAACCGGCTCCACGCCCTCTCGGCCGGCATCCGCGACGGCGTCGCATACCGGCCGGGCGAATCGCACGTCGCCTCCACGGCCGAGGAGGCGATCGAGGTCGGTGCCGGGGTCTGCCAGGACCACGCCCACATCTTCATTGCCTCGGCGCGCAACCTCGGCTACCCCGCCCGCTACGTGAGCGGCTATCTGCTGATGGCCGACACGGTGGAGCAGGATGCGACCCATGCCTGGGCCGAAGCCTGGGTCGACGGTCTCGGCTGGGTCGGTTTCGACGTCTCCAACGGAATCTCCCCCGATGAGCGCTACGTTCGGGTCGCGACGGGGCTCGACTATCGTGCCGCAGCGCCGATTCGTGGGGTCACCTACGGCGCCGGTGACGAGTCGCTCGAGGTCGAGCTCCAGGTTCAGGTCGGCACGGGAGGGCAACAGTGACGTACTGCGTGGGCATGCAACTCGAACGCGGTCTCATCTTCATGTCCGACACGCGCACGAACTCCGGTGTCGACAACATCTCGGTCTTCCGCAAGATGCACCAGTGGTCGGTGCCGGGCGAGCGGGTCATCACGCTGCTGACGGCGGGCAACCTCGGCACCACCCAGTCCGTCGTCAGCCTGCTCGACGAGCGCACCAAGGTGCCCGAGGAGCGGTCGCCGTCGATCCTCGAAGTGCCGACCATGTTCCAGGTGGCCGAGTTGGTCGGTGCGCTCGTGCGCGACACCATCGCCCGCCATCTGGAAACCGGCCAGGAGGCCGAGGCGAAGTTCAACGCGACGCTCATCCTCGGCGGGCAGATCGCGGGCATGCCGCCGCGTCTGTTCCTGATCTATCCCGAAGGCAACTTCATCGAAGCGAGCGCCGACACGCCGTTCATGCAGATCGGCGAGACGAAGTACGGGCGGCCGATCCTCCTGCGGGCCTACGACCCGACCATGTCGTTCGAGGCCGCCATGAAGCTCCTGCTGGTGTCGTTCGACTCCACGATCAAGGCCAACCTCTCGGTCGGCGCACCGATCGACTTCTCGATCTACGAGACCGACTCCCTCGAACCGCAACCCATCCTGCGAATCGACGGATCCGACGGGTACTTCTCGTCGCTCTCCAAGGGGTGGGGCGATGCCCTACGCGGGGCGTTCCAGTCGCTTCCCGAGTTCGACTTCGACGAGTACCGCTGAGCAGGCGTGCCCGACCCTGAACCGCCGACCGTCCCCGAACAGCGAGAGGTCCTGGCCCACGTCGAGGCGACCGTGGTCGACCGGTCGACCCAGGCGCTGTCGATCGCGGTCGCCCGCGGCTATCGCGTCGACGAGGTGCTCGAGGTCACCCTCGACGGCGCACCGTTGCCGGTCGAGGAGGTCGCCGGGGCCCATGGCGCCCGGATCCACCTTCTGCGCGACGTGCCCCCCGGGTCGCTGGTGGTCGACTATCGCGCCACCGTGCACGGTCCTGCCCCGGTGGCTGTGGCCGACGATGCCGACTGGTTGGCGTCGCTGCGTCCGAGTCGGTACTGCGAGTCCGATCGCATCGGCGCCTTCGCCCGCACCGAGTTCGGCGGTGCGAGTGTCGCCGAACTGCTCGAGCGGATTCCGGCCTGGGTCGCGGCTCGTGTGCGCTACGTGCCAGGGGTGTCGCGTCCCATCGACGGGGCGGCGGCGACCCTGATGGCGGGGGAGGGCGTGTGTCGGGACTTCGCCCATCTCACCTGCGCGCTGCTGCGGGCCAACGACGTTGCGGCTCGAATGGTGTCGGTCTACGCCCCCGGCCTCGACCCGATGGACTTCCATGCCGTCACCGAGGCTCTGGTCGACGGGCGATGGTTCGTGGTCGACCCGACTGGTCTCGCGCCACGCCAGTCCCTGGTGCGCATCGCCACCGGCGCCGACGCGGCCGAGACGGCCTTCCTGACCACGATCGGCGGGCGGGTCGATCTCACCGGTATCGAGGTCGGTGCGATCGCCCAGCCGACGCTGCCGTACGACGACATGAGCCTTCGCCGGGAACTGCGCTGAACGCCGCGGGCGGCTACCAGCCGTCCATTCCGGGCGAGCCCTTGAACGGGCCGGTCACCGTCGAGGTCACCCATCCGCCGTAGAACACGCCGGGCTGCGGGAGCACCTTCTCGCCGTCGATCGTGCAGTCGAGCACGCTCGGGTAGAAGGAGATGTGGCCGGCCAGCGCCTCGTAGGGAGAGGCCGGATCGAAGTAGACCCACGCCGCACGCTCTGCCCGACGGGCGCCGGTCTCGACGTCGAAGTACGACGCGCTGCCCTTCCACTCGCAGAAGGTGGTGCGGGCAACCGGTTTGAGGGCGCGCGTGTAGACGTCGTCGGGTGGGAGATACACCGTCGGCGGGTGGTAGGTCTCGAGCATTCGGAGCGCGTTGGTCGTGTCGGCGATGAGGGTTCCGTCGAACCAGACCTGCACGCGACCGTCGACCGGCTCGAGCCGCGGCGGACGCGGGTAGTCCCAGACCGACTCCTGGCCCGGACCGGGCTCGACGCGCTGCGGAGACTCCACGCGAGAGCTACGGAACGAGTGCCCCCGATGGATGCGCAACGGCCAGGGAGTCGCGCACGGGCCGACGGGTCGACAAGACTGTGGGTATGGACCGGTCGCAGATGGGCAAGTTGTTGGTGGGCGTGGGGCTCGCGCTCGTGCTCGCCGGGGTGGTGTTGTTCGTGACCGGGGACGATGGCGACACACCGGCCGACGCGTCGCCGACCACCACCACGTCCACGTCGACGACCTCAACGCCCACGACATCGACCGCGTCGACCACGACCACCTCGTCCACGACCACGACCACCACGACGGTGCCGGTTGCCGAGGAGTCGGCGACGGACTTCTTCGCGTTGCTCCGGGCCGCGCTCGACGGGGGCGACGCCGCGACGTTGGTCGACCGGATGAACCCGGCGACCATCGAGCGCTACGGACTCGACCAGTGTGAGACCTACGCGGCATCGGTGGCGGGGACCGGCCTCGACGCCGAGGTCGTCGCCATGCGCGATCTGGCGTCGTGGGACTACGTGACCGACGGCGTCTCGACCGTCCTCACCGACGTGGTCGAGGCCGATCTCGAACGAACCGTCAACGGGCAGGTCGTGCCGCAGACCACGCACTGGCAGCTCGTCGACGGGCGCTACACGTGGTTCACCGATTGCGGTTCGCCGGTCTGAGCGACCATCATCGCCCGATGAACGAGCAGACACTGTCCGGCCGACGAGTCCTGGTGATCGGTGCGTCGTCGGGCATCGGTGCCGCAACGGCGAAGGCCGCTGTGGCCGCGGGGGCCGAAGTGGCGGTGTCGGCCCGCCGCGAGGAGGCGTTGCACGAGCTCGTCACCGAGATGGGCGCAGGGCATGTCTTCGTCGGCGACGCCGCGGTTCCCGCCGACGCCCAGCGCGTGGCGACCGACGCGGCGGCAGCGATGGGCGGTCTCGACCTGATGATCTATGTCGCCGGCTACGGCCCGCTGCAGAAGATCGCCGACTGCGATCCCGACCTGTGGGCCGACGCCTACCGGGTCAACGTCTGCGGGGCGAACCTCGCGGCCGGCGCCGCGCTGCCCCACATGGACCGCAACGGCATCTGCGCGTTCGTCTCCTCGCGAACGGTCGAGGACGCCAACCCGTTCTTCGGCGCGTACTCCGCATCGAAGGCGGCACTCGATCAGTGCATCCGCGTGTGGCGGCTCGAACACCCCGACCGGCGCTTCGTCCGCATCGTGATGGGCAACACGGGGCCCACCGACTTCGCGAACAACATGGGCGACATGGCGCTGCTCGGGGAGGCCCTCGAGGAGTGGGGTCGCCAGGCGATCCCGGGCGGGATGATGGACGTCGACGACGTGGGCGCATCGATGGTCGAGTCGCTCGCCGTCGCCCTCGCCCACCCCGAGATCGACGCCTCCGAGCTCAAACTCGACGCCCGCCCACCCACCTGAGAACGCTCACCGGGGTCAGGCACCTGTACTTTCTCAGAACGCCTTGCCGACTAGAATTCCTTGCTGGCTAGAACACCTTGCCGGGGTTCAGGATGCCGTTGGGGTCGAAGGCCTGCTTGATCCGGGCCATCAGCGCGAGCTTGGCCGGATCCTCGAGCGCCTGGACGTAGCTGCGTTTGGCGAGGCCGATCCCGTGCTCGGCCGAGATCGCGCCGCCGAGTTCGAGGCCGGCCGCGAGGATTGCGGTCATCAGCGCCGAGCGCTTCTCGGCGTCGCCCTGGAAGACCGACAGGTGCACGTTGCCGTCGCCGGCATGGCCGGCGCCCGCCACCCAGGCCTCGTGCGCTGCGGCCAAGGCGCCGACGGTGTCGAGGTACTCGGGGATCGAGGCCCGAGGCACGACAACGTCGATGATGTCGTTGGCCCCGTGTTCCTTGGCCACCCAGAACGCCTTCTCGCGGGCCTCCAACACCTGCGCTCCCGCGGCGGCGGGAAGCACGTAGATGTCCATCGCGCCGGCCTCGCCGACGATGGTTCCGGCCTGCTCGAGGTCGGCGTCGAGTCGATCGGCATCGGCGCTCTCGAGGACGACGAGGAGGTAGGCGAGGGCACCTTCCTTGATCTCGTCGGGCATACCGAGGTCGAGCCCGAGCGATTCGGAGGTCGCCATCATGGCCATCGCATCGACGTACTCGAGCATCAGCGGGGTGAGCCCGGCATGGAGGATCGTGGGCACCGCCTCGGTGACCTCGGCCAGGGTGGCGAAGGGGGCCAGGATCGTCGCCTTGTGGGGAAGCCGGGGCACGACTTTCAGGGTCACCTCCGTGACCACCGCGAGGGTGCCTTCCGAACCGATGATCAGCTGCCCGATGTCGTAGCCGGTGGTGAACTTCACGTACTTCCCGCCGCTTCGGATGATCTCGCCCGTGGGCAACACGGCTTCGACTCCGAGCACCTGGTGCCGTGTCACGCCGTACTTCACGGCCCGCATGCCGCCGGCGTTGGTCGCGACATTGCCGCCGAGCGACGCCGATTCCTCACCGGGGAGGATCGGATACACGAGCCCGTGCGGCGCCAGCGCCTCGTCGAGTTCACCGAGGGTCACGCCGGGCTGCACGACGGCGACATGGTTGGCCACGTCGACCTCGATGACCGAGTCCATGCGTTCGAGTGAGAGCAGGATCCCGTCGGCATCGGGGATCGCGGCACCCGAGAGGCCGGTGCCGGCGCCCCGGCACGTGACGGCGACGCGCAGTTCGTTGGCGATCGTGAGGATCTGGCTGACCTCGTCGGCCGAGCGCGGTTTCAGCACGACGGCGGGCGTGACCGGGTCGACGTTCACACACTCGTCGTGGCTGTAGTCGTCGTTGATCGCGTCGCCGGTGAGGACCTGGTCGGCGTCGAGATTCAGGCGGTCGAGGACTTGTGCGGTGCTCATGACCGCATGTTCGCAGGTCGGCGACCGTCACGACAGGCCGACCGAGGTGACGCGCCACGCGCGACCATACGGGGTGTGCGACAGTGCGGCCATGGCCGATTCCGAACTCGACGCCCTCGACGCCGCACTGCGCAGTGACATCCGGAGGCTGGGCGCACAGCTGGGGAACGCGCTCGTTCGTCAGCACGGACAACAGCTGCTCGACCGGGTCGAACGTGTGCGCGCCATCGCCCGCGAACTGCGCCGCGACCAGGCCTCCACCGAGGAGCTCGTCGCCGCGCTTGACGACGTCGACCTCGTCGACGCAATCCATCTGGTGCGTGCCTTCACCGTCTACTTCCACCTCGCCAACACCGCGGAGCAGGTGCATCGCATCGACGAGTTGAAGACGGCGAGGACGCAGGATCGCCGCTTCCCCGAGACCGTCGCCCGGCTGCAGTCACTCGGTCACGACGACGACGCCATCGTCGAGGCCGCTGCACGGCTCGACCTCCGCCCGGTCTTCACGGCCCACCCGACCGAAGCGTCGCGGCGGTCGATTCTCGACAAGCTGGCCGAGATCGCGACCCTCATCGAGCAGCGAGCCGACGGGCGGGCCGGCGTCACCGAGCATCGCCGGATCGACCGCCGGGTCGACGAGCTCGTCGACGCGATCTGGTTGACCGACGAACTCCGGCGAGCCCAGCCCACACCCGAGGACGAGGCCCGGTCGATCCTGTACTTCCTCGGCGAGATGGTGGTCGACGGTCTGCCCGAGCTGCTCGAAGACGTCGACGCGTCGCTCCGCGACCTCGGTGGCGAGTTGGGCGACACGGTGCCCGTGCGCTTCGGTTCGTGGGTCGGTGGTGACCGTGACGGCAACCCCAACGTCACGCCGGCCACGACCCTCGACGTGCTCGAGTTCCAGCGCAGCCGTGCCCTGCGCATCCTCATCGCGGAGATCGAGGAGCTGTCGGCGGAGCTGTCCGTCGGTTCCACCGTGAGCGGGATCTCCGAGGCCCTGGCGGCGCAGCTCGACGACGACCGCGAACGATTCCCGTCGGTCACGGCCCGGTTCGCCACGTTGAGCGCGGGTGAGCCCTACCGGCAGCGCTGCGCGGTGATCCACGAGCGGTTGCTGCGCGCCGTCGGCGACTCCCACGGTTCCCACGCCTACCGGCGACCCGACGAGCTGGTGGCCGACCTCGACCGGATGGCCGAATCGCTGGCATCCCACGGCGGCCGTCTCCTGGCCGAGGGCCGGGTCGCGAGGGTCCGTCGGCTGGTCTCGACCATCGGGTTCCACCTCGCCACGCTCGACATCCGTCAACACGCCGTGGTGCACCACGAGGCGCTCGCCCCTCTCTTCGAGGCCCTCGGCGTCGACTACGCCGGACTGGACCGGGCCGGCCGGACGGCGCGGTTGGCCGACGAGCTCGCGAGTCGGCGGCCGCTGGCGCCTCCGGCCACGTCGGACTCGCCCGTGCTCGAGCTCTTCGGTGTGATCAGGCGGGGTCTCGATCGGGCCGGCGACCAGGTGATGAAGAGCTACATCGTGTCGATGACCCAGGGTGTCGACGACGTGTTGGCGCCCGCAGTGCTGGCCAAGGAGGTCGGACTCGTCGACGTGCCCGGCGAGGTGGCCCGCATCGGCTTCGTCCCCCTGTTCGAGACCATCGGCGACCTGCGGGCCATCGGCACCGTCCTGCGCGAGCTGCTGGCGGTGCCGGCGTATCGCCGACTGGTGGAGCTCCGCGGCAACGTGCAGGAGGTGATGGTCGGTTACTCCGATTCGAACAAGGACGGCGGCATCACGACGTCGCAGTGGGAGATCCACAAGGCACTGCGGGAGATCGCCGCCGTCTCGGAGGAGACCGGCATCCGGGTGATGGTGTTCCACGGTCGCGGCGGCACGGTCGGGCGCGGTGGTGGACCCACCAATGCGGCGATCCTGGGCCAACCGGCGGGATCGGTGAACGGGTCGATGAAGATCACCGAACAGGGCGAGGTGATCGCCGACAAGTACGGGCTTCCCCGTCTCGCCCAGCGCAATCTCGATCTGGCGCTCTCGGCCGTGCTCGAGGCGACGGTGGCGCATCGCGTGCCGCGCAACGAGCCTGCCGTGGTGGACCGGTGGAGCGCGGTGATGGAGTCGATGTCGTCGGCCGCGTTCGCCGCGTATCGGGAGTTCCTCGAGCGCCCGGGCCTGGTCGAGTACTTCACCACCTCGACCCCGGTCGAGGAGTTGGCCGCGATGAACATCGGTTCCCGCCCCGCCCGCCGCACGACGGCAGGGGCCGGCCTCGACGGGTTGCGGGCGATCCCGTGGGTGTTCGGGTGGACGCAGTCACGCCAGATCATCCCCGGCTGGTTCGGGGTCGGCACCGCGCTCGCGAGTGCTCGGGCCGACGGCCACGGCGACACGCTCACCGAGATGTTCGCGGAGTGGCAGTTCTTCGGGACCTTCCTGTCGAACGTCGAGATGACGCTGGCCAAGACCGACCTCGCCATCGCCCGCAACTATGTCGATCGACTCGTCGACCCGTCGCTGCACCATCTGTTCGACGAAGTGGTCGCGGAGCACGACCGCACGGTCGCCGAGCTCTCCGCCCTCACCGGCGGCGACCTGCTGGGCGACCTCCCGGTGCTCAAGCGGACGCTCGCCGTGCGCGACGTCTACCTCGACCCGATCAACCTGCTCCAGGTCGAGTTGCTGGCCCGGAGTCGCAACGCCGCGCCGGACTCACCCGAGGCGGCCCGCCTGCAACGGGCCCTGCTGCTGACCGTCAACGGCGTCGCCGCCGGCCTCCGCAACACCGGCTGACCCGTCACACCGGTGTCAGACACTCGTCACGCCGGCGTCGCGGAGAAGATACGGGTGCCTGACCCCGATGTATCTTCTGGCTTCTCGAGGGCTACTGGTTGGCCAGTTTGGTGAACTCGTCGGCGATCAGCTGACTCACGCCCTGCTGGTGAGTCGCTCGCCAGTCGCGCCAGGGGAAGATCGGTTCCCAGCGGTGGAGCTGTTCGAAGCTGACCGTGGCGGAGACGATCTCCTCGCCGTCGCCGCCCGCCTGCGCGAGCACCCGGCTGAAACGCGGGAACGCGGGCCCGGCGATCGTGGAGTGTCCGAGCATGTCGGCGGCGCGTCCCTCGTCGAGGTTGCCGGCCGCATATGAGGAACTGCCGACGTCGTCGCCGCGGACATGGTTCGAGCTGGCGACGTAGGCCAGGTTCTCCTGGGCCCGGACGCAGGTCGTCTGCGTCATGTAGTCGAGCTTGCCGGGACCGGCGAACGTGCCGGAGCTGTTGAGGATGATGCGGGCGCCCTTGGCACAGAGGATCCTCGTCAGTTCGGGGTTGAACCAGAAGTCGTAGCAGATCTGCAGGCCCACGGGCCCGAAGCGCGTCTCGAAGACCGGCAGCTCCGTGCCGTTCGTGAACGTGACCCCTTCGGTCACCCACGGCAGCGAACCGAGATGGACCTTGCGGTACGTGCCCTGGATGCCGTCCGGCCCGACGAAGGCCGCCGCGTTGTAGAGCACCTCGGGATCGTCGGCGTCGCGCTCGACCATGCCGACGGAGACGTAGAGGTCGTACTCGGCGCAGAGTTCGGCGATGCGCTCGGTCGAGGGACCGGGGACCGTTTCGGCCAGTCCGTGGTGGTAGTCACAGTGGGCGACTTCCTGGCGGCAGGCCGTGCAGCCACCCAGCCCGACCAGAGCCTCTTCCGGGAACACGAGGATGTCGATGCCCTGGGTGCCCGCCTCGCGGATGTTGGCCTCGATCTTGGCGAGCGTGGCGGCCTTGTCGCCCCTGATGCTCGTGAAGTTGACGACACCGATCGTGCAGGTGGTCTCGTAGTCGGCGTAGCGCTCCGGGATCAGGCTCACTGGGCTCCTCGGGGTTCGTCACCGGCGATGGTGAGCCGGTGCATGATCCGGCGTGACGTGTAGTCGGGCACCGCGTAGTGCTGCACGGCGCGGTTGTCCCACATCGTGAGGTCGCCCTGCGACCATCGATGCCGGCATTGGAAGGCGGGCGAGCCGACGTGGGCGAGGAGCATGGCGAGAATGGCGTCGGACTCGGCCTCCGACAGACCGTCGATGCGGGTCGTGAAGTTGCCGTTGACGAACAGCGCGGTGCGGCCCGTCTCCGGGTGGATCCGGGCGATCGGGTGGTGGACCGGCGGATAGGCGGATTGCATGGCGCCGAGGTCGGCATCGCTGTTGCCGTCGGCGATGGCCTTCGTGAGGGTCTTGGTGAGGTCATGGGTGGCGGTCAGCCCCGACAGCAGGTCGCGCATGGCGGGCGAGAGGGCGTCCCAGGCGGCGTACATGTCGGCGAAGCACGTATCGCCGCCGAGCGGTGGCAGCAGCTCCGATTGGAGAATGGTGTAGGAGGGCGGGCAGGTCACATAGGTGTTGTCGGTGTGCCAGGCGTCGGCGCCCTGTCCCTTCGGCGCGTCCTGGTCGAGCACCGTCATCTCGGGGTGATCGGCGTGTTTCGGACCGAACGCGGCGACGTCGATCTCGCCCATGCGGCGGGCGAAGGCGAGATGCTCGGCCGGCGAGAGCCCCTGGTCGGAGAAGAACAGCACCTTGTGCTCGTTGATCGCGGCCCTGATGTCGGCGATCTCCTCGTCGGTCGCCTGGGCGAGTGACAGGCCGCTGACGCGGGCCCCGAGCACAGGGGTGACGGGCTCGACGGTGAGGGTCACGGCAGCTCCCCGATCTGGCGGAGATGTGCTTCCACCCGGTCGGCCACCTGGTCACCGATCTCGGGGGTGACCTCGTCGGCGGTCGTCGCGGCACCGGCGTGGCGGAGCATGTCGGGGAGTCGGTGGCGCAGTTGCCCGAGCGCCCAGGGGACCACGGGTCCGTGGGCGACGGTGTCGAGCATCACGATCGTGTTCGTCCCCTCCGCCTTGTCGACATAGTGGTAGTGGGGTTCGTCGACGAACATGTCGAACCGGACGAACTCGTGGTCGTCGGCCCGACTGACGACGTGCACCGACACTCCCTCGTCGGTGAAGCCGCCCTCCGGCGATGCCTCGTGGAGCGCGTCGAGGTGCTCGCTGTCGGCGTAGATCGCGTCGAGCGTCGCGGGGTCGAGTTTGCGGTACTCGATCCCCAGCCGGAGCGGCCCGATGTCGAACCAGTCGGTGCTGGCCGGATCGGGCGGCGCGGGCGGAATCGTGTAGGTCGTGCCCACGCGGGGCCCGACCGGCGGGGTGTGGTCATTGTCGGTCATTGATTCAGCCTCCGACTCGAGCGGGGATGCGGGAGAAGATGCGACGGGCGTTGCCCTGACGGACAGCTTCCTTCGTTGCGGGGGCCAGGTCGAGCGCGTCGAGCTGCGACTGCACGTGGACGTGGCCGGTGAGGGGATAGCCGGTCCCGAAGAGGGTGAGACCGGCGCCGGGGCCGCGCACGAAGTCGAGGAACTCCTCGGGCCAGCGGCGAGGCGGATGGGTGGCGGTCCCGATCATCACGTTGTCGTGATCGAGCGCGGCCTGCAGCGTCTCGGTCAACCACGGGAGTCCGAGATGGGAGAGAACGAAATCGACCGTGGGGTACCGGGTGGCCGGGCCGGTGATGGCGCGGGGGTGTCCGAGCTCGTGGACTCGATGGCCCCCGGATCGTCCGGCCTGCATCACGAACGGGACGCCATGGGTCGCGGCGAGCTCGTAGTAGGGGTCGAAGATCGGTGCGTCGAACGTGTGATTCCAGCTGTGGGTGTGGTTGTGGAGACCGACGCACCAGGCCGAGTGAAGGGCTTCGTCGGCCGCTTCGAGATCGCCGGGCTCGTCGGGGTTGACGCTGAACACGCCCACGAAACGTCCGGGATGCGCGGCGGTGAGCTGGTGGATCTCGGTCGGGCGCAGGGCGTAGTGGGCGAACTCGTCGAGGCCGGCACCGGCGGGCACGTCGCAGACCGGCATGACCAGCGTGGTCACCGCCGTCTGGTTCATCCGGGCCACCATGCCGGCCGGTTCGACGAACGTGTCGTCGTCGCGGGCACCCAGCTTGATGGTGAGCCCGTCCTGCTCGATGACCTTGCGCCAGAGGAGCTCCCGGTCGGGCGTGAACGCGTTGCACCAGTAGTCGATCATCGATCGCGGGCGTCTTCGAAGCGGATGAGCTTGGCCGACGTGCCGAAGCCCGTCATGGCGTCGAGCGCGCCGGGGGCGACGACCTCGACGCCGATCTTCACGCCGACGACCTGGTGGAGTCGCTCCGCGGTGGCTGCGGCCACGGCATCGAACTCGGTCGGGCGCCGGTCACTGACCACGAGCACCGTCATCTCGTCGCGGTTGCCTTCGCGGGTGGCCCTGACGAAGTAGTCGCCGGTCACGCCGTCGACGCCGGTGACGATCTCGCCGAGCGCCTCGGGCCAGATGTTGACGCCGCGGAGCTTGACCATGTTGTCGCCCCGCCCGGCAAACGGCGCCATCTTGCGCAGCCAACTTCCGCACGCGCACTGGCCCGCCGGCAGGAGCGTCGAGAGATCCATGATGTTGTAGCGGAACTGGGGCGAGCCGGTCTTGTAGATCTCGGTGATGCACACCGAGCCCTGCTCACCGTCGGGGAGGGGTTCGCCGGTCTCGACGTCGACGATCTGCACGACGAAGGCGTCTTCGAAGATGTGCATGCCGCCGCCGGCCGGACACTCGATCGCCACCCACTGCACCTCGTGGAAACCGTAGCTGTCGTAGACCGGGAGGCCGAAGGTGGAATGCAGCCGTTCCTTGTCGCCGATGTTGGGCAGCGCGGTGAGCCGCAGATCGGTCTTCGGGTCGAGCCCCATCTCGCGGGCCGTGTCGGCCAGGTGGAGGAGGTAGTCGCCGGTGGTGAGGATCGCCTTCGCCCCGTATTGGACGGCCAGCTCGATCTGCTTGCGGGTCGGCGTGACGTTGCCGGTGCCGGTGGTGAGCACGACACAGTTGAGCCAGCGGTAGAGCGCCTCGTCCATGGCGTGGGCGCCGTTGTGGGTCGAGTAGGCCCACGCGTTGATGACCACGTCGCCGGGCTGAATGCCCTGCATGTGCAACGCCCGGGCCATGAGGATCGCCCCGGCCTCTCGGTCCCACGCGGTGTAGAGCGTGGGTCGCGACGCGCCCGTGGTGCCGCCCGACATGTAGACCCGCATCGGCTGCTCGAGCGCCTGGTCGACGGTCACGCCCTGATAGTCGCCGTAGGGCGGGTGGGCCTCGATCGATTCGCGGATGTCGTCGACGGTGTACGACGGAAACCGGTGGAGGTCGTCGAGCGATTCGATGTCGTCGGGGCCGACCCCGGCCGCGTCCCAGCGTCGCCGGAAGAACGGCACCTCGTAGGCCGTGCGGGCGCGGGCCCGCAGCCGATCGAGCTGCTTGGCGGCGATGGTCTCGGGGTCGTCGAGATAGGCCGACGAAAGGTACTCCGGTGGGGGCGGGAGCCGGGTCGTCAGGGCGCGATAGTCGACGGCCTCGTGCGGCCGACGGAAGTCGCTCACGCGGTCTCGAGCTCGGTTGCCTCGACGAACTCCTTCGGGAGCATGTCCTCGGGGAAGCGGTAGAGGTCGACTGCGTTGTCCCACATGATCTTGCGCTTGCTCTCGTCGCTGATCAGGTCGGGCTCGAGATCGAGGAAGTACTGGACCGTGCCGGGGTACTTGGAGTCGGGGTGGGGGAAGTCGCTCTCCCACACGATGCGATCGTCGCCGAGCCAACGGATCACGTCGGCCACGAAGGGATCCTCGCACTCGGTGCTGATCCAGCAGTTGCGCTTGAAGTACTCGGTGGCGTTCATCGTGAGCTCGGGGAACTCCCAGTCGCCGGCCATCTCGAGGTGCTCGTCGATGCGGTGCAGCCAGCTGGGGAGCCAGCCGCAGCCGGCCTCCATGTAGGCCGTGCGCAGGCGGGGGAAGCGTTCGAACACGCCGTTGACGATCATCGAGAGGCACGCGTTCTGGGCCTCGTGGGCGTGGACGACGGTGTGCCACTCGGTGAAGGTGTCGAAGCGGTCGACGCCCTCGGTCTGGGCGTTGAGGCCCATGAACTCGTGGGTGGCGAACGCGCAGTCGAGGTCCTGGAGGAGCTCGTAGATCGGGTCGTAGTACTTGTCACCGAGGTTGCGGTGGTTCGTGTAGCCGGGGCGGGTCCAGAAGCAGCGAATGCCGAGCTCGTCGTAGGCGTACTGGATCTCCTCGACGGCGCGACCGACGTCGTTGAGGGGCACCGGACCACTCGTGATGACGCGGCCGTTCGACGACTCGCGCATGTCGGCGCCCCAGCGGTTGTAGGCCCGGGTCATGGCGGCCTGGAGTTCGGGGTCGATGCCGCTGAGCCACATGTCGTACTCGGGGCCGTAGATCACGCAGAAGTCGATGCCGTCGACGGCGAGCGCGTTGGCCACACGGTCGCCGGTGAAGCCTTCGAGCACGATGTCGCCGTATTGCTCGATCATGTCCTCGGTCGTCCAACCGATCGCCTTCTGGAACTGGCCGTAGAGCGAGGTCTTGTGCTGGCTCCAGCGACCGTCGACCGTCACCGGGTTGTAGGTGTCGAGCCCGGCCGGCGCCTTGCGGTCGAGACGGTGCCGGTACTTCTCGGGCAGATAGGTCTGCCAGAGGTCGGCGGGATAGATGACGTGGGCGTCGGCGTCGAACACCTTGAATCCGTTGCGCATGGGTTACTCCTGGTTTCCGGTGAACTGGGTGGCGGCGTCGGCGGCGCGGACGACGAGGAAGCGAACGCCCTCGTCGCCGACCGTGAAGCCGTAGAGATGGTCGGCGGGGATCACGACGGTGTCGCCGGGGCCGAGGACGGTGCCGTCGCTGACGTGGAGGGCTCCGTCGAGGACCGTCATGTGTTCGCTGATGTCGTGGGTGTGTGGTGGCACCTCGAATCCCGCCGGCATCTCCGAGATGTGGGAGTGGAAGCCGTGTTGGCCGGTGGTGAGGCGGCTTCGCCGCGCCCCGGTGGCGTCGGCCTGCTCGGCCAGGGCGGCGACCTCGGCCTTCTGGTCGGCCTTGGTCTCCCACTCGAGGGCGGCGAGATGGCGCACGATCGGTTCGGACCCGGGGTTTGGAGACATGGCTACAGGATTGTCTATATGCAGATATTCTGCAAGTAGAGTATTCTCGGCCCATGAGCGCTGAGCTTCCGGACTACGTCCTCGATCCCTCCCCTGCGGCGATGTTCACGCGGTTGCAGCGTGTCGGTCTGCACCTCGAGCGTCTCCAGGGCGAGGCGATGGCCGAGATCGATATGACCTTCGTGGACTACACGCTGCTGGCCACACTGCATCGCGAACCGGCCCCCCATGTCCTGCCGGTGAGCCGATTGGCCGAGCTCGTGCTGCGCCCGATGGGCAGCATCACCCAGGTCGTCGACCGGCTCGAGCGCAGTGGCATGGTCGCCCGCCGACTCGACCCCTCCGATCGACGCCGGGTCCTGATCGAGCTCACCGAGCTCGGCTTCGAAGTGGCCGAGCGCGGCGACAAGGCCTATCGCGTCACTCGTGAACGAGTCCTCGGTGAGCTCTCCGACGACGACATCGCCCGCATCGACGACGCGGTGATGACGATGCTGCTCGCCCTCGAGCGCGACCAGGATCGCCGTCTCCGATAGCGCTTCACCTCCTGGCCACCTGAGCGACGGCCAGACTTTCGTCAGCCGCCTCGCGATGGTCCGCGTGGCGTAACCCTCACGTTTCCAGGCCTCTCTAGCTTGGTCCTCGTACGTGTCACACGGACGCGTACGTCTACATGAGGACGACGATGACTCTCGGGAAACTGATGCGATGGTGGGGCGTGCTGGCAGTGATCGTGCTGCTGGCGGCTGCGTGTGGTGACGACTCCGACGACGGTGCAGCCGACGTCGATGACACCACCGCCGACACCACCGATGACACGGCCGACGCGGACACCGATGACATGGCCGACGCGGCCGTCGCCGACGAGCGTCCCGCTGACTGGCCCGACACCATCGTGTTCGGTGCCGTGCCGGCCGAGGCGGCGAGCAGCCTCGAGGCCGACTTCGCCACCACGCGGGCGATCCTGACCGACGAACTCGGCCTCTCCGAGATCGAGTTCTTCCAGGCGTCGGACTATGCCGGCGTCATCGAGGGGATCATCGCCGAGCGTGTCGACGTTGCCCAGTTCGGCGGCTTCTCCTACGTGATCGCGACCAACAACGGTGCCGACATCAGCGTCGCCGGTGTCATGACCGACGGCCCCGACGTCGAGCCCGGCTATCGCAGCTACGCCGTCGTCCAGCCCGGCAGCGACATTCGCACGATCGAGGACTTCGCCGGTCGCACGGTGTGCTTCGTGGATCCCGGCTCGACCAGCGGCTTCCTGTTCCCCTCAGAGGGTCTGCTCGCCGCCGGCCTCGATCCCTCCGAGACCTCCTCCGACATCACGCCCACCTTCGCCGGTGGTCACGATGCTTCGGCCATCTCGGTTGCCAACGGCGACTGTGACGCCGGCTTCGCCTACGACTCGATGGTCACCGCTCAGCTCATCGAGTCGGGCGACATCAGTGGCGTCATCGACAGCGTCGAGGACGAGAACGTGAACCCCGACGACGCCGCCCTCGAGATCATCTGGAAGAGCCAGGTCATCTCCGGTGCGCCGATGGCCATCACCAACTCCCTGCCGGCCTCCTTCGTCGAGGCGTTCCAGGAGGTCGTCACCACCAAGGTCAACGCGGAGTGGGCCATCGAGAACGGCTACTGCAGCGGCACGCTCGAGGACAACGACTGCAGCTTCGCCGACGAGGAGGACACCTGGGGCTTCGTCGAGAAGGACGATTCGTTCTACGACGGCATCCGTCAGGTGTGCGAGATCACGCAGGCCAGCAAGTGTCAGTGAGCACCCGCCCCGAGGTCATCACCGAGGCGCCGCGCTCCCCGTCCACACCCTCCACCGTCGTCGAGGTCTCCGGTCTCTCGAAGACCTTCGACGGCGGCCGGGTGCGGGCCCTGCGGGAGGTGTCGTTCTCGGTTCCCGAAGGCCAGCTGCTCGTCATCATCGGGCTGTCCGGCTCGGGGAAGTCGACCCTGTTGCGCCACCTCAACGGCCTCCACCGCCCGACGGCTGGTGCGGTGAAGGTGCTGGGCACCGACGTCGTGAACGCCAAGGGCGCGGTGCTGCGGGGCCTGCGTCGTGACGTGGGCTTCGTCTTCCAGCAGTTCAACATCGTCGGGCGCATGAGTTGCATGGAGAACGTGCTCAGTGGAGCTCTCGGGCGTCTGCGCGGTCCCCGAATGGGGGCGTGGATGTATCCGAAGGAGCTCCGCCGGGAGGCGCTCGTCCAGCTCGAGCGGGTCGGACTGGCCGACCAGGCCTGGCAACGAGCCGACACCCTCTCCGGTGGGCAGCAGCAGCGGGTGGCCATCGCCCGCACCCTGTTCCAGAAGCCGAAGCTGGTGTTGGCCGACGAGCCGGTGGCATCCCTCGATCCGGAGATCTCCGGCCAGGTGATGGACGTGCTGTTCCAGTGCTGCATCGAGGACAACATCACCGTGTTGTGCTCGCTGCACCAGATCGACCTCGCCCTCGGGTGGGCGAATCGGCTCATCGGGTTGCGCGACGGCGAAGTCGTCCTCGATTCACCCGTCGACGATTCGCTCGATCGTGACGACGTGATGGACGTGTATCAGCGACTCGACCCGACAGGCACGAAGGCGAAGGAATACGCCGTCGTGGATCTGGGCTGACGATGGCCGCAATCTCCCCGCCGGGTCCGGCATCGACCGTCTCGTTGCTTCCCCCCTGGACCCGGCGGCGAGTGCTCCTCCTCGCCGTCACGGTGGTGTTCGTGGGCCTGTGCCTGTGGGGCTTGCGACGCGTCGATCTCTCGCTGTTCGCCCTGATCGACGGATGGCCCCAGACCCAGAATCTCCTGGAGCGGATGTGGCCGCCGTTCATTCCCAGCGAGGACTTCTCGCCGATCTGGCGAGCAACGCTCGACACGTTCTTCATGGCCTACGCGGGCACTGCGATCGGTCTCTTCGTGGCGATCCCGTTGGCCCTGGCCTCGGCTCGCAACGTCATGCCGTGGGCTCCGGTGCGGGCCGTGGCCCGGGCCATCATCGTGTTCACCCGGGCGGTGCCGGCCCTCGTCTTCGCCATCGTCTTCGTGCGCATCTACGGCATCGGTGTGCTGCCCGGCGTGCTTGCCATCGGTATCCACTCCGTCGGCATGCTCGGCAAGCTGCTCGGCGACGCGGCCGAGGGAATCGACCCGGGTCCGCGCGACGGGATCGTGTCGACGGGCGCCGGCCCGATGCAGGACCTGATGACCGGCGTGTGGCGTCAGATGGTGCCCAGCGCCATCGCCGTCACCCTGTATCGCCTCGAGATCGACTTCCGGGGAGCGACGCTGCTCGGCTTCGTCGGCGCCGGCGGCATCGGCCTCGTGCTGCGCGGCTACCAGGGCAACCTTCGCTACCAGGAGATGCTGGGGGTCACGCTGCTGATCGTCGTACTCGTGGTCTGCATGGAGGCGATGTCGGCACTGACCCGCCGGGCCCTCCTGGGCGATGCCGAGCCCTCGGAGGGTCGACTCATGTCGCTGTTCCGCGGTCGGGCCACGACCGCGCACAACCTCCAGGTCGCTCCGTCGATCACCGCGCCGTGGGACCCGCCCCGGCGGCGACTCGCCATCGCGGGTGCCGGATCGGTGGTGCTGCTGGGGCTGTCGTTCACCATCCCCGACATCTCGATCCGGGAGTTGTTCGCGTCGGTGGGTGAGATGCCGTCGACCTTCTGGAAACTCGTGCCGAAGGACATGACCTGGTTCACCGACGCCGTGGTCGGCGATCTGATCGAGACGATCGCCATCGGCTTCGCGGCCACCTTCCTGGCCCTGTTGGTGGCCATTCCGTTCGCGTTCATGGCGGCCAGCAATGTCGCCCCCGGCCGGTGGGTCTATCGGTGTGCGCGCATGTTCCTGCTGCTCGTACGGGCCGTGCCCGAGCTGGTCGTCGCCGTGATCTTCGTGGCCGCCATCGGCCTGGGGCCGGCCACCGGCACACTGGCGCTGGCCATCGGCATGTTCGGGTTCATCACGAAGCTCTTCGCCGACTCGATCGAGGAGATCCGCCAGGGACCGCGCGACGGCGTGTTCGCCACCGGTGCGACGCGCACGCAGGAGATCGGTACCAGTGTGGTGCCACAGGTGCTTCCTGCCCTGCTCGGCAACGCCCTCTATGTGCTCGACGTGAGCCTTCGGAGCTCCACCGTGCTCGGCATCGTCGGTGCCGGCGGCATCGGCTTCCTTCTCAACAACGCTGCTCGCACACTCAAGTTCGAGGTCGTGGGTGGCATCGTGTTGTCGATCTTCGTCATCGTCTACGCCATCGAACTGATCGCCAGTTGGGTGCGGCGTCAAGTCATCTGAACCTCGGATCCGATCACGAAAGCGGGAGAATCATGACCAGTCCGACTGCCCCCGGGTGGCGGGAGCTCACCGATGCCGGGGAGGTGGCCGATGCCCTGGCTGATCTGTTCGAGACGCGCGGCGACCGTTCCTACAGCGAGGCGATCAGCCAGACCGATCACGCGCGGCAGGTCGGTGCCCACGCCATGGCGGCTCGCCAGACGGATGCCACCGTGGTGGCCGCGTTCCTCCACGACATCGGTCACCTGCTGCGCACCGATCCGGCCGAGCAGGGAGTAGAGGTCGACGAAGACCGGCATCACGAGGTCGTCGGGGCGCGCTTTCTCGCCAACTGGTTCGACGCGTCGGTCACCACGCCGATCGCCCTGCATGTGCCGGCGAAGCGCTTCCTTTGTGCGGTGCAGCCCTCGTATCTCGCGACCCTGTCGCCGGCGTCGGTCCGCAGCCTCGAGCTGCAGGGTGGGCCGATGACGAAGGCGGAGGTCGCCGAGTTCGAACGGCATCCCGAGGCCGAGACGGCCGTTGCCCTTCGTCGTTGGGACGATCTCGGCAAGGAGCCGGGGGCTCCGGCCCCATCGGTGCGGACCTTTCGCGAGATCATCGCCGAACTCGTCGTCACCCCGGAACCCGCACCGCTGCAGCTCGAAGACGAGGTGTCGTGACCGGCGATCTCGACGCAAACGAGTGGTACCGCCAGGGGTGGGTCGTTCTGTGCAATGTGCTCAACCAGAACGAGGTCACCCGGATACGGGCCAGCGTCGATGAGATCGCGGCCTGGGCCGAGGATGATCGTGGCCTCCACCACTTCGAGCAGACCGACGCCGGTCCCGTGCTGGCCCGCAGCGAACGATTCGCCGACGAACACGACTATCTCGGCGGGTTCATTCGCCGTGGTCCGATGACGAATTGGCTGGCCGAACTGTTCGGCGAACCGGCGGTGCTGTTCAAGGAGAAGATCAACTACAAGCACCCGGGTGGCGGTGGGTTCGCCCCCCACCAGGACGCGGCCGCCTATCGCTTCGTCGATCATCACATCTCGGCGATGGTGCCGGTCGATCACGCGACCGTGGCCAGCGGGTGCCTCCACTTCGCACCCGGCTTCGAACGCGGGCGGATGGCGACCGACGATCGAGGGCGCCTCATGCCCGAGGTGGTCGAGGAGTTGCGCTGGAGCGCGGTCGAGCTCGGTCCGGGCGATGTCGTCCTGTTCGACAGCTACACACCGCACTTCAGCGACGCCAACCGGTCCGGCGGTTCCCGACGGGCCCTCTATCTCACCTACAACGCCGCGTCTCGTGGCGACTTCCGGGCGCGCTACTACGAGGACAAGGAAGCCGAGCTGGCCCGAGCGGGCGAGTCATTCGACGGCGAGCGGGTGCGCATCAGCATCAGCGACGACTTCCTCGGACGACCGGTCGGCGGCTGAAGCCGGCGGCGGTCAGGCGCCGATGATCTCGACGATCTCGGCGGCGAGCTCGGGTGTGGCGGCGGTGATGCCGCTCCAGCGCCCGGTGATGTCGGTGGTGAACGCGATCGGCGCGCCGGTGGCGTCGACCATGCAGCCGCCGGCCGCCGAGACCAGCACCGCCGCGGCGGCGAGATCGACGCTGCGATGGGTGCTGCTCCCGGGGTCGAACGCGGCGTCGAGTACACCGTCGGCCACCAGCGCGGCCTCGATCGACGAGGAACCGAGCACCCGGATGCGGTCGGCTCGCTCGGTGACGCGCAGGAAGGCCGACGGGTCGTGCTTGGGCCGGATCATCGACACGACCGCGCCGTCGAGCGAGCGGCGTCCGGTGGTCGCCAGTGTCGACGCCTCGTCGACATGGGCCCACCACTCACGCCCGGTGTCGAGCCAGACGGTCAGCCCCTCGACGAACCGGTCCTCGGTGGCGATGGCGCCGGTGAAAGCGCTGAAGGGGATGCCGGCCGCCGCGTTGCCGGTGCCGTCGACGGGGTCGATCACGAGGGTCTCGCTTGCGCCTTCGTCGCGCCATCCGAGCTCCTCGCTCAGCAGGTTGAGACCGAAGGGCTCGACCGCCCGAACGATCGCGGTCTCGACCAGGTCGTCGAGTCGCGAAGTGGGGGTGCCGTCGGCTCCCTCTCCCACGGCCTCGATCAGGGCTTCGCGGGAATGAGCCGCTCGAGCCGCCTCCCATGCAGTCGCGGCAGCCGTGGCTGCGGCGCTGAGCGCTGCGTGACGAGCCATGTCAGGCGCTCAGCGGCGCGAGGCGACGATCCTCGGGGCGATGGACGCCGACGACCTGGGGCCAGGCGCCCCGACCGTCGACGAGGATGAGGTCGCCTCGGCGGCCGGTCTCGATCCGTCCCCGGTCGTCGAGGCCCGCCATCTCGGCCGGTCCGGAGGTGATGAGGCCGACGGCGGCCGGGAGGGAGCAGACGCCTTCGGCCGCCATCTTGAGCGCGGCAGCGAGCATCGTGGTCGGCATGTAGTCCGACGCGAGCACGTCGCACAGCCCGGCGGCCACCAGGTCGCGGGCCGAGGCATTGCCCGAGTGGGAGCGGCCACGCAGTGCATTCGGGGCGCCCATCACGATGCGCATGCCGGCGTCTCTCGCTGCCTGAGCGGCATCGAGGGTGAGGGGGAACTCGGCGATCGAGGCGCCCGATCCCGACGATGTCGAGATGTCGGAGGGGGACTCCGCGTCGTGCGCCAGCATGCGGATCCGGCCGCTGGTGGCGAGGGGTTCGAGCCGCGCCAGGTTCTTCTCCCGGACCTCGAGGAGTTCGGCAGCGTCGGCCATCAGCTTGGCGACGCGAGATTGCGGGGTCTCGCCCGGTTCGAGGGTCGTGGGGTCGATCGACGCGGCGTACTGCTCGGGGTCACGGAACTGCCCCTGGCCGGGAGTGTGATCCTCGAACGAGAGCATCGGCACGCCCTCGCCGTGAGCCCGATTTTCGAGGTCGTCGAGCAGAGGGTCGAGGGCATCGGGCTCGCGGGCCTCCAAGCGGTAGAGCACACGATGGTCGACCGCGGCGGTGTCGCTGCGGCGCTGGCGGATGGCCCGGGCGACCTCGCGGGCCCCGTCGATCGAGCGCCCGTACTGGGGCTTGTTCTGGTAGCCGACGCCGTGGAAAGCGGTCGTGATCCCGGCGCTGCGCAGGCGGGACTCGAAGGACTGGAGGGCGAAGCCGAGCTCGAACGTGGTCGTGCGCCGGGGCGAGATCTCCTTCTCGAGCCCGTCGGAGTGCGAGTCGACCAGGCCGGGAAGCAACAGGAGCCCCTGGCCGTCGAAGGCGCCGGGCAACCGGGAACCGGACTCGGAGATCGTGGTGATCAGCCCGTCGTCGACGAGCACGGTGGCGTTGTCGAGGACACGGTCGGAGAGCACGGCGCGCACATTGGTGATGGCGAAGGTGCCGGCCATATCGGCGGTGGTCACAGTGGTTGCAGCTCCTGTTCGAGGTCGAGTCCCCGGTCGAGGACATCGTCGGTCGTTCCCTGGTCGACCACCTTCCCGCCGACGAGCACGACGACCTCGTCGGCGAGTCGGCGGATGGCGTCGAGATCGTGGAACACGCTGACCACGCTGGCGCCGCGTGCGGTGAGGTCGGCGACGACCTCGATGACGCATTCGCGGTTGGCGGGGTCGAGGGCCGAGACGGGTTCGTCGAGCAGCAGCAGGCGGGGGGCGACGACGATCCCGGCGGCCAGATTGACGCGCTGCTTCTCACCGCCCGACAGCAGGACCGGCCGGGTGGTCCAGAGCCGTTCGTCGATGTTGAGCCGACGCAAGGTCACCGCGGCGAGGTCGTGGGCCTCGGCCGGGTCGGCACCCATCCTGATCGCGGCGCGGGCGACGACGTCGTGGGCGCTGCGCCGCGGTTCGGTGCGGAGGAACTGGGAGACGTAGCCGATCTCGGCGGCCCGCAGCTCGGCCATGGCACTGTCGTCGAGTTCGGTGAGGGCGACGACCTCGCCGGCGGCTCGCCGGTAGAGGATGCGCCCGGCACCGGTGACATAGGTGCGATTGATGCACTTCAGCAGGCTCGACTTGCCCGCGCCCGACAGGCCGGCAAGGGCGACATGGGAGCGCTCCCGCACGAGCAGGTCGACGCCACGAAGCCCCTCGACCGTGCGGCCGTCGACGGCATGCAGGGTGAACGACTTCTCGAGGCCTTCGACCGACAGCACGGTCTCCGGGGCCAGGGTCGGCTCTGGCGTGGGCACTGCGGCGCTGGTCATGGCGTCATCCTCGTGCCGCGCCGACGAGGCGCTGGCTGTAGGCGTCCTGGGGGTCTTCGAGGAGCTGATCGGTGAGCCCCTCCTCGACGACGCGGCCGTGGTGCATGACCAGACAGCGCCGGGTGAGCGTCTCGATCACGTTGAAGTCGTGGCTGACCACGACCGCTGCGACACCGGTCTCCTCGAGGAGGTCGCGGATCAGGTCGAGCACGCCGGCGGCCACCGACGCGTCGAGCCCGGTGGTCGGTTCGTCGAGCAGGAGCACGGGAGGCCGGTTGGCCAGCGCCTTGGCGAGCTGCACCCGCTGGCGCATGCCCCCCGAGAAGGTCGCCACGGGGTCGTCCATCCGGTCGAGCGGCACCTCGGTGCGGGCCAGGAGCTCGGCGGCGCGCTCCCGGATGTTGCCGAAGTGGCGCCAGCCGGCCGCCGTCAGACGGTCGGCGATGTTGCCGCCGGCGGAGACATGGAGGTCGAGCCCTTCGCTCGGGTCCTGGTAGACCACCGCGAGCTGGTCGATCCGCAGTGCGCGACGTTCGCTGTCGGTGAGCGAACCGAGATCGGTGGCGCCGTCGTCGACGCTGCGAAGGGTGATACGGCCGGTGCTGGTCTGCTGATCGCCGGCGATGCAGCGCATCACGGTCGACTTCCCCGAGCCGGATTCACCGATGACTCCCAGTGCCTCGCCGGGCGAGACATGGAACCCGATGTCCCAGCAGCCGACGACGGCGCCCGTGGTCGGGCTCACCGATCGACCGAACTCGGGACCCGTGCCGGCGACACACTCGGCGCCGCCCGGTCCGTAGATACGGCCGAGTTCTTGGACTCGTAGGGCCCAGTCGTTCACAGCTCCACCTCCTGGAGACTCTCGGCTTCGAGGAGGCCGGCATCGACTCGCCGACGGGCACACCAGTCGGCGTCGCTGCACACCCAGGTGGATGTGCCGTCCTGGGCGGGGAGCTCGACGAGATAGGCGTCGGCCGCGCCGTCGGGCGACACCAGACCGCAGCGACACGGCGCCGCGACCTCTTCGACCTCGAAGGGGATGTCGTCGAAGGTCAGCGGGACGACATCGGTGAAGGGCGGGATCGCGTAGATGCGCTTCTCCCGACCGGCCCCGAAGAGGGCGATGTGGGGGGCCTGGTGCAGCTTGGGCACGTCCCAGCGCGGGATGGGCGTGGTGGCGATCACGTAGCGATCGTCGACCGTGCACGGGTAGCCGGTCGTGCGGGTGATCACGCCATTGCGCACGACATCCTCGTAGAGGCTCACCCACATGCGGGCGTAGTCGCTCTCGGCGTGCATCCGGCGCAGCTCGTTCATGTCGCGCTCGACCCCGCGGAGGGGTTCGGGCACGGGCACCTGGAGCACCAGGATCTGGCCCTCGCCGAGCGCATCCTCGGGCACGCGATGGCGGGTCTGGATGACATCGGCTTCGCGGGCGTCGGTGGTCGTGGCGACACCTTCGGAGTCGCGCACGAGCCGGCGCAGGTTGGCGGCGTTGACGCCACCGTCCTCGCCCTGGTCGTAGACCTTCACCACATTGGTCGGGCCGACGACGGCGAGCGTGATCTGGAGTCCGCCCGACCCCCAGCCGCGGGCCACCGGCATCTCGCGGCTGCCGAACGGCACCTGATAGCCGGGGATGGCCAGCGCGGTGAGCGTCGCTCGGCGGATCTCTCGCTTCGAGGTCTCGTCGAGGACCCGCGAGGTCCGGGGGTCGGCCTGGACGAGCGTGGCGATCGAACTCATCGGGCCGACCCTTCGGTTCCGGCCATCGCCGTCTTGCGTTCCATCATCGAGCGGAACGTGACGTAGTGCGGCAGCTTGAGGTGTTCGAGGAAGCCCGACGAATCGAGCCCGTCGGTGGTCATGAGCACGGACTGCTCGAGTTCGGAGCCGGCGGGGGCTCGCAACAGGGCGATGTCGAGGTTGGCCATGGCGATCGCCTTCCGTTCGTTGTGCCCGAGACAGATGCCGTAGCCGACGTCGAACTTGGTGCGGTCCTCGTCGGCGCCGTCGAGGTCTTCGATCGCCTCGACCTCGGTGATGCGGACGTGGCCGATGGTGATCGGTTCGCCGCTGTAGGGGTGGTCGACGACCACGGGCAGGCGCCCGTGGCGCACCTCGCCGAGCGTGATCTCGTGGAGGTGCTGATCGGGTCCGAGGATGTTGCGGTACCAGAGCTGGACGAGGGCTCCCGTCTCGGCTCGGGCCATCACCGACAGCCGGGCGGATCGGGGTGCGCCGGGCCGGGCCGGGACCCGGCTGATGTCGGCCGGTTCGGGGTCGTCGTCACGGCGGCGATCCACCACCGTATCCATGTTGCGCAACACGTCGAGGAGGCGGCCCGGGACTCGATCGGTCGGACCGTCGGTCGGAGCATCGGGCTCGCGCTCGTGACGTTCGGCCGCGGCTTCGGACGCGGCGCGCCGGGCCTCGTCGTCGGGCGTGGTGTCGAGGAGCCTGCCGGTGTAGTCGAGGGTTCGGCCGAGCAGCTGGGGTCCCGGTGGTTCGCGGAAGGCGGGCACGATGCGTCGCAGGACATCGATGTCGTCGGCATCGGCCGGGTGGCTCAGGGCCAGGCGGGGCATGGTCGACCGATAGGTCCGCACCAGATGGGCGGCCTCGATGACGTCGCCCTCGGCTTGGCGGAGGGCCATGGCGGCGGTGGTCTCGTCCCACAGCCCGCCCTCGCTCATCACCCGATCGACGGCGTAGCGAAGCCGCTCGATGATCTGTTCGACCTCGAGCCAGGGGCTCATCGCCTCGGCGCGATGACGCAGGACCAGGTCTTCGGCGGCGCGGATGGCGTCGAACCCGCCCTTCGATGCGTTGTAACCCATGTCAGCTCGTCTCCGTGAGGTGGGTGGTGCGGGGAATGGCCATGACGTCTCCCTCGGGGGTGAACAGCCAGGTGTCGAAGCCGGTCGGGCGGGGGCCGCTGCCGGTTCCGAGGCGGGCGACGATCGCGGGCTCGAGACCCACGATGGTGACGAGGCGATGGTCTCGGATGCCGGGCCCTTCGAGCCGGTGGGTCGACCCGACCCCGGTGGCGTGGTCGGGCGAGTCGATCAGGCGCTCGACGGGCAACGCGACACGGGCGCCGTCCTCGGGTCGCAGTGCGGTGCCGATGGCGATGCCGTCGATCTGGTCGAGCGTGGGGGTGGGCAAGACGACGAACGGCGCGCTCGACAGCGGCCGCACCGGCGAGCTCGTGGCGGTTCGGACGAGGCGACTCCAGTCCATGTCGTCGACATGGACTCCCACGTCGACGTCGGTGAGCGCGAGGGGCAGCCAGAGCGGCTTCGGGATGCGGTCGTCGAGGGCCTCCGGGAGCCGGCGCACGGTGCCGGGCTCGGCGATCGTGCGCAGCAGGGTGTCGAAGACCTGTTGTGAGAGGTCGCCGGAGATGCGGGCGGGTCCGAGAAGATCGGTGCTCACAGGTCGAGCTCCTCGAATGCGACGATCGTCGGTTCGAGCTCTGACCACTCCAGGGCGCGTTCGCGAGCCATCGATGCCGCGGTCTTCGTGCAGAGTCGGGCGACCTCGTCGGCGTGGGGACCGTCGGCGGAGTACTCGGCATCACAGACGGCGGCGGCCAGCGCGCCGGGGCGGTCGTCGCCGAGACGCATCGCCCAGCCCTGGGCTTGGCGATGGCGGACCTCGCATCGGGTGGTGAGCACGTCGCCGAGCTGGAAGCGGATCGACTCGACGGGTTCGCGCACGTTGAGCACCACGGTGCCGACTTCGGGGCCGGCGAGGATCTCGGGGTCGGGTGTCTCGGCCAGGCAGCGGTCGGCCAGGTCCAGCAACTCGGCGCGGGGGGCGGCGGCGAGCAGTTGGGCCCGCTCACTGGTGTCGATCATGGGATCTCCAAGTTGGGGAAGGGCCCTTCGACGGGACCGAGGGCGAGATAGACCTGGAAGGTGTCGGCGCGGAACCAGCCCCGGCCGACCTGGAGTGGCCGCCCGGTTCGCGTGCACCGATTGGCCGAGTCGACGCACCAGGCGGGCGGTCGGCCGACGAGGCCGAGCCGCTCGGCGTTCTCGGCGGGCGCCGTCGAGATCTCGACACGCGACCAGAGACGTTCGGGCTCGTGGCCGTAGACCTCGCGCAGCACCTTGGTGATCGACGGTTCCTTCGCCAGTGCCGACGCGAGGTCGGGCACGAGGTCGGCCGGGAGGTAGGTGGTCCCGTGCGATGCAGGCTGACCGTCGACGAAGCCGGTGCGGCGAAGCCGGGTGAGGGTGCGGCCGCGTGGGATCTCCAACGTGCGGGCGAGGTCGGCCGGGGCGCGGAGGGAATCGACCTGCACGTCGGCGTAGCTCGGCTCGTGGCCGGCATCACGCACGATCTGCGACCAGCTCGGGTCGGCGACGTCGCGGATCGGGTAGGGGATGCGGAGCGCCGCGAACGTGCCGGCTCCCCGGGTGCGACGGACGAGGTGACGTCGTTCGAGCTCCTGGAGCGCGGCGCGCGCGGTGATGCGGCTGACGCCCTCGCTCCCGGAGAGGTCGTGTTCGCTGGGCAAGCGCGTGCCGGGCTCGACACCCACCAGCGTGTCGGCGAGGCGGTCGGCGAGCGTGAGATAGCTCGACTCGGAGGTCTTCACGTCCGCCAGTCAAACAAGTCCAAGTTGTCATGACAAGTGAGATACTGGAGGTTCATCCAGCGTTGCGCCGGGGTTCAGTCCCTCGTCGTCGCGACGCCGGATTTCCAGCGGCTACCGTCCCAGCGTGGACTCGACCGCCGCCCAGATCGCCGAGCTGTGCACGCGGGTCCTCCACCAGAACTGGCGGGAAGGCGAACAGGACGGCCGGACCTACGGGTTCAGCTCGCCGTCGCCCGGGCGCTACGACTGGCAGTGGTACTGGGACTCCTGCTTCCACGCCATCATCTGGCGCCGGCTCGACCCAGCGCGGTCGCGCCTCGAGTTGGAGACCCTGCTCGACTCGTCGGTCGACGGGTTCATCGGGCACATCACGTTTCTCGGCCGCCCGCTCAACCTCGAACGGGCCATTCGCTACAACGTGGCCACCCGCCATGCTCCGACCACGAGCACGATCCAACCGCCGGTGCTGGCGTGGGCCTGGTCACTGGCCGTGGGTGATCCCGCCCACGAGGCCCGGATCGCCGAGCACCACGACTGGCTCCGCCGCAATCGTGCGCTCGAAGACGACAACCTGCTCTGGCTGATCCAACCCGACGAGTCGGGCCTCGATGCGTCGCCCAAGTTCGATCATGTGTGGGGCTGGCGAGCCCAGGGGCGGCGGCTCTTCCCCACACTCATCCACGCCAACCGCCGCCGCGGCTTCGATGCGCACCGGATCGCCGCCGACGGGCGGCCGGTGATCTGCGAGGTCGTCACCAACGTCCTCTGGTCGCTCGCCGAGCAGGCCATGGGCAATCCCTCGCCCACACCTGCGCTGGTCGAGCGGCTCTGGAACGACGACCTCGGGCGCTTCATGGACGACGTGCGCCACCCGGTGCGTCGCGTGGCCGCGGCCGATGTGCCCTTCACCTGGGACACGCTGGCGCCGCTGGCGCTGCCCGACCTGCCCGACGAGATCGGACACCGGCTGGTGCAGGATGTGCTGCTCCAGCCGCGCTTCTGGGACGCGGTGCCGTTGCCGTCGGTGGCGCTCGACGACCCGACCCACACCTCGCGTGATCACTACTGGGGGCTTCGTCGGTACTGGCGGGGTCCGTCGTGGGTCAACGCGGCGTGGTTCGCGTGGATGGGCTTGCAGCGACTCGACTATCACGCAGAGGCCGACGACCTGCGTGACCGGCTCGTCGCCGTCGTGCTGCGCGAGGGTCTGCGTGAGTACTACGACGCCCGCACCGGTGAGGGGATGGGAGCCGTCGACTTCGGCTGGTCATCGCTCGTATGGGAGATGGTGGACCCGCTCGACTGATCGGCGGTCTCGAGGACCCCGTCGCCCACGAGCTGACCGTGGGTCCTACGAGTCGGTGGGGATGGGGTCGTCGGGCAACGGCTTGACCCGCATGCGGCGCCGCTTGCGATCGGGGATCATGTCTCGCATCGCCTCGAGCCGACCGAAGCACAGCAGACGGTCGTCGGCCTCCAACTGGCGGTCGAGACGCGGGTTGGGGATCACGGTCGTCCCCCGGCTGAGGGTGAGGATCTGGATGTCGCGCTCCCGCAGACCCGACTCGGCGATGGTCGAGCCGACGAGGTCGGCGCCGTCACGGACGTGCAGTTCGGCGACGCCGTATCCGGTGCTCACCGTGAGCCGCTGACGGACGTCGAGTTCGGGGAAGTCGACCTGGTTGGCCACGTAGTCGACGATCGCGCCGGCGATGTCGAGCGAGGTGGCGCTCTCGATCCCTTCGAGGCCGGGCGACGAGTTGACCTCCATCACGAGCGGTCCGTCGTTGCCCTCGAGCATGTCGACGCCCGCCACCCGCAGCCCCATGATCTGTGCGGCCTGCACCGCCGTGCGCTCGTACTCGGGGTCGAGGTCGATCGACTGAGCGACCCCGCCGCGGTGCACGTTGGAGCGGAACTCGTCGCCCTGGGCGACCCGGCGCATCGACGCCACCACCCGGTCGCCGACCACCAGGGCCCGGATGTCGCGGCCCTTGCTCTCGGCGATGAACTTCTGCAGAAGGACGTTGTTCTCGGTGCTCTGCAGGGTCTCGATGACGGCTGCAGCGACCTTGTTGTCGGGGGCGAGGATCACGCCGATTCCCTGGGTTCCCTCGAGGAGCTTGATGACGACCGGAGCACCACCGATTCGCTCGATGGCGGCTTCCACGTCGCCCCGGTTGCGCACGAACGACGTGGCGGGGATGCCGATGTCGTGGCGCGACAGGATCTGGGTGGCGCGGAGCTTGTCGCGGGAGTTCGAGATGCCGTTCGCCGTGTTGGGCGTGTAGACGTCCATCTGTTCGAACTGACGAACGACCGCGGTGCCGAAGAAGGTCACCGAGGCACCGATACGCGGCAGGATCGCGTCGTAGTCCGACAACTGTTTGCCTCGGTACTGGAGATCGGGTTCGGCTCTCGAGAGATCGATGGCGAACTGGAGCGTGTCGAGCACCCGGACGGTGTGGCCTCGCTCCTCGGCGGCGGCACGGAGCCGCTGCGTGCTGTACGCCCTGGGCGATCGCGAGAGGATGGCGAGCTTCATGGGGTTGCTCCGGTTTCGGTGGTGGGGTGGGCGCCGATGTGGACGAGGGCATCGCCTCGGTGGACGACCGGCGATTCGTTGCGGCCGATGACGATGCCGCTCCGGGTGGCCCGGACGGTTCGTTCGCTGTTGCCGATCGCGTCGGCGACGACGCCGATCGGTTGGCGTTCGGTCACGTGGTCGCCCAGGTCGACGGCGAGGCGAGCCAGCCCGCTCTGTGGGCTCCGGGCCCAGGACGACGGACCGAGCACCACGGTGGGCAGGACCGGTGGCTCGCCCCCGGCGGGGTCGGTCATCTGGAGGTGGGCGAGGACTCGGCGGACCCCGCGGACGCCGACTTCGATGGCGTCACGGTCGAAGCGCCAGGCCTCGCCGGCCTCGTAGAGGAGGGTGGTCGCGCCCGAGCGGCAGGCCGCTTCCCGCAGCGAGCCGTCTCGGAGTCGTGAGTGGAGCGCATACGGCGCGGCGAACACTTCGGTCAGTTCGGCGGTGGGATCGTCGCTGAGATCGGCGCGGATCTGCGGCACGTTGCGACGATGGTCGGATCCGGTGTGGAGATCGATGCCGACGTCACAGTGTTGGACGATCTCGGTCATGAAGGCATGGGCGAAGCGTGAGGCGAGCGACCCTCGTTTCGACCCCGGAAAGGAGCGGTTCAGATCGCGGCGGTCGGGCATGTAGCGGTCGCCGGTGGCGAAGCCCGGCACGTTGACGATGGGGACGGCCAGCAGCGTGCCGGCGAAGTCCTTGGGGGTGATCGACGCGAGGATCTGACGGATGATCTCGACCCCGCAGATCTCATCGCCGTGGATCGCCGCGCTGAGCCACATCGTCGGGCCCGGGGCGGCGCCGTGCACGGCGACGACGGGGATCGACATCCAGCCGCCCGACGGCAGCTTCGCCGGTCGGAGCTCCATCTCGGTGCGGGTGCCGGGTTGGAGTACCTGGCCGGCGATGGTGCGTGGATCCTGCTCGGTCATCGGGGGCCTCCGTAGTACGACTTCGTCGGGTCGACCAGGAACCGCTTTCGCAATGCGGCGCGACCGATGAGCATGCGAAAGCCCATCTCGTCGCGGTTCGTGAGGGTCAGGTCGATCGGGAAGTGCTGGCCCAGCACGTCGAGGGTGGTGCGGATCACCGGACGGTTCTGGACCACACCGTTGGAGCTGCGGATCCGTCGGTACTCGAGGACCGGCGCAGTGACGCTGACGGCGTTGCGGGCCGACCGCTGTTCGGGGTGGATTCCGAAGCGCACCCAGCGGGCGTCGCCCTCGGTGAACTCCTCGAGTTCGAATGCGTGGAGCGCCGAGGTCCGGGCCCCGGTGTCGATCTTGGCCTTGAGCCGTACGTCGCCGAGATCACCGAGCGTCACCCATTCGCGCCAACCGATGATGGGTCGCTGAACCCTGTGTTGGCGCATGGCGCCATGCTACGGCGTCGCCCGAAAACGGGGTCGTGCCACGCCGCGCTGATGTTGTTGGCGCCCCTCGCCTCCTACACTGACGGCCACGCGAAGGGGAGTGACATGTTGCTTGCAGATCTTGCGGCCGACTATCCGTACTGGACCACGCGGGTGGGCGTCGGGGTCGGGCTGATCCGGGTGGTCGTCGGTGTGACCCTCGCGGCCCACGGCTACGCGAAGTTCTTCAAGGGCGGCAAGATCGCCGGCACCGCGGGCTGGTTCGACTCGATGGGCATGCGGCCCGGCAAGCTCCACGCCTATCTGGCCGCCTCCACCGAGGTCGGAGCCGGTCTCCTCTTCGCCGTGGGTCTCTTCACTCCGCTCGCCGCCGCGGGCATGGTCGGGCTGATGGTCGTGGCCGGGTGGACCGTGCATCGCCACAACGGCTTCTTCATCGTCGGCGAGGGGTGGGAGTACACGTTCATCCTGGCCGTGATCGCCGTCGGCATCGCGACGACCGGACCGGGCCAGTACTCGCTCGACTACGCCTTCGGTCTCACCGATCAGGACTTCGACGGGATCAACGGGCTGCTGATCGCCGGTGTGGGCGGCGTGTTGGCCGGGGTCGCGCAGATGGCGATCTTCTACCGGCCGCCGAAGTCCGACGCCTGATCAACGGGCCAACGCCACGCTCCGGTCGAGATGGGCCCGGATGTCGGGTGTGAGTTCCTCGGCATCGCGGCCCACCCCGTCGATGAACGAGGAGTTGCGGCGCTTGTTGAAGACGGTGCCGAGGCTGAAGATCCCGGCGTGGACGCCGACGCCCTCGTCGTGATGCAGCGCGCCCTTCGGGTCGAGCATCTCATCGGGTAGGTAGGGGTGGTGCGGGCGGAAGCCGGTCGCCCAGATCACCGTGCGGAACCGGACCGCGTCGAGCGAGAGCACAGGGCGGACCCAGGGTCGTTCGCTCGGGTCGGTGGGCCGCCGACAGTTCGCGGTCCAGTCCCGATTCGGTGGCGTGGTCGTCGCATCGCTGGAGCATTCGCTCCTGCTTCAGGTCGGCGCTGCGGACGACGTTGGCCAGCGAGCCCGAGATCTGCAGGGTCGTGCCGGCGACACCGGCCAGGCGGCCGACGATCTCGACGCCGGCGGCGCGGAGCTCGCCGAGGCCGAGGTTGCGACGTTCGGGTGAGCCGACGAGTTGGAGCGAGGGTGTCCGCCGGGCCTTCCGCGGGTCCTCGACGTCGCCGATGTGCTCGTCGAGGATGCCCAGCTTCTCCAGCCACCAGTGGATGTCCATGCCGCGGTAGCGGCGCGGGAGCCGGACGTGGTTGCTCACGGCGAGGGTGACGTCGATGCCGGCTCGGGCGAGCTCGTCGGCGAGCTGAGCTCCCGACGCCGATGCGCCGACGACGAGCACCGGCCCCTCGACGTCACTCGGGTTGCGATAGTGGATGGTCGCCAGGTGCCGGGTCCCGACGGGGAAGTCCCTGGCGAGCGCGGGGATGTTCGGTGTGCCGCAGGCGCCGGTGGCGATCACCACAGCGTTGCTCGCGATGCCACCGGTGGCGGTGCGCAGGGCGAAGCCCCGACCGGTCGGGGTGACGGATTCGACCGTGGTCTCGTGCCGGACCGGCGCATCGAACGAGGCCCGGTACGCCGCGAGGTGGTCGACCACACCCGGGGCCGGTGCCCGTTGCGATGCGTCACCCTCTCAGGGCTGCGTTCCCACGCGGCGGCGCCGATCGCTTCGGTGGCTTCGGCCTCGATCAGTTCCTGGATTCCGAACTGGGCGAGCTGACGAACCAGATCAGCTCCGCCGCCCTCGTTGATCACGGCAAGTATTTCGTTGATGGCAGACTCAGACAGAGTCATCGGCGTGTTCTCCTTGGTGTGCAGTTGGACCTACACACCGAGCCTCACGCCGGTGACTCACCCCACGGTGGACCCGAACCGAAACCCCACCACGCCAAGGGACTCATACGCGCGGACCTCTATCGACTCCACCTCTGAGCAGGGATTTCGTCTGGAGCGGGTGACGGGAATCGAACCCGCGTATTCAGCTTGGGAAGCTGATGTTCTACCATTGAACTACACCCGCGGGAGAGCCGATCGTAGCGGCTGCTCCTCGTGTCACACCATCGGTCAGCCGGCGGGGACGAGCTGGATCTCGAGTTCGATCGAGACCTTGTCGCCGATGAGCATGCCGTCGACGCCGAGCGGGGCATTGAAGTCGATTCCGAAGTCGCCGCGTGAGATGTCGCCGCTGGCACTGAACCCGGCTCGGGTCATCTCGTAGCCGTCGATGGCCACGCCGTGGAACTCGAGTTCGAGGCTGACGGCCTTGGTGATGCCGTTGATGGTGAGCTCGCCGTCGAGCGTCGACTCGCTGACCGCCGTGGAGCGGAACGTCATCGTCGGGTGGGTGTCGGTGTTGAAGAAGTCGGTGCTGGTGAGATGCGCGTCGCGGTCGGCGTTGTTGGTGTCGACGGACGACAGGTCGATGGTGGCGGTCACCTGGGTATCGGCGAGATTCTCCGCGATCGTGTCGACACCCTCGAACGAGTTGAACCGACCGCGGACCTTCGAGAGGCCGAGATGGCGGACCGAGAAGCCGACCTCGCTGTGCGCGGGTTCGATGGCCCAGGTGCCGGTGGTGAGATCGCGGGTGGGGGTGATGGTCATGTCAGGGGGACTCCTCCGGGCTCGCGCCCGTCGTGGTGGACAACCAGAGTGGTTGAATGTTGAACTATTTATACTTCAATTTTGAACTAAGTCAACCCCTGGGGTACAATTTTTCGATGACCGAACCACGATGGCTCGACCCGCTCGAGATGCGGATCTGGCGCGGCTTCCTCGAAGCGTCGCTTCGGGTCGAGCAGCGCCTCGATGCCTCGCTCAAAGGGGCGGCGGGCCTGACGCTCGACGACTACGAGGTGCTGGTCGCGCTCAGCGAGAGTGAGGGGCGCCGGTTGCGGATGAGCGACTTGTCGGCGTGGCTGCTGCACTCACAGAGCCGTCTGAGCCATCGCATCGATCGACTCGAACGGCGGGGCCTCGTGTGCCGCGAGAAGTGCCCCGAGGACGGGCGCGGTCTGCTGGCCGTGCTCACCGACGCCGGGTTCGCCGAACTCGCGGCAGCCGCGCCCAGCCATCTCGGCGATGTGCGTGGTGCCCTGATCGACCTGATCGAACCCGAAGAGCGCGAGGTCGTCGCCAACGTGCTGGAGCGGATCGTTGCGGCGAACCGCGACCCCGACCCTCAGGCCGGCAGCGGGCAGGCCGCGAGCTCGTAGGTCTCGAGACGTCGGCGCAGTGTGTGGACGAGCAGCCCTACGGCCACCAGGCCGACCACGGGCTGCACGGGCGCCCACCAGCTCAGCGCGCCCGAGGTGCCCACGAGCGCCACGACCGCCTGGTTGCAGACCGGGCAGCCGACCGCGAGAAACGACACGAAGCCGCCCCAGATCGTGCGGGTCTGCTCGGATTCGTCGCGTGTGGTCGACTCGTCCGGGCGTATCGCGAAGATGGTGCCGATCAGACCGGCGGTCACGGCCAGGATCACGTAGTCGATCGGCCGAGGCTCGACCGGGCGCCCGAAGATCGAGGTGTTGAGCAGGTCGGAAGGGATCGCGATCACGAGCGCGGCGATGACCGAGTAGGGGATCGCCCGGATCCAGGTGGCGGGCGGAAGCGCCCGCAGCTGCTCCACCACCCCGATCAGCCGGCGACCGGGGTGCGCCACTCGACCGTGGTGCCGCCGTCGGGATGCGCGGCCACCCAGAAACTCCCCCGGGTGAGGCGGGCCCGCTCGGCGAGGTTGGTGTGGCCGCTCTGGCGGGACGGCTGCTCAGGCATTCCGATCCCGTCGTCACTGACCAGCACGGTGACCTCACCATCCCGGACCGTCACCTCGACTGCGGCGGCGGATGCTTCAGCGTGTCGGGCGACGTTGGTCAGGCTCTCGCGGGCGACCGCGAGCACGTGTTCGTGGAGTTCGGCCGGGATCCGATCGACCGGCCCGTGGAATGCCACCGACGGCTCGAAGCCGAGCGATGGGATCAGGCTCGTGGCGATCTCGACCACCCGCACCCGCAGATCGTCCGCCTGCTTCTCGTTGCGGATGTCGAAGATCAGTGCCCGAATGGAGCGGATGACGTCGTCGAGGGTGTTGACCCCGGCCTCGACGCGGGCGGCCTGCTCGGGGTCGGCGATAGTCGCGCCGGCCGCCTGCAGGCTCATCCCCAAGGCGAAGAGCTCCTGGATCACCGTGTCGTGCATGTCCTTGGCGATGCGCTCGTGGTCCTCGGCGAGGATGCGGCGCCGGGCCGAGTCGATCTGTCGTTCCTCCGACGTGACCAGGTCGGTCACGTCGCGCACGGCGGCGATCACCAGGTCGGTGCCGAGCGGCGACAGCGAGATCTGCACGGGGAACACGCTCCCGTCGGCCCGTTGGGCTTCGAGGCGGAGCCCGGCTCCCATCGTGCGGCGCTGGGGCTTCTCGTGGAAGCCCTCGCGCAGGGCCTTGTGGCCGGTGGCGAAGCGCTCGGGCATCAAGACGTCGACCATGAGGCCGACCATGCCCTCGGCGTAGCCGAACATGCGCTCCGCTTCGAGGTTGGCGAGCCGGATCGTGCCCGTGGCCTCCACCAGGAGCATCGCGTCGGGCACGCTCTCCCAGATCCCCCGGGCGTCGAGGTTGGTGAATGCGTCGCTCACATCCCCACCGTATCGACTATCCGGCCTTCGAGAGGCCGGGACGTTCGACCCTGTGCGCTCACCCGGTCGGCGGTGAAGGTGGACGGACCGAGGAAAGGAGCCAACGATGTGGAAGCCGGTCTCACTACGACGACGTCCCGATCTGGAGCCCACACCGTGGCGTTCCGAGTTGTCCGGGCCCCGAGTGCTCATCGAACACCACGACAGTTCCATCGCGGTGGCCGTGAGCAATCTCCTCGCCGCCGAGGGCTACGCGGTCAGCAATTGCGGCGGACCCGACGATCGCCACAAGCACGTGTGCCCCCTGGTTTCGGGCGGCGACTGCCCGCAGGCCGCCGACGCCGACGTGGTGTTCTTCGGTCTCGACATCTCCGATGAAGGCGATCGCGAGATCCTTCGCTCGTGGCGGGAGCGCCACGCCGACATCCCGGTCATCGTCGAGATGCCGGTCTCGCGGATCCCGCTCTACGAAGACGAGCTCGAGGGCTGTGTGGCCGTACCCCAGCCGATGACGCGGGACACGCTGCTCGACGCGGTCGGCAAGGCGCTTCGCTGAACGGCGGGTCGGTCAGAGGTACTTGCGCTTCTCGCGCTCCTCGAGCCGGGCCGCCAGCGCCGCCGCTTCGGTCCGGCGGACCATGCCCAGTTTCGCGAGCACGCTCGACACATAGTTCTTGACCGTCTTCTCGGCGATGAAGAGCGCTTCGCCGATCTCGCGGTTGGAGTGGCCCTCGCCGATCAGGTCGAAGACGGCGCGTTCCTTCTCCGTGAGTTCCTGGAGGGCGCCGGCTTCGGTCGAGCGCAGCCGCTGCATCGCCATCCGGGTCTCGGCCGCATCGAGCAGCTGGGCACCTGCCGCGACCTTGCGGATCGACTCGACGAGGTCGTTGCCCCGGATCTGCTTGAGCACATAGCCGGCGGCGCCGGCGAGGGAGGCGTCGACCAGCGCGGCATCGTCCTCGAAGGACGTCAGGATCAGGCACTGGACCTCTGGGTGTTCGCTGCGGATCTCCCGACAGGTCACGATGCCGTTGCTGTCGTCGTCGCCGAGGCGCACGTCGAGCACGGCGACGTCGGGGGAAGTGGCTGCCACCGTCGCGAGCATGTCGGCCGCCGTGCCGGCGTCGCCCACGACCTCCATGTCGGGTTGGGCGTTGACCAGCTCGGCGACGCCGTGACGGACGATCTCGTGGTCGTCGAGCAGGACGACGCGGATCGGGTCGGGACTCATCTCGGTACTTCCCACCGCCGCATTGTCGCGTACCTGGCGAGCGTCTGCGTCGGTCAGTTCGGGATGACGACCGTCGGGCAATGGGGTCGGTGCACGAGTGCCGTGGTGGTCGACCCGAGGAAGAAGTGGCTGAGGCCGGTCCGGCCCCGTTGACCGAGCACCAACAGGTCAGCGGTCTCGGAGCGGTTGAGCAGGACCCAGCGCGGGTCGCCCTCGGCGATCTCACGAGTGATCCGAGACTCGTCGATGCCCAGTTCGCTGCAGACCTTGTCGGCGGTCTCGTTGACCGTGGTGCGAGCGGCGGCCTTCAGCGCCTTGAGATCGAAGCGGTTGACCCCGTAGAGGATCGGTCCGTCGACCGGGGTCTGCCATGCGGCGATGGCGGTGACCTCGGCGTCGGCGGCCGCGTTCTCGACAGCCCAGCGGAGGGCGGCGAGTGAGTTGTCGGAGCCGTCGACCCCCACCACGACGCGTTCGCTGGAACCAGCGGGGACCAACGCGTCGGGGCAGGGGACGATGACGAGAGGGACGGGCGTGTGATCGGCGCAGTGGCGAGCCACCGAACCGATCACGTTTGCTCGCACCGGCCCTCGGCCACGCGTGCCGACCACCAACAGTTCGGCATCACGGGCGACCTCCACGAGCACGGCGCCGGCATCGCCGTGATCGACGATCGGCGGCTCGTGGGGGACATCGTCGTCGAGTTCGGCGACGAACTTCTCGGCGGCCTCCTGGGCGGCGGCCGCCATCTCGGCCGCCGGCGGGGCGACGCCGGGGCCGAACGGGCTGGGGGCCCAGACGGAGATGGGGAAGTCCCACGAGTGCACGGGTCGCACCGGACCGAAGCGGTCGGTGCGGGCCGCGGCCCACTCGAGGGCGGCTTTCGAGGCCTCGGTACCGTCGATGCCGACGACCATGCCCCTGCGCTCGTTGTCGCTCATGTCGATGCCTCCGTGGTGAATACGCCGATACTGCGCCCGGTGACGTGATCGGGCGTGATGTGGATGACCCGGAGTTTGGCACCATCGGCCCAGGGCACCGTGTCGATCTCTTCGTCGCGCATGACGTCTTCGAGGTCGTGGGACTCACGGGCGGTGCCGTGGGCGACGACCGACCAGCCGACATGGCGGTCGGCGTCGAACTCGTCGATCTCGAATGCCACCCGCCCTCCCATGATCGCGGCGGCGAGCTTCGTTCCCTCGGCCGTCCGCACGATGATCTCGTCGCCTTCGACGAGATAGTTGACCGGGAAGATGTCGGGTTGGGAGCCGACGGCGACGACGAGTCGACCGACTCTGTGCGCGCGCAGACGCGCCCAGCACTCGTCTTCGCTCAGCGCCGTGAGCGGGCTGGTGCGGGAGGTCTCGGTCATGGTTCGATCCTTGTTCTGGAGTCGGGTGGGTGGAAGGGGCGAACGTCCCGAAATCCCGCCGGTGCCGGGCTGCGCTCTCTTGTGTAGGGTCGCCGCCGATGGCCGAATTGCGATTCACCTTCGGGACGATGGGGTCGGGGAAGTCCACCCAAGCTTTGCAGATCCATCACAATCTGCGCGCCCGAGGACTCCACACGATTCTGACCACCCAGCTCGACCGGGCCGAGGGTCGGGTCTCGAGCCGGCTCGGAGTGTCGGCCGATGCCGAGATCGTCGAACCCCACACCGACCTCTTCGAGCTGGTTCGCCGACGGATGGCGCGAGAGGGAAGCGTCGACGCCGTCATCTGTGACGAGTCGCAGTTCTACACGCCGCAGCAGTGTGAGCAGCTGGCCCGGATCGTCGACGAGTTGGCGGTCGACGTCTATGCGTTCGGCCTGCTGACCAGCTTCCAGGGTGAGCTCTTCCCGGGCACGGCCCGGCTGCTCGAGCTCGCCGACCAGCGCACCGAGATCCAGGTCGAGGCCCGCTGTTGGTGCGGTGCCCGCGCCACGCACAACGCTCGCTTCGTCGATGGCCGCCAGGTCGTGTCCGGCCTCCTCAAGGTGGTGGGCGACACGGGCGGCCCGACCTCGGGTGAGGTCACCTACGACCTGTTGTGTCGTGCCCACTGGACCGACGGAGCCCGCAAGGCGCGGGGTTCCCAGCTCGAGCTCCTCGATGCCGACGATGCCCGTTCCGAGATGCCCGACGTCGACCACAGCGGGCCGGTCGAGGTCGATCCCCGTGCTGTCCCCACACCCCTGAAAGCCACCTGACGTTGATCCTCTCCGACCGTTCCATCCGTGAGCAGCTCGATGCGGGCCGCATCGTCATCGAGCCGCTCGACCCCAAGGGTCTCCAGCCGTCGTCCGTCGATCTCCGACTCGACCGATGGTTCCGTGTGTTCCGCAACCACATGATGAGCCACATCGATGTGAAGGCGAACCTCGAGGAGCTCACCCAGCTCGTCGAAGTCGACGAGGACGAGCCGTTCATCCTCCACCCGGGCGAGTTCGTCCTGGGCAGCACTCTCGAGCGGGTGGCCGTGCCCGACGACCTGGTCGGCCGGATCGAGGGCAAGTCGTCGCTCGGCCGCCTCGGCCTGCTGATCCACTCGACCGCCGGGTTCGTCGACGCCGGGTTCGATGGCCAGCTCACCCTCGAGTTGAGCAATGTCGCCAACCTCCCCATCACCCTCTACCCGACCATGAAGATCGGCCAGATCTCGTTCCAGCAGATGACGACGCCGGCCGATGTGCCCTACGGGTCGGGCGAGTTGCGCTCGAAGTACAAGCATCAGAAGGGCCCGATGCCGAGCCGCTACTGGGAGAACTTCGACTGAACCGCGCTCACCGGATACCCCCAGTGTTGTGGATAACTTCTGCGGATTGCGGGGGATTCAGCGGTATTGCGTGGCGGTGATGATGCCGCCCAGGATCATGCCGAGTCCGAGGAGCAGGATCGCGTTGGACGTGTCCCAGATCGAGCCCACGTAGTTCAGCAGGATCGTCGCCACACCGAGCCCGAGCAGGCCGAACATGAGTACCGGCACCCACGTCGGGCTGGGCGGAAGGTCATGGCCTGTATGGGAAACCGTGTCGGGCGTGTAGCCGTCGGGATGGGTGCCCTTCGGGGTGACCCGTCCACCGGAGACCCGGCGCTTGTTTGGTTTCTGCGACATGCGTCGACTCTAGGGCGTGCCGCCGACGAGCGGTACCGCCGACCGTTTCGGTGAAATCACACAGGTGTGATTATCCCCCGATCTGTCCACAGGCTGTGGACAGATGTCGTCACTCGATCGGGGCCACCAGGTCCATGTCTTCGAGGCAGTGTCGAGGTGGTTGGGGGTCTTCGTCCGGTGCGATCGTCATCCGCACTTCGGCACCACAGAGACTGCATCGGTAGGCGATCTTGACCTTGCGCAGTTCGCCGGCCGGTGGGGGCTCGGGAACCGGCCGGGCCAGGCCACGCAGCATCGCCAGGCCGAGACGCATGATCAGGTATCCGACCAGCACCGCGAGGACGACGTTGACGATGTTCACAGCCGACAGCCTACGGGCCTCGCAGCACGGTGGCGGCCGCGCCGCACGGGCCGTGGACGGCCGCGATCAGGAGATCGCCGGTGGACAGGAACGCGAGCGCATCGGCGATGAGCCGGAGTTCCTCGGCGGCACCGGCGTCGCCCACCGCGAGCGTGCCGCCCGCCGGGTTGACGAGCGCCGGGTCGAGCGAGAGCCCGTGGATGGCGAGGAGGATGGCCGCCGCCGTCGGTTCGTTGAGTTCCCACCGGGCGACGGTCG